>ENA-OQLB01000497-OQLB01000497.1-human-gut-metagenome-genome-assembly--contig:-NODE-497-length-21983-cov-4.050924_pt1 | contig 21983 bp, 28 predicted proteins | sample MGYA00242656_ERZ504813 | MGnify/ENA primary metagenome ERZ504813 (study PRJEB26092, sample SAMD00036388) | human gut metagenome | host: Homo sapiens | study: EMG produced TPA metagenomics assembly of... | reverse complement strand
CTTCTTCTGCTGCTGCTGCTTCTGCAATTTGTCATCAGCAATTCGTCATCAACAATTTATCATCAGCAATTCGTCATCAGCAATTCATAATCAGATGTTACGAAGTGCAAAGTTATGACTTATTTGCGAGCATCAACAAATAACTCGCAACTTATCCTCCATAACCCTTAAAGTTTCAAGAAATATATGTACCTTTGCGCCACTTTTTGTGATGACTGACTATATCAGGTAGAGATTTGTTTAATTAGTTTGGATAAAGATAAGAAACGCTTATGCAAAAGTCCGATTGCATCATCGGTGTAGAGCACGTATCGAAATTCTTTGGAGATAAAGCCGTACTGAATGATGTGAATTTGTCTGTCCGTAAGGGCGAGTTTGTAACGATATTGGGACCGTCCGGTTGCGGAAAGACGACGTTGCTGCGTCTGATTGCAGGTTTCCAGACCGCCTCGGAAGGAGTGATTACCATTGCAGGGAAAGACATCACGCAGACCCCGCCCCACCGCCGTCCGGTGAACACAGTGTTCCAGAAGTATGCCCTGTTCCCGCACCTCAACGTATTCAACAACATTGCCTTCGGCCTCAAACTGAAGAAGCTCCCCGCCGCCACCATCGAAAAGAAGGTGAAACAGGCGCTCCGCATGGTGGGCATGACCGACTATGAAGACCGCGACGTGGACTCCCTCTCCGGCGGACAGCAGCAGCGTGTGGCCATAGCCCGCGCCATCGTCAACGAACCCGAAGTGCTGCTCCTCGACGAGCCTCTTGCCGCCCTCGACCTGAAAATGCGCAAGGACATGCAAATGGAACTGAAAGAGATGCATCAGAAGCTGGGCATCACTTTCGTATACGTCACCCACGACCAGGAAGAAGCGCTCACGCTGAGCGACACGATTGTCGTCATGAGCGAGGGTAAGATACAGCAGACAGGCACCCCGATAGACATCTACAACGAACCTATCAACTCCTTTGTGGCCGACTTCATAGGCGAAAGCAACATCCTGAACGGCGTCATGGTGCACGACCAGCTCGTCAGCTTCTGCGGACATGAATTCGACTGCGTGGACACCGGTTTCGGCGAACAGGCACAGGTGGACGTCGTGATCCGTCCGGAAGACATCTACATCTTCGACCCCTCGGATGCGGCACAACTGACGGGAACCGTAACAAGCTCCATCTTCAAAGGCGTGCACTACGAGATGCTGGTGCAGACCCGCGAAGGCTACGAGCTGATGGTGCAGGACTACCACTGCTTCGAAGCCGGTCGCGAGGTGGGCTTGCTGGTGAAGCCCTTCGACATCCACGTGATGAAGAAAGAACGCACCTGCAACACCTTCGAAGGCAAACTTCTGGACGAAACCCATGTGGAATTCCTGGGATGCAGCTTTGAGTGCAGTCCGGTGCACGACATCCGTCCGGAAACACCCGTAAAGGTGGAAGTGGACTTCCAGAACGTCATCCTTGAGGACAACGAAGAGGACGGACGACTGACAGGCGAAGTGAAATTCATCCTCTACAAAGGCAACCACTATCATCTGACTGTGTTCACCGACTGGGACGAGGACATCTTCGTAGACACCAACGACGTATGGGACGACGGCGACAGAGTGGGAATACGAATAGCACCGGAGAATATACGAATCACTAACCACTAACCACTCAAAACAATTTGCCAATGAAAAGTTTCTTCATGCGGCGGCGTAACTGGACACTACCCTACGCACTGTTCCTGCTGATATTTGTGATAGTGCCGTTGCTACTGATTGTGCTGTATGCCTTTACGGATGCCGAGGGAGCATTCACCCTTGCCAACTTCCGCAAGTTTATGATGCACCCCGAAGCGATGAACACCTTCATCTACTCCATCGGCATAGCCATCATCACCACGCTGGCGTGCCTGTTGCTGGGCTATCCGGCTGCTATATCCTCAGCCAGAAGCAGTTCAACACCTCGCAGACAATGGTGGTGCTGTTCATCCTGCCCATGTGGGTGAACATACTGATACGCACGCTTGCCACAGTGGCGCTGTTCGACTTCCTGAACCTGCCGCTGGGCGAAGGCGCACTCCTGTTCGGCATGGTGTACAACTTCCTGCCGTTCATGATATACCCCATCTACAATACATTGCAGAAAATGGACCACAGCCTCATAGAAGCTGCCCAAGACCTCGGAGCCACCCCCTTGCAGATATTCGGCAAAGTGATCCTGCCCCTCTCCATGCCGGGCATCATGAGCGGCATCGTCATGGTGTTCATGCCTACGGTAAGCACCTTTGCCATTGCCGAACTGCTGACGATGAACAACATCAAGCTCTTCGGAACAACGGTGCAGGAGAACATATACAACGGAATGTGGAACTACGGTGCGGCCCTGTCGCTCATCATGCTGCTGCTGATAGGCGTCACCATCCTCTTCACGAACGAGGAGGACAGCGCATCCAATGAAAGCGGAGGTGTGATATGATGACACGTATTCTTGCCAAAGGCTATCTGTGGCTGCTGCTTGCGCTGCTCTACTCGCTATCCTTATCATTATGATCTTCTCCTTCACCGAAGCCAAGGTGCTGGGCAACTGGACGGGATTTTCCACCAAGCTGTACAGCTCCCTCTTTACGGGCGGCATGCACCACTCACTGATGAATGCCATTTGGAACACCTTTGCCATTGCCATGCTGGCAGCCACCGCATCGACGGCACTGGGCAGCATTGCGGCTATCGGCATCTTCAACCTGCGCACACGCACACGTCAGGTGATGAACTTTGCCAACGCCATTCCGATGATGAACGCCGACATCATTACGGGTGTGTCGCTGTTCCTGCTGTTCGTCAGCTTCGGCATATCGCAGGGATCACAACGGTGGTACTGGCGCACATCACGTTTTGCACCCCCTACGTAGTGCTGAGCGTGATGCCCCGTCTGAAAAAGATGAACCAAAACGTGTACGAAGCCGCCCTCGACCTCGGCGCAACCCCGTTCCAGGCATTGCGCAAGGTCATCCTTCCGGAGATATTTCCGGGCATGATAAGCGGGTTCATCCTTGCCTTTACACTCTCCATCGACGACTTCGCAGTAACCATATTCACCATCGGGAACGAAGGACTGGAAACGCTCTCCACCTACATCTACGCCGATGCCCGCAAAGGCGGACTGACACCGGAGCTGCGCCCCCTCTCCACCATAATATTCATTACGGTGCTGGTGCTGCTGATCGTCATCAACAAACGCGCGGAACGTGCACAGAAGAGTTGAAAACTGAAAGTATAGTCAAAATAAACTTACCGAACAAAAAAATGAAAAGACTGACAGGTATACTCCTTCTCCTCTGCCTTGCCCTTGCCGCCGTTTCGTGCAAAGGTTCAGGCGAAGAGCGCAGCCACGTACTGAAAATCTACAACTGGGCGGACTACATCGACGAAGACGTGCTTGCCGAATTCCCCGACTGGTACAAACAGCAGACAGGCGAGGACATCCGCCTTGTCTACCAAGTGTTCGACATCAACGAAATCATGCTCACCAAGATAGAACGCGGGCACGAAGACTTCGACGTGGTATGCCCCTCGGAGTACATCATCGAACGCATGCTGAAGAAAGACCTTCTCCTGCCCATCGACCGCAACTTCGACAAGACCCCGGACTATCTGCCCAACATTTCCCCCTACATCCGCCGGGAACTGAACAAGACCAGTCAGCCGGGACGCACCACCACAGACTATGCCGTACCCTATATGTGGGGCACAGCCGGCATACTCTACAACCGCAGCTTCATCACCCCCGACGAAGCCGGCAGTTGGCACTGCCTGTGGAACTCCAAGAACAAAGGCAAGCTCCTGATGAAAGACAGCTACCGCGACGCTACGGAACCGCCATCATCTACGCCCACGCCCGCCAGCTTGCCGACAGCACCGTTACGGTGGAACAACTCATGAACGACAACTCCCCCGAAGCCATAGCCCTTGCCGAAAAGTACCTGAAAGCCCTGAAACCCAACATCTCCGGTTGGGAAGCCGATTTCGGCAAGGAGATGATGACCAAGAACAAAACATGGCTCAACCTCACCTGGAGCGGCGACGCCGTATGGGCAATTGACGAAGCCGAGGCCGTAGGCGTAGACCTTGCATACGAAGTGCCGCGCGAGGGCAGCAACATCTGGTACGACGCTGGGTAATCCCCAAATACGCCCGGAATCCCAAGGCAGCCAGCTACTTCATCAACTACCTCTGCCAGCCCGAAATCGCCTTGCGCAATATGGACGCCATAGGCTACGTCAGCGCCGTTGCCACCCCCGAAATCATGGAAGCCAAACGGGATACTTCCATAGAAACACGCTCCGACCTCAGCTACTTCTTCGGTGAAGGCATGGGCGCGGACAGCCTGCAAATCAATCCCGTACAATATCCCGACAGGAAAATCGTGGAACGCTGCGCCATGATACGCGACTTCGGCGACCGCACCGAACTGGTTCTCGAAATGTGGAGCCGCGTGAAAGGCGACAACCTCAACACCGGCATCGTACTGCTGATATTCTCCGTATTCGGAGCACTGTTCGTTTGGCTGGTATACGGCAAGATACGCAAGTACCGGCAGAAGCAACGCCACCGCCGGAGGCGGAAGGGAAGGCCTGCGATTTAAAACACCGGATAAGCCATTTAAAACCCCGGATGTAGGAATTCTGATTTATAATACTTAATTTTGGCATCCGATAAACTTAAAACCTAAAAATGCTTACTCAAATTATAAACGGGCGCATATTCACCCCGCAGGGCTGGCTGAATGAAGGTTCTGCCTGATACGTGACGGAAAGATTCTTGAAGTGACCAACTGTGACCTCGCACTGATCGGTGCACGTCTCATTGATGCCAAAGGCATGTACATAGTGCCCGGTTTCGTGTGTATGCACGCCCATGGCGGCAGCGGACACGACTTCAACGAATGTACCGAGGAAGCATTCCGCAGCATCGTGCAGGCACACCTCAAGCATGGCGCCACAAGCTTCTACCCCACCATCTCCTCCTCCCCCTTCAGCAAGCTCCACCAAGCCGCCCATGTGTGCGAACGCTCATGGAAGAACCGGACAGCCCCATACTCGGACTGCATATCGAAGGCCCTTACCTCAGCAGGAAAATGGCCGGCGAGCAGTTTGCCGGACAGGTGAAAGAGATTGACGAACAAGAATACAGGGAACTTGTGGAAAACACCCGCTGCATCCGCCGCTGGGACGCCTCTCCCGAACTGCCGGGAGCATTGGAGTTTGCCGGCTACCTGCGCGAAAAAGGCATACTGGCAGCCATATCCCACACCGAAGCCGAGTATGACGACATCTGCGCCGCCTACAAAGCCGGATTCACCCATGCCGCCCACTTCTACAACGCCATGCCGGGCTTCCACAAACGCCGCGAATACAAATACGAGGGCACAGTGGAAAGCGTCTACCTGACCGACGGCATGACCATCGAACTCATAGCCGACGGCATCCACCTGCCTTCCACCATCTTGAAACTGGCCTACAAACTGAAAGGCGTGGAGCACACCTGCCTCGTAACGGACGCCCTCTCCTGTGCCGCAACCGAAGGCAAGGAAACCAGCAACCCCCGCTACATCATCGAGGACGGCGTATGCAAACTCGCCGACCGTTCCTCACTGGCAGGCAGCATCGCCACAATGGACGTGCTGGTGCGCACCATGACACAGGCCGGCATCCCGCTGGGAGACGCACTGCGAATGGCTTCCGAAACTCCGGCACGCATCATGGGAGTGTACGACCGCAAAGGCTCCCTGCAAAAGGACAAAGACGCCGACATCCTGATTATGGACAAGGAACTGAACATACGCGCCGTATGGCAAGCGGGAAAACTGGTGCAGGAAAGCTTCCTGAACTATAAGTAGCGACGCGCCCGAAAGCCTGTTTCTAAAAAAACCTTTTTATAAGTTTCTTATAACTCTTTTTCAGTATCGTGCTCGGAGCCAAAAATCTCACACAAGGACCCATCAACCGCCAACTGTTCAGCTTGGCAATGCCCATTATGGCCACCTCCTTCATCCAAATGGCATACAGCCTGACGGATATGGCATGGGTGGGCCGTCTGGGCAGCGAAGCGGTGGCGGCAGTAGGCGCGGTGGGCATCCTCACGTGGATGTCAGGCTCTATCGCTCTGCTGAACAAAGTGGGGTCGGAAGTCAGTGTGGCACAGTCCATCGGGGCGCAGAACCGGGACGACGCGCGTGCGTTTGCCTCGCACAACATCAGCATCGCATTGCTCATCGCCATTTGCTGGGGCGGACTGCTGTTTGTTTTCGCCCGACCCATTATGAGCCTTTTCGAACTGGAAGCACATATCACCGACAACGCCGTCACCTACCTGTGCATTGTCTCGACAGCATTGCCCTTCGTCTTTCTCTCGGCTGCCTTTACGGGCATCTACAACGCTTCGGGACGCAGCAAGACACCGTTCTACATCAGCGGTACGGGACTTGTGATGAATATCCTGCTCGACCCTCTCTTCATCTTCGGGTTCGGCTGGGGAACCGTAGGGGCAGCGCTTGCCACGTGGCTGTCCGAAGCTGCCGTCTTCCTCATCTTTGTCTATAAGCTCCGGCGAAAGGACGACTTGCTCGGAGGATTTCCGTTTTTCGTCCGGCTCAAGAGGAAGTACAGCAGACGCATCTTCAAACTGGGACTGCCCGTTGCCACGCTGAACACACTGTTTGCCTTCGTCAACATGTTCCTCTCGCGCACTGCAGCCGAGCAAGGCGGGCACATCGGACTCATGGCATTCACCACCGGCGGACAAATAGAAGCTATCACCTGGAATACCTCACAGGGGTTCTCTACGGGGCTCAGCGCCTTCATCGCACAGAATTATGCCGCCGGACAGAAAACGCGCGTGTGGCAGGCATGGAAAACGACGCTCTGGATGACAGGAGTGTTCGGCACGCTCTGTTCGCTGCTGTTCATCTTCTACGGCAGCGAGGTATTCTCCATTTTCGTGCCCGAAGAAGCAGCCTACCGCACTGGCGGCAATTTCCTGCGCATTGACGGCTACTCACAGTTGTTCATGATGCTGGAAATCACCATGCAGGGCGTATTCTACGGCATAGGACGCACCGTACCGCCGGCCGTTGTCAGCATCGGATGCAACTACATGCGCATTCCGGTGGCCCTGCTACTGGTAGAAATGGGTTTGGGAGTGGACGCCATTTGGTGGGCAGTGAGCAGCACCACCATCGTCAAGGGGCTGATTCTGACAGGCTGGTTTATCTTTATTAAAAAGAAAATTCTCTAAAAAAACTGCAACAGTAAACTTTTTGATGCCAACAAATGTAATATATACATAAATTTGCATTAGTAAAATTTGAACCAACTAAAAAATAAAAGGTATGAAAAAGATGAAATTTACAGCATTTTTGCTGAGCGGCACTATACTATTGGGTAGTTGCGGAACCATGAACAACACAACCAAAGGCGGAATCATTGGCGGCGGTTCGGGCGCAGCTGCAGGAGCCATAATCGGCGGCTTGTTCGGCAAAGGCAAAGGCGCGGCTATCGGTGCGGCAGTGGGCGCAGCCGTTGGTACGGGTGCCGGTGTGGCAATCGGCCACAAAATGGACAAAAAAGCTGCCGAAGCCGCCAAGATTGAAGGCGCACAGGTGGAAGTGGTGAAAGACGCCAACAACCTGGATGCCGTAAAGGTGACGTTCGACTCCGGTATCTTGTTTGCTTTCAACTCCTCAACGCTGAGCAACGACGCGAAGGCATCCCTGCGCGACTTGGCCAAGATTCTGAAAGAGGATACTACTACGGACATCGCCATCATCGGACATACGGACAAAGTAGGCACGTACGAAGCCAATATGAAGGTTTCCAAAAATCGTGCTTATGCCGTAGAAAACTATTTGCAGGACTGTGGCGTGTCTCCCTCACAATTCAAGCAAGTGGAAGGCGTGGGATACAATGAGTACGATGAGAGCCTCTCTGCCAGCCAGAACCGCAGGGTGGTAATCTTTATGTATGCCAGCGAACAGATGATTAAGAACGCTGAAGCCGGACAATCGTAATCATCCTTCTCCCATGAAGTTTTCCAACCCCTTGCGGATAATCCGCAATCTGTTGCTCTTCTTCTTTGTATCCACTACTGTAATGGTAGTGGTTTATCGTTTTGTGCCGGTGTACGTCACGCCGTTGATGGTTATCCGAAGTGTGCAACAGGTTTTTAAAGGAGAAAGTCCCGCATGGCATCACGAGTGGGTGCCGTTCGACAGGATTTCTCCCCATCTGCCTATGGCCGTCATCGCATCCGAGGACAACCGCTTTGCCACCCACAACGGCTTCGACTTCATCGAAATACAGAAAGCCATGAAAGAGAACGAAAAGCGCAAGCGGAAACGCGGAGCAAGCACCATCAGCCAGCAGACGGCAAAGAACGTGTTCCTGTGGCCGCAATCCTCATGGCTCCGCAAGGGATTTGAAGTCTACTTCACGTGGATGATAGAACTCTTCTGGTCTAAAGAACGGATAATGACGGTCTACCTCAACTCCATTGAAATGGGCAAAGGCATCTACGGGGCACAGGCAGCCGCCCGTTACAAGTTCCATACCACTGCCGCCAAACTCTCTGCCGGCCAATGCGCACTGATTGCCGCAACATTGCCCAACCCCATACGCTTTGACTCCGCACACCCTTCGAGCTACATCCTGAAAAGACAGGGACAGATACTGCGGTTGATGAAGCTCGTAGCGAAATTCCCACCGGAAAAAACTGCGGTTTCCAAGAAAAAAAAGAAATAAACAGCTTTTGCCGATGCAACAAAAAGGAATATTCACTACATTTGCAAAAAGCATATCAGTAAAAAATAGAATATTAAAAATAAAAAGTAGAAAAAAACATAAACTATTAAGTAAATGTAAAAAATCAGCAGATAATGCCATTTACTTAAATGAACAGAATTCATATAATTAAGGAAAAGCGTTTCCATTCATATACTTATTAGATATTGAGCTTTAGCTCTTATTCTCTGTTCTGAAAACCGCCAAATTGAAAGACCGTTGAGAATAAGTAAGTAAAAGTTCACGCTGTGAGGCGTGAACTGTTCGTACTTATTTATACGGTTGGGTGCTTGGCGGTACCTCGGAACAAGATAGGTTACGAATGGTTCCGCCTTTTTTCATGCCCAGCACCATGATACACATCGGACAAATGATAGAAGCAGAACTACATCGCCAGGAACGTTCCGTCATCTGGTTTGCAAGGAAACTGTATTGTGACCGCACCAATGTGTACTCCATATTCAAACGGCAAAACATAGACACTGACTTATTAATGCGCATCTGCTACATATTGAACTGCAATTTCTTCGATTATTATTCCACTGAGTTCAAAGAAAACCCTCTCTCCCATTCCGGCAAAAAAGACGACATCAGGAAATAAATTCAACAAATATGTAGAATACAATTCTACACTTCTGTATAAACACCAACGACATCCGGAAAGACGTTTTCTTTTGTAAAGCAACTACCTTTGCCTCGTTTTTAATACTAATTTAATTAAAAAGATAAAATGAAAAAGTTTGAACTTAAATTTTGGCTGTCATGCGTAATGATGGCTTTGTGCATTGGCTTTACAGCTTGTAGTGATGACGACGAAGAAGGCATTGCCGGAGATGCCAAAACACTCATTGTAGGTACTTGGGAATCTACCTGGAGTAAAGGATATGAGATATACGAAGGTGAGAAAGAAGAATGGGACGAGGCCTATACCGAAGATGTGTACACCTTTAAGAACGACGGTAGCGGAACATACAAAGATGTATCAGGAAGCACTCCCTATACGGAGGACTTCACCTGGAGCATTTCCGGAAACAAACTTAAAATCACTTTCAACGGTTATAGCGATGAAGCTACCATCAAAACTCTGAACGGAACCACATTGGTAATCATTGCTCAGGAAAAGGATGAAAACGAAGAGTTTTATGACGAAATCAGTTTCAAGAAAAAATAACTAACCGGAAAGGAACAGATTATAGTTTCCGGTTATCGGGAAAGCATCCATAAAAGCGGGTGTGTCAAAACTATGGCAATCATATCATTAGCTTCGCTCAAAATATCTTTTATTTCTTACGCTAATGTATAGTCTGTCATGCAGAACGTAGTGAAGCATCTCTTCTCCTACTCACACAGAGAGTAGATTCTTGAATGACAGAGTAAAATGATAGTTAATGTTAGTTTTGACACACCTTCTTTCTCTTATATCTCCGGGCATCTATGATGAAAACTCCGGGACAACCGGAAGCAGATCTCCGGAGTTGCAAAATCAATAAGCATGTCCCCCTTCATCCTGCATCTCCTTCGCATCAATCTTCTTCCTGTCAATGCTGCGCCATGCGTAGAATATGTATGCAAGCACAAAGGGAACCAGAATAGACACGTAGGCCATCACCCTCAGCGTGAACTGGCTGGAGCAGCTGTTTGCCAATGTAAGCGAGCTTTGCAGGTCGGCGGTGGAAGGGTAATAGGCAGTGTTATTATAACCTGCCACAAGCAGCAACGCCAACACCGTAAGCACCGTACCTGCACCTGCAAACCATATTCCTTTATCGAAAGCCGGTTTCCACAACGTACGGATAATTCCCCACAGCACAGCAAGCACACCGATCAGGAATACAACCAGCACCACAGGCATCTCGATGAAGTTTGTCAGATACTTATAAGGCTCCATAAAGATCTCCCCGTTCTCCGGATTCACCGCATAGCCTCGGCAAGCAGTGTGCGGATGACGAATGACAGGAAAAAGATCAGGAACAAGCCCGTATTGCCCCACAACGCACGACGGCAACGCTTCACCAAATCGGCATCACTGATATTATTGATGAAATAGAGCGAACCGAGAATACGCGCCAAGAAGAACACAGCCAGCCCCAGCACCACATTCCAAGGATTGAGCAACGCGTCCAGACCATGACCGGCATTGGCCCAACTGCTGATGACAGGCATCATCGTATCTGCAATATTGCCTTTATTGATATAGAACGCCGACCCCGTAAAGAACGTTGCCACAGCACCGCCCAGCAACACCGGTCCCACCACTCCGTTCAGCACAAGGAACACACGATATGCCTTCTTTCCCAGCAGGTTACCCGCCTTCGACTGAAACTCATAGCTGACCGCCTGCAACACGAAAGTAAACAGGATTATCATCCACAGCCAATAGGCACCGCCGAAGCTCGTGCTGTAAAACAACGGAAACGATGCAAAAAAAGCACCGCCAAACGTTACGAGCGTAGTGAACGTAAACTCCCATTTACGCCCCGTAGAGTTGATTATCATTTTGCGCTGCTCTTCCGTCTTGCCCAAACAGAATATCAACGAATTGCCACCCTGCACGAACAGCAGGAAAACAAGTATAGCGCCCAACAGGGATACTACAAACCACCAGTATTGTTGAAGAAATATATAGGTATTCATGTGAATTATAAATTATGGATTGTGAATTATGAATTATGAGTTACTCCCTTTTCCGGACCTTTCCGTATCGCTTTCAGCATAATACCCACTTCGGCAATCAACATAACGGTGAACAATACGAGGAAGATGAAGAACGTGGTCTGGACAGAACCCACATCCAGTTTGGAGATGGCCGCACCTGTGGGCAGCATATCCTGAATGGCCCAAGGCTGACGACCGCACTCGGCAACCACCCAGCCTGCCTGTCCGGCAAGATATCCCAGCGGAATGGTGAGCATTGCCACCCAATGCATCCAGCGCATCCGCGACAGATCTTTCTTATAGGCAAAAACAAGAACTGCAATGAAGAAAAGGATGAAGTATCCGCCAATATCACCATTACGCGAAACATATAGAACGTAAGCGGCACATTGGAACCAACTCGTTGACATCCTTTATATAACCATAGCCGAAATAGGCACATTCTCCTTCAGCACCTTAGCTGCCCCCTGCGCCTCGGCATCGTTGCCAGCGGCCTTTGCCTTACGATAGTCGGAGAAAGCGCCGATAGCCGTTTTCCCTTTCTCAATCTTCTCCCGGGCAGAAAGCGCGGTTGTGCCGTCTTTCAGAGGATAACCGCCTTTCAGCAAGTCATTGATGCCCGGCACAAAAGCCTTTGAGTCGCGCTCGGCAAGCAGCGAAAGGAGATTGGGAATCTCCATGCGGAAAAGGAAGGCATCCTTTCCGTCATCGGCGGTCTTCTTCTCCGGATTGAGAATGCCAAAGGCCACCAGTCCGGCCCCTTCCCGTCCTGATAATAACCTTCCATGGCAGCCAGCTTCATGGGCTGTTTCTGCGCCACCTGATAACCGGAACCGTCGCCCGTCCATGCGGAGAGCAAAGCGGCAGCCAGTCCCACCCAGGCAGCTATCTTTATACTCGACAAAGCAAATTTCTTCTCACGGTTCTTCCACAAATACCAGCAACTCACTCCCACTACGAACACAGCCGCCAGCACCCAGCCGGACAAGATGCTGTGGAAAAACTTATTGACTGCCATCGGAGAAGTAGCCACCGCCCAGAAGTCCACCATTTCATTACGGGCGGTATCGGGATTGAACTCCATGCCTACCGGATTCTGCATCCACGCATTTGCCACCAGAATCCACCAGGCGGAGATCGTTGCACCCAGCCCCGTAAGCCAGGTGGAAGCCAGATGAAAGCGTTTGCTCACCTTGTCCCAACCAAAGAACATCACTGCAATGAACGTGGCCTCCATGAAGAATGCCAAAATGCCTTCGATGGCAAGCGGTGCACCGAAGATGTCGCCCACAAACCAGCTATAATTACTCCAGTTCGTACCAAACTCGAACTCCAAAATCAACCCCGTAGCCACACCTATGGCAAAGTTGATTCCGAAAAGTTTCATCCAGAACTTGGCTGTGTGTTTCCAAAACTCATCACCCGTACGGTAATACGCCGTTTCCATGATGCCCATAATAACCGCCAGTCCCAAAGTCAGCGGTACAAAAATCCAATGATAGATAGCAGTCAAGGCGAATTGCGCTCTCGACCAGTCAATCAGGGAAGTGTCAATGTTTTCAAGCATGAGAGTTAAATATTAATTGTTAAGTATAAAGTATGAGATATAAGTTGAGGCAACGAAAATTGCTGTCCTGCCTCACTCCTCACTGAGCATTCCTCACTAATCGCTGTCCCCCCCTGCCCGCAGAATCAGTTCACGACTGACATAATCTTCCTTATCAGCGCCTGCGGCAGCTTCATTCAAATAGTTCGGGAAGAAGAAAAGACGGAGGATGAAGAACATAATAAAAAGCTTTATGGCTATTATCAACCATAAAGTGCGTCCTAACGTCATACTTCGGAAGCCTTCAACGTAGAATTGCCAGATGGCGGTCACGAGGTTTCTCATAGGGATTCAAATTATAATCATTACAAATATAAAATACTTTTATATAAATAACAAATAAAATCCCGAAAAGTTAATTGTCGGCAGAAAAAAGCGATCCGACGGCATAAATCCGGCAAACGTCTATCTCTTTTGCAACTTCAAGAGAGGCAGCATACCTTTGTCAAAGTAAAATTATAGACATTAGGCAATATGATAAACGTAAAAAGATTGACACTGATATCACTCTGCATGGCAAGCCCCTGCATCGGTAGCATGGCGTTGCAGGCTCAGGAAACAGCCGCCGGCACACAGCAGCAGAACAGTGCACAGCCCCTTCCGGCACAATGGGATTTGCAGACATGCATCGACTACGCCCTGCAACAAAACATTACCATTCGCAAAAACCGCCTCAACGCCGAAAGTGCTGAAGTGGACGTCAAGACCGCCAAAGCAGCCCTCTTCCCCAGCCTTACGGCATCCGTCAGCCAGCGCATCGTGAACCGCCCCAACAGCGAAACCAACACCATCATCAACGGCGACAACATCACCAGCAGCAAAGCAAAACCAGCTATAACGGCAGCTACGGCATCGATGCAACTGGACACTCTACAACGGCAGCAAACGACTGAACACCCTAAAGCAGCAGCGAATGAACAACCGCATCGCCGAACTGAACGTAGCGGAAAGTGAAAACAGCATTGAGGAAAGCATCACGCAGATTTACGTGCAGATACTCTATGCCGCCGAAGCCGTCAAAGTAAACGAGACCACCCTCGACGTGAGCCAAGCGGAATGTGAACGGCGCGCGCCTGCTCGCAGCGGGAAGCATCGCCAAAAGCGACCTTGCCCAACTGGAAGCGCAAGTCAGTACCGACAAATACCAGCTGGTAACCGCACAAGCCACCCTGCAAGATTACAAACTGCAACTGAAACAGCTCCTCGAACTGAGCGGCGAAGAGGAAATGGACCTCTACATCCCCGCGCTCAGCGATGAAAACGTGCTGTCTCCGCTGCCTTCCAAGAGCGATGTGTACCGTTCCGCCCTCACCCTGCGCCCTGAAATAGAGGCCGGCAGGCTGAACGTCAAAGCCTCGGAGCTCGACATCAACATAGCCCGTTCCGGCTACATCCCCACCGTCAGCCTCAGCGCCGGTATAGGAAGTACAAACACCAACGGCAACGACTTCACCTTCGGAGAGCAAATCAAGCAGAACTGGAACAACTCACTGGGAGTGACCGTAAGTGTGCCCATCTTCAACAACCGTCAAACCAAGAGTGCCGTACAGAAAGCCAAAATCCAAAAACAGTCCAGCGAACTGGATCTGCTGGACAACCAGAAAGCCCTGTATAAAACTATCGAAGGATTGTGGCTGGATGCCAGCAGCGCACAGCAGCGTTACGTTGCCGCCATAGAGAAGCTGCGCAGCACGCAAACCAGCTACGACCTCATCCAAGAGCAATTCAACCTCGGCATGAAGAATACCGTAGAACTGCTGACAGAGAAAAGCAACCTGCTCAACGCACAGCAGGAAACCTTGCAGGCCAAGTACATGGCGATACTGAATACCCAATTGCTGAAATTCTATCAGGGAGAAAAGATTACGCTTTAATCCGTCTCCCTCCCCCCGAATTCTCAATCACCAAGTTAAGATAAAACAAATCAATAAAGAAGATATAGCACTATGAACAAGAAGAAAATCATTCTTATCGCCGTAAGCATTGCAGTTGTGGCCGGCGCAGGCTTCTGGCTCTTTGGCAGCTCTAAGGCCCAGCATAAAGTGACCTACGAAACGGCTGTCGTAACCAGAGGCGAAATATCGGAATCTATCACCGCCACCGGAACAATCGAACCGGTGACGGAAGTGGAAGTCGGCACGCAGGTCAGCGGCATCATCGACAAGATATATGCCGACTATAACTCCGTAGTCACCAAAGGCCAGCTCATAGCCGAAATGGACCGCGTGACACTGCAAAGCGAAGTAGCCTCGCAACGCGCCGCCTACAACGGGGCAAAAGCCGAGTACGAGTATCAGCAGAAGAACTACGAGCGCAACCGGGGACTGCACGAGAAACAACTCATCAGCGACACCGACTACGAACAGTCCGTCTATAATTATGAGAAAGCAAAAAGCAACTACGAAAGCAGTCAAGCATCACTTGCCAAGGCAGAACGCAACCTTTCGTACGCCACCATCACCTCTCCCATCGACGGCGTCGTCATCAATCGTGCGGTGGAGGAAGGACAGACGGTAGCATCCGGTTTCGAGACTCCTACGCTGTTCACCATTGCCGCCGACCTGACGCAAATGCAGGTAGTGGCCGACGTGGATGAAGCCGACATAGGCGGTGTGGAAGAGGGACAGCGCGTTTCGTTCACCGTAGACGCTTATCCCAATGACACGTTTGAAGGCACAGTGACACAAATCCGCTTGGGAGAGGACAGCTCCACAAGTTCCGGCAGCAGCACTTCCAGCACAGTTGTCACTTATGAAGTCGTAATCTCCGCCCCCAATCCCGACTTAAAACTGAAACCGCGCCTGACGGCCAATGTCACAATCTACACGCTCGACCGCAAAGACGTACTTTCCGTTCCGGCACGCGCCCTCCGCTTCACCCCCGAAAGACCGCTTATCGGCGAAAACGACATCGTGAAAGACTGCGAAAGCCCCCACAAACTCTGGACGCGTGAAGGAAACACATTCACCGCACATCCGGTGACGGTGGGTATCTCCAACGGCATCAATACGGAGATTATAAGCGGCATCAACGAAGGCGCAACAATAGTGACCGAAGCCACCATAGGACAGATGCCGGGAGGAGGATCGGCAGCAGACATGCAACAGGCTTCCGGCGGAGAGAGAAGTCCTTTCATGCCCGGCTCCGGGAAGCAACAAAAAGAAGAGCAAATGATAACCATATCCCCATAAATATACATCATCAGCCATGAGCAAGACCGTAATTGAACTTCAAAACATAAAACGCAACTTCCAGGTGGGAGATGAAACGGTGCATGCACTACGTGGCGTGTCGTTCTCTATCAACGAAGGAGAGTTCGTCACGATTATGGGTACATCCGGTTCGGGAAAATCGACCCTGCTGAACATACTCGGCTGTCTGGACACACCCACAACAGGCGAGTATCTGTTGGACGGGATTTCCGTACGCACCATGAGCAAGTCCCAACGCGCCGTACTCCGCAACCGCAAAATAGGTTTCGTTTTCCAGAACTACAACCTGCTGCCCAAGACCACCGCCATAGAAAACGTGGAGCTTCCGCTAATGTACAACTCGTCCGTATCGGCCTCCGAACGCCGCAGCCGGGCCATCGAAGCGCTCAAAGCCGTAAGCTTGGGCGACCGTCTGGAGCATAAGTCCAATCAGATGTCCGGCGGACAGATGCAACGCGTGGCCATTGCCCGCGCATTGGTGAACGACCCTGCCGTAATACTGGCAGACGAAGCCACCGGCAATCTGGACACGCGCACCTCGTTCGAGATTTTGGTGCTCTTCCAAAAGCTGCATGCAGAAGGGCGTACCATCATCTTCGTAACGCACAATCCGGAAATAGCCCAATACAGCAGCCGCAACATCGTATTACGTGACGGACAGGTGAAGGACGACAAAGTGAATCCCGACATTCTGAACGCCGCCGAAACTCTGGCAGCATTGCCCAAACAGGAAGACGACTGATGCGGCAGTCTCAAAAACATTTTTCATAAAACATCAAACTAATGAACGGAACAAACCTCTTCAAAATAGCTCTCCGGGCACTTGCCAACAACAAGCTGCGCGCCTTCCTCACCATGCTGGGCATTATCATCGGCGTGGCATCCGTCATCACGATGCTTGCTATCGGACAAGGCTCAAAGAAAAGTATCCAGGCGCAAATCTCCGAAATGGGCTCTAACATGATAATGATCCATCCGGGAGCGGATATGCGCGGCGGCGTCCGTCAAGACCCCAGCGCCATGCAGACCCTGAAACTTGCCGACTACGAGGCGCTGCGCAACGAGACGAACTTCCTGTCCGCCGTCAGCCCCAACGTCTCCTCCTCCGGACAGCTCATTGCAGGCAATAACAACTATCCTTCTTCCGTAAGCGGTGTAGGTACGGAATACCTTGAAATACGCCAGCTTACGGTGGACAACGGAGCAATGTTTACCGAAGCCGATATACAGACTTCAGCCAAAGTATGCGTCATCGGAAAGACGATACAAGAGAATCTTTTTCCAACGGGAGAAGACCCCGTAGGACGCATTATCCGGTTCAACCAAGTGCCCTTCCGCGTGGTGGGTGTACTAAAGGCCAAAGGATACAACAGCATGGGAATGGACCAGGACGACGTCGTGCTGGCCCCCTACACCACCGTAATGAAGCGTCTGCTTGCCCAAACCTACCTGCAAGGCATCTTTGCCTCCGCACTCACCGAGGACATGACGGACAATGCCACCGAGGAAATCACCGAAATCCTGCGACGGAACCACAAACTGAAAAGCAGCGATGACGATGACTTCACCATACGCAGCCAACAGGAACTCAGCTCGATGATGAATACCACCACCGACCTGATGACGACACTGCTTGCCTGCATCGCGAGCATATCACTGATAGTAGGCGGCATAGGAATCATGAACATCATGTATGTGTCTGTAACGGAACGCACCCGCGAAATCGGCCTACGCATGAGTGTGGGCGCCAGAGGAGTAGACATCCTGTCGCAATTCCTCATCGAGGCCATCCTCATCAGTATCACCGGCGGACTGATTGGCGTAATCATAGGCTGCGGCGCAAGCTGGATAGTGAAAAGCGTGGCCCACTGGCCCATCTACATACAGGCTTGGAGCGTATTCCTCAGCTTTGCCGTCTGCACAGTGACGGGAGTGTTCTTCGGCTGGTATCCCGCCAAGAAAGCGGCAGACCTGGATCCGATAGAAGCAATACGGTATGAGTGAGCAAATGATTGGTGATTAATGATTAATCGCCAATCATTAATCCTAAAAAAATCCTATCTTTGCATTTGTATGAAACAGTTTCTTTATTCACGATCACGCATCATCGAATCTCTGATTCACATCATCGGCTGGGGAATTGTATTTGCATTTCCTTTCGTGATGATGACACGTGGAGGATTCGATATAACATTGGTGGAATACCTGCGCCATGGCAGCATTGTTCCACTTTCGTTTCTCATCGTCTTCTACACCAACTACTGCTTCCTCATCCCCCGGTATCTGTTCGAGGACGCATCAAGCAATATCTCCTGCTGAACATAGTGCTGATAGTCTGCATCACCGCCGGAGTGCACTTCTGGCAGGAATATGCTTTCCACACCTACACCAAAGGAGGAAATGAAGGAAGAAGCCACATGGGACCTCCGAAATGGATATTCATCATGCGCGACTTATTCTCCATGATACTCACCGTCGGACTAAGCGCAGCCATCCGCCTTAGCGGACGTTGGGTACAAGTGGAAGCTGCCCGCCGCGAAGCCGAGAAAAGCCGTACGGAAGCGGAATTGAAGAATCTCCGCAACCAGCTCAACCCCCACTTCCTGCTCAATACGCTGAATAACATCTACGCTCTCATCGCCTTCGACACCGACAAGGCGCAAATGGCAGTACAGGAACTGAGCCGCCTGCTGCGCCATGTTCTCTACGACAACCAGCAAAATTTCGTGCCTCTGGCCAAAGAGATAGATTTCATCCGAAACTACATTGCACTGATGCGCATACGACTCTCGTCCAATGTGACTGTTGAAACACGTTTCGACATTCGCCCCGACACTCCAACGGAGATCGCCCCGATGATATTCATCTCTCTCATAGAGAATGCCTTCAAGCATGGAATCTCTCCTACCGAACCCAGCTATATCCGTATCTATTTTAGCGAAAGTGCCGATAGCGTGTGTTGCGAAATAGCCAACAGTTATCACCCCAAGAACGAAGCCGACAAGAGTGGAAGCGGTATCGGTCTGGAACAAGTGCGCAAGCGTCTGGAACTCACCTATCCCGGTCGGTACGAATGGCAGCATAGCGTAAGTGAGGATGAGAAAGAATATAAATCGATTTTAGTAATCAACCATTGACAACATGAATCTGAAATGTGCAATCGTAGATGATGAGCCATTGGCCTTGGACCTTTTGGAAAGCTACGTCAACAAGACCCCGTTCCTTGAACTTGCCGGCAAATACTCCAGTGCCGTACAGGCAATGAACAACCTGTCCGGCAAGGACATCGACCTCCTGTTTCTCGACATCCAAATGCCCGAACTCAACGGGCTGGAGTTTTCTAAAATGGTAGATATGCATACACGAATTGTTTTCACTACCGCCTTCGACCGGTATGCCATAGACGGCTACAAAGTCAATGCTCTCGATTATCTGCTGAAGCCTATCTCGTATGTGGATTTTCTGCAAGCCGCCAACAAAGCCTTGCAATGGTTTGAATTGTTGCAGCAACCCAAAGAGGAAGTGGAAAGTATCTTCGTGAAAAGCGATTATAAACTGATACAAGTGGAGCTCAAAAACATTCTCTATATTGAAGGTCTGAAGGACTATATCAAAATCTACGAAGAAAACTCCCCAAAACCCATTCTCTCACTGATGAGCATGAAGTCTATGGAGGAACTGCTGCCTGCTTCCCGCTTTATACGTGTGCACCGTTCCTACATCGTTCAAAAGGATAAGATACGTATCATTGACCGAGGGCGTATCGTTTTTGGCAAGAATTATATTCCTGTCAGTGACAGTTACAAACAAATATTTCAGGACTTTCTTAATAAAAGGAGTTAAAAAAGTTATCAATCCGTATATATTTTATTGATTCCGGCTGATTTCTAATAATATCCTATTGCATATTAAAAGATGTTTCCTTATCTTTGCAGCGAACAGATAGGAGTTGTGAAACTCCCCAATAGAATAGTTTAGTTAAGTCTAGTTTAGTTTTTGTGTAAAGCACTTCCTCCGTAAGCGAACGTTGGAAGTGCTTTTACATTATGATTTATAAACCGCAAAACGTTTTGTGATGCTTTTCCAAATCACTTTGTGAGTATTTTACACCTGTTAACACAAAACGAATTGCGATTTTTTATTCATTTTCCAACACTATTGAAAGGGTTCTCAAAGAGTATTTAAAAAGACCTCAAATCATATAAAGTCACTATCTTTGTATATCTTTAGGAGACTATTATGTTCGTTTGTCATAGCTTGAATAACGTTCCATTTGGGGAATTCTTCTTATATATCCCATTTGAATATTATCCAAACAGCGATTTAACGTTCGTATCATAGCCGGAAGTATATCGTACGCGTAGAAATCACGTGGACGCAAAGAATAGTCTATTCTAACTATCTCCTGTTCACAGATATCTCCAGTATCGTATCCGTCATTAGCCCAAAACCAAGTGGCGGCTGTTATAGGTTCATTACGCTTATATGCCCACTTTATGGAAGATGCACCGCGTCCCCATGGGAGCGGTGAGGGATGAAATATCAGTGTTCCATAAAGTGGTTCTTTCAATGCTTCAGATGACACTTTTTCTGTCAAAAGTGGAGCTATTACCAAATCACTCGCACCAGAACGCCATACACGATGCCCTTTTTTGCGTACGCAGTCTTCAGCAGCCTTATAGGCAGGCGTATCTATATTACCTAATATTTTTACTATCATTTTCTCCTATGTATTTAAATGCTTGTACTGCCCGAAAATGACCGCCATATCCAGTAACACATTTATCGGACTTTCCTTTTCTCGCCATAGACTTCGCAAGCGAACTTATGCTCTTTGATTTATTATCTCCATATAGGTGCGCCGCAGTCTGAATCCATTTCTTTGAGTATCGTAACGCGCTACATAGTTGCGGATGGGAAGTATGGAAAATACAGGTAGTTTTTTCCCACAACGCCCCCTACCTTGCAAATGGTACTCGCAAACTGCAGCCAAAAACTTCGTGCCGACACCTATTCCCTGCACTCAGGCATAACCACCAGACGGGTAGAACGATATGCACCTGCTGTAAACAATGGGGCAACGGCCAAATGACAGACCGGTTCACCATTGATAAATCCTACAAAATATTCAGCGGCCACAGGAAGAGGTAAATCTAAATAATAATGCTGCTTAAACAGTCTCGGGAATACAGTTCCCCGGACTTTATAAATTTGAAGTTCGAGTTTTGGACGTTGCCGAAGGCAGTCACGCTCGTAAAAGCGTGCCTCCGCAGTATCGTATACCCAATCAGGTTGTAACCATTCAATAATATCATAATGGCAAGACAAAAGAACAATTTTCCCGTTACCGCGTCTCCAGGTTTTAGAGAAAGCTGCCGCTCCGACTTTAGCTATCTGTCTGTCGATTACGGATGTAATTCGTCTACAACAGCGTGTTCCGGGCGTTCGCACGCCAAACGAGCTAAACCGGCGCGAAATTTCTCTCCATTACTTAGTACCTGGAAAGGCCGGAGCCATGCCGGGACATCACCAACCCTACGGCGGAAAGCATTCCTGTTACCTTGTTAAAATCCCCATCGGGAGCTATACAGTCTATAATAGGTTTGTCTTTATCCCACCCGGAATAAAGATCAATAAATCGGCTCATTGAATATCATACTCCCAATACTGGTTTTCCACTGCCGGATGG
>ENA-OQLB01000496-OQLB01000496.1-human-gut-metagenome-genome-assembly--contig:-NODE-496-length-22039-cov-1.682777_pt1 | contig 22039 bp, 29 predicted proteins | sample MGYA00242656_ERZ504813 | MGnify/ENA primary metagenome ERZ504813 (study PRJEB26092, sample SAMD00036388) | human gut metagenome | host: Homo sapiens | study: EMG produced TPA metagenomics assembly of... | reverse complement strand
TGCGCCCTTTGACTGCGTAACAGTTGATACAACCGGAGTAAAAGTAATACTTACCCAACGTTGTACTAATGATCCGATAATGAACATCCCAAGAATTGAAGCACCTTGAGTAATTTTACCTAATAATCCACCAGATAAGTCTTGTGCAATTGAAGTACCAACTTTATATCCAAATTCTTGTGTATACCACAAAAATGCGATACGAATGATATTCCATGCAAAGAAAAAGATTAATGGACCAATAATATTACCACTTAATGCTAGAGAAGCACCTAATGCTCCTAAAATTGGTCTAAGAGTAAACCAGAAGACAGGATCTCCAACCCCAGCTAAAGGACCCATCATCCCAACTTTTACACCTTGGATTGCAGTATCATTGATTTCTGCTCCATTAGCACGTTCCTCTTCTAATGCTAATGTAACACCCATGACTGGCGCTGATACATATGGATGAGTATTGTAAAATTCCATATGTCTTTTTAAAGCCGCTACTTTATCTTCCTTATTTGGATATAATTTTTTGATTGCTGGGATAATTGAATAACACCAACCACCATTTTGCATACGTTCATAGTTCCAAGAACCTTGAAGGAACTGATGACGCCAAGCAACAGACATACGATCTTTTTTGATAATTTAATTTTTTCTGCCATAATTTCTTTCCTCCTTCAAGATTTTAATAGTCATTTAAGATATCGCCTAATGGATCTCCAGAACCTGTTGAACCGCCACCATTAGAGCCACTGTTTTCTTTTAATCCTAAATAGATGATTGCTAAAGCAACACCAATTGCTCCTAATGCGATCAATGTTAATTCACCGATTGCAGCAAGAACAAAACCTAATGCAAAGAATGGCCATGTTTCTTTAGTAGACATCATATTGATTACCATTGCATAACCAACTGCCGCTACCATTCCACCACCAACAGTCATTCCGCCAGATAGCCATGGTGGCATTTGATTTAATGCATCAGTTACAACTGCCGCAGGAACAACACAAAGTGCTGCAGCAGGAATTGCAATTCGAATTCCTTGTAATAAGATTGCTAAAATTTGCCACATGTCGATTGCACGCATATTTCCTTGTTCAGCTGCCCCATCCATAAAGTGAACAATTGGGATTGTAAGAGTACGACAGATCATTGTTAAGAATAAACCTGCTACTGATAAAGGGATTGCAACTGCGATTGCAGTAGAAATAGCTGTTTGCACATCAGTTGCTCCACCTTCTAAACCTAATACCATAATAATTGATGAAGCTACAGAAGCTAATGCTGCATCTGGTGCTACAGCAGCTCCTACATTGGCCCACCCTAATGCAATCATTTGAAGCGAACCACCTAGAATAATCCCTTCAGTTAAGTGACCACTTACTAAACCGATTAAAGTACATGCCACTAACGGTTGGTGAAATTGGAACTCATCCAGAATTCCTTCCATCCCCGCTAGTAAGGCAATTATAATAATTAAGATTATTGTAATTAAAGACATTATAATTCCTCCCTATATTTTATTTTTTAAACATTTTTCAATTCTGCTTTTGCTTTCTTTAAAAGCGTATCAATATTTTCATTTGAATCACTTGGTACTTTACGAACATTAAAAGTAATTCCTTTAGCTTTAATTTTTTTCAATTGTTTCAATATCTTCCGGCCCCATTGCAATAGCTTTATTTACTACCACTTACCAATTGAATGAGCCATTGAACCAATATTTAATTCTTTAATATCTACACCGCCTTCGATTGCCCGTAATGCATCTTGAGGTGTTTCAAATAATAACATTGCTTTGGTATTACCAAACGTGGATCTTTAGCCACTTGAATCATTTTATCAATTGGAACAACATTAGCCTTAACTCCTGGTGGCGCGGCTTGTTCAATCATCTGTTTCCGTAATTTATCTTTTGAAACAGCATCAGAAACAACGATGATTCGATTTGGTTGTGTTGTTTTAGTCCAAGTAGTTGCAACTTGACCATGCAATAAACGCGTGTCAATTCGTGCCAGAACATATTTAATATGTCCATCCCCTAATACAGTTCCCTCAGGAATAGCTCCTTGTGACTGTGTATTAATAGCTTGAGCCGCTACTTTCGTTTCTGGTTCTAATTCTTCAGGTTTTACTTTTACCCCTTCTCTAGCAACTTCAGTAACATGTTTAGCAATTTCATGCGCTGTTCCATCGACATTCTAGAAGCATAAGTCTCAATCAGCATTGGTAAATTTAAACCCGTAACGATTGCCCACTTATCTTCATGACCAGCAATTAATCCATTAGCCTGATTAAATGGTGTACCACCCCATAAATCAACTAAAAATAGTACTTCGTCTTGGTTTTCAAAAGTAGCTATTGCCGCTTCCATTTTTGCTTTAAGATCATCAGGTCCTTCACTTGGTTGCAAAGTAACTGCTTTTACATCGACTTGATCTCCAAAGATCATTGCCCCGGATTGTAGAATCCCGTTAGCAAACTCACCATGACTAGCAAGAATAATTCCTACCATTATAAATTCCTCCCTTTCTTTTAAATACTTTATAACGCAAAAAAACAGGCAAACTATTATTAAAAGATACAAAAATACCATCTTTGTTCTTTTTTTAAATAGTTAATGCCTGCTTTATCAGTTACACACTATAAAATATTCAATTTATGAAACAATATTATCATTGTAAGCCTTTTCTGTCAAGAAATCATTTAAAAATTATTATTTCAAAATAATATATTTTTAAATACTTGACAATATTCTTTCCAAATGTAATGCCAGATATCCTACTTCTGTCTCTGGTAATTTCTTTTTTAAAACCTTTGATAATGCTTCACACATGTTACTTGCCTGTTCATATGCAAAAGGAAACTTATCTTTAGTAAATTCACTTATATCCATCTGCAATTCTTCATTTTTATTTAATCTTAAAATTAAAAATTTAATATGATTCATTAATCGAGCATATGAAACTGATTGAATATCAATAACAATATTAAGATCATTTTCTAATTTAATAATACTTTCATGAATAATTCGTGTTGCCTCCATTGACTCAGCAACTTGATTAGAAGAAATTGCTGAATGAATATGTAGTGTAATAAAGCCAACTTCATCATCATTGATCATTCGTGATATAAACTTATTAATTACTTCCCGTCCTTCTAATGCAACCTCATATTCATCAGGAAACAGCAAACGAATATCATTGATAAATGGATTTAAAGGCATTATATTTTCATCCATTCGCTTTATTGCAAAATAGATATGATCCGCTAATGGTAATAAGATATCATTATCAATTTTTCCAAATTTCTCTATTATCAGTCTAATAATCTCTGATGCTATTTCTAAATAAACTGGATCAATATAATTGATTATATCATTTGAACCACTTTTAGCTTTATATCCCTTTTGCATAAGAAATTTTTTAGCATTCCGTGGTACTTCAAAATAATCATCCACTTTCTTTGAAAATCCAATTCCTTTATACATAATAATAACTTCTTCAGTCTCATTACAAGCTAAAATAGTATTATTATTTAATACTTTAATGATCTTATACATATTTATTTTCCCTCTCCTAGTTGCAAATCTTCATAATTGTACTCCCGCTCTTTATTTTACCATATTCTTTTTCAATCTTTAAATCATTTGATAGATTTGTAAATATTAACAAAAATACTTTCATCTAAAGCATTTTCTTTAATATACTCTAAATCTGCATTCCAAATTAAATCACCTTTTTGCACTCTTTGATTTAATTTAACTAATATTTCAAAACCAGTTCCATTTAAATTAACTGTATCAGTTCCAAAATGAATCAACAATTCATATCCGTTATCTAATTTCATTCCAATTGCATGTTTTGTTGGATAGATCATTGTTATCTCACCATCACAAGGGGCAACGATCAAACCGTGAAATGGCTTGATCATAACCCCATCACCTAACAGCTTATGTGAAAAAATTTGATCTGGAGCCTGTTCAATTGGCAAAACCTCACCATCAACAATATTGCCTAATTCAAGATTAGTATGATCAGTCTCTTTTTCCAGTTGATAATCATCTAATTCATCAGGAATATTTATTAAATACTCGTCCAGCTTTGATTTGATCGATGATGCTTTAGGACCATAAATTATCTGAACTCCATTTCCTTGCATAACAACTGCCGCTGCCCCCGATTGTTTCAATAAACCTTCATTTACTAATTGATTATCACTAACTGTTGCTCGTAATCTGGTAATACAACAATCTAAGTCAGTAAAATTATCACGACCACCTAGCCCTCGAACAATCAATTGTGACTGTTTGTCAATTTCAATTCCTTTATTTAACAATTTTCGATGACTTGCTTTAGGGTTCTTAAAGATAGATAACTTCATATTATCTATCTCTCTACCTGGAGTCTTCAAATCAAATTTTTTAATTAGATATTTAAAACTAAAATAATAGAGCATGAAATAAATTATTCCAATAGGGATAAGCAATACCCAGCTAGTCTTACTATTACCTTGCAATACACCAAAAACAATAAAGTCAAATAAACCTCCAGAAAAGGTCAATCCCACGGCAATATTAAAAATATGAGCAACCATATAAGCACTTCCTGCTAAGATAACTTGTACCCCAAATAACAGTGGAGCAGCAAACAAAAAAGTAAATTCGATTGGTTCCGTTATTCCCGTTAAGATGCTTGTTAAAGCCGCTGAGAACAACAAACTTCCAATCGCTTTTTTATTTTCCGGCTTAGCAGTTCTGATACATTGCCAATGCTGCTCCCGGTAAACCAAAAATCATAAAAATAAATTCACCAGTAAAATATTTTGTAGCCTCGCTACTAAAATGCACAATATTTGGATCAGCTAACTGTGCGAAGAAAATATTCTGACCACCATAAATTACCGCCCCATTGACGACCATTGAACCTCCAATTGCAGTTTGCCAAAATGGTAAATAAAATACATGATGTAAGCCAAAAGGAACCAGTAACCGTTTAATTACACCGTAAACAAAGGTTCCAAAATAGCCTGAGGTTGAGATAAGTTTACCTAATTCATATATACCATTTTGAAAGAATGGCCAAACATAAAACATTACGATTCCCACAAACAAAAAAGTTATTGTTGAAATTATCGGAATAAACCGTTCTCCTTCAAAAAAAGATAACGCTCTTGGTAATTCAATTTGATAAAAGCGATTATGTATATAACTAACGCCAAGACCGACGATTATTCCACCAAATACCCCCATTTCCAATGACATGATCCCACAAACCGCTGTAATCGTTCCATCTAAAACATCAGGATTAATTATTTGATTATCTAAAATACTTCCATTTAATGAAAGCATCCCGCTAATTGTTGTATGCATAACAAAAAAGGCAATAATTGAAGATAAAACGGCTACTTCTTTCGCCTTTTTCGCCATTCCCAACGCTACTGCAGCAGCAAAAATAAGTGGTAGATTGTTAAAAAGGCCACTCCCCACTTTAGTTAAGATTATTAAAAAGTCATGTAAAAAAGTCCCGTTTCCTAAAACTCCCTCTAAATGTAGTGAAGAAATAGTTGTTTCATTAGTCAATGAACTACCAATCCCAGAAATAAACCCGCAATTGGCAATACTGCAATCGGCAGCATAAAACTGCGACCAATCCTTTGTAAAATCCCAAAAACTCTATCTTCATAATCCCTCCGTTATTCCAACATAATTTATTATAACTAAATCGTTCGATCAAAAATTCTTTTTATAATTAAGACCATGATACTTATAATAATCATGATAAAGACTATCTGTCAACAAGAATAATTACTTATTTATACGATATTTACTACTTTTTTTTGTCAATTTAAAGAGAAATAATTAAAAAAATAGAATTCTATTTTAATATGCTCCGCTTAAGTAAACAAGGAACATATCATTTTGAATTCTATTTCTTTTAATTTAAAATCAGTTTTCTAACATATGCTTTTTAATACTTTTATTTCATTTTTATCAAACGGTTCAATAGTAAACTCACCTACTTGAGCTGGTACAATAAAAGTTTCCGCATAATGCACTGTATATGGCTCAAACTTATTTTTAGGACTTTTAATTACTGCACTTTCCCCAGCAACTAAATTCATCATTACCACACTTTTATTAGTTTGTTGATAAATCTTTTGTTTAGTTGTAATAACTCGTGTTTCAATAAATTCTAATTCATGTAATCCGGTTTTAACTTCTGTATATTCATCACTCTTTTCAATTTCTGTAAAATTATTTACCAAATTGGATTCTACCCAAGTAGTTGTTCTTTGATAATCAATTACCTTCTTTCCATCTTCAACATGAATCGGGCGTGGTTTACCATCTAATCCTACACGATCCCAATCCCATAATTTAAAAAGTAAAAATATATGGTGTAGCACTTACTTCCAAGACTACACAATTAGCCGAAGAACAATGAATTGTTCCTGCTGGAATTAAGAAATGATCATGCTTTTTTGCTGGAAAAAAATTAATATACTTATCGGCATCAAAACTTTGATTACCCTCATTAGCTCTTTCTAAATCGTTAATAAATTCGTCTGAATTAATATTCTCTTTTAAACCTAAATATACTCCACCTCCATCACAATCAAGGATATAGTAGCTTTCATCTTGCGTATAAGGCATTCCAAAATGGCTCTTGATATATTCAGTTGTTGGGTGTACTTGTAAGCTTAAATTTCCTCCACCCATTGTATCAAGAAGATCAAATCTAATTGGAAACTCTGCCCCAAAACGAGCATAATTTTTTGCTCCTAAAAGCTCTATAGCTTGATACATAACAACATTTTAAAGCTGGGGTTGCAATAACAATATCGCCAAACTTCAAATTAATACTATTCTCTTCTGGAACCCCATCAAAACTCCAAGCATAATTAGATTTACTTTTATCTAAATTACAAACCTCTTTCATCCATTGTCCTCCCCAAACCCCTGGATCAAAATATGGTACTAGACGAAATGGTTGATTGCAAACACTTCTTAATGCATTTCGAAACGCAATACCAGTAATCATTTTAGGTTTATTACTGCAATTAGTGTCTAGATATAAATCAATATCTTCAAAAATCTCTCGTTTATGCTTATCGGCAATTCGCCACTCAATAAAATAACCACGCTTATTTTTTATTAGAGGATCTTCATCATAATTACTTTGTTTAAAATTAGGTAATCCAGCCCGATATCTTAATTGAATTTCCCATCGTGTTAGGTCTGCATATATTAATAAATCACCTTTAGTAATTAGACTTGCCCCAAAACCGTATACAAGAACTATTCCTTCTTTATTTTTAACAAACTTTTGTATCTTAGCCAGCTTAGCTTCATCAACATAATCTCTAATAGTTCCATAATACATTACTCCCCTAACACGATCTTCAGTTAGATTCACCTGCATCATTTCTGTCAATTTTTTACCATCATAAAAGATATCTTCACTTAAAATTACGTGTGCTGGAGTCAATTTTTTTATCAATACATTTAATAATTCACGATCATTAATTCCCAAATAACAATCTACAACAACTATCTTTTTATTTCCTAAAGATTCTTTAATTTTCTTATCAATCTGCGCATATCCAGAATATGCATCGTTGTCATAGCCATTTATTTTGATATAGGGCTATTATCATAATTATTCATTTGCTTTTTGCCTCCTACTCAATCTTATTTATACTCAGGTTCTGTATCTTCAGCTTCAAACATCGTGTTCTCATTAATTCTTTTACCCAATCGCCTGATTTTTTAATTCTCCGATTCCGATTATTTTCCATATCAATTTCCACAAACCCATAACGATTTCTAAATGCATTAACAGGTGAAAGATTATCTGTAAACGTCCAATTCAAAAAGCCCCGACAATCACAACCTTCGTCAATTGCTTTTAACATCCAGCCATATGGTCACTTAAAAATTCAATTCGATAGCTGTCCTGAATTTGCCCGCTAGCATCCTTAAACTTATCTTCATCCATTACTCCCATACCATTTTCAGTAATCCAACATTCAATATTTCGATAATCATTTTGAATGATCTTCAGCATATCATAAATTCCTTTAGGATAAATTTCCCATCCTCTTGAAAAATTCATTTTAATTCCTCGTGGACTATATGTTTCATAATATGCAGTTGGAATAAATGGTTTATCTGGATTCCATGCCGTTTCTCTTTGTCGAACCCGTAACGGCTGATAATAGTTGATTCCAACAACTTCTATTTTATTATCATCAATCTTTTCAAAATCACCTTTAACATATTCAAACATACACTCATGTTTTTTTAATAATTCAAAATATGCTTCATCAAACTTTCCATTTATCAAAGGGTCAGTATATTGTTTATAATTAAACATATCACAAATTTTTGCTGCTTCAATATCTTTAGGATTATTCATACTTTTTGGATAAGATGGTGACGGATTTAAGATTATTCCTACTTTTCCCTGATAACCCATTTTTGCATGGTGCTCGACTAATAAAGAAGTTGCAAGAACACGATGATAATTCATTTGTACTGATTTTTAGTATTCTCTTCATAAGGCCAAATATTTCCAAATAAATATGCTTCGTTAGGAACTACCGCAGGTTCATTAATAGTCCACCAATATTTAATCTTATCATGAAAAGCCGCCATTACTTTTTTACTATAACCTACAAACAATTCCATAACCTTACGATTATCCCATGTCCCATACTTATTAATAACATATTCAGGAATTTCCCAGTGTTCTAAACAAAGCATTGGCTCAATTCCATTTTCAATTAAACAATCAATTACCTTTTCATAAAATCTTAATGCATCTTGATCAACTTCATTAGTTTCATAATCTGTAATAAAGCGTGACCAATCTATTGAAGTCCGATATACTTGAATTCCTAATTCTTTCATTAATTTAATATCTTCTTCATAACGATTATAAAAGTCTGTAGACTTGATTGTTCCAACTCCATTAAACCATCTTTCTGGTTCAGCTAAATACATCATATCGACAAAATTACGTTGATGTTCTTTTTTCCCTGTCCATCCTCTGTTTGCCAAGCGGAAGCAGAACTTCCAAATTTAAATCCTTCTGGTAATCTATATAACTTTTTCATTTTATTGCTCCTTCGTTTTAATTTCTTCTTGATGATACGTTTTGTCAATCATTTTAACAAATGGAATGAACATCAAAACTCCTATTGCTAGACAAATTATTTGTACAACTGCTCCCATGATCGAGTTAGTTGCTAAAAATCCTGATAAAACTGGTGGTGTTGTCCATGGTATTGCTACTCCCGTTGGATATGGACATAATCCAAATTTCATAAATAGCCAGGTTATCAGACCAAACACTGGTCTTGATAAAACCCATGGAATAAATAGCATTGCATTCATGACCACTGGTGCTCCAAATACTACGGGTTCTGAAATACAAAAAGTTGCTGGTAAAACTGCTACCTTTCCAACTCCTTTTAATCGGTTGCTTTTTGATACGATTAAGATTGCAATAACTAATGACATAAAAGCAATCATAACAAATAATGCTCTAAATTGATCAGTAATTATATATGGAACAGCATCACCAGCAGTATAAGCGCTCAAATTTTTCCATTCCTGCTGTTTGAAGAATTGGATCCATTACGGAACCAACAATTTGATCTCCATGTAATCCAAAAAACCAAAGCAACTGAGCAAGACCTTGAGAAATCAATAACGCTGGTAATCCAGTACCAATTAATAAAAGTGGTTTTTGAATAATTTCATTGACTAGAGCATGAATATTGCCAAATGATGTTAAAGTAAAACAATAATTGATACTGCAAACTAAAACTAATGTAATAATTACAGGAATTAACGATTCAAAAGAACTTGATACCATTGGTGGTACACTATCCGGTAACCTTATTTTTAGTTTACTACTTAAAATCTTGCAATAAACTTTGGCCACCAAGTAACATAAAATCAATGCCACAAACATTCCTTGTGAACCCATATAAGTAGTTGGAATAACTCCTCCGATAACTTCTTCACCCACTGTTATTGATAATGGTGAAACAATCAAAAAAGCTACTAAAGTTGTAATTCCCGCGTATACTTCCTCACATTTTTGTTCTTCTGTTTTAGCATAGTTATACCCCATTAAAAATGCTAAAAACATTGCCACTAACTTAAAGTTGTCCCTGATAATGGTGATAAAACATTTCCCAGCATTTCTAAAAAGCCCGCTGGTAAAACCTTATCAATAAATGGGAAATTTAATGCAATTAATGTAAATGACCCGGCAATAATAAATGGTATTAACGGCATCATTGCCATTCTAATAACTTGAAGAAATCTAATGTTATTAATTTTCTGCCCAATTGGCATTAGCTTTTCTTCCAAAAACTTGCTGAACTTGTCCATTTCTCTTCCTCCTCTTCAACAAATGTTATAACTTTATACCATTATGATAATATACTTTATTTATTATGTCAATATATTTAGCTAAAATAAAAAATGTGTCAAAATGACACATCCCTACTCACATAAATCAATAATTAATTCATACCCTTGTGAAAGATACATAGAATTAGTAAACTCAACTGGAAAGTCATGACAAAATCCTCGCCTTTGCCTATTAATCATTGCTTCATCACCTTTAATTTCAAATAGTTCTTTCTGTTTTGATTCATTAAGCTAGCACTTATTTTTTCCTTTACATTACTAATTCCATACCCTGCACCCATAAGTTTTTCATACAGAGAACCACTATAATCTCCCTGTTCATCTAAAGGACAATAGGATTTAAAAAAAGTCTCGTGAATTGAAACAACCATATTATTAATACGGATTTCTCTAACTAATCGTAATACTTTATCTTTAGTTGTAATATTAAAAAAATCTGCAATTTCTTGACCAGCATTTACCATTTCAACATTTAAAACCCGACGATTCTTTATATCATTTTTTTCTAACACACCATTAAATGAAGATTTTAGAATAGTCTCTACTTTGTTTTCCTTTTCTAAAACAATCGTCCCTTTTCCTCTTCGTCGCTCTATATAGCCTTCATTAATCAATTTATTCATAGCTTGACGAACAGTCATTCGAGAAACATCAAATTCCTGCATTATTTCTAGATCTGTTGGCATTTTATCACCAGCATTATATTCTTTTGAAACAATTCTATCTAAAAGAATATCGAATAATTGAGCCCATAATGGTTTATCTCCAACATCATATTTTAATTTCATTTTGTTTTCCTCCCACCTATAATAAAATCTATTTAAATTACTAATTTCCCCTATATTATACTAGAGAAACAATTCAGTTTCTATAAATAGTAATAAAAACATAATATATCTATGTTATAACTAATAGAAATAGACACACTTTATTAAATTAAAAAAAAGGCAGCTCAGTGCTATTCACTTTAACTACCTAATTTAGATTACGCTTTTATCGCCGGTTTACCATATTTTTTACAATATATATATCCTGCAATTCCAACGATTACAAAAACAATGGAAACTAATTGTGCCGTCCGTAGACCCATTACATATAAGCTATCAGTACGAAGTCCTTCAATAAAGAATCTAAAGATTCCATACCAAATAAAATAACTAAAGAATTGTTCACCTTGTTTTGTTTGGATCTTCCTAATCACAAAATAGATTAATAAAAATCCTACGATATTAGCAATAGACTCATATAAAAAGGTTGGATGATAGTAATATCCATTGATATGCATTCCTTCAATAATAAAGTTTGGTAAATGCAATGATTTAAGGAAATCTAGACTAACCATTCCACCATATGCTTCCTGGTTGAAAAAAGTTTCCCCACCGTCCCAGTGCCTGAGCAATTAAAACACCTGGCATAATTGCATCAGCTGCACCATGAAATCAATTTTATGTTTCTTAAAATACCACCAGCTAAAAATCAAGCCAACAAAAATCCCACCTTGAATCGCTAAACCACCATGACGAAACATAATGATCTCAAGTGGATTTTCAGCATATAATTCGTTCCACATAAAGATTACATACCATAATCGAGCTCCTAAAACTCCAGTAATCATTAAACCAAAGAAATAGTCTGAAAGAATCTCTTTATTATAACCGATTTTTTTGAAATTATATTGTCCTAGTTTATATGCAATAAAAGCTCCGGTAATAATACAAATTGCATACCAAGCAATGGAAAAAGAACCGATTTGAACGAATGTCTTACCATCTGGAAAAAAAGTCATAACTTACCCCTTATTCTTATCGATATTCTTCAAAATACGATCAACGAATTCTTTGCTAGAATCAACACCGTATTCACGTAAACGCATATTCATTACGGCAGCTTCGATAATTACTGACATACTACGTCCACTTGATACAGGTACAACAATTTTAGGAATCTTAACACCTAAGATTTCTTCAGTTGAATCATTTTCTTCAACCCCTACTCGTGTATATTCACGAGATGGTACCCAACGATCTAATTGAATAATTAAATCAACTTTATCTTTATCGAGAATTGAACTAATTCCAAACATCTTTGATACATCAATAACACCAATTCCACGAATTTCTAATAAATTAGTTAATACTTCTGGGGCTTTCCCCACAATACTTTGTCCTAAATGATATAATTCAACAGCATCATCGGCAACTAATAAATGTCCTCTTTTTACTAATTCTAGAGCAATCTCAGATTTACCGATACCACTATCACCTTTGATAATAACACCTTTACCGTAAATATTCAAAAAGACTCCATGAATCAGTGTTTCCGGTGCCAGTGCTTCGTCAAGAATATTTGTTAATTCAATTGAAACACGTCCTGTTGCTGATTCGGTAATAAAAATTGGAAAATCTTTTTTTCGAGCAATCTCAATTAAGATTGCTGGACATTCATTTCCTTTAGCAACAATGATACATGGTACTTCATCGTTAATTAAGAAAGGGAATATTTCACGTTGTCTTTCTTCCGACATCTCATTAATAAATGCAGACTCTTTATCTCCAAAAATTATAATTCGTCGAAAATCGCTGTGTTTAAAAAATCCTGCTAATTCAAATCCAGGTCGATTGATCTCAGCCACATAAATTGGCCGCTCTAAAGATTTCTCATCTCCAGTTACCTGAACATAATGCTCATTGTTTAATAATTCACCTACTGTAATTGACTTTGGCATCATTGTTTCCTCCCTATAACATCTTCTTTAAAAAACTTCCAGTATAACTTGCTTCACATTTAGCGACTTTTTCTGGTGTTCCAGCTACAACGATCGTACCACCACCATCGCCACCTTCAGGACCTAAATCAACAATATAATCAGCTACCTTAATAACGTCAAGATTATGTTCAATTATAATGACTGTATCCCCTTGATCAACAATTCTTTGTAATACCTCTATTAATTTAGCAACATCATTGCTATGTAGACCAGTTGTTGGTTCATCTAAAATATAAACTGTTTTCCCAGTTGCTTTTTTTTTGTAATTCACTTGCTAGCTTAACCCGCTGAGCTTCCCCACCAGATAAAGTTGTTGCACTTTGACCAAGCTTAATATAGCCTAGTCCAACATCATTTAAAGTCTGTAATTTAGTTTTGATCTTTGGCAAGTTTCCAAAGAACTCCACTGCATCTTCAATAGTCATCTCTAAAACATCATAAATATTCTTATCTTTATAAGTAACTTGCAATGTTTCTTCATTATAGCGTTTACCGCCACATTGTTCACAAGGAACATAAACATCTGGTAAAAAGTGCATTGAAATACGTTTTAACCCATCACCTTGACAAGCTTCACACCGTCCACCTTTAACATTGAAACTAAAACGTCCTTTATCGTAGCCACGCATTTTAGCCTCATTTGTTTGGGCAAATAAATCACGGATATCATCAAACACTCCTGTATAAGTTACCGGATTGGAACGTGGTGTTCTCCCAATTGGATCTTGGCTCACCTCAATAACTTTATCAATATTTTCTAATCCTAAAATATCCTTATGTTTACCGGGCTTTTCTTTCGAGCGATAAATTCTTGCCATCATTGCTTTACCCATGATTTCATTTACAAGAGTACTTTTACCACTACCAGAAACCCCTGTAACCACAGACATACACCCTAATGGAAACTTAACATTGATATTCTTTAAGTTATTTGCAGCAGCACCTTTTACTTGAATAAAATTACCATTTCCTTTACGGCGTTTTTTAGGCACATCAATCTTTAAACGACCTGATAAATACTGCCCCGTAATTGACTTTTTACAATCCATTACTTCTTGTGGCGTTCCAGCTACAATTACTTCACCACCATGCACTCCTGCACCCGGTCCAATATCAACAATAAAATCACTTGCTCGCATCGTGTCTTCATCATGTTCAACAACTAGAACACTATTACCTAAATCACGAATATTTTGTAAAGTGGCAATTAACTTATCATTATCCCGCTGATGGAGTCCAATAGAGGGTTCATCTAGAACATATAAAACCCCAGTTAATCTTGAACCAATTTGTGTCGCTAAACGAATTCTTTGTGCTTCTCCACCAGATAATCCACCCGCTTTACGAGATAATGTTAAATATCCTAATCCAACATCATTTAAGAACCTAAACGGTCTTTAATTTCTTTTAAAACAAGATTAGCAATCTTCGCTTCATATTCATTTAATTTTAATTCATCAACGAATTTTAAAGCTTTTTCAATTGACATATCGGTAAATTCACTGATATTTAAGCCACCTACTCGTACGCTTAAAACCTGATCATTTAATCTGCGTCCTCCACAAGTTGGACACGTATGTTCAGCCATAAATGAAGCATACCATTCTTTTGACCAAGAAGAAGTCGTTTCTTCAAAACGACGTTTAATCAATGTTTTAACACCTTCAATAGGACGATTAGTTTTAGAAACATTACCACTACTAGAAACAATCTCATAAGAAATTGGTTTATCTGAGCCTTCTAAGATAATTCTTAATTCTTTTTTAGTAAAGTCTTTCAATGGTTTATCTAAATCAATCTTATATGTTTTACATAGGATCAAAAAGCGTTGCCATTCAATTCGGTCAGTTCCTACTGAAGTTTTAAAATATCTAATTCCACCTTGATTTATGCTCAAATCCCAATTAGGAATCAATAAATCATCATCAACTTCATTTTTTATTCCCAAACCGCGACAATCCGGACAAGCTCCTAGTGGATTATTAAATGAGAATAATCTTGGTTCTAGTTTAGGAACACTAAAACCACACTCTGGACAAGCTAAATGCTCAGAAAATAAAGCTTCACTGCCATCACTTAAATTAGCTACAACTACTTCTCCACCTGTTAGTTTAAACCTACTTCAAGTGAATCAATCAAACGACTACGATAACCTTCTTTTTTGATAATTCGGTCAATTACGACATCAATGTTATGTTTCTTATTTTTATCAAGTTCAATTCCTTCATCTAATAGTTTAACTTCACCATCAACTTGAACTCGAATATAACCATCTTTCAATAAATCCTCAAATAAATCCTTAAAAGTACCTTTTTGATTCTTTACTACTCGTGCTAATACTTGTAATTTACTACCATCTGGATATTTATCAATTGTATCAGCCATTTGTTTGATTGTCTGCGATTCAATCACGATTCCATGCTCTGGACAGTATGCCTTACCAATACGCGCATAAAGTAATCTTAAATAGTCAAAAATTTCAGTAACCGTCCCTACCGTTGAACGCGGATTATTTGATGTTGTTTTTTGATCAATTGCAATTGCCGGTGACAAACCTTCAATACTATCAACATCCGGTTTTTCCATGTTTCCTAAGAACTGGCGTGCATAAGCACTTAACGATTCCACATAACGCCGCTGTCCTTCGGCATAGATTGTATCAAATGCCAGCGATGTTTTTCCTGAACCAGATAATCCCGTCATAATAACTAATTTATTTTTTGGAATCTCGATATCAATATTTTTTAAGTTATTCTCTCTAGCCCCTTTAATGACTAGTTTATCATGTTCCATATTTTACCTACCTTCTACCATCTTTAAGATTGCTGCTTTACTGTGCCCCCGTAATTGAAGATCATAAGCCCAATCTAATAGCTCGCTATACTTGGATGACGGTTCAATCCCTAACGCCTTTAAATCATATCCGTCAACTAATGGCAACTGAGCTTTGGTTGATAGCCGTGCCATCTTTTCTTTCATAACATAATCAAAGCGATTAATATTTTCATGTTCATCTTTGTATCTACAATTTATCACATTTTGTGATTAAAATTAAGTCTTCAATCGTAACTATTCCATCAATTCCTTTAAGAATTTTAAAATAGCTATAATCCTTTGCTTCATTTCTGACCATATTCATTAAATGCATATGATAGAAAATCATTGTTTTAATATATTTTTGTAACTGTTTATCTGGGATAAATGCTTTTACTTCTTGATTAAAAATCTTTACCCCCGCTTCATTATGACCCGGAGCATGACCGTCTTTAGTTGTTACTGTAGCTTTACCAATATCATGTAATAAAGCACTCCACATAAAACCTAATGGATTACTTGTTTTATGGCAGCATAAAGCCGCTAAATCAGTTACTAATAAAGTATGCCGCCATACATCTCCTTCAGGGTGGTAATCAAGCCGTTGCATAGTTTTCGATAATACATCTAAACATGGCCACAAAGCCTTGATCTCCTTTAAAAAAGTTAACCCAATTGAAGGCTGCTGGCTTAAGAGGAGCTTACTATATTCTTGAAATACCCGCTCTTTACTTAGTTTATCCAAACTTTTATTTTGAACCATTTTTTTACACATTAATTTAGTCGCCGTCTCAATACAGAAATCAAGACGTGAAGCAAATTGTGCTGTTCTCAAGACTCTTAACGGATCTTCAATAAAAGTTGTTTCACTAACCATTCGTAATGTTCTTTTTTCAATATCTTCTTGACCATGAAAAAATCATAGATTTTTCCTGTCTTTATTTCATACATCAACGCATTGATTGTTAGATCACGTCGTGATGCCGCAACTTTTAAATCTAAATTTTGATTTACTGTAACATCAAAATCCTGATGACTCTCACCTGTCTTTATTTCCGTTCTCGGCAAAGCAAAATCAAATTGTAAACATCTATTTAAAATTCGAATGATTACCATACTATTGACATTGCCATAATTAGCTAATAATTCTTCCAATTCATCGACACTAAGCCCATATACCTCAACATCTACATCATGATAATCAACCCTATTGTAGATCAACATATCCCGAACGATTCCTCCAACTAGAAAAGCTCTACCATGGTGCTCGTCTATATCCTTAAAGATCTTTTTAGCAAGCGGACTGAAAGTATACCTATTTTTCACCTTGAAGCTCCATGATGATATCGCGAAGTTCCATCGCACGTTCAAAGTCAAGTACCTTCGCTGCATCTTTCATTTGTTTTTCTAATTCTTGAATCATAACTTGTTTATCTTTCTTGCTTGCTTTCTTACCTTTTTTAACTAGACTTGCAGCATCATCGATGACCTCTTGACCACGAATTGCATCACGAATTTCCTTATGAATAGTTGTTGGGGTAATATTATGTTCTTTATTATAAGCATCTTGGATCTTACGACGACGATTAGTTTCTTCAATCGCATAAGCCATTGAATCAGTAATCTTATCACCATACATGATTACTTCACCATTACTGTTACGGGCAGCCCGACCAATCGTTTGAATCAATGAACGGTTACTTCTTAAGAACCCTTCTTTATCAGCATCAAGAATACATACTAAACTTACTTCTGGTAAATCTAAACCTTCTCGTAATAAATTAATTCCGACTAAAACATCATACTTGCCAAGTCGTAGATCCCTTAGTATCTCGGTTTCGTTCCAAAGTCTTTGTGTCACTATGTAGATAAGCTACCTTGATTCCAAGTTCTTTCAAATAAGCACTTAAATCCTCAGCCATTCGTTTAGTCAATGTTGTTATTAGAACTCTCTCATTACGATCTTGACGAATTTTGATTTCACTGATAATATCATCAATTTGATCCTTTGTTGGTCGTACTTCAATAACCGGATCAAGTAGTCCAGTTGGCCTAATAATTTGTTCAACTACTTTATTTTCAACATGTTCTAACTCATAATCCCCAGGTGTTGCTGATACATAAATGACTTGATTTATAATTTTTTCAAACTCTTCGAAGCGTAATGGGCGGTTATCAAGCGCGCTTGGTAATCTAAAACCATATTCAACTAATGTCTCTTTACGTGAACGATCCCCATTATACATTCCTCGAACCTGAGGCAACATAACGTGACTTTCATCGACGATCATTAAAAATCTTAGGAAATAATCAATCAACGTATAAGGGCGTTGTCCTTCATCACGACCATCAATATGCCGTGAATAGTTTTCAATTCCAGGACACATCCCCACTTCCCGCAGCATCTCAACATCATGGCGCGTTCGTTGTTCCAAACGTTCATGTTCTAGTAATTTAGTTTCTGCTTTGAATGTTTCTAAACGATTCTCTAATTCTGCCGTAATCGTATCACAAGCCTTTAAAATTTGTTTCTTTTTTCGTTACATATCCATAAGCTGGATAGATCGTATATGTATTGTATACGCCAAGACATGCCCAGTCAGAGGATCCACTTCACTGATTCTTTCAACTGTATCACCAAATAATTCAATTCTAATTAACCAGCTTTCAGTATGTCCTGGAACTATTTCAATGACATCCCCACGAACTCTAAATGTTCCTTTAGTCTGTTCAATATCATTGCGTTGATATTGCCGATCAACTAAATATGTTAGTAACTCTTTACGATCAATGTCTTGATCGACCCGCAGTGAAAAGATCATTTCTTTGTACTGTTCAGGATTTCCTAATCCATAAATTGAAGCAACTGAAGCAACAACAATGACATCTTCCCGTTCTATTAACGAATTCATTGCCGCACTGCGCAGCATCTCAATTTCATTAGTTTGTTTTAGCATTTTTATCAATATATAAATCTCGCCCAGGAATATAAGCTTCCGGTTGATAGAAATCGAAGTTTGAAATAAAATATTCAACTCTATTTTCAGGAAAAAATTCTTTTAATTCCGAATATAATTGTCCTGCCAATGTTTTATTGTGAGCCAAGACAAGTGTCGGTTTATTCACAGCAGCAATAACATTAGAAACAGTGAAGGTTTTCCCAGTACCGGTCCCTCCCAGTAAGACCTGTTCTTTTTTTCCTTCTTTAATTCCTGCAACTAATTGTTTAATTGCTTCCTCTTGATCTCCCATTGGAGAAAACGGAGAAACAAGCTTAAATTTTTGCATTGTAACACCTCCTATAAGTCCTTTCTATTATACCAAGAAAACAGCGAAGTTAAAAGAATTATGCCCATGATGAAAATAACTATGCCAGGCATAGTTATTTTATCAATTCCATTAATTTTTTATACTGATAATCATTATTTTCACTATTAGCATACATGATTACCGCAGCCTCTAATTTCTGCCGATCACTATTAGTATAAATACCATCAACAGTTAAATTATTAGCTTGTTCAAATTGTTTTAAGGCTTCCACTGACTGTTGTGAAAAATATCCATCATTACGTCCACAGTCATAACCTAAAATACTTAACATTTTTTTGCATTGAGGCAATTGCTGTACCAACACTATCATATCCCATATCAGTTTCCAGTGCTTTGGTATAAATACCACTTGTATCCGTATTACTTACAGAATAATCAGGTGTCAATCCTTTTCCATTTATCCATGTACCACTTGGTAATAACCATTTTGCATAAGTATATTTTAAGACTGATCCGTCACTGAGCTGTTTTTGCGTCTGCGCCGTTCCCTTACCATAAGTTTGATCCCCAACTAATTTATAATTCATTTTTTCTTGTAATGCTCCTGCAACAACTTCTGATGCTGATGCAGTATTTCCATTTACAAGAATATATCCATTTATAAAATTATATTTTTGACAATCTTTAGCCTTATATTTCTCGATTGCACCGTTTTTAGTTTCCATTTGAAAAAGCAGTTTATCTTCTTTCATAAATAAACTTAATACATCAGTGGCAGCTGTAAGATATCCTCCGCCATTATCTCGCAGATCTAAGACCAAAGTATCAATTTTTTCAGCAGTAAAAGTCTGTAAAGCTGCTTCAATATCATCAGCTGTAGTACTTCCAAAAGTATTAATTTTTACATAACCAAATTTTTTACCATCATTATCTCTTATTTCACTAGTTACCGCACTATCTACATTGGCTCGCTCTACTTCAACTTCTTGTTGTTCAGTATTACGTATAATTGTCAACTTAACTTTAGTATTCGCTTCACCACGAATTAAATCAGAAATTTCATCAGCACTCTTACCAGCAACACTATTCCCGTCAACGCCTGTAATAATATCTCCAACTTGTAAACCACTTTTTTCTGCTGGCGAATTTTTATACACCTGCATTACCATTGTACCTTCACTAACAGTTCGCTGTGCTACACCAATACCTTCATAGTTCCCATCAACGCTTTGGTTATATGTCTTAGATTCTTCATATGTAAAATATGAAGAATGCATATCCCCCAGCGATTCTACTAAAGCGGTAATAGTATTCCCTTTGATGTCAACATCCTTATCATTAGGATTTAACCAAGCTTCATCTAATATTTCATAAGCTTCATCAATAATTGATTCTGCATTTTTGCTAGTACTGTTAGTCGGAACTGTTTTTTTTGCTACATAACCAGATAACAAAACCAACTGCCAAACAAACAATCATACAAACAATGAATAGGGTTTCTCTAATATGTTTTGTTTTCTTTGGCTTCAACTTTGGCTCCGGATTATGATTTGGGCGAATAAAGTCTTCCATGTCTACACCTCACATTACTACATTTTAGCATAAAAAATTAATAACTTTTAGTAAAACTTAAAAAACATTATAAAATATTATGTGACAAATTTTAATCATCCCCTGCTGCTCAACAATATTATTAGCACTATCAAGCACGGAATTATTGTATAGGAAAAGCAAAATATCTAGTTCACTGCAAATGATTTGATACTGTTTAATTACATTTTGATATAAATAATCATAAGTTTTTACATCATTTAGAATTCTTAATAACTTTATCATACATTCTCCAATTAGTTCTATTTTTAAACTAAATTTTATTACTATATTAAAAAAAATATTATACAAAAAAAGCTGAAAGTTTTCGGAACTTTCCTAATACTTTCAACTCTAGTTTTTAAAATATTCATTTATTCCTAAAACAATTCCCGTAACAATTTTATCTTGATAAGTACTGTCTCCTAATAACCTATCCTCATCTGGATTAGACATAAATCCCATTTCTACTATTGTTACAGGTACTTGACACCAGTTTATTCCACTCATCACATCAGTAATAATAACGCCACGATTTTTGCTGCCTGTTTGATTACAAATACTATTTACAACCGTTTTTGACAATCGTTGAGAAGCTGTAGCAATTTGACTACAATATGGATTAGATTCCGATGGTGCCATAGTTAAAGTTCCATGAATACTACTACTGTCATCACTATTACAGTGCAGTCGAATAAATGCTCCAGCATTATTTTTATTAGCAATCTCCGCACGCTGTTGATTAGAAATATTCACATCTTGACTTGTCCGAACCATAATTACTTGATAACCCGAATCTTCTAATTTTTTTTGTTAACTTTAATGCAACTTCAAGATTAATTGCTGATTCTAAATTTACCTGTACTTATTCCCGTTGCTCCTGTTGTTACTTTAGCTTTTGTTTGACTAGCTCCAGGTCCAATTGGCTCTTTGTTGCTATCGCCACGTCGTTGATGTCCTGCGTCAATCACAATTACACGACTATCACCAACGATTGGTAATTGAACTGTTCGCAAAGATTCCGGAACAAGTACTTCGCCTTCTTTTTCAACAAATGCCGTTTGTTGAGCTTCAACTGCTTCAGTTTTGATTTAATTCAGAATCATTATTTTGTTTTACAGCCACTAAAACAATTACATAAATTATGGAAAATTAAC
>ENA-OQLB01000495-OQLB01000495.1-human-gut-metagenome-genome-assembly--contig:-NODE-495-length-22164-cov-4.681762_pt1 | contig 22164 bp, 35 predicted proteins | sample MGYA00242656_ERZ504813 | MGnify/ENA primary metagenome ERZ504813 (study PRJEB26092, sample SAMD00036388) | human gut metagenome | host: Homo sapiens | study: EMG produced TPA metagenomics assembly of... | reverse complement strand
AGAGTATATTATTGTGTAGCTATAGTGGCGCATCAAAATCAACCAGACATTCCGCTGCGTATCCACCTTGAAGGATGCGGTTCTCTCATTTCTGAAAGGGGATCTGAACCAGACATCATTTCCTTTACGGGATACAGGCATATGCCCAGATTTTCAAGAAAACCGACAAGGGAAATCTGTCTAATCTCTTCCAGTTCCATAACCCACTAATTTATCATAAAACGGATGCCGATTCCATACTGGGTATGGCAATGTCCGAGACTTCCGCCCCACAGGAAACGTTCACGCAAGGAAGCCGTCAATGCCACACGGTCGGCAAGGTATAGTTCCATCTCCAGCGTCAGGGCACAGCCGTACACAAAGGCATCGCCGTTTTTCAGAGTGGCCCCGTCATAGAGTTTTTTATCGGACCAGTTTACCGTCTCATATCCAGCCAGTGCCGATCCTCCCAGATTGAGGAAGAACACTTTTCCCGCATCGGAAAGGAAATTCAGGTAATATCCGCCTTCTGCCGTAAACTGCGCCGAAGGGATGGTCACATGACGGTAACCGTGTTTCATATGCAGGTAATCCGCTCCATATACCCATTTGTTCCCGCCTTTGGCATAGCTTGAAGTATCATTCCCATATAGTATCCGTTATCGGAAGCCATACCTCCACGCATTTCCACACCCTGCATCCTTGGCAGAATCCGCTGGGCTTCTGCCTGTCCTACGGAAAGGACAAGCAGCAATGCCAGCATATACAATACTTTCGTTCTCATCGTACCTTCAGTTCGTTGATGGTTTCCGCACGCACCAGGTCTTCGTTGACCACCTCAAAACTCTGGTGACGGCCACCCTGTTTCTCATACATCTCCACAACCAGTTTCTTATCGTTCGGTATTGTAAACTTGGGAAGGGCAAATACCGTACATTCCGAATCCCTGCCGTTTACACGTGTCACATAATTGTAGGCACGCAGCGGATAAATCACCTGCTCCTGCATGGCCGTACGCTTCATCACCTTTTTGTCCACCACCTTGAACGTAATGAAATCCACGTCAAAGGGCACATTCGAGGAGTTCTTTACCTGGGTATGGAAATAAAGCAGGTCATTATGGGTGTACAGTCCTTTGAGCAGATACTGGATACCGAAACGCTTGCAGCCGATATGACGGATACGGCGCTTGTCATTCTCATACACGGATTTCATGATAAGACGTACCAGACGGGGTGACTCGTTATCCAGCTCGGTCAGATAGATTTCCATGGCATTGTTGGGACGGTTCACCGATTCTCCGTCATGGATGAAATCACACATCTCCACATTCAGCAGCAGCGGCTCATCGGCATACTTCACGTTGAAGGTATAGAAGTTCCCGTCTTCGGTTATTACAGACATATTGGTCTCCTCCCTGAAATTTCGTGTCGTGGCCTTTACTCGGATTACATTCTCGGCACCGTCGGCCTTGCCGGCTATCAGGTTTGTAGAACCAAGATCCACATACTTGACCGGAGCAGGGAAAATGACATGGACAGTCTTGTCATACGTTATTTCCAGTCCATGCGGCGGAATCATCTGGCTGAAACCGATCTTGCGGGTCAGCCCCTCATAATAATCACCGCTACTCTGCTGCGCCCAGGCAGCCGATACGCCCAGTAAAAGGGCAAACATCATCAGAATCTTCTTCATGTGCTTTTGTTTAATGGTTGTCTTTTCTTTCATAGTTTCCTGTATTTCATTTCTCCGGTGAATGGAGCAGTACCCGGTGTCCGGCCTTCAAAGTAATCTTTACCGTACGCATCCGTTTGGATATGTACTGGGAAACGCCCTGTATCACACCTTTTCCCAGATCGGAGGCAATCTGCGCCCCGGCATCTGTGGAAATGTTGATGCTGCTGTTCATCGAGGTTCCCATGTTGGCGGCAATCTCCCTGGCAGCGTCATATTCCAGTGAACCCGGCACCAGGATTCCCTGCTGTCCGTCTAGATCATAGACTTCTAGCTCCACCGGCAGGATAGTTCTCTTGTATTCCACGGCATTGACCATGATTTCCAGCCGTTCACCCTGTATGCGTGTGCCACCTACCAGTACGGTCCCTTTCGGTATGAAACGTCCGGCAACGGACATGGGCTCGGTAAGCCGCAGGCGCAAGGCCTGTCCGTCGGATACGGTCTGTGTTCCGTGTACACAGGCAGCAATGGTATTGCCTTCCGTTACTGTCTTCCGGCCGACAGCCGTATTGAAACCGGCATTGCGTTCTCCCGAAAAGGCGGATATGAACTCTTCGTCGCTCATAGTCTGGAAAGCGAGGATACCACCTCATTGTGAACCTGTTTCACCGGTATGGCTTTTTTGTCCTCCGCTTTTCTGACGGGAGAAGGAGTCTCCACTGCCTGACGGTTATTGTATTTGGCGGCCAGTTCGTATGATTTTTCCATCAGGGCCATCTTTTCCTCCATGCCTGACAGTGGCTCCTGTTTCTGCTGCTGTTGCTGCATACGCTCCAGTTCCTCAATCCTTTCCAGAAGCCTTTCCTTTTCCGGATCGGTCCGCGGTTCATAGATGCTTCCCAGCGTACGGTTCATCTCACGGTAGGCTCCGGCCGAGGAACTGACCGGTCCGGCATTTCCTTTTTCTGTTTCCGTTTCCGTGTTTGTTTGCCTCTCCGGTGGAATGTTATCGGGAAGACGGACACTGTCTTTCCGTTCCTCTTTGGCAAACATGGACTCCGCAGCTTCAAAGAATGTCTTCCTTTTCCTGCTTTCCTGTTCCATCAGAGCCTTTTCATAGGCATCCTTCTTGTTTCCTTCCAGGCGGCTGTCCTCGGGAGAAGGGATTTCCGTATTGAATCCCTGTCCTTTATCCTGCCGCTCCCGTTCCTGCCCGGAAGGTGAGAATATCAGATAGAAACTTCCCAGACACAGCAGGAACATCAGCGGATACACCACAAATCCGGCGCGTTTGCGTTTCTGTTCCTCACTCAGCGGCTTCCTGTCCTTTGAAGACCGGAGCCTGAACGGTTTCATCAGCCGTTCCATTACTTTCTTGACTTTTTCTTTCTCCATTTCTTACAATAGATTGAATGAACTCCATACGGAGTGAATCCTTTTCCATAAATTCCATTCCGGACTCCCGATTATTACTGCCTATAAACGGTCTGCATGCCGTATAGACACATGCGGCGGTAAACGGGACAAACAGTATCCAGAGAACGGCCTTGCGCTGTTTAACGGTAAGTCTGTGGCAGAACCTCCTGAGTTGAAGGTTCGCCTGTCTCGTCAGGTTCCTTTTCATCGCTCTACGCTCCTTATGTCCTTGTTTTCCAGTATGGTCAGATGTTCGATGATAAAGCCGTTGGGGTTGTCATCGGAACGGGACGTATTCTGAAGCTGGCAGTCAGTCACCAGCGAACGTTCCGTCACATTACTCTCACGGATAATCATCTGGCGGGCATACGTCCTGGCCCTGTAGGGGTATCCGGAAAAGTCGCAGACCACGCTGTCCACCCGTACCACCTGATTGATATTACCGGAAATGAGACGGTTGTAATATCCTTTCTCGGCAAAATCCACATAGTAATGATAGGCGCTTTTGTCCGCCAGCTGCAAGGCACGGTTGATATTGTGCTCGATGGCATCCTTCTGTGGTGACAGCCCGAAAAAAAGCTCATGGAACCTTCTTACATGCTCCCTAGCTTCAGCCGGACGGTTCTGTGAAAGATCCTGTGAAAGGGCAAGCATCAGTGACTTGCCGCCATCGAGTACATAAATTTTCTCACGCTGTTTCTCCGCAAAGCGGTATGAGTTCCACAGGGCAAAGACGGTCACGAGCGTGCAGCATCCGACAAAGACCGCAAGCATCAGGCGTATCCGTCTGAAACTGCTTTCAATATTGGTCAGTGATTTGAATTCCATCTGTTTTCATGATTTTAATGTTCCTGTTCAGTTTATTTTCCACGCAGACGCCCTCCGATATTTCCCAGTCCGGAACCTGCGGCACCGGCTGCAAATCCTCCGGTCTTGGTCGCGGTACGGTTGATGTTTCGGTTGTAGTTTCCGGCACCGCCTGCCTGCACAATCCATCCGGCCACGGTCGGCACGGTAAAATATCCGATGATACCTATCAGCATGAAGATCACATATACCGAATTGGAGTTGTCCAACGAATAGTTCGGATTGTTCTGGAGCTCCAGGATGTCGTTCTGCAGCATAAGTACCTGAATCTTGGCCAGCATACAGCTGAAAAGGTCACTCACGGGAAGCCACAGATAGACGGAAATGTAACGTGTGAACCACTGGCTGAGCGTGGACTGGAAACCGTCCCACACACTGAAGGCAAAGGCAATGGGACCGAGGATGGACAATACAACCAGAAAAAAGGTCCTTACCGTATCTATAAGCAGGGATGCCGCGGCAAAAAGCAGTTCCAGCAGACTGCGGAAGGCGTCACGGATATTCTTTTCCAGATTGTACATGCCCACTTCCATATACATGCCCATGCGGGTTGCCATGGATCGGGCGACCATCCGAGCTCGTCCAGCTGACGGTCAAACTCCTCATCGCTGACCAGATAGGCCGTTTCCGGATTACGGAGCATGGCTTCACGTTCCAGCCTGTCCTTCTGTTCACGGTACTGCTGCATGTCCATCGTCTGCCCCTCAAGCATCTTGTGGGTTCCCTGCACAATCGGACTCAGCACCGTATTCATCGTTCCGAGTACCAGAGTCGGGAAAAGCATGATGCAGATGCCTATCGCAAACGGGCGCAGAAGCGGATACACGTCTATCGGTTCGGCACGGGCAAGCGACTGCCAGACACGGACGGCCACATAAAACAGGGCACCGAGTCCGGCAAGTCCCTTGGCCACATCCAGCATATCCCCGCAAAGGGGCATCATTTCATTGTAAAGGCTCTCCAGAATGGTATGGAGATTCGAGAAATCCACGGATAACAATACCATAGGTTACCAGTATTTGGAGGTGTCATTGCCATAGAGCTTCAGGACACGGTCAAGGTCATTCTTCTTGCGGGCACGCAGAAAACTCACGGCTATATTCCTGTTCGTATAGTAATTCACGAGATTGCGGTAACGGCGCATACTGGCATAACAGTCATCCACCACGTCCATACGGTCCTTGTCGGTCATGGAAAGGGTGCTGACGTTGATTACCTGCTTGAGGTCCTGCAACACCCCGTTGCTCTCTTCCAGAAGTTTGGTATAACCGAAAGCGATGGCATCCAGTTCTTCGGGAGAAAAGTTCTCGTCACCCAGCATCTTTTGGAAATTGGTCACGTAGATTTCCGACACGTCACCGACCATCAGGATGATCTCACTGACCTTACGGGCATCCTTCACCAGATTGTTGACGGACTTCAGGGCATCATAGTATTTCTTGTACTGCTGGTATATCTTCACCGTCTCCGCAAAATTCTGGGCGGTACTTGTCGCGGTTGAAGAGGTATGCACGATATTGTCCGACATGTTGATGATACTCTGGGCAAGGTTTCCCGGATCGGTCACCACCACTGTGCCCGTATCTGTCCGGCAAGAAAAAAGGTTCCTGCACAAAGCAGCAGCAGTCTTTTTCTCATGGACGCACCTCCTTCCTTACATAGTCACCGTTCGGAGAAAAGGTCAATACGTCAGCCGCCTCATTGTAGGCGATGTCTATGCGGTAGCCGGTATTGATGAACAGGTTACCGTTTTCTTCCACCAGCAGATAGGTTTCCGGCTTCAGCTTCCGTGTCTTTCCGCTGCGGGCGAAAACCGTCACCTTGTAGGCGTCCCCTTCCTTATATATAAGGACATCGGGCTTGCTTCCACACTGCTCCATGAACCGCACAGGCGGTCACAGTCCTTGAACCTGCTTTCACTACAGCTCTGCAACAGCAGTGATGCCGCCCCGATCAGGCAGGCGGCCAGTCTGTACAACTGTCTGTTTTTCATGTCTTGTCTTTTTAATGATGTTGTTCTTGTTTTACTGAATCTCTCAAAGTCCCATCTTGCGTCTCTTTGGCTTCGGACTGACAGGGATGCGGACTTTTCCGGTCGGCCTGTCCTTACAGGCTGGCTGCCGGCATTCCTTGCGGATAATGGCATCGTCCTTTTTGTTTGGGGACTTCAGGCCAACCATGGTTTCAAACCTGGCATAAAGTTCCTTATAGGCCTTTTCTGACTGTTGCCGCCTGATTTCATCCGGGGAATTCCGGTCAATGCCGTATTTCATGAGAAAACAGGAATTAATGAAAGGGCTGTCAATATTCTTCGGGTTGGCGATGAAACCTCCCAGCTTTTCCAGTTCCCCGTACAGCTTGTCGAGATACTGTACGGGAGGAGGGGAACAAAGCCGCTCGAAGACCTTCTCCACAGCATGTGTCAGTCTTACATCGACCTCTACGGCATCAGGTATCTCGCCTCTGAGCCTTCTTTCCCTGTAATCTTCCGGTTCCATACTTTCAAGCCGGTGATACAGCTCATAGTCTTCTGAAAATCCGTAATATTCACGGATATCCTTCGGTATGTCCCATCCGTTCATCAGGGACCAGTAGAGACATTCAATGGTCTCCTTACGCTTTCTTTCATCCGATTCAAAACTGTCATTCATAACCGTCATGCTTTACCGTTTGACCTTTTCCTTTCCCTTCTCATTTCCGCAATGCGTTTCACGGCCAGTTCCAGATTTCCGCCCAGTTCCCTGGCCAGCTTCTGCAATTCCAGCTTTTCCGACTCTTCCGTGGTATATACGGCATATTCCTCATCGCTGACTTCCGTGGCATACACGGCCGAGTGGGTACCGCCAAGACCGATCCAGACCTCACGGTAGAAACGTCCGGGATGGTTGGCTTGGTTAATGGACAGGATCTGTCCGCGTTCCTTGTCGGTCAGTCCGAGAAGCCGCTGGATATGGTCGAACTTGTTCATGTATTTCCGCTGGTCAAGAAGAATCTTGCAGTCACTGTTGTTGATGATAGCTTCCTTTACGACAGGGGAACTGATGATGTCATCCACTTCCTGGGTGACCACCACGGCCTCACCGAAATATTTTCTGACGGTCTTAAGTAGGCTAAGCACCCGGCGCCTTATCATATTTCTATGGCAGGTTTCCAAAAGCTCGCCCCCGAACCGGACTTACACCTCTCAGCGTATCCGGCTCTCCACTAATTTCAGTCTATCTTTCCGTCATGTATCTTCTTGTGACAACTCCTGCACACGGCAATCGTCTTGCGTTTACGGGCAATCATGTGTCGTTCCCAGCTTTCCTTGCCCTGTAAGTTCTTTAGTTTCCTTACATGATGCATAACAAGGTCGTCTGTCGCTTCACATAATTCACACTCACGGGCTTTTAGTCTTTCAACAAGGCTTGTCCGCCCTGCGGTATAAATTGTCCGTGGCATAGTGTCACATTCCGATTTATAGGTGGGCTTTTTTCGTTTGAACCCACCATTATAAAAGTATCTTTCCTTTACACCTGTTTTAGTCATGTGCTTTATGGTAAACCTACCGTTCTTGCGATATTTCTTGTTTACCTCACGTGTGCGGCACTTGTATTTGCCTGCAAACGTTTTGTACATGCTGTATTCCATGATGTAACTGAAATTATTCAAGGCATGGGCGCAGTTGTTAGCTATGGAGTAATAGTTATAGAAACCCACGATTTCTCGATTATAACTATCAAGGATTTCAAGGTCGTCATTGAATATCAGTCCCGATTTACATTTCGGTTTCCATATTTCCTTTCCGTTACGGTTTGTCAGTTCCAAGACTCCCAAATTGAAAAGTTTTTTACGGACAGTTTCCATACTGACATTTAAGCAGACCCTTTTACCATAGGTTCTTCTTCTTAATCTACCCCGTTTATCCCTTTTTTGGTCGTTGGACTTTCTTACAGTGATTTCATATCCGAGAAATTTGGCAGGTCTTTCCGTGTGGGTGACAAGTGTCTTTTCATCGGACAGTTCCAATGCCAATTTATCAGCAAGGAAGTTTTTAATATCTTCCTTTATCTGTAGCGCATCCTGCTTGCTTCCGATAATTCCCACAAGAAAATCATCTGCATATCTTGCATATTTCATCCTTCTGTAATCGGCATCCATTTCTTCGCCGTTGGGATATTTAGCCCGTCCTTGTTCTATTGCTTTCAGTTCAAGGATTAGCTTTGTCCTTTGCCTTTCGTCTTTTACGGACTTCAATCTTCGCACAGTACGGCTTCTTGCATTTTTATAGTCCATACTTTCTCTACTGAATTTTCGTTTCTTCCTTTGTCGAATTTGGCAGTGTATTCCTTTATATACTTATCCAGCTTGTCAAGGTATATATTAGCCAATATCGGGCTGATGATACCACCTTGCGGTGTGCCACTGTAAGTATTGTGGAATTGCCATTCTTCAATATATCCAGCTTTCAAAAACTTGCGTATCAATCGGATGAATCGTTCATCCGCAATGCGTTCCGAAAGAATGCTTATCAATACATCATGGTTTATATTATCAAAGAAGCCTTTTATATCTCCCTCTACAAACCATTTTGCACCGCTAAACTCCTTTTGGATATGAGTTAATGCAGTATGGCAGCTTCGATTGGGACGAAACCCATGCGAGGTATATTCAAAACTCCCCTCGTATATGGCTTCCAATACCATTCTTACCACTTCCTGTATCAACTTGTCATTGAAAGTCGGTACGCCAAGAGGTCTTTTCTTACCGTTTTTCTTCGGTATGTACACTCTCTTTGACGGTTGGGGCTGGTACGTTTCGTCTTTTAACGTATCAATCAACTTTTTAATTCGTTTCAGGCTCATGTTGTCAATGGTCTGACCGTCCGAACCTTTAGTCATGTTACCTTCTTTAGCATAAATACGCTGATAGGCAACATAGAACATTTCCTCATTGAACAAAATTCTGTAAAGGCGTTCAAACTTATAGCTTGCATCCTTACTGTGTTCTGACAGACTGTTTAATACTCTTTCTGGACTTCTCATAATGTCTCTCACATTTTCCGTTAATTGTATTAATAATTAGCTGCTTCCCTTCGCCATGTACAAGGTGTTACCTTGCTCGGACTACTATGGAAGCTCCGTTACCACTCCGAATTTTCATAGGTCAAACCTAATAGCCTTTCGGCACTTCGGGATAGGTAATCCCCGTTTATCACATCGTAACTGTTGGCATGATAGATTGTCGGATACGACTTCCGTCCTTTAATCGCTTACTGCGCTTGTGTCGTGATAAGTTCTTGCTACATTCATACCTATTCACTGAAGTATTATCACGATATGGCGGTTGATAGTTACCTTACGCCATAGCCTCAAGGGGGACCACTCAGACTATCGTTCAATCAATTCGGACTTTATCCTCATATCTATCTTTTCATCTCGCCATTCAGTCGCAGTTTGGTAACTAACTGACTTATGACTTTTCCGACATGCTACACTCCCTGCTCGGTTAAGTTTTCCCGAAACAGATAAGTCGGCTGATGATAGGTTATTTTTCAAAGAACACGTTCCTAATCTCTTGCCAAAGAGATATTTACGATGCAACCTTTACGGGCGCACAAAGATACTTTATGTACTCACTCATATTGGCGGACATCAGGCTTTCCAGCATTCCTCAATGAGTATCATCTTACGGATGCCTTTCAAACGGCGCATCTTAGCGATGAAGGTTTCCATGATTATCAGCGTGACCACGGGCAGAAGCACCTTGTTTCCGCTGATATTGTCCAGTTCAAATACGATAAAGCGCTTGTTGGTAAGATCCAGTTCCTTGTCCGAATTAAGCAGGAAATCATAATCACCGCCACGGTAGAACGGTTCCAGCACGTTCAGGAAACCGTCGATGTCAAAATCCTTCTCACGGACTTTCTTCTCCTCAATCATCCGGCGGTAGTCATCACGCACAAACTCGTAGAATCCGTTGAAATCGGGTCTGACATCCCTGTTTTCCGTTATCCTGCGGATGTATGCGTTCACCGCTCCAGAAAGGGCCACTTCTTCAGAACGCTTGGGGCTTCATCCTCACGTTTCCAGAGTGTGAGTATCAGTGTCTTGATGCTTTCACGCTTTTCCACGTCAAATTCCCCGGAATCCGTATAGAACGGATTGAAGGCGATGGGATTGTCCTCCTCATAGGTGATATAGATACCGTCCTCGCCATGTGTCCGGTCATGAATCAGGCTGCAAAGTCCCTGATAGCTGTTTCCGGTATCCACCAGCAGGATATGGGTACCCTGTTCATAATACTGGCGGACAAGATGGTTCGTTAAGAAGGATTTACCGCTGCCGGAGGGACCGAGTATGAACTTGTTGCGGTTGGTGATGATTCCCTTGCGCATGGCAGGTCACTGATGTCCAGATGAAGCGGTACGCCGCTCTGCCTGTCCGTCATACGGATACCGAACGGGCTGGGCGAACTGCGGTAATTCGTTTCCGAAGCAAACAGGCAGACAGCCTGTTCCAGAAAGGTATAGAAACTTTCCTCAGCCGGAAAATCGCCCGCATTGCCGGGAATACCAGACCAGTACAGCACCGGAGTATCTATCGTGTTGTAATGGGGTACGCATCCCATCAGGGCAAGCTGGCTGCCGGTATCGTTCTTGATACGCCTTAACTCTTCCTCGTCTTCCGCCCAGGCCAGTACGTTACAGTGGCACCGTACCGGAACAAGCCCTTTCGTATGCGCCTCGTCAAGATACATTTCTGCCCATTCATAGTTCACGGCATTGCTGCGGCTGTATTTCGACAGGGACAGCATGTTGCGTGAGGTCTTTTCCATGCGTTGCAGGATTTCCTGCGCGTCATCGATGAACACGTACTGCGAATAGACATGGTTGCATGAAAGCAGGAGTCCTACCGGAGCCGCAAACGAAAGACGGCAGTCGCTACGGTCCGTGGATAAGCGCTCATAGCGCATGTCCGTGCCCACACTGCCGGGAAGGTCTTCCGTATCGGAAAGTACATGCAGGCAAAGACGTTTGTCACCGATGCGCATACGTTCCGGATCAAGGCAGATGTCCTGTAATACGGGGTGCGTGTCCTCCATACCGAGAGTCAGGTATCTTTCAATCAGCCCGGGACATTCTTCCGTTCCGACCACCTCTTCCGTTCTGAGACGCTTCATCCTGACATGCCCCGAATCGTTCATGATACGCTCGAACTGCTCCACCGCCTCCAGGAATTTCACGACCGAATCCCAGTCCGTGATTTCCTTGGGAAGGATATACCGCGGCACAGGGTACTGAAATCACTGCGGCGACGGGCACGTTCGCGTGTGGTCTTTGTCAGATACAGGAAGCAGCGGTGTCTGAGATACGGGCGTCGTTGAAATGACGCTCATAGCTGCGGGACAGGAACTTTCCGTCCCGTTTCTTCGCTCCGGTAGTTTTCCTTGACGAACCAGTCCTGCTTGTACACGACCGAATAATTTGGAAGCACCTTCATGGCCTTTACCCAGGTACCGTGAATGGCTTCATATTCCGCCGCCGTCACCGTGTACAGTTCAGGCAGCTCGACCTCGAAGGCTACCGTAATGTCCGCATCCTTGCTTACGATGCAGTTGTTTTCCACGGCCAGAATCGGGAATCTGTCTTCCAGATCACAGGCTTCAATACACTTCTCATTTCTTTCTCTTCTTTTTGGTTAATGCTCTGAATATTCTGCGACGGGCTGACAGATAGCGCGGATGGCGTTTCTCGGCCAGCATCTTCATCAGCCCATGCTCACCGTAGCGGGCATTCATGCGGAAAGTCAGCCATACGGCAAGGTACCGGATATCGCCCCGAAAGACAGGCATACCAGCTGGCTGACACCGGCCATATACAGGACAACCACCGCAAGAAAGACCGATACAAGGCCTCCGGCAAAAAAGAACAGGTACTGTGATTTCAAGCCTTGAACTCAATCGGACGGCCTGCTCCTTTGTTGATACGGTAATCCATGGCTTATAGGAAGAAGGAACGGAGAATGGTGGCGGCCACAATCAGGAAGATGCAGGCGAAGAACCAGCTTGCCGCAGTCTTGGACGTATCCGGGTCACCGCTGCTGAACTTGCCATACGTCTTGATACCGCCGACCAGACCGAGTACGGCTCCGATGGCATAACACAATTTGGTGGCCGGATCGAAATACGAAGTCATAAGGCTGGTAGCCTCATTGATGCCGGCAAGACCCTGTCCCTGTGCGAAGGCACCTGCCGCTGCCAGCACACATAATACTGAAAATAGGATTCTTCTCTTCATTGTTGAATCATTTTGGGGTTTGACATAAATGTTGAATTCGACTGCAAATATATAAGGCTTAAACCGCTGTGATACAACACCGTCATCAGGTGTCACCAGATGTCATCAGATGTCATTCAGGAAGCCTTACAGACATAAAAAAAGCATCCCGAAAAGATTTCCGGGATGCCTGAATATATCGGTGTCAGATATATTTCCGCCACTCGTCAGACGGTTCATTCCCATCCTTTACTTTAAGCGGTTTGGGATTGCCGTCCTCATCAAGATACCTGTCTATCAGTTCCTCTACAATCGCGGAATTCTCCATATTGGAAAGGAACACATCAATCAGGCTGGTCTGCCTGATGGAGAACAGGACACGGGCCGCCTGCATGGCCTTCTCATGGTCGGCTTCATCCTGATGTGTCAGATATTCGCCGAGTACTTCCATGTCCCTGCTGGACAGAACAGGTGATACGGATTCCACTTCGGGAGACTCCGCATCAAGGTCTTCCTGGACTTCCTGCAGGAGTTTCATTTTATCCAGCTGAAGGTTGCATTCCACATCTTCCTGCTGCACATCCTCCTCCTCACCGATAAAATTCCTTTCAAGTGGCTGGCTCATGAAGGGAGCGGCAGTCTTTCCGGCATTCTCGTCCAGATAGACATAACGGGTACTTCCCATCACTTCTGCATCTGAAACCGCAGATTCCGTTCCGGCAGCTTCTTTATTTTCCTTCTTCACGCAAGGTTTCCCATAAAGCAGGGTACAAACAGTTTCGATACGCCTTCTCCAGCCATACACGCTGTACAGCAAATAGCCTATACAGACAATCCGTACACAGAAGTATATCAGTCTTCCATAAAGAATCCTTATAGAGAAAACATTCAAGTTCATTCTTCAGCAATTCTCCGTGGCGTTTCAAGTGCTCCTCCACGATATTGCTCACATAGACTGAAACACTCATGCCGGGAGCCATAAACGGAATAAGGCGGCTTGCCTTGTTGTACAAACCGCAACGGATACGAATCTGACGTCCTTTCCCGACTGGAGTATCGTTCAGATACACACGGCTATATTCGGGAAAGCAGTTCGCTATTCCTATTTTCTCATTCAACTCTCTGACCTGTCTTTTCAGTGAACAAATCTTATTGGACAGTAAATAAACGCAACATAACAGCAGACCGCAAACCAATACGGCAACAGTCAATACAATCCATATCATTTTCAGAATGTTTTTGGGGTTTTTCGGCGAAACAGCTCGCCAAGCTCTTCACTGTAAGTCTCAAGATGGTGTGCCAGCACATTATCCAAAAAAGCGGGCACACTCATGTCATCACTCAGAAGGGGAAGGATACGGGCCAGCCTGCAATACATGTCATAGCTGATATAGGTCTGCTTTCTGTGTACGGACTTCTTTCTGTCCAGAAACAGTTCCTTATACATTTCCACCTTCTCTTCCAGTCCGGGATCGGCGCGTATCGTTTTCCGGGACTTTTCCTGTCCCTGTGTCTTTACATCCGGTACATTTTTTTCCTTTTCTGTGACAGGAAGAACATTCTCGCCGACATCAGTTCCAGATTTACCGCAGGAAATGGATTCACTGGCCATCATGTCTTTCAAGGCATCCTCGTCCACCTTGAATATCTCTCTTTTCTTTGCCATAGCCATTATCCCGGAAATATGATACGTTCCATCTCCTGGGCAAACGCCTCAAGACGGCTGTCTTTCAGTAGTGATTCGGAAGGAGGAAGAAGGGTGCAGCGGAAATGCTGCCTGGAAGAAGGTGTCATTTCCTTGTTAAAACGTTCAAGATCCGGAAGTACGGTTTCAAAGACCTTCAACCCCATACGAAGCACTATTGCATTATACATTACATACAGTTCTTTTGAAGTACGGCTGTCCATACGGTTCCAGAATAAACGTATGTCCTTCAGGGGAGCTTCCGGATGCTGTCCGATAAAATCCTGAACGGTCGATACAAAGGAAAGGCTGCTCTGCATGACCATACGGTCCTTTACAATGGGAGTAAAGATAAAATCCATGTTCATGACGGACTCGAATACACCACGGGAGTTCACCGTTCCGGGAAGATCGAAGAATATCAGGTCATAGTCGCCTTCCAGTTTGCCGGGAATCTCTGCGGCTGCCTCCGGCGTGGAAGTGACGATCGGATAGGCCTTACGGGAACCGTCTTCAAACTGACGGCAGAAAAGTCGCTGGTGATACTCGCTTTTCTCAAGGTTCTTCAAATCCCTTCCCCTTAGTTTTTCCAGACTGAACTGGGGATAGTCACAGTCAACGACAGCAACTTTCAGACCTCTTACATAATTAAAATAACTGGCAAGAACCGCTGTTACCGTGGACTTGCCCACACCGCCTTTCTGATTGCTGAAGGCGACAAGAATCGGACGTTTGTTCATACCTTTTGTTTTTGGGGTTAATATTCACTTTTTCTTTCACTAATCTTACAATGGCATTACGCTATTGTGATACTATATTGCCATGTTATTATGTCCTCATGTTATTACAATATTATGTTGCCGCGTTATTATGTCCTTATGTTATTGCAATACTATGTTGCCATGTTATTATGTCCTTATGTTATTGCAATACTATGTTGTTACGTTATTATGTCATTATGTTATTGCAATGCTATATTGCCATGTTATTATGTCATTATGTTATTGTAATACTATGTTGCCATGTTATTATGTCCTTATATTATTGCAATACCATGTTGTTATGTTATTATGTCATTATGTTATTGCAATATTGCACGCTTAAATCGCGTCAAAAATAAGGTCTTTCAAGCATACAGGTAATATGTAACCAATACCATGACATCAGATGTCATCAGGCGTCATTATATGTCATACAATCCGCTATTTCACAACTGTTTACACGGTCATAATTTTGCAAAGTCAGAACCGATGAACGGCTTGGAACATCTTCCGACGGACAGCAGCACGCCGCTCACGTCGCGCAGCAATCCGCTGGAGGTGGATTCTCTGTTCAAACGAACAGAGCAAGTTGTGTTTTTGTACGACAGAAAGTATTCTGCCATACAAAAACAACTTGCCCTCCCTAACGGTCGGGAGATTTTCCTCCAAAGTCGGAAAATCTGACGGAGAAAGAAAAATAACCCAAAAGCAGAAAAGCATGGAGAAAAAACAGGCAAGAAGGACAGGCAGAAAACCGAAGACTGATCCGGCGGACTACAAGTACAATTTCCGTCTGAACGCACAGGAGAAAAGCAGATTTGAAAGACTGTTTCTGGAATCCGGAGCAAGGGACAGGACAATCTTTATCAAGAAATCAATCTTTTCAGAACAGCTGAAGGTAATCAAGGTGGACAAGGTTTCCATGGACTATTACATCCGGCTCGGGGAATTTTACAGACAATTCCAGGCAATAGGCAACAATTACAATCAGGTCGTAAGGGCCGTACAGAAAAACTTCGGGGAAAAAAGGGCGATGTCCTTGCTTTACAAACTTGAAAAGGCTACCCTGGAACTGATACTGCTCAACAAACAGATTATGGCCTTAACTAAAGAATATGAAAAGAAATGGTTGCAAAGATAAGTCACGGAGAAAGTCTTTACGGGGCACTGGCCTATAATCATGAAAAGGTATTTCAGGGGACGGCGGAAATCCTTTCCGGACACCGGATGATTTCGACGCCCGGGACTGCCGAGCGAGGACATGCGTCTAGCTCTCCTTTCATTTGAAAACCATCTGACGGCAAACAGGAGGACGGATAAGCCGGTCCTGCATATCGCCTCAGCCCGGCACCGGAAGACAGGCTGGACAATGACAGGCTGGCGGAACTGGCAGAGAAATACATGCAGAAAATGGGTTATGGTGACCAGCCGTTCATCGTGTACAGACATGGAGATACCTGCAACACGCACATACATATCGTGAGTGTATGCATTGACGATGAAGGAAGGAAAATCAATGACTCCTATGAACACCGCCGTTCAATGACAGCCTGCCGGGAACTGGAACAGGAATTCGGACTGCGTAACAGTGCGGATGCGGAAAGACGGAATCCGAAAGCGGAACTGAAAAAGGTGGATGCCTCACAGGGGATATACGCCATCAGATAGGAAACACACTAAAGGCCGTACTGGAAAGCTACCGTTTCCAGACTTTCGGAGAGTATTCCGCACTGCTTTCCACACTGAACATTGAAGCCCGACAACTACTAGGCGATTACATGGGAACACCCTATACGGGTATCATCTATTCGGCTACAGATGATATTGGAAAAGTAGTCAGCCTCCGATAAAAAGTGCAAGGTTCGGCAAGCGTTTCGGAAATACGGGACTGTCCGAACGTATGTTACGGCATACACAGGACTTCAAGGAAGGCAGATGGGCTCCTGCCATATCCGGCAAGGTCGTATGGGCCATGCGTAACGCAAAATCGGAACAGGAATTCAGGGAACTGCTGAAACAGGAGCACATTGATGTGGTATTCCGAAGGAACGATACCGGACGTATCTACGGTGTCACATTCATAGACCATGAACGGCGCGAGGCGTTCAACGGTTCACGTATGGGAAAGGAGTTTTCCGCCAACGTATTCAACGGCCTTGTCAACTGGTGGGAAGGAATACCCTGGCAGGACAGACAACAGTCCGGTCCGGAGGAACTTTGGAAACGGTACGGCCACCGTATGGAAGAAAACAGTGCGCTTGAACAGGCGGCAGGCATCTTCTCCTTTGAGGCAAATCCGGCAGTCGATTACGAGGAAGAAGCGTTCCGTCGCCGCATGAAACGGAAAAAGAAACCGCAGAAACGCAAATCACGCGGTATCTGATCAATCAAAATGAGTCAACAACAGGGGGAACAACGGATTCCCCACAATCATCTACATCATTATGCAACAGGAAGACGATTTGAGAGCCCTTGCCAAGATTATGGAATTCGGCAGGGCTGTCAGTATTTTTATTCTGGTAGTCCACGTTTATGTATACTGCTATCCCAGTATGAGTGCCTGGCATCTGAATCTGGATGTCATAGACCGGATACTGATGAACTTTGACAGGACAACCGGTATATTCGGCTGTATCCTTTGGACAAAACTGATGGCAGTGCTTCTGCTGGCCATATCCTGTATGGGTACTATCGGAGTCAAGGGTGAGAAGATTACATGGCAGCGTATATGCGGTACTCACTGCCGGGGCGGTTCTGTTTTTCATGAACTGGTGGCTGCTTGACCTGCCTTTTCCACACGAAGCGATTACTGCCCTGTATGTGGTGACACTTGCAGCCGGTTATCTATGCCTGCTCATGGCGGGACTGTGGATCAGCAGGCTTTACAGGCATAACCTGATGGAGGATGTGTTCAATATGGAAAACGAATCCTTCATGCAGGAGACAAGGCTGATGGAGAATGAATATTCTGTCAATCTGCCCACCAGATTCCAGTATGGCGGCAAGCTCAACGACGGCTGGATCAACGTGGTCAATCCTTTCCGCGCGACCATCGTATTGGGAACACCGGTTCCGGTAAATCCTACGCAGTGGTGAACAACTACATCAAACAGATGATTTCCAAAGGTTTCAGTGTATATATCTATGATTACAAATTCGATGACCTTTCAACCATTGCCTATAATACATTGTTGCACAATATGGACAAATATAAGGTAAAACCGCATTTTTACGTCATCAATTTTGATGATCCGCACCGTTCACACCGCTGCAATCCCATCAATCCGGAGTTCATGACAGACATATCTGACGCATACGAAGCAAGCTATACCATCATGTTAAATTTGAACAAGACCTGGGTGTGACCTGTAAAGTCACGTAATTGATTGTTAGACAGTAATATTAATTGCATGATTTAACCCGCTGTTCCGTCAGCGGTAGCCTACTATAAGGTGCATCTCCAGTGATGGGTTGTGCCAAGCTTATAGGACAAAGTACACTTTCCGAAAGGACAAGACTGAACCGTGAGGGAATGTCAAGGGCGGTTAGTATCATACCGTTGAGTGGCGAGGCTGGATAGCATGGTTAACGTAAGTGAACTGACTTTAGCCGTCGTAAGGTTTGAAGGAGCGCAAGATACTTTAGCTCTCACCAAAAGGTAAGCAGTCGGATAACCCTTGCCCATGTTGGGGTTACACGGACACAGCACTGCCGGCGGACTTGGCAGAACCTAAACTATCCGTTTGTCAATTACGTGGAACAGGGCAAGCCTGTATCTCTCTCGTAAGAATGCGAGTAAGCGAACCGCAAGGCAAGCCGAATGGGGTGCAGGTATGAGATAACGGAAAAAGCGAATGCCACCCTGTAATGGGGTGGATACGGATTGAATCAACATCACGGGTTGTTATTGGTGACATCATCCGACACGAAAGTGGGCAGACTTCCGTATATGGTAACTCTTTACAAGATAACTTTTAGAACTTTCAAAAGGAGGAAAGCAAATGAACGAAACTAAAACATCGTGTGCGCCTGCTGATAGTAGGAATCTAACTTGGGACGGAATGGACTGGTCCAAGTGTGAAGCCTATGTCCGAAAGCTACAAGCGCGTATTGTAAAGGCTCAAAAGGAAGGCAGACATAACAAGGTGAAAGCCTTGCAGTGGATGCTGACCCACTCTTTTTACGCCAAGGCATTGGCGGTAAAGAGGGTTACTTCCAACAAAGGGAAGAAAACGTCTGGAGTAGATAAACAGCTTTGGGATTCTCCCAAGCGCAAGTACAAAGCAATCGGTGAACTGAAACGTCGTGGTTACAATCCGCAGCCGCTTCGTAGGGTTCACATCAAGAAAAAGAACGGTAAACTCCGACCGTTGGGAATACCGACAATGAAAGACAGGGCGATGCAGGCATTATATCTCATGGCATTGGAACCGATAGCCGAAACGACAGGCGACCGCTTTTCTTATGGTTTCCGCAAGAAACGCAGGACAATGGACGCTATCCGTCAGATTGATACGGTTCTAAACCGCCAGCATTCCCCCGAATGGATTTTGGAGGGAGACATTAAAGGCTGCTTCGACCATATCAGCCACGACTGGCTTTTTAATCATATCCCTATGGATAAGACGATACTCAGAAAATGGCTGAAATGTGGAGCTGTATACAATGGCAAACTATTCCCGACAGAAGAGGGTACACCACAAGGAGGTATCATATCACCGACACTTGCAAATATAGCACTTGACGGACTTCAACCACTCTTGGCTGAAAGATTCAAAAGATTATGGCGCAACAATAAGACATTCCACTACAAGGTAAACCTTATTCGTTATGCGGATGACTTTATAATCACAGGTCGAGATAAGGAGCTATTGGAAAACGAAGTCAAACCTATCGTGATAGAATTTCTCAAAGAAAGAGGGCTGACCTTATCCGAAGAGAAAACTACCATTACGAACATATACGACGGTTTTGATTTCTTAGGTTTCAATGTGAGGAAGTTTGGCAAAAGGCTATACACATCCCCGTCCAAAGATGCACAGAAACGCTTCAGGGCAAAAATCGGTGACATCGTTAAAGGACATAAAATGTGTAAGCAGGAATCGCTGATACGAATGCTTAATCCTGTAATCACAGGTTGGGGCAACTATTACCGATATGGTGCATCAACCGATGCTTTTCATGGTTGTGACAATCACATTTACAATCTCACGAAGAAATGGCTTTACGTCGCCATCCAAAGAAACGCAAGTCTTGGGTTGCAGACAAATATTGGCATGAAATTCGGGGGCGTAAATGGACGTTTGCATGGAAATATGAAACCAAGAGCAAGAAAGTGAACTACCTGACCCTTAAAAGGTTGTCGGATATACATTATACCCCGTACAAGCAAATCAAAGGTGAGGCAAACCCTTTCGACCCGGAATACGATGATTATTTCTTTCAGCGAAAGGAGCAACAAATGCTGGAATCTCTCAAGGGACGTAAGTCTCTCTTATATTTATGGAACAAGCAGAACCGGATTTGTCCGTTATGTGGCAAGGAAATAGATTGTACAAAAGCATGGAACGTCAACGAAATATCTGTTGGTAGTTCGATTGTACGGCAACTTGTCCACAACAACTGCTACAAGCGAAATAAACGAAAATGTTGAAAGTATGAGCCGATTTCTAACAACAAATAGAAATATTGAGTTGCTTGAGCCGTATGAGGGGAAACTCTCATGTACGGTTCTTAGGGGAGAAGGGGGCAGCAATGCCCTTGACTTACCCGATATTGAAAAACAGGGTGACTTCTTTGTAGAGTCTCCTATTATCCTTTTGGCAGCTATAATCTGGTATTTGAAAATATACAAAAATGGTATCTATTGCAGCTTCCCTCATGCCGTGGAACTGCTGAACAAACCTTATTCTGATTTGTTTACCATATTGACTTCCTATCCGGAACTGGAGAACTACCTTTCTCCTTTCATGGATGCCTGGAAGGGTGGGGCACAAGACCAGCTTCAGGGCCAGATAGCTTCGGCGAAAATTCCGCTTACCAGAATGATTTCTCCACAACTGTACTGGGTCATGACAGGCAATGATTTTTCTCTGGACATCAATAATCCGAAGGAACCTAAAATCCTTTGTGTGGGCAATAATCCGGACCGACAGAACATCTATTCCGCAGCGCTCGGACTGTATAATTCCAGAATCGTCAAACTGATAAACAAGAAAGGGCAGCTTAAAAGCACGGTCATTATAGACGAGCTTCCTACCATCTATTTCCGAGGACTGGACAACCTGATTGCAACGGCACGTTCCAACAAGGTGGCGGTCTGTCTGGGATTCCAGGACTTCAGCCAGCTTAACCGTGACTACGGTGAAAAGGAAAGCAAGGTGATTCAAAATACAGTCGGCAACATATTCAGCGGTCAGGTGGTCGGCGAAACGGCCAAGACACTTTCCGAACGCTTCGGAAAGATTTTGCAGAAACGGCAGTCCATATCCATCAACCGTCAGGATGTCTCTACATCTATCAACACCCAGCTGGACTCACTGATTCCAGCATCCAAAATTTCCAACCTCTCACAGGGTACGTTTGTCGGTTCCGTATCGGATAATTTCGGTGAGAAAATCGACCAAAAGATTTTCCATGCGGAAATTATCGTGGACCATGCCAAAGTAAGTGCGGAAGAAAAGGCTTATAAAAAAATCCCGGTTATCAACAGGTTCAAGGACAGTGAAGGAAATGACATCATGCTCCAACAGATACAGCGCAATTATGACCAGATAAAGGCGGATGCACAGGCTATCATCAACGATGAGATGGAACGTATCAAGAGCGACCCGGAACTATGTGAACGGCTGGGAATAGAAAGTGCAGAAGAGGAGAAAAGAAAAGCTGAATAGATACAGAATGACAAATAAATCCTGAATCAGTTTGATTTTCAGGGAACATTCCTTATCTTTGAAATTGAAATAGAACATAACGGCGGATTACGGGATGTTTCCGTCGATTATATACATAAGTCGCAAGATGTCTCGAACAGGAATCTGACAAATTCAAAAACACGGAGGCTATTGCGTGAGGCTTATGCTATACCTTATAGCGTGAGCCCATGCGAGTTTCTGTGTTGGGCTTTGTCAGAGCCTCTGTTCGAAATAAGCATGGGTTTCATGCTTTTATTTTTAACAAGCAGAGGTATGGCAAAAGTACAGATTATTATGCCCGTCACATTGGACGGATTTCTACCGGATAAAAATGAGGAACTGATGGAATGGCTCAGGACAGACCGGAACGGTTTCCCTTATTGGGAAGAGCGGGCTACATTTAACATGTATCCGCATTACGGTATGCTTGATTTGATGGATGCCAAGGAAAGACATGAAAAGACTGCACATTTTCATGAAGGTAGAAGATGAAAAGTGAACAGATATGTGGGTGGGTGGTATTTCTCTTCCGACTCGCAGATAAACTGGTCATTTACCTGCTTCCAAATATCATACAAAAGCGGGAAAAACATAACCGGAAAGATTCAA
>ENA-OQLB01000493-OQLB01000493.1-human-gut-metagenome-genome-assembly--contig:-NODE-493-length-22180-cov-3.099352_pt1 | contig 22180 bp, 36 predicted proteins | sample MGYA00242656_ERZ504813 | MGnify/ENA primary metagenome ERZ504813 (study PRJEB26092, sample SAMD00036388) | human gut metagenome | host: Homo sapiens | study: EMG produced TPA metagenomics assembly of... | reverse complement strand
AGGTGTCGTCTGCGTTCCTCGGCGGATTCACATTCCAAACGCTTCTCCCGTTGGCAGTCACATTCTGTCGGGTGCTTGTCATGCCCCAACCATGCGGCGGTTTCTTTGGGAAAGTAGGCTTCTTTCGGAGTGTGACACTTGCCGCAGTAAAGCAGTCCGTCCTCGCCCGTGTAGTCCTCCGGCTGTGGGGTAACAGCCGTCATATTCAAAACTCGTTCTGTAAACAGATTACTCATAAGCTCTCGCCCTCCTTGCAGGTGTATTCGGGTATGCCCTGTTTCGGGGCAGCCTTTGCGGTATCGTCTGCCGCCCATCTGCGGATAGTGGCGGCGTGGTTTTTATATTTCTTGCCCGTGGACGCGATATAGCCGGAAAGCCGCTCAATGTAGTACGCCCATTTTTCGGGTAGCTCCGCTTGCAGTTCGGAAAGCTCCGTATCAGTCAGAAATACATTCTCATATCTGCCACAGCTGCGGGCGAGGGCTTGTCCCTTTAACTCTCCCTCTTTTTCTAACTCTATATCTATCTCTTTCTTTATCTCTATCTCTGGTGGACGAATGTCGGACAAATGTCCGCCATTTGTCCGCGGCGGCAAAAGTGCCTTATTTTCAAGCCTTGCGGCGCGTTTCCGTTCCGCTTCGGTAGAGGATTGACCGATCATCAGCTCGATGTCGGTCATATAAAGCAGCCCGCAGTCAAGCTGCTCCACAAGCCCTAACTGCTGGAAGATGGCTAATGCCCGTTCCACCGTCCCGATTTGGTGACGGGTCAGCGTGGCTATCATCTGGGCGGTATAGGGGATATGCTCGTCAAGCTGCAATCTGCCGCCATTTTTCAGCGATTTTAAGTACAGCTTCAAGAGGATATTGGAATACAAAATCCCGTCTTTCATGTCCTCCAACAGCACAATGGAATCGCTGTCGAAGAAGTTTTCTTTCAGTTTGAGGTAGTAATATTTGCGGTTATCTGCCATTGGCGGTGTCCTCCCTGTGTTTCCATCTCTTAGAGAAATACCGGGGGCAGAGGACGATAATCGCCCGGAAGCTCTGCTTGCAGCCGTGTGTGCAGCCCCGGCAAAGGTCATTGTAGGTAATACGGTTTCGGTGGTTGAGGAAAAAGCTCCATTCCAACCGCCGCTTTTTGCTCATGCGTGGCATTTCTCGCTCCTTTCTGCCGTTTCCGCTGGTATAAGCGGATAGGTCGGTAAAAATGTAGTTTCTCGGTGTCATTTTCGGGGATTTCCTGCGCTGTGCGCCCCGTTTCAAAGGTGGGCAGTATTGCGGATAGGGTGCAGGGCATATCCCTGTTTTGGTATCGTTTCGGGGCGGTTTTTAACGCTCCTGTTCATGCTTTTTCTGTCGGCTCGCTCGCCGTGGTGCATTTGGGAAAGATTGCTTTTCATGGTCTGCAACTCCCGGACACGCTCTTTATTTGCCCGGTACTCGTTGTAAAGGGCGTTCTTTTCAGCGGTAAGCTGCTCGATTTCCGCTTGCAGGGCTTTATGGCTTGGCAGCTTGGAAACGCCATGCGCCCGGAAATAACGGGCGGCAGCGTCCGCTATGATAAAATCGCTTTCGTGCCGTTCCCGATAGGTGCTGCGGGCTTTCTCCGTTTTCTGTGCTTTCAGACCGTCACGGGCAGGCTTGGTCTTGGCATAGGCAAGCACCTGTGTCTGAAGCTCCTTTTTCTCCCGGATAGCAGCGTCCAGGGCTTTCAGCTTGGCGGTGCTGTCCTGTAAATCCGCATTGGCAGATACCAGGCTGCGTCCAGCTCCTCCGGCGAATAGCCGTACTGCCCGTAGCGGCAACGGTAGCCGCCATTTGTTTCAGATTGTGGACTGCCGCCCAGCGGTCATAGCCCGCGCCCTTTCCCTCCGCTCGCTTCGCTGCCCGGTCAACCATGCGCTGAATACCGTCCTTTTCCGGGGTGGTTTGGACAGCTTTTTTGCCCTGCAACGCTCCCTTATGTTGCGGGGGTATTCGGGTACGGTTGCGGTCTGCTCGGCGGCTCTGTGGGCGTTCTGTTCCAAAAGGGCAAGAACGGCAGCGCGGTCAAAATCATCTCCCAGCTTGCGGGCGGTAATGGCTTTGTCCTGTCCGGCGTGAGGTAGGATAGCCGCCCTCGGCTCTCCTTGACAGTCACGCCCTGTTGCAAGAGAACGGCGGCGAACTCGCCATAGCTTGCGGCAGAGGACAGCGCGGTGCGTATGGCCTGCCGCAATTTTTCCTTGTCTGTTTCAAACTTCGTGGGCTTGGCTGGCTGCTCCTCGGCTGGCAAGGCGGCAGCTTCCTTGTCCAGCTTTGCCTGCCCTTTCCGCTGCGCCCAATACTCACGCTCGGTAATGCGGTTTTTGCTGCCATGCAAAAGGTCGATTTGATAGAGATTTTCCCGGTGGCACATCTCCATGACCTCGGCTTTGAAGTATTCCATAGCAGCGTCCGTACAGCGGTGCTTGCACCCGGCACGGGTATCTGCCGGTCTGTCCATGTAGGGCAGTAAGGTACTTCCTCGATACGCAGAGAATTGATAACAATGTGAACATGGATATTGCCGCTGTGGTTGTGTCCGTCCGGGTGGGTACAGACAATGGCTTGGTGTCCTGGGAAATGCTCGGCACAAAATTCCTCGCCCAATGCTTGCGCCCGGTCTACGGTCAAGCCGTTGTCCGCTGCGTCCCGTGGGTCAAAGGAAATGATATAGTGGTGGCTTTTCACATCTTCCGTTTTTGGTTCTTGCCGTATCGGAGATTTGCCCGCATACAGGCAACGGCAAAATCTTCCTCGCCGCAGTTCAGCGTGGCTATTCGGTAATCCTCCCGGAGAATGAGCCGCCCGGCTTCGTCAAGGGTGGGCTTCATGGTAAACTCGTCATGCTCAAAGGTTAGATACTGCTCGGCTGCACCGTAGTCCGCATTTTTAGAGCTGATATGCTTGAATGTTGCCAACAGCGTCACCTACCTTTCGCAAGACTTCAAACTTCAAGGCGGCAAGGTCGGAAATGGCGGCTCGCACTTCAACGGACAGCGTATTGTAGGGCGTTCCGTATTCGTTGAGGGCACGGGCGATCTGATTAAGGTTGCCGCCGATTTTTCCGTATTCGGCTATCAACTTTCCAACAGCGGACAGCAGTTCATCATTGACCGGGGAAACGGTAACAATGGGGCGAATGGTCGCCCTTGTAATGGCTTGTCGGATAAACTCGGCTTGGCTCATGTCATAATTCTTTAGCCGTTCTGTGAAGTCGGCATATTCTTCTTCGGTCATGCGTGTCTTGACTACATGGCTTCGGTGGGGCGTATTGTATCGCTTTCCTATGGGTATCAACTCCTTTCACTTACCGCCGTTTTGTGGGCGATTTTTTAAGTATTTTTTGGTGGGATTTTCAAGCGGCACAAGCCGCATAGCAGGGTTTGGGGAAGGCACTCCCCAACAAGATTCCCGCAGGGGCAAAATGAGCGATAAGCGAATTTTGGCACCTCGGTAGAATCTTGCTCTAAGAAACTGCCGGACTGCCGTTCACTTGCTACTGCCACTTTTTCAGAAAATCTATAACCAGCTTTTTTTATAAAAGGCTGCGGGCTGGCGTTTTTCCCTTACTCCCTACAAACCACAAAAGAGCAGAATGGACGGACTTTCCGGCAAGAACTTTTCCGGCGGCTCGGTCTTTCCCGACAATAAGGCGTTTCGGAAGCTGCGTTTTGCCCGCTGTCTAAAAAAAACGGCAGCCTTTTTTGGTTTCACTATCTAATACGGAACTTTTGGAAATTTGCCAAAAATGAGCGCAAAAAAAGCAGCAAATCTTTTTCGGATTTACTGCTTCATGTGCCGCTGCGGGGCGGCGGGATATTCAGTTTCTATGTTATCGGTCAAGCCGGAACTTGAACAGGCTTTCAATCAGCTTTATTCTGATGTAGTCCTCCATATCAGAGTTGTAATAGCCGTTCATCTTAGAGAAGTAGCGGATATATCCAGCGTATCGGTCAAGGACGGCTTGTATCGCTATGGGGTCGCCTCATGTGCCTTTATGATAGTGTCATAGGGGAGAAGTCGGTTACTCATGGGACAGCACCTCCATTTCCTCTTTTAGCCGCTTCAAGGCAAGCCGTATATGCCGCCCGATTGTGCTGCGTGTCCAGCCGCTTTGTTCTCCGATTTCTTTCTGCGTCAAGTGCTGAAAGTAGTACAAAAAGATTTCTTCCTGCGTCTGTTCCGGCAATCGGGCAAGAGCAGCCGCAAGAGAACAGCTATCTAAAAGTATCGTCTGCCCCCGGACAGAGAACGGATAAGTTTCGCCATAGTCTGGAACTTGAAAATACTCGTCTATGGCGCTTAGTGGAACAAACTTTTCTTCGGTCAAGTATTCAAGGGAGATTTCCCGTTTCCACCTCGCTGCCAGCATACGGGCAGCGTCAAAGGACGCATGGCGAATAACAATCCGGCAATAGGTATCATGGGTATAGCGGATATGTTCTTGATAGGCTTCGTATTCAGTCATGGAAAATCCCCCTTTCTTCGATTATGGGAAAGGGCGGCAGCACTTTTTGCTGTCGCCCCTTGATTCCCCACCAGCAAGGACAGACGTGGCTGTCAACGGTGGGCGTAGCCATTTACTTGCCGTTGACTGGCTCGGCTGGGTTTGCTATCTGTTCTGTTGATTTTAGCACGCAAAATCGTCATCGAATGGCGGTTTCATGTGTTCGGATTTATACGCTGAACAGTTATCTTTCACTCGAATAGTCAATAATGATTTTTTTGCAATCTTCGCACTTGAACGCAAATACGGTGTTGGAATTATCCGCTGCGCCATTGGAAAGGCAAGTGCTTCCCTTGCCCAAAGAAGAAAGTGATGCAACAAGCTGCTTCTTCAATGTCCAATACACGCCATCCCACATTGGATATAACCCAATGTCATTTCTTTTTCACAATAAGGACACTTCATAAACTCTTTCCCCTTCCATCTTTCAAAGGCGTAAATCGCACGCGTTCTGTTTCATTTATCTCCGTCGCGCTTATTCTCTTTAATTGCCCGCAACAGGCAAAGTCCCATAGCCAAAACGGGCAGCAGCACCCGCAAGCACAAAAAGCCTTGCGGATCACCGAAATGAATATTTGCATCCAGAAGCAGTCCGGCTCCCCACGCTATCAGCGTAAAAACAATAGATGTGATGTACATAATAATATCTCCTTTTTACTTTCATCAATGAGTAAACGACTCTTTATAGGTTGCCGTTGTATCACCCGTTGTTGCTGTGATTTTCACATTATTTGTTCCGTTCTGCCGTGCAACAGGATACGGGATACTAATATCGACGGAATAGGCTTCACCCGGCTCTAATGTAACGGCTTCGGTTTCAAAGGCGTAATCCTCTCCGTTGAGAACAATTTGGGCAATCATATTCTTATCAAAGCTCACCGAATAATCGCCGATATTTTCAACGCTCCATGTGAATTTTAAGCCTTCTTCATCATATACGCCTGCGGTTGCCTTGCGTATCCCAATTTGTAGAATATCATTTTGAGAAGTGCTTTCTTCTCCTGGCAGTTCACTCTCATTGACGGGAGTTGCTTCAAGTTCGTTATTCAAATTGTTCCAATAAGAGCCAATATCCGCACTCGTGAAATACTCAAAATCGCCTGATTCTGATTTCAAATTGCCGTTTTTAGCTCCATAGCAGGCGTAAATCAAATCGTAACTTGTCCCGTCTGAAAGGTTAAATCTAAAGCTGGTCACATCCGCTCCAGCAGTTTCCTCAGCCGTTTTGTCTTTTAGGGATAAGCCTTGAACATATCATACAGGGTCTTTATATCACTTTCAGCAACGACTACTTTCTTTTCTGCTGATGCGGGCACTCCGTCGTAGTGGTACATTTCAACGCTTTCGACATCTTCAACCTCAAACGGGAAGTCGATATTGACCGTTTTTCCGTTACAGCCAACAAGCCCCAGCGTTAGGATCAGCGCAAAGATTAAGGCGGTTATCTTCTTCATTTCATGCTCCTTTTTGTATTTAGCTATTTTTTTCATTGAACGACCACACTCCCTATCAATTTCTCACGATAGAACAAATAACTGCGTGGTCATCATTGTTATGATAGTTGATGACCAGTTTTGTGTTTTCATTGATATACCAAACATCCTCCATACTGCTACTTTCAGTTGGCTCACCCCAAGCAGCCGTTAGCTCTTGCTTGGTAAAATCAGTTATATAGCTGTTTAGCTGGGCTTCATCTTCCATATTTGATACCTGTTCCAACGAGGGTAGACTATCAATGTTTTTGTGGTGCAGATTGCCCCATGCAAAAATGCCTATCACCACTACTATTGCAATTACAAAAATAAGTATTTTTGTGTTCTTTTTCATGCAGTCACACTCCGTTCCAGATTCGTCATAAATGGAATCCTCCTTGTTTGTTATTGAGGTATCACCCATATAACGCACAAGGAGGAAAAAGGGGACAATATTTTTTGAATTATTTTTTCGTAATGCCTGCGGCGATCTTTACCAACTCGTCCGTATCAATAGAGCCATAAACCGAGAAGAAGCAGCCGTCCCACTCAAAGCAAATATAGCTCGTATCATCCTTCTGGAAGAAGTAGCCTGTTACCCCGTCTTTATCAAACGGCTCTATCTCCGTATTTTCGGTATCGAAATAAACCCGATTGTCTGACTGAGTAATTACAATATCAAAAAACTCAGACTCGCTAATAGCATATTTACGGATGACAACCCCCGGTTCCGTATTCGGCTGCTTAGTCGTATCCTGCAAAATTGCTCCGTCCGGGAGATAGCCAGCCTGATACTCGGTCAAGTCCTGCGGCTCGTCCAGCTCGTCACCGTGCAATTCAAAAATGCTGTATTTTTCAAAGGTTTCGATTACCCACGAAATGACTCTTTCCCGGAATTGGCATTTGCCACCATGCAGGTCGAGAATAGCAAGGTCAAAGTGATGGCCGCAACCGCAACGGTTTTCCAAACCTTTCTGAACGCAATATGTGTCCGGTTGTTTCCTGCCGCCTCATCATCCGCATCTGCTTCAAGTTCGTTGTGCAAATAGCCCTTTAAGGCAATATGACAGGCTTTCCCGAAAGTATCATCAGAAATCATGTGACCTGCCTCAACGTCCATACTTGAAGATAGCAGTTCTTTGTAGAAACGAAAGCGCCCCTTGGTATTTTCCAAATGGAAAAACACTTCTGTCTCCTCCGGGGATAAGCGGAAACAATATCTGCTCAACAGCAGGACGCGCCCCTGATGGGGCAGCAACAAGATTTTCTTGCTCAACTCATGGATCTGTTGTTGGTGCAAATCAATACAAGCGCAGTTGTCATTCTCAGCAGCCGCGAGGGTGTCTGCGGTCTTTTCAAAGCTGGTCGCCGCCGCTTCTTGAAGCAAAGCCTGCCAACTCATATCCATAGTTTTACCCTCCCTCATACAGTTTTCTGAGCTTCTTGACGAGCCGCTGTCCGCGTTTTTTTAGCGGCATCCTCTGAAATGTTCAGAAGCTCTCCGATCTCTTTGTATCCCATTTCCTCGGCGTACCGAAGATAGACAAAGCGCCGATCATCAGGGTCGAGCCGGTCTATCAGCTCGGTCAGCTTACGCACATCGGCATTGTGAATACACTCGTCTGCGAGGTCATCGGAGTTTTCATCCGAAACGCAGTCCCAGCGGTCAAGGTGAACGCTCTGCTGGGAATGACGCAGCACATCAATAGAAGCGTTTTTCACTATGGTAACGCAGAAAGCGGTCATTTGGGGACAGGGTAATTCAGAAATTTTTTCGATGTTGTCCATAATCTTTACAAATGCGGTGGACACAACATCTTCTGCGGCTTCTTCTGATTTTACGATTTTGAACGAAATGCGCTGAAAGAGGACACGATGCTCATGGAATATCCGCTCTACCAGCGCACGCTGTTCATCATTCAAAACGCCAAATAGGAGTATCATCATAATAGGTTCCTCGTGGGTAATTCGTTGCAGCCTATCTTTATCGGACAGGAAAACGCACTCACACAAGCGCTTTTCTCACGGCACGATATTTCAAATTATACCACAGAATAATCCTACGGAAAAGAGGTGGAAATGCCTTGTGGTTGCCTTGCTTCGGAATAGTGGCAGGGCTAGCTATCCTTGTTTTGCTTTGTGCTTCTCTACCGTACATGAGCATTGGAAGCAGGGTTGTCCTGGCCATAACCTTCCAGAAGGTTGATAACGCCCCAGATACCAAGACCTGCGCCCAGGGCCACTACGAGAGTCTGCAAAACACCAACAGCACTGTTGAAAAAGTCCATAAAATAATCCTCCTAAAAAATGTTTTTGATTTTGGGTTAAGTTGTTGCGTCAATCTCGTACACATCGAAGGTGTCCGTGGGTTTTACCACGGCACGCTGCTTCTTCATGTACCGTTCCATGTCAAAGACATTTTTAGGGTCGGCGTCGGCCGTGTATCTGTAATTTGGGTGCCGGGTGAGGTCGTACTTGTCCGAAAGGAACGGGCGCACGCCCCGCAGCATGAAGATACACTTGCCGCCGTCCATCACTGCCAATTCGTCCTGGGTCATCAACTCCTTTCCTAATTTCTGATAACTGAGGCCATGGGAAACCTGGCTGCCCCGGTTTTCGGACTGGTTATAAAGATCAATGGTCTCTTTCCCCAGCAGCTCCGAAATCTCCTTGAGCGTAGACTTCTCCTTGCCTCCCAAAAACAAGGTGCTGTCACAGTTACCGACGATGGTATCTGCCGCGTCCTTGTAGATGGTCTTTAGCTGACTCTGCGACTGCAAAATAATAGAAGCCGATATTTCACGGCTTCGGATGGTGGCGATCAGCTTATCGAAGTTCGGTATCTGCCGATGTTGGCAAACTCGTCCAGGATCAGACGGACATGGACAGGCAACCGCCCGCCGTAGAAGTCATCCGCCTTGTCGCAGAGCAGATTGAAAAGCTGACTATACATGAGGGCGGCCACGAAATTGAAAGTGCTGTCCGTATCCGAAAGGATCACAAACAGCGCCGTCTTTTGGTCGCCCAGGGTATCCAGTTCCAGTTCGTCATATTCCATCAGGTCCCGCAGCTCCTTGATGTCGAAGGGAGCAAGCCGGGCACCGCAGGAAATGAGGATGGATTTTAAGGTCTTGCCCGCCGCCATCTTGAATTTGCGGTACTGCTTGACGGCGAAGTGTCCGGCTCCCGTTCCTCCAACTGAGAAAAAAGCAGGTCCACCGGGCTTTGATAAGTCTCGTCATCTTCTCTGGCTTCACTGGCATTGATAAGGTCCAGAAGCGTGATGAAGTTCTTTTCTTCCTCCGTGGCCTCGTACCAGATGTAGCCGATCAGCGCGGAATAATAGAGGCGTTCTGCTTTGACCCAGAAATCTTCCGAAGATTTTTCTCCTTCGCCCTTCGTGTTCATAATCAGTGCGTTCACCAGCTTTAAGATATCTTTCTCTGACCGAATGTAGGCAGTGGATTGTATTTCATGGATTTTCGGAAGTTTATCAGGTTGAGGCATTTGATACGGTATTTCTTCCGTTCCAGGAAAGTGCCGATCTCCGGCAGCAAGGTTCCTTTCGGATCAGTGCAGACATAGGACGAATGAGCTTGCAGCAGCGACGGCTTACAGAAGAACCGCGTCTTGCCGCTGCCGGAACCGCCGATTACCAGAATATTTTTGTTTCTGGCATATTTCGGCTGCTTTGGGCGGCTCGCCATCGTGATCCGTTCCGTCTGCGTCATGGGGATGTTCTGGAAAAAGTCCTTGTCCATGTAGGGAGCTATATCTGCCGCCGTACCCCAGCGAGCAGAACCATACTCGATCCCGTGGCGGTATTTCTTTGCGTTCTTGCCTTTCAGGTAGACCGCCATACGAAGGACAACCGCACCGGCTATGCCGATCAGCAGGTCCGTGGGATGGAAACTGAGCCACGGGGAGGAAAGTGCTGCCGTGAAGCCGTCCCCGATAGAAAGCAGCTTGCCGGAGAGGTCAGCGCCGGGCGCAAGCCGGAAAGCCTGTGCCAGCTTATCGAAGGGATACACGAACAGAAGATACGGAAGGTTCAGCAAAAACAGTTTTTTCATGTTCATCTCTGCACGCTCCGATCTTTGACCTTTACTTTTTCCCGGTCAATGGTGCGGTGTTCCGGTTTCTCCGCCGTCTGTTCCTTCGCCTGGGTCAGCCGTTCCCGGATGGAGGGCTTTTCCTCACGGCTCATTTTCCGGCTGGCAAACTCCTGAAATGCCACTGTGATGGCGTCTGCATCCCGGCTTTTGAAAAAGACAGGTAACGGGGCTGCTCTGCGGCGGTGTCCTTCCTCAAGGCAAAATCCACATGGTATTTCTTCGCCACACGGGAGAAAGCCTTGATATTCTTGTCGCTGATCTCGATATTGGCAAGACCGGCGTTCTGGCTGGCAAGCTGTTTAAGGCTCTGCCTGCCGCGATAGATTTTTGGCTTCTGGCTTTTCTGAATTTCCTCCAGGAATTTTTTGACTGCCTTTTCAAAGACCTGCTCACTTAGCTTGGCTCCGTCAACAATGAGTGTCACGGCGCCCCGTGTTACTTCCTCCTGCATTTAGCCTCGCCCCCTTTGCCCGTCCCCGTACATATCGTGTTGCACCAGGAAGAATAATAGCTGTTGATGGTGGTCGGGGCGTTATACAGCGCCGCCAGAAGGTATTTCTTGATATTGCGGACATAGGTGGTGTTGTCCTTCATGCAGTCCATGACATACTGCACATGGGAACTGTCCAGCTTCATAAACCGGGACTTTACCACCTCCGCCGGATAATCGTCTCCGGCAATGCGGATGACTTTGCGGGCAGAACATACGGTATCCACGATCAGGTCAACGATCTCGTCAAGCTGCTCACGGTCGATATGGCTGTCCTGCACCAGATAGCTGTACTCGATGTTATCCAAAATCACTTCACGATAGCATTCTCTGGCTCCCATCCGATCCGTTCCCATCCTTGCCCCTGCGGGGGTAGGGGGATTTGATTGGATAGGATTTGATATCTCCGTACTTGATAAATCAGTCTTTGGTTGATTAGTATTTAATTGTGCGGGGTTTTCCGTACACGGTTCCGCCGTATCCGGGACACCCATATCCGGGTTTTCCGTATATGGCTTTGCCGTACCCGGTAAAGACGTACCTGGGCTTGACGGCGGTTCGCACTGAGGCATTTCGTAAATGACATACTCGGTATCCGTGATCTTGCCTTTTTCATCCCGAAGCTGTGTGCGCCGGATATACCCGTGGATTTCCAGCTCCTTCAACGCCGCACCGATGCTGTCCACACCTTCCCGGCAGATCGCCGCAAGACCTCTGGTGGTGTAATTCCACTCGTCAGGGAGCGACAACATCATGGACAGCAGCCCTTTGGATTTCAGGGTCAGCGTTCGATCTTTCAAGTGATGGTTCGACATGACCGTATAATCACGGGTCTTTTCAATACGAAAAACAGCCATCTTCGCACCTCCTTCCTGTGAAAATAAAAAGTGTTGATTTTGAGCGGTTTATCCGTCTGTATGCCTCCATAGCCTCCCACATGGGAAAACATCCACGCCCTGTTCAGAACGCAAGCCACGGAGGAAGAAACAGAAAATATCCCACTGATTTTGATACATTTTGGGGGCGGCTACCTCTCACGGTCTTTATGGTCATAGTGGAGATCGCCGGAAAGCACCTTCGCATGGTTACGGATTTTGATATGACCCTTTTCCTGATTTTCCAAAGCCTTGCTGTATCCGGTGTCGGTCAGGAACAGGCGCATTTTCTCACCCTTCCAGCCAACAGGCGAGTCATGGGTAAGAACATCAAAGACGATCATGTGTCTGGTTGCCGGGTCGAAACGCTCCAAAGCCATAATGTCATGGCCGGATAACTTCTGCGCCCCGGATTGCTGTCTGGCCTCTGCCAGCATTTCCCCGATGGTGCGGGCTTTCTCCGGCAGACGGTATTCGGCCTGCACCTTGCGGATCAAATCCATGCACTCCTGATCCGACAGTGGGCGGAGCTTGTCCAGAAGCCTTCCGCCGTTTCTTTCGTTGCCGAGTTCGGCGCATAGCGCCATGTCATGTAAATCTCATTCAGGGCGGCGTTCTGATTGGTACTTTCAATCTGAAACACCATCCTCATTTCTGCTTCTGTTAGTTTCATTGCCAGCCTCCTTCAAAAATGGGTATAAAAAAACGCCATAGGTTTTTTGAGCTACGGCGTTTCTTGCGATATTCACAATTCTAAACTTTCCAGCCACTCGTCAAAAGATTTCTTGGAAACGCGGATCGCATTGCCTATGCGGACGATCCTGAACTCCTCCTGCTTGACGAGCTGATATGCGGTTGTGCGGCCGATGTTGAGCATGGCCGCAATCTGTTCCACGGTATATGTGCGCGGTTCCGGCAGTGACTTTTTCTCTTTCTTGTCCATAGTAACCTCCATGTATTTGCCTTGTCATTTTGACTAAGGGAGTGAAGAATGGCAGTAGCAATCGGCTTTGGCTGGGTGTCCTCTTGCTAAGAATTTGCTAATAGGACCACCCAACGGACACATAAAACTGCGTCAGAATAGGTGTTTTGCACCATAAGTTCGTTTACTACAAGTCATTCTGCGTAAGGGATGATATTGGAAGTTACATCCGAACCGTGTATCACATGATAAGCCATACTCCTAAGCGTGGGGCCGGAGGTTCAAATCCTCTCTGGGACGCCAGAAAGCACCGCTGCAAGCCTTTTTTCGGGGTTTGCAGCGTTTTTGCTTCTCCTTCTCCCGGTGATTTCCACTTTCGTTACCGGGAAATTTTTATGCGCCGATACCAGAGCGGCAATTCAGAAAACCCGGAATGAATACAGTTGCCGCAGAGAACTTGCGGCGGGGGCGTTTGTAGTGTAAAATATAGATAATGATATTTGCGTGAGCACGCAAATATACAAAATGGCGTGCTTTTGGGGGAATGCGGCGCCCCCGAAGGCACCGTGCAAAAAACAACTCTCTGTTGAAAGGTGGGCGTAGAATTGAATGTAAAACTGAAAGAAAAAATCAGAGAGTCGCTCTCTGCCGTGCTTCCAATCACCGGGATCGTCCTGATGCTCAGCATCTTTGTAATCCCGATGGAGCTGGGAAGCGTAGTCATGTTCCTGACGGGAGCCTGATGCTGATCGTTGGCATGGGCTTTTTCCAGCTCGGTGCAGAGATGGCGATGACGCCGCTCGGCGAAGGCGTTGGCGTGCAGATCTCCAAAATGAAAAAACTGCTTACAGTCCTGCTGACAGGGTTTCTCATGGGCGTCATCATTACCGTGTCGGAGCCGGACCTGCAGGTTCTTGCGGGGCAGGTGCCGTCTGTGCCGAACATGGTGCTGATCATGACGGTGGCTGTCGGCGTGGGGCTGTTTCTGGCGCTGGCATCGTGCGTATCCGCTATAAGATCAGCCTGTCGATGCTGCTGATCGTTTGCTATCTGGCACTCATTCTGGTGTCTGCTTTTGTGCCCAAGGAGTTTTTGGCAGTGGCCTTTGACTCCGGCGGCGTCACAACCGGCCCGATGACCGTACCTTTTATTATGGCCATGGGTGTCGGGCTGGCCTCGGTGCGCAGCGATAAAAATGCGGCAAATGACAGCTTCGGTCTGGTGGCGCTTTCCAGCGTGGGGCCGATTCTGGCGGTGCTGATCCTCGGCTGTTTCTTTAAGCCGACCGAGGCGGCCTACACCCTTACCGATGTTGCCACCGTTGTCACCACGCAAGATGTTGCCCGGGTGTTTGCGCAGGGGCTGCCGCTCTACGCCAGGGAGGTGCTTCTTTCACTGGTGCCGATCCTCTGGGTGTTTTTGATTTTCCAATGGCTGACCCACCGCTACCATGGGCTGCAAATCAAGCGCATCATCGTCGGCTTTGGGTATACCTATATTGGACTGGTGCTGTTTTTGTGCGGTGCCAATGTCGGGTTTGCACCCGTTGGCGCCTACCTTGGCAAGGAACTGGCAGGGCTATCGTTGCGCTGGATTCTGGTTCCCATCGGTGCGCTGATCGGCTACTACATCGTCAAGGCAGAGCCTGCCATTCAGGTGCTGAACCATCAGGTGGAGGCCGTCACAAACGGCGCCATCTCGGTCAAAATGATGAACCGCTGTATGCAGATTGGTGTGGCAGCCAGTGTCGGTCTGGCCATGCTGCGCGTGCTGACCGGCATATCCATCCAGTGGTTTGTCATCCCCGGGTACATCATCGCGCTGGTGCTGTCCCGTATGGTGCCGGATATTTTTATTGGCATTGCGTTTGACTCCGGCGGCGTTGCCAGCGGCCCGATGACCTCGACCTTTTTGCTGCCGCTCAGCATCGGCGTATGTGAGGCGCTGGGCGGCAACCTGATGACCGATGCGTTCGGTGTTGTTGCGCTTGTTGCCCTGACGCCGCTGATCGCCATCCAGCTTATGGGGCTGGTATACAAGCTGAAAACCGCTAAGCGGACGCAGACCGTACCGGCTGCTATCGCCGATGACTGCGACATGATCGTTGATCTTGAGGAGGGCGACTAAAATGGAGCATGAGAAGAAAGTGTCATTTCAGCTGTTGGTGCTGATCACAACGCCGAAGCTGGCGGAGCACGCAGCCGAAATGTTCAAAAAAGGGGCGCTGCCGCTGCAATACCGCTTTAATGCCGAGGGGACGGCCTCCAGCGAGATCATGGATATGCTCGGCCTTGGCAGCATTGACAAAAGTGTTCTGGTCAGCATGGTCCCGAAGCATTTGTCCCCGATTTTGATGGAAAAGCTCTATACGGAATTGCAGCTGCACAAAGCCAACAGCGGCATTGCTTTTACGATCCCTTTGAACGGTGCAAACAACATGATCTTGCGTATTCTGGACCACGATGCAGGCAAGGATGTTCTGAATACCAGCGGAAAGGAAGAAAACAGTATGTCTGAAACGAAACACTCTCTGGTTGCAGCGATCGTGAACAGCGGCTTCAGCGATGATGTGATGAAGGCGGTTCGTGCGGCGGGTGCCACCGGCGGCACCGTCATCCGCAGCCGGCGCATCGGCAATGAGGAGGCGACCGCTTTTGGGGGCTGAGCGTGCAGGATGAAAGGAGATCGTTCTGGTATTGACAGAATCTGCCAACAAGGTCGCCCTTATGCAATCTCTGGGCGAAAGCTGCGTATGCACAGTGCGGCGCAGGGCATCTTTATGTCGATGCCGATCGACTCAGTTGCCGGCCTGTAAGTGCGGCTGACGGCCGGATTGTTTACAATTTATGGTGGATTATCCGGCCCCCGGCGTGCTACACTAGCCGTATCAGGAAATAGGAAAGGGGCATTTGCCATGTGTACCGCAGCAACTTATAAGACAGCAGATTTCTATTTCGGACGCAATCTTGACTATGAATTTTCCTACGGGGATGAAGTCACGGTCACGCCGCGCAGCTATCCGTTTGCCCTGCGCTGCATGGGGAATTTCCGCACAAGGTATGCCATGATCGGCATGGCCTATGTGGCAGGGGAGTACCCGCTGTATTACGATGCCATCAATGAAAAGGGCCTCGGCGTTGCCGGGCTGAACTTTGTGGGCAACGCCGTCTACCACCCGGCGGCAGACGGTAAAAACAACATCACCCAATTTGAGCTGATCCCCTGGCTGCTGGGCAGCTGTGCAACGCTGGCAGAGGCCCGCGCCCTGCTGGAGAAGGCCAACATTGTAAATATTCCGTTCAGTGACCAGCTGCCGCTGGCCCAGCTGCACTGGCTTGTGGCCGACAAGACCGGCAGCATTACGGTGGAATCCACCGCCGATGGGCTGCATATCTATGACAACCCCGTGGGTGTGCTGACAAACAACCCGCCCTTTCCGCAGCAGCTTTTTGCGCTGAACAACTACCGTGCGCTCTCACCGGCTACGCCCGCCAACACCTTTGCGGCCGGCCTTGACCTGCCGGTCTACAGCCGCGGGCTGGGCGGGCTGGGCCTGCCGGGGGATCTGTCCAGCCAGTCCCGCTTTGTGCGGGCGGCATTCGTCAAGATGAACTCAAAATCCGGTGACAGCGAGACCGAGAGTGTGGGGCAGTTCTTCCACATTCTGCACGCGGTCGAACAGCAGCGCGGCTGCTGCGAGCTGGACGGCGGCAAGTATGAGATCACGCTGTATACAAGCTGCTGCAACGCCGACAAGGGAATTTACTACTACACGACCTACGGCAACCACCAGATCACGGCAGTGGATATGCACCGTGAGGATCTGGACGGCACCCGGCTGGTGCGCTATCCGCTGGTGCAGGGGGAGAAAATTGCCTTTCAGAACTGAATTGCTTTAAAAACGCGAAAAAAGCGCTTGCAACGCACAGAAAACTATGCTATACTGTACGGTGCATGAGACTTTTCGCGCCATGGCGGCGTGGATAGAAATAGAAGGAGTGCTAAGCAATGAACTGGTATGAGATCGCTCTCGGCGTCGTCCTCGTCGTCGTGTCCCTGTTGATCATCGTCTTTACCCTCGCACAGGAGCAGAAGGGTCAGGGCCTGTCCGGCGCTATCATGGGCGAAAGCTCTGCTACGATGGCTGCCGGCCGTGAGCGCGGCGTGGACGCCAAGCTGGCTAAGCTGACCAAGGTTTGCGGCGTTGTTTTCTTCGTCGTTACGCTGGTCGTCTGCGTTCTGAGCGCACGCCTGTGATGCTCGCAGGGTAAGCAAAGAAACAAAATGGGTCCGCCAAGCGCGTCAGCTTTGCAAGCAGCGCCCCGGCGGGCCGTTTTTTGTGGGAGTATATCGGAAGGGCACCGCCGGACGGCGGTGCGGCGTAAATTAAAGGAGTACACATGACACCGTTACAGAAAAGTATTTTAAACGCAGTCAAGCGCCGCCCCATGACGCTGCGTGAGCTGCAGAATAACCTGCAGGTGGACAATTCCCGCCTGCGCACCAGCGTATCGGCTATGGTCGCCACCGGCGAGCTGTCGATGCGCAACGGCACCTATGTGCCGGGCTTTGCCACCTATGAGAACACAAACGCCCCGGCGGCCATTCCCTGCACGCTGGTCAAGCTGGCAGCCCGCTTCGGCTTTGCCAGCCGCGATGACGGCGAGGGCGACATCTTTATCCCGGGGCGCGCCCTGCACGGCGCGATGCCCAACGACAAGATCAATGTCAAGCTGTTCGACCATCCCCGTGTGGAGGCTCCTCTGAGGGTGAGGTCGTGGAGGTCACTGTCCCCAACAACCGCTTTGCGGGGACGGTCTGCCTGTCTGAGGACGGCCGCATGGCGGTTGAGCCGGACGTTGCCGCGATGTGAAGTTCCTGCTGGCCAAGCAGGGGAGCGAGGGCGTACATCTGGGTGATAAGGTCGGCTTCCTCATCACCCACCGCGGCAACCGCCACAGCGACCACCGTGCCGCCGTGGTCGAAAAGTTCGGCTCCTCCGACTACGCCTCCGAGTGTGCCAAGGCAATCCTCTACGGCCGCAATGTCCGGCAGGAATTCCCGCCGGAGGTGCTGGAGGAGGCACACGCATACGATAATGCCGTCATCGACCCGACCGAGGCGGCCAAACGTCTGGATCTGCGCGGTATTCCCATCTTTACGATCGACTCTGCCGAGACGAAGGACATTGACGATGCCATCAGCCTGCAGAAGCTTGAGGACGGCTATGAGCTGGGTGTTCACATCGCGGATGTCAGCCACTATGTCCGCCCCGGCTCTGCGCTGGATGAGGAGGCCTACGAGCGTGCGACCAGCATCTACTACGCTGACAAGGTCATTCCGATGCTGCCGACCCAGCTGTCCAACGGTATCTGCTCGCTGAACGAGGGCGAGGATCGTCTGGCGTTCTCCTGCCTGATGCGTCTGGACGAGAACGGCGAGATCCGCAGCTACAAGTTCGTCAAGAGCGTCATCTGCAGCCGCGTCAAGGGCGTCTACAAGGAGATCAACGCTCTGCTGGAGCCCCCGGAATCTGAAACAGACGCCGACCTGACTGACCTCAGGACCAAGTATGAGGCCGTGCTGGACCAGCTGCCCGCCATGGACGAGCTGTACCGCAAGCGCCTTGTGCTGCGCAAGGCCCGCGGCGGAATGGACATCGAGTCCAACGAGGCAAAGCTTGTCATGGACGAGAACGGCCGCTGCGTGGACATCGTCAAGCGCGACCGCGGCACCTCCGAGTGCATGATCGAGGAGTTCATGCTGCTGGCCAACCAGTGCGCCGCCAATGCGGGCCGCACCAACAAGGTGCCCTTTGTCTACCGTGTACACGAGGCCCCGGACGCTGAGAAGATGGAGAAGCTGTCCGCCACGCTGCTGGCCTGCGGACTGAACGCCAAGTTCAAGAACCCCATTCCGACACAGCTGGAGCTGGCCGCCCTGCTCGATGAGACCCGCGACCAGCCCATCCAGATCCCGGTCCATACCGGCATCCTGCGCAGTATGCAGAAGGCCCGCTACGCACCGCAGCCCCTTGGTCACTACGGTCTGGTGCTGGCGGACTATGCTCACTTTACCAGCCCCATCCGCCGCTATCCCGACCTTGCCATCCATCGCATTTTGAGCGAGATGCTGCTTGGTGCGTCCGCCAGCCAGCTGCAGAAGGACTTCAACGAGTTTGCCCAGCAGGCCAGCGAGAAGTCCAGCAAGCAGGAGGTCGCAGCCGTCCGCATCGAGCGCGATGTCGAGGATCTGTATAAGGCCGAGTATATGCACAACCATCTGGCGAGGTCTATACCGGCACGGTCGCAGGCATTACGCCGCGCGGCGTCTTTGTCGAGCTGGAGAACACGGTCGAGGGCTTTGTGCCCGCCGCGCAGCTCTGCAAGGGCGAGCCGCAGGTCATTGACGGGGTGAGCATGCTCGACCCGCTGACCGGCAAGAGCTGGATGCTCGGCTCCTCGATGAAGATTCAGGTGGCCGCCGCCGATGTGGCGCTGGGCCGTATCGACTTTGAGTATATGGTCGAGTGACTGCCCGAAAAATCTGACCCATAAAAAAGCCTCCCCCGCCCGTAGTATGCACTGCGCATACCACGCGGGGGAGGCTTGTATTTTATATGACCTTATGCTCCATCCACTTGCCGCTGATAAAGCGGGCGATAAAGCAGATGTCGCGGCAGAGCCAGTCGATGAACATGCCCAGCCAGACGCCGGCCAGCCCCAGATGGAACTGCAGCACAAAGACATAGCTCAGAATAACGCGGAACAGCCACATGCTTATGATGCTGACCGTCATGGTGAATTTGGCATCGCCGCCGGTGCGCAGGGCGTTGGGCAGCGTAAAGCTGCAGGCCCATAGAAAGACGCTGGCAATGTTGAACATGCGCACGACCATGGTGCAGAGGGCGGAGCCTCCGCCGAGAGGTTGAACCAGACCACAAGCAGGGGAATCAGGAAGAACAGCGCGGCATTGGCAGCGGCCAGACCGACCATGGCAATGCCCATCAGCAGAAACACATACCGCTTGGCCTGCTTTTTCTCGCCTGCGCCCAGACATTGGCCGATAACGGGGATCATGCAAGGCTCATCGTATTGCCGGGGATGTTTGCCAGTGTTGAAAGCGTGTTGGCAACGGCGTTGGCCGCGATGGCCGAGGTGCCCAGCGTTGAGTCAGGCTGCTGACGCAGAGCTTGCCGATCTGGAACATGCCGTTTTCAAGGCCGGACGGGATGCCGATGGAGAGGATCTGCATGATGGGGGTGCGCCGCGGCCGCAGGTCGGCAAGGCTTTGGACCGCAGCGGGTTGCAGAGCTTTTGGTTCTGCCACAGGATAAACACGGCGGCAAAGACACGGCCGATCAGGGTGGCCAGTGCTGCGCCGATGACCCCCATGCCGAAGCCGTAGATCAGCAGTGCGTTGCCTGCAATGTTGATGACATTCATGACAAGGCTGGCCAGCATACTGATGCGGCTGTTGCCCTGTGCGCGGAAAAGAGCCGCGCCGCCGTTATACAGGCCGATGAAGGGGTAGGATACGGCGCTGATAAGGAAATACTGCTGGGCAAACCGCATGACATCCTCATCAATGCTGCCGAAAACGCCGCGCAGGATCGGGCGGGAGAGCAGCATGCAGAGGATGCCCATTGTCACAGTCGAGAGGCCAAGCACGCTGTACAGCTGGGCCGCGCTGCGCCCGGCGTTTTCGGTATCCTTGCGGCCCAGATACTGGCTGGCAATGACTGCGCCGCCGGTGGCCAGTGCAGACAGGATCTGAATGATCAGAACATTCAGGCTGTCAACCAGCGAAACACTCGAGACAGCGGCCTCGCCCACGCCGGCAACCATCAGGGTGTCGGCCATACCCATCGTGACGCTGAGGGTCTGCTCCAGCAGAAGGGGCCAGATCAGTGTAAACAGTGCCCGTCTGGTAAACATGGGTGCCTGCGGTTTTGCGGTGACTGCCATGGTATTGCTCCTTTTTACATGCGTTTTGCATAGGCTTTACACTGATAGTATACAGCAAAATGTATGCGAAATCAATGGGTGGGCTGTGCGGCAAAAATGCGCGGAAAAGCCCGCGGCTACAGCGTTGCTGCCAAAATTGCAAAAAATCAAATCGCAAGTATATTGTCCACTTTTGCGGGGCACAAAAACCCCGGCCGCTTTATGCGGCCGGGGCAGGGGTCACGCAGCGCAGAAAAGCAGCTGCGGGCTTGTTATGATCAGAAATCGACCTCGGTGTCGTAGTAGCAGCACTTCAGCAGCTTTTCCATCTCTTCCTGACTCGGCTGGCGCGGGTTGGAGCCGGTGCAGGCGTCTGCGATGGCGTTCTTGGCAATCTCGGGCAGTCTCTCAAGGAAGACATTCTCCGGGACAAAGCCTGTTCACAGGGGTAGGAGTCGGGGCCGTAGTGGCCGATGCAGTGCGGGATGTTCAGGTCGTCATTCATGCCGCGCAGGTATTTGATCAGCAGCGCGACCTTCTCATCGTCATTGCTGCCGCCCAGATGCATCTTGTCGGCGATGACGCCGTAGCGTGCCTTGGCGGTGGGATCCTTGGCGTTGAAGGCGATGACCTTGGGCAGGTACATGGCGTTGGCAGCACCGTGGATGATGTGAGCGCCGTAATCAGCAAAGGCGGCGCCGGTCTTGTGGGCCATGCTGTGGACGATGCCCAGCAAAGCGTTCGAGAAGGCCATGCCGGCCAGACACTGTGCGTTGTGCATGGCATCGCGCTTTTCCATATCGCCGTTGTAGCTGCCGACGAGATCCGCCTGGATCATCTCAATGGCGTGCAGGGCCAGCGGGTCGGTAAAGTCGCAGTTGGCGGTGGAGACATACGCCTCGATGGCGTGGGTCATGGCGTCCATACCGGTGTGGGCGACCAGCTTTTTGGGCATGGTGTGGGCCAGCTCGGGGTCAACGATGGCGACATCGGGGGTGATCTCAAAGTCCGCGATGGGATACTTGATGCCCTTGTCATAGTCGGTGATGATCGAGAAGGCCGTTACCTCGGTCGCAGTGCCGGAGGTGGAGGAGATGGCGCAGAAGTGTGCCTTGCGGCGCAGCGGCGGAATGCCGAACACCTTGCACATCTCCTCAAAGGTGATCTCGGGGTACTCATACTTGATCCACATCGCCTTGGCTGCATCAATGGGGGAGCCGCCGCCGATCGCTACGATCCAGTCGGGCTCAAACTTCAGCATTGCCTCGGCACCCTTCATGACGGTGGTGACGGAGGGATCGGGCTCGATGCCCTCAAACAGCTCGACCTCCATGCCGGCTTCCTTTAAGTAAGCCTCTACGCGATCCAGAAAACCGAAACGCTTCATGGAGCCGCCGCCAACGCAGATCATGGCGCGCTTGCCGGCAGAGTCTTCAATGCCTCCAGTGCATTGGGGCCGTGGTAAAGGTCGCGGGGTAAAGTAAATCTAGCCATAGGGATTGCCTCCTTATAATAATGCTCCGTACTTTGACAATTAAATGTCACAATTAAGTATTAACAGTATACCTCTTTTCTGTCTAAAAGGTCAATCGTCAATACGGAGAACTTCTCCGCGATTATTCGGCATTTTGCCAGTCAGGTTCTCATACGCTTATCGTATGGGGAAGGGGGCTGGTGCTATGCGTCATATCACACCGCAGCTGAACACAAAAATGCGCCTGCGCACACGGATACTGGCGGCGGTGCTGGCGGTCGGGTGTCTGGGCGGGCTGGCGGTTGCGGCTTTTTGTATTGAGCTGCGCGACCCCGGCGGTTACGCGGCGCGGG
>ENA-OQLB01000492-OQLB01000492.1-human-gut-metagenome-genome-assembly--contig:-NODE-492-length-22188-cov-4.020897_pt1 | contig 22188 bp, 25 predicted proteins | sample MGYA00242656_ERZ504813 | MGnify/ENA primary metagenome ERZ504813 (study PRJEB26092, sample SAMD00036388) | human gut metagenome | host: Homo sapiens | study: EMG produced TPA metagenomics assembly of... | reverse complement strand
AAAAAGCACAAGTGACCGTCAAGAAAGGAAGAAAAAAACTACCTTTACAGCAGAAAATACGGACGATTATGGAAACAGATGAATTTTTCACTACCGGAGAGAAGCGTTTGCTCTTCGTTCTCTACCGAAAATTGTTACAGCTTTCCGGAGACACGCTCCACAAAGGCGATTGCAAAAAACTGAAAACACATCTTGTAAACTCTATACAGAACAACCGCATACAACGGGATATTTTCGGTCTGAACCCCATTATCAAAGATATGCAGACCGCCGTCATCGTAGCGGAAGAAATAGGAATGAAGCGGGCATCCATTCTGGGATTGATGCTCCACGACTCCGTACGTTGCGGCACCTGTACTTCCGAAGAAGTGGAACGGGGCTACGGCGAAGATGTGGCAGGTATCATACGGGGTCTGATCCGGGTAAACGAACTTTACTCCAAAAGCCCCACCATCGAATCGGAAAACTTCCGCAACCTGCTGCTGTCATTTGCAGAAGACATGCGCGTCATACTCATTATGATTGCCGACCGCGTGAATGTCATGCGGCAGATAAAAGACAGCAGGAATGATGAAGCACGCAAGCAGGTTGCCAATGAAGCCGCCTATCTGTACGCTCCCCTCGCCCACAAGCTGGGACTGTACAAGCTAAAATCGGAACTGGAGGATCTTTCACTGAAATATACAGAGAAAGATGTTTACTATCATATCAAAGAGAAACTGAACGAGACAAAGACCTCACGAGACAGATACATAGCCGCTTTCATCGCTCCCGTCCAAAAGAAACTGGAAGAAGCGGGGCTGCACTTCCACATCAAGGGACGCACCAAATCCATCCACTCCATCTATCAGAAGATGAAGAAGCAGAAGTGCCCTTTCGAAGGCGTATACGACTTGTTCGCCATTCGCGTAATTCTGGACTCCGAAATCGAAAAGGAGAAACTGGAATGCTGGCAGGCATACTCCATCGTAACTGATATGTACCAGCCCAACCCCAAGCGTTTGCGCGACTGGCTGTCTGTGCCCAAAAGCAATGGCTACGAGTCGTTGCACATCACCGTAATGGGCCCCGAAGGCAAATGGGTGGAAGTGCAGATACGCACCGAACGTATGGACGAAATTGCCGAACGCGGCCTTGCAGCGCACTGGAGATATAAGGGAATCAAAGGTGAAAGCGGTCTGGACGAATGGCTTACTTCCGTACGTGAAGCGCTGGAAAACTCCGACAGTAGCGGACTGGAAACAATGGACCAGTTCAAGCTGGACTTATACGAAGACGAAGTGTTCGTCTTCACTCCCAAAGGAGACTTATTTAAGCTGGGCAAAGGTTCCACCGTACTCGACTTCGCTTTCCATATCCACAGCAAACTGGGCTGCAAATGCATCGGAGCAAAAGTAAACGGCAGGAACGCACAGCTGAAGCAGATACTGAACAGCGGCGACCAAGTGGAAATCATGACTTCCAACACGCAGACCCCCAAACAGCTGGCTGAACATCGTCACAACTTCCAAAGCACGCACCAAGATACGGCAGGCACTCAAGGAAATGGCTGCCCGCCAGCATGCATTTGCCAAAGAAACACTGGAACGCAAATTCAAGAACCGGAAAATAGAATATGACGAGGGCACGATGATGCGCCTCATCAAACGCCTCGGCTTCAAAGTGGTGACGGACTTCTATCAGAGCATCGCCGACGAAACGCTCGACGTGAACGACATCATAGACAAGTACCTTGAACTGCAGAAACGGGAAAACGATACGCACGACGACATCGTCTACCGTAGCGCCGAAGGTTATAACCTGCAAGCAGCCGCCCTGCCCGAAGAGACAAATGCCAAGGAGGACGTGCTCGTCATCGACCAAAACCTGAAAGGGCTGGACTTCAAACTGGCACGTTGCTGCAATCCAATCTACGGCGACGAGGTATTCGGCTTTGTCACCGTAAGCGGCGGTATCAAAATACACCGTTGCGATTGCCCGAACGCGAGCGACCTACGCGAGCGTTTCGGATACCGTATCGTAAAGGCACGCTGGGCGGGTAAATCCCAAGGGACCCAGTACCCCATCACACTGCGTGTAGTGGGGCACGACGACATCGGCATCGTAACGAACATCACTTCCATCATCTCCAAAGAAACCGGAATCACGTTGCGGAGCATAGGCATAGATTCGCACGACGGCTTGTTCTCCGGTACACTGACCATCATGGTGGGCGACACCGGACGTCTGGAAGCGCTTGTCAAGAAATTGAGAACGATAAAGGGAGTGAAGCAGGTTTCAAGAAACTGAGATTCAAGTGATTCATTACCAATCATTCATCACATCGCCAAACTGCTCATGAAATATGATTTAAAAAAACAACTCCGCAGCTTCGGTTATGCTTGGAAGGGTATTCAAAGCTGTGTAGGCAAGGAACAAAACCTGAGTTTTCACTTGATTGCTGCGATGGCAGTAATCATAGCAGGGATTGTTTTGGGAATTACACGTACCGAATGGATAATGGTTGTGATGTGTATAGGGACGGTTATCGCAGCCGAACTGTTCAATACCGCCATTGAGAAACTGGTAGACTTGGTGTCTCCCGAACGGCATCCCGTTGCGGGCCGGGTGAAAGACATTGCCGCCGGAGCAGTGCTGATATGCGCTGTTGCGGCGGCAATTATAGGGTTGATTATCTTTATACCGTATTTTTAAGGGCCTGTTTTTTACCTTACCCTTTTTTCTTATAATAGGATAGTCAATAGTGCGAAGAAAAAGATCGCGAGTATGGTAGCTACGCCGGCAGCATGATAGAGCAGATATGCATCGGCCAACTGGCAGGCGGTTGCAAGCCCAGCCAGAAGTCCCGTTTCCATAGCCAAATAGCACGTCGTATTGGCCGTACCTCTTTGGCAATGGTGCGACAGCTTCACAAACATCTTTGTGAAAGGCATTGTCAGGCATACCAATATCACCAATGCTAAAAGCGCAATGTAATCTCCTATGTACAATAAGGGCAACAATACCCCCGGAACAAAAGCAATCAGCAGCATGTTCAGCGCCGGAACCCATGCACGCGGCAGCAGGAAACGGTCCATGCCACACAACCTCATACCGATAGGCGCACGAAAAGCGACATATACCCTCGAAGCTAAAAACATGCTGAAAGCCCCTGCGGCAACAGCCAGATAGACAACCGTACGGAAGCCATAGAAATCGAACAATAAAACACCTGCTCCCGCTCCTATCAGCATACCCAACCTTGCCGACCATGCGTATACCATATTTCCCGCACTGCGTCTTGTAGATGCTGTGATGTCGATAGCCACCGTAATGCCGGCCGTCGTTGCCAGCCCGAAACATGCCCCTTGCACCGATGCAAGCAGCAAGAGCTTCGCATAACTGTCTGCAAAGACATAGCCTGCCGTTGCCGCCAGCATGATAAGTGGAATAAAGCAATACGTTCTTCCGCTTGTACTCATCGCACAGGAAGGCATGGAACGGCCCTACCGCGAACATTGCCGCCGCAAACGCCAGAAATATAGTCCCCGTTTGAGGAAGCGATATCCCCACTTGCTCCGGCATCACAAACGAAAGTACGGGAAAGAGCATGTAGCAGATGCAAACAGCAGCAGGTTTGCTATGCACATCCGCCAGAAGTTCAGCGTCATAAGTCCGTTAGTACTGTTCTTTCTCATTCGGGAAGTCTAAATTCTTCACATCGGATATGTAATGGCTGATAGCGTCCGTCATCACTGTATGAAGGTCGGCATAGCGACGCAGGAAACGGGGACGGAACCCATTGTTCATACCCAGCATGTCCTGAACCACCAATACCTGTCCGTCTACCCCGCCACCGGCTCCGATACCTATAATAGGAATAGTCAGTTCGCTCGACACACGCTCTGCCAGCGCAGCGGGAATCTTCTCCAATACAATGGCAAAGCATCCGGCTTCTTCCAGCAAATGAGCGTCACGTATCAGCTTTTCCGCCTCCGAATCGTCTTTGGCACGTACTGTATATGTTCCATATTTATTAATGGACTGCGGCATCAGTCCGAGATGTCCCATGACGGGAATACCGGCACTGAGGATGCGTTTCACCGTACCGATGATCTCCTCTCCGCCTTCCAGCTTCAAAGCATCCGCATGGCTCTCCTTCATGATACGGATGGCCGAAGCAAGGCTTCCATTTCATTTCCCTGATAGGAGCCGAAAGGCATATCCACTACCACCATTGCACGCTTCACACCACGAACAACGGACTTGGCATGATAAATCATCTGGTCGAGTGTTATCGGCAGCGTAGTCACGTTACCCGCCATTACATTGGAAGCGGAGTCTCCCACCAAAATAACGTCCATGCCGGCGCCATCTACAATCTGCGCATGGTATAGTCATAGGAAGTCAACATTGATATTTTTTCGCCTCTTTGTTTCATCTCAACAAGGCGATGCGTAGTTACTTTACGAGTGTCGTCTGAAATATATCCAGCCATAATGTTTAGTGTGTTAATGATTTTAAATTGCGCGCAAGTTAGTGCTTTTTCCCATTACTTGTGCACTTGAAGCATTTTATCGTAAGTGAAGCCCCTAAAATCATCCAATACACAATGGCATAAGGGAGCAATGGACTCACGAGGATTTGTCGTGGCCAACCCTATGACAGTAGCTTCGGATGCCATGCCCGCTTTCAGTCCGTTAAAGGAATCTTCGAACACATAAGTGGTGCTAGGTGTTGTTCCGAACACTTCCATTCCAAGCAGGAAACAATCGGGAGCCGGCTTGGACCGGGTAAACATTTCCGCCGTAAGGATACGGTCGAACATCGTTCTCACTTCGGGACGGGCGCGATAGACAGCAGCCATTTTCTGGTCATTGGAACTGGTGACAACCGCCATTTGTACATGGTTACGGCGCAAATCGGCAATAAAATCAAGCACACGAATATAATCATAATCCATTTCTTGTTCAAAGCGTATAAGGGCAGCGGTGATTTCCTCCTGTTCTTTCGCTTTTCCGCCAAAAAAAGTATCGTAGATGTAGGTCAGCGTCTGACCTTTCACGCGGTTTTCCAAATCATCCATACCCAGATAATCGACACCAGCTTTATGCCAAAAGAAAGAATACTGTGCTTCAGTATCCATGATCACTCCGTCAAAATCAAAAAGGACGGCTGTTGTTTTTATTGTATCCATGATTAAAACAAATATAATATTCAGCCGCAAAGGTCTGAATAATCATCGAACTGAGCAAATATTTCCTATCTTTGCAGATGCTTAATTGACGAATATCAAATGAATGATCCGCATATTTTAGGAACCGAACGAATCGGCAAGCTTCTTGTACAGTATTCTATTCCTGCCATTATCGGAATGACAATCACTTCACTGTACAATATCATCGACAGTATATTTATCGGTCATGGCGTAGGCGCCATGGGTATTGCCGGACTTGCCATTACTTTCCCGTTGATGAACCTGGTGGTTGCTTTCTGTACACTGGTTTCGGCAGGCGGTTCTGCCATTTCGTCCATACGGCTGGGGCAGAAAGATATGGACGGGGCAGCGGAAGTGTTGAACAACACCCTGATGCTCTGCCTGGTCAACTCATTCCTGTTTGGCAGCATCTCTTTCTTCTTCCTGGATGAGATCCTGCGTTTCTTCGGGGCCAGCAACGACACCTTGCCCTATGCGAGGGACTTTATGCAAGTGATCTTGCTGGGTACTCCCATTACCTATACGATGATCGGGCTGAACAATGTGATGCGCGCCACCGGTTATCCCAAGAAAGCCATGCTGACCTCAATGGTTACGGTGGTCTGCAACATCATACTGGCCCCTGTCTTTATCTTCCACTTTGACTGGGGCATCCGCGGTGCGGCAACGGCAACTGTCATCTCACAGTTCATCGGTATGGTGTGGGTAGTGAGCCATTTCCTGCAAAAGACAAGTATCGTACGGTTGCAGCCGGGGTTCTGGAAAATGAAAAAACGCATTATCAGCAGCATATTTTCCATAGGGATGTCACCGTTCCTAATGAATGTAACGGCGTGCGTCATTGTAATCATCGTCAACAACAGCCTGCAACATTACGGCGGCGACATGGCTATCGGAGCATATGGCATAATGAACCGGCTACTGGTGCTGTATGTAATGATTGTATTAGGGCTGACTATGGGTATGCAGCCCATTGTCGGCTATAACTTCGGAGCACAGAAACACGACCGGGTAAAGGCAACCTTGCGCCTGAGCATCATTGCAGGCGTATGCATCACCAGCACCGGCTTTATCATCTGCGAACTGTTTCCGCATGCCGTATCGGCAATCTTTACGAGTGATGAGCAGTTGATTGACATGGCTTCAAGAGGAGTGCGCATCGGCATAGCCATGTTCCGCTGGTGGGTGCGCAAATCGTTATCGGCAACTTCTTCCAAAGTATCGGCAAAGCGAAGATCAGCATATTCCTGTCCCTCACCCGGCAACTGCTATACTTATTGCCGGGATTGATTATCCTCCCCCGCTACATGGGACTGGATGGCATCTGGACCTGTATGCCCGTATCAGACTTCTTTGCTTTCGTTACGGCTGTCATCGCGCTGTGGATATACATAAGCCGCACTCGCCACTATACTACCGTCAAATAGGTGCACCGTACGATGTGCAAATGATGCATCATGCCGGGAGTGCGTCACCATGACAATGGTAGTGCCCTCTTTGTTCAATTCGGTCAGCAAAGCCATCACCTCCGCACCGTTTTTGGAATCCAGGTTACCGGTAGGCTCATCGGCAAGAATCAACTTCGGGTTCGTTACCACAGCGCGGGCAATGGCCACACGCTGCTGCTGTCCGCCGGAAAGTTGTTGCGGGAAGTGCTTGGCCCGGTGACCGATATTCATCCGTTTCAGAATATCATCCACCATGCGTTTGCGCTCTCCGGCTTTTACGCCCAGATATGTGAGGGGAAGTTCCACATTCTCGTAGACGTTCAGTTCGTCTATCAGGTTAAAACTCTGGAACACAAATCCCAGTTGGCCCTTGCGTACGCGGGTACGCTCCTTTTCTTTCAAATCCGCCACTTCCTGCCCAAGCAGCTTATAACTGCCCTCCGTAGGATTATCCAACAAACCGAGTATATTCAGCAAAGTGGACTTGCCACAGCCGGACGGCCCCATAATGGCTACAAACTCTCCCTCTTTGACTTCGAGGTTTACGTGATTCAGTGCTACCGTCTCTACTTCCGAAGTACAGAATACTTTACTGATGTTATTAATTTCAATCATAATATCCATTTTTATTTATATTATCTTTTTATTCACTCTTAATACTGTTCACCGGATTTTCGTTGCTATCCGCCAGGATTTCCAAAGAACACAACCTACTATTATCACCAGATTGACGATTATCACCAGCAGGTATACAATCCAACCGAGAGGAATCTGCTCGGCAAACTGTTCCATCCAGACGCCGTTGATGTACCATGACGCGAGGCTTCCGAGAATAACCGCCGGCAATGCCACAACAAGTATGTCCTTAGAAAGCAGTTCCAATATAGAAGATGCTTCCGCGCCGTTCACTTTGCGAATGGCAATCTCCTTACTGCGACGGCGCACTTCATCGGCGGTATATCCTATCAAACCCATCAGCATGACGAAGAACATTGTTATGGCCGCCATCAATGTGGCATTGCGGAACACGCGAACGGAATTATAAGAATCGGTAATCTTCTTTTCATAGCCGATGAAGTCGATAGTCTGATTATGGAAAGCATCAGCTACATCTTTGTTCAGTTGTTGCAGATTCCGGACAAAAGGTTCTTTCAGACGGACATGTATCGTTCCCACGAAATATTTATTGTAGCGTGCAACGAAAGGCATCTTGTCGGCAGTAAAGTCCTCTATCTGAAAATCTTTCAGCACTCCCACCACCTTCATCTGTGCAGTGCCGTCAACATCAACTGTGCGTCCCACAGCATCATTCCCCCAATGCATCATATCTGCGAATGTTTCGTTCACTATAACTTCATCTTCCGTACGGGCCATGCGGCCGGTCTTGAACGTCATGCCCATCATCGCCGGATAATCCTCACGCATATAGTAACAAGCACGTGTGGAGAAGAGCGCATTGCCCGATTCATCGCGAATCATAGATCCGCTGTATCCACTGATAGGAGTATTATTGGCACTGGTAACAGCCTCTACATAAGGAAGTCCCTTAAAAAATTGGAAAGCGGCGTCACACTCTTTTTCCTTATTCCAATAAGCATTGGCAAGCGCCAGCCGTTGCGGGTTATACCCCATATCCTTGTTCAGTACATATTGATATTGCGCCATCACCACACACATAAGTCCGCTGATGAATGCCACACCCGCAAACTGGATGAAAAGCAGCGGACGTTTCCACCCCTTCTTACCCTCGGTGTAACGGCGGAATACCTGAGATACGGGAATACGGGCAAACAATCGCCCCGGCAACACCCCGCCCACTATAAACAATACGCCGATTACCGTCAACGGAACCCAAATGCGCTCCGGAGCAAGCAGTAAGGAGAGCTTTGCCGCAGCAGTATCCTCAAAGAACTCCCGAAAATTCAGCAGCACCAAAGCCATTAAGAGCAAGGCTGCCACAATGATGATGCCCGTCTCCAAAAGGAACATACCGAATATCTTACCGCCGCTTGCACCATTGCACTTATGCACGCCTACCGCTTTGGCACGATAGGTGAGCGAAGAAATGGAAATCAACACATAATTCAACGCCGCTATAAAAAGAATGGCAAAGCCGAGAACGCTCATGATATTACGCATCCGTTTCACACTCTCATAGTTCCGGTATGTATCGCGGATAGGCTTTACAAACGCCGTATATCCATATTTCGTTTTACTCTCTTCCGGACGGTACTTCTCTATCATAGCGTCTATACGTGCGTTCACCACCGACTTGTCCGCACCGGGACGGAAACGGATATATTCAGGATAACTGTCCCCGCCCTGCCATGAATAGTTACCGCCGGAACCTTCGTTCCATAAGGTAGGCATGGAGATAACGGCTTCAGGATTGACAGTAGCGTTTGCGGGCAATGCCTTATACGTGCCCTTCACCATAAAATCCTTCTCGTGATTGTAATTGATAGTCTTCCCCACCGGATCCTCTCCGCCGAATATCTTCTTAGCAAAGCGGTAGCTCAGGAAAATCACATCAGGCTGCTGAAGGTCCTTCACCGGATTGCCACTCAGCACCTCGATACCCATTGTCTGAAAAAAGAGCGAGTCTGCCACAATCTTTTTTTCATCAAAACGAATGTTGCCATTGTACAAGGGAGAATTTTTCCAGTAGCAAGTGCTGGTGGCAGCTTCCACCTGTTCCGGAAAATTCTCCAATATGGCGCCTGCCACAGGACCACAGTTCTGTTCTTGTGGCGGATACTTTTCGCCTTTGACGGTAAATACAGACCAGATTTGGTAAAGGTTGTCATAGTCTTTGTAGCAGGTATCAAAGCTCTGCTCGTATGCAACGCGGGAGAAAAGCAGGATACTCATCGTCAGGCTTAACCCCAAGGAGATAATTTTGATGATGTTCGAGCCGCGTCCCCGGAGCAAAGTTTGAATGACATAATAGATTTGTTTCATACTATTTATATTGTTATGTTTTTATTTATATGTTATTTTTCCTGCCTAAGATAATGCAGAAAGCGTGCCAAAACAGTTATAGTACTGGTTGTCAGAAAGTAGCGAACAGACCGTACAAGTATCAGTGTCTAATAATTAGACACAGCCTGTCCAATAATTAGACACAGCAGCCCATCCAGTATGTTCATATATTCTTCCGTCTGAAAAGAATCCATGTCCTTTTGTATAGTGTTACAGTGAAACAAAATCTCTTTTACAGGACAGAAAAACGGAAAATAGGACAACTTTTCTATTGAATGAAAACTCTACCTTTGCCCTCAGTTTTCATAGGCATACACTTATATACCAAGCTGATTAATATGATAAAGCCATATAAACCCTTACTCTTATCATTCCTCTGCCTGTTCATGGGTGGCTGCGACATGATAGACTATCACCCGTATGATGTGCGCATCAGCGGTGAGACCGACGTAAATGCCCATAACATTGCAGAGATAGAACAGAAATGCAAAGGCAAGACAACAATTAAATTCGTGACTATGGGCGACTCGCAACGCTGGTATGACGAGACGCTGGATTTCGTAGGAGAGATAAATAAGCGCGACGACATCGACTTCGTTATTCATGGCGGTGACATGAGCGACTTCGGTGTTACTGACGAGTTCCTTTGGCAACGCGACATTATGAACAAGCTCCACGTGCCTATGTTACCTTGATTGGCAACACGACTGCTTGGCACAGGAGAAGAGACATATCGCGCCGTATTCGGCGACCCCAACTTTTCGTTCATTGCCGGACGGATAAAATTCGTATGCCTGAACACCAACGCTATGGAATTCGACTACTCCCGCCCCATTCCCGACTTCACCTTTCTTGAAAACGAAATTACCGACCGTAAGGACGAGTTCGACAAAACCGTAGTGTCCATGCATGTCCGCCCTTATGCCGACCAGTTCAATAACAACGTGGCACGTGTCTTTCACCGTTACGTAACCGGGTTTCCCGGCGTACAATTCTGTACCGCCGCCCACGAACACCATGTATTCGAGGAAAACCTCTTCGAGGACGGCATCATGTACTACATGAGCGACTGTATGAAGAACCGCAATTACTATATATTCACCATAACACCCGACGGATATGAACGCGAAGTGGTCTATTTCTAATCAACCCGTACTCGCCGCCGTTATCTGCCTGCTGCTATTGTGGTGCGGCGCGCTTTCTGCGCAAGAAAGAGATACAGTGATTATCGTGAAACACGATACTGTCTACCTGCAACGCAAGCCTGATACCATTGTGACCGGCCGTACACGTCACAGCCGTTACGACCGGCGTGTGCACCGCTATCGCAAACATTGGGAAGCCTTGATTCCCACACACACCAAAATACAGTTTGCCGGCAACATGGGTTTGCTGTCACTGGGTACAGGCTGGGATTACGGAAAACGTAACCAGTGGGAAACGGATATATTTCTGGGTGTCCTGCCCAAATATCAGTCCGATTGCACCAAACTGACATTTACCTTGAAGCAGAACTATATCCCCTGGAGCCTGCAAATCAAGGAAAGCCGGTTCTCGGCAGAACCTCTCACCTGCGGTATGTACTTCAACACCGTATTCGGTGACGAATTCTGGGTGAACGAGCCGGAACGCTATCCGAAAGGCTATTACGGCTTCTCGTCCAAAGTACGCATCCATGCTTTTCTGGGACAACGTATCACGTACGACATCGATCCCCGCCGCAGGTTTACGGCAAAGTCCATTACGTTCTTCTATGAACTGAGCACCTGCGACTTATACATAGTAAGCGCCTTCACCAACAAATACCTGAAACCAAGGGATTACCTAAGCCTGTCTTTCGGATTGAAGTTGCAATTGCTGTAAGTCCGCTGCCCGTATCTTAACTGTGATACGGTATGTATTATTCCGGTACTTCTCAATTTATTATTTCATCTTTCTCTCCTTCTTGAAAACATTCTCGGGAAAATGAAATATATTTGTCCTCACAAATATAAAAAGACACTGTTCTGCCATGAAGAAATCCGGAAACATTCTTATCGTTGACGACAATCGGGCGTACTCACCGCCTTGCAACTGCTGTTGAAACCTTATTTTGATAAAATAACCACCCTTCTTCACCAGTTACCCTTCCCGGCACCTTGCGCGAAGATACGTGGAAGGTAGTGCTTCTCGATATGAATTTCACGTCCGGCATCAATACCGGGAACGAGGGACTTTACTGGCTGCACGAAATAAAGAAGCAATATCCGTCACTGCCTGTGGTACTGTTCACCGCCTATGCCGACATAGACCTTGCCGTACGCGGAATAAAAGAAGGTGCAACGGACTTTGTCGTCAAGCCCTGGGACAACGGAAAGCTGGTAGAAACCTTGCTCAATGCCGCACAAGACACCCCTACATCCGGAAAGAAGAAAGCAACGGCTGCAACTGCCGTTTCTTCCATGTACTGGGGAGAAAGTTCCGCCATGCAACAACTTCGCATGCTGGTGGAGAAAGTAGCCGTTACCGACGCCAATATACTTATTACCGGTGAGAACGGTACAGGCAAGGAGATGCTTGCCCGCGAAATACACGCCCTCTCCACACGCCACCATAAAGAAATGATAAGCGTGGATATGGGCGCCATTACCGAAAGCCTTTTTGAAAGCGAACTTTTCGGACACATGAAAGGCTCCTTCACCGATGCCCATGCCGACCGTCCCGGTAAGTTTGAGTCTGCCGACCACAGCACTCTCTTCCTTGACGAAATAGGCAATCTCCCCTATCATCTGCAAGCCAAACTGCTGACTGCACTTCAGCGCCGCAGCATTGTACGCGTGGGAAGCAATACGCCTATCCCGATAGATATCCGCCTGGTTTGTGCCACCAACCGCCACCTATCTGAAATGGCGGATAAAGGAGAGTTTCGCGAAGACCTGCTCTACCGCATCAATACCATTCATCTTGAAATTCCTGCACTGCGAGAACGGCCGGAAGATATTATTCCACTGGCAGAACGCTTCATCACACGCTTCTGCAAGCAATATGGAAAGCCTGCTTTGCGTCTGGACAATTCAGCACGTGAGAAGCTGACGCTGCATCCCTGGTTCGGTAATATCCGCGAGCTGGAGCATGCCATTGAAAAGGCCGTTATTATCTGCGACGGCACATTTCTCTCTGCCGGATCGTTCCAGTTACAGCACAGAAACGAAGCACCGGAAACGCCCGTATCCACCCTTGAAGATATGGAAAAGCAGATGATACGCCAGACACTGGAGAAATGTGGTGGTAACCTCTCGGCTGTTGCCTCGCAACTGGGGATTACCCGGCAAACGCTTTATAACAAAATGAAAAAGTACGGGCTCTGAAAACATAAGAAGCATAAGCCAGAAATAGTATGAAGTATAAGAATATAAACCAATATTATGTTTTTCAGACTGCCGTCAGCCTGTTCATTGCCTTAGCTGCAGGAGCAATGTGGACTTTGTATTTTCTTAAAGCTCCGACATTGCATGGCTTTAACGCCCCTCTGTTCTGGCTGTCTTCTTCACCGTACTTCTTTCCCTGGCAATACGCCGGCAGCAATGGTTGTACCACCGCCACACCCGCAAAGTCCTTTTCATGCTTGATGCCATTGAAAACAACGACACCGCCATTCATTTCTCCGAAACGGACGGAAACGAAGATAACCGTCTCATAAACCGTTCCCTGAACCGCGTAGCCCGCATCTTATATAATGTAAAAAGCGAAACTGCCCAACAAGAGAAATACTACGAGCTTATCCTCACTGCGTCAATACCGGCATCGTCGTGCTGAACGACAACGGAGCCATTTATCAAAAGAACAACGAAGCTCTGCATCTGCTCGGACTGGAAGTATTCACCCACATCCGCCAACTGTCACGTGTGGACAATCATCTTATGGATTTACTCACCACCTGCCGTTCCGGTGACAAATTTCAGGTAGCATTCGGCAACGAACGCGGCACAGTAAACCTCTCCGTCCGCGTCAGCGACATCACCGTCCGCAAGGAACACCTGCGCATCCTCGCCCTGAACGACATCAACAGCGAGTTGGACGAAAAAGAAATAGACTCATGGATACGACTCACACGTGTACTGACCCACGAGATTATGAACACCATAACCCCTATCACCTCCCTTAGCGACACTCTGCTGGAACTCACCGAAGAAAAAATATCCAAAGAAGAGATACGCAACGGTCTGGAAACAATCAGCAGCACCAGCAAAGGATTGCTCGCTTTCGTCGATTCCTACCGCAAATTCACACATATCCCTACTCCCGAACCGACCTTATTCTACCTCAAAGGCTTCATCGGCCGCATGGTGGAGCTGGCACGCCATCAGTATCCCGGTATCCCCGTAACTTTCCATGCCTCCATCGTTCCCAACGACCTGATACTTCATGCAGACGAGAACCTCATTTCACAAGTCATCATCAACCTGCTGAAGAATGCCATGCAGGCTTTTGAGAAGTCCTCCTCTCCAGCAGAGGAAAAGCACATCCATATACGCGCCTATTGCATGAAGCTGAAGCTGTATTGATTGAAATATCCAACAATGGTCCTGCCATCCCCCCGAACATTGCCGAACATATATTTATTCCCTTCTTCACCACCAAAGAAAACGGAAGCGGAATAGGACTCAGCATCTCCCGGCAAATCATGCGCTTGTCCGGTGGAAATCTCTCCTTGAGACCGGGAAAAGAGACAACTTTTGTACTGAAATTTAATTGAACTAACTAAATATTGTATTTGTTATTAATTATAAATACCTTTGTACACTAAGGTACAAAAAGCATTTATAATAAACTTTATAACACAATACTTATGTTATTTACAGCAGAAAACATTCTACTCGTAGGTTCTATTTTACTTTTCGTCAGCATCATCGTAGGCAAGACCGGTTATCGTTTCGGAGTTCCCGCTTTATTGCTCTTTCTGGTAGTGGGTATGCTCTTCGGCAGTGACGGACTGGGATTGCAATTCCATAATGCAAAAGAAGCGCAATTCATCGGTATGGTAGCCTTGAGTATCATACTGTTTTCGGGCGGTATGGACACTAAGTTTACTGAAATCAAACCCATCCTTTCCCCCGGTATCGTACTGTCCACTTTGGGTGTTCTCCTGACGGCATTGTTCACCGGACTGTTTATATGGTGGCTTTCGGGCATGAGCTGGACCAATATTCATCTGCCGCTAATCACATCCTTGCTGCTGGCTTCCACCATGTCGTCTACCGACTCGGCATCGGTATTCGCCATTCTGCGCTCACAGAAGATGAACCTGAAGCACAACCTTCGCCCTATGCTGGAGTTGGAAAGCGGAAGTAACGACCCGATGGCTTATATGCTGACTATCGTACTGATTCAGTCATCCAGTCCTCAGGGATGGGCGTTTCCCAAATAGCTCTCTCTTTCGTGATACAGTTTATTGTGGGTGCCGCAGCCGGTTACCTGCTGGGCAAATTGGCCATCCTTATGCTGAACAGGCTGAATATAGACAACCAGTCGCTCTATCCCATATTGCTGCTGTCGTTTGTCTTCTTCACATTCTCCGTTACCGACTTGATGAAAGGCAACGGCTACCTGGCCGTCTACATTGCCGGCATGATGGTGGGCAACAACAAAATTATGCACCGCAAGGAGATTTACACGTTTATGGACGGGTTGACATGGCTTTTCCAAATTATCATGTTCCTTTGTCTCGGTCTGCTTGTCAATCCGCACGAAATGCTGGAAGTAGCCGTCGTAGCACTGCTCATCGGCGTATTTATGATTGTTATAGGGCGGCCGCTCAGTGTATTTCTCTGTCTGCTTCCGTTCGGAAAACGTATCACTCCGACATCCAAGCTCTTCGTTTCCTGGGTAGGGCTGCGTGGTGCGGTTCCCATTATCTTTGCCACCTATCCGGTAGTGGCAGATGTACCCGGCGCCGACGTAATCTTCAACATTGTATTTTTCATCACAATCCTATCTCTCGTCATTCAAGGTACTACCGTCTCAAAGGTGGCACGCCTGCTGGGACTTTCCACTCCAATGGAAAAGACAGGCAATGACTTCGGAATAGAGCTGCCCGAGGAAATCGACTCCGACCTGCGCGATGTAACCGTTACCCAAGAGATGCTCGACAAAAAAGGCGACACTCTCAAAAACATGAACCTCCCCCAGGGGACCCTCGTCATGATAGTGAAACGCGGCAATGAGTACCTGATACCCAACGGCACCCTAAAACTCCACGTAGGAGACAAGTTGCTCCTTATTTCTGAAAAGGTCAAAGAATAGGAAATAAAGGAGAACAGTCTCCATGAAAAAAACTTCAAACCACTTGCTTTGCATCACTATAAGCCCTATATTTGCGCAGTTTTAACTAAAGTGTGCAATTATACGAATGGAACAAGAACAACTGTTCATTGACTATATAGAACGAAGCATCGTACAAAATTGGGATAAAAATGCCCTAACCGACTACCAGGGAATCACCCTACAATATAAAGATGTTGCCCGAAAGATTGCAAAATTTCATATCGTATTGGAAAGCGCCGGTATCCGGCCCGGTGATAAAATAGCCGTATGCGGTCGTAACAGCGCCCATTGGGCAGTATGCTTTCTGGCAACAGTGACCTATGGTGCTGTCATTGTTCCTATTCTCCACGAATTCAAGGCAGACAACATACACAACATCGTCAATCATTCCGAAGCCAAACTTCTTTTTGTGGGCGATCGGGCCTGGGAAAACCTGAACGAAGAAGCTATGCCGCTGTTAATGGGAGTGGTACTGCTGACGGATTTCACTCCGGTCGTTTGCCGGGACGAACGGCTCATGGAAGCATTCGAACACCGTAATGCTATCTATGGCGCACGCTATCCCAAAAACTTCCGTCCCGAACATATCTGCTATCGCAAGGAACAGTCTCCTGAAGAATTGGCGGTCATCAATTACACTTCCGGCACCACCGGCTATTCCAAAGGCGTAATGCTGCCTTACCGCAGTTTGTGGTCCAACATAGCCTATTGTCACGAAATGCTGCCTGTGCGTCCCGGTGACCACATCGTTTCCATGCTTCCCTTGGGACACGTTTTCGGCATGGTATACGACTTTCTTTACGGCTTCTCGGCAGGCGCACATCTCTACTTCCTTACCCGCATGCCATCGCCGAAGATTATCGCGCAATCATTCTCTGAAATCAAACCGCGTGTCATCTCCTGCGTGCCTCTTATTGTGGAGAAGATTATCAAGAAAAACATCCTGCCGCTTATCGACAACAAAATAGGTAAGCTGTTGCTGCGCATGCCCATCGTCAACGATAAGATAAAAGCCGATATGCGCAAGAAAGCAATGGATGTTTTCGGCGGTAATTTTGACGAAATCATTATTGGCGGCGCTCCTTTCAATGCCGATGTGGAACGCTTCCTCAAGCAGATAGGCTTCCCCTACACCATTGCCTACGGTATGACAGAATGTGGCCTATCATTTGTTCCAGCCGTTGGGAAACCCTGAAACTCGCCTCATGCGGAAAAGCCACTACCCGCATGGAGGTGAAGATAGACTCTCCCGATCCTCAAAATGTAGCGGGCGAAATTATCTGCCGAGGAACCAATCTTATGCTGGGATACTACAAGAATACCGAGGCTACCTCGCAAATCATCGATGTCAACGGCTGGCTGCATACGGGCGACCTTGCCACAATGGATGCAGACGGCTACGTCACCGTACGCGGACGTAGCAAAAATATGCTTCTAACCTCCAGCGGACAGAACATATACCCTGAAGAGATTGAAAGCAAACTGAACAACATGCCTTACGTATCGGAGTCTTTGATTGTATTGCAGCACGACAAACTCGTCGCCCTGATATATCCCGACTTCGACGATGCCTTCGCTCATGGACTCCAACAGGCCGATATAGAAAAAGCAATGGAAGCCAACCGAAATGAGCTGAACCTACTATTGCCGGCATACAGCCAGATAACCAAAGTGAAGATACACTTTGAGGAATTTGAAAAGACCGCCAAGAAGAGCATCAAACGCTTCATGTATCAGGAAGCTAAAGGCTGAAATTCTTAAAAAAGATATAGCAAAGGACGAAAATATATAAGAAGTGTTATAAAACATACTTTTTTTCTTGGATAGTTTGCAAATATCCCAAGAGTCCGTATCTTTGCAATGTGTTTTTCATAGTATTAGATTTAAGGTTAACAAAGGTTGGAGTACAGCGGTACTCCTTTTTTTATGTCTATACTTTTCATTCCTTGAAATATTCATTATCTTTACCTTAAAATAAAAAGAAAGGAAAGGAAAAGAAATGGATATACACACTTTCATCAGTAACTATCAGGAAGCATTCGGCATGCAAGCTGAACTCCCCATCACATTCTGGTACTCCGACCGATTGGAAGCTCCAACAGAGAAAATAAACGGTTGCTTGTTCAAATGCATGAAGTTAGTCAGAGAAGGAAAGACAGTCAGCCTTAATGCAGAGACAATGGGCTGCGGTGGCGGAAAGTTCTACACCGGATTTACGGAAATGCCGGAACATGTTCCTAACTTCGTATCCCTAAAAGAAAAATATAAGAGAACTCCCGAAATGGTAACCGACTTCATTCGGGAAATCCAAGTGCCCAAAGCCAAGAAAAATTACCTGCATTTTGCACGCATAGACCGAATATCCTCTTTTGATGATGTGGAAGGCATATTATTCCTCGCTACTCCTGACATTCTATCGGGCTTGGCCACCTGGGCATATTATGACAACAATGCACCGGATACGGTTTCATCTCCATTCGGCTCAGGATGCTGTTCTGTTGTGACCCAAACGATTCTCGAAAATCAAAAGCAAGGAAGACGTACTTTCTTAGGATTCTTCGATCCGTCTGTCCGTCCCTGTTTCGAAGCAGACATATTAAGTTTTGCTGTTCCGATGTCACGATTCAAAGTGATGTACCACACAATGCGCGAAAGTTGCCTGTTCGATACGCATGCGTGGGGAAAGGTTAAAGAAAGGATACAAAAAAGCCCTCAAGAAGAAGTCTCTTCCAATCGTCCTGCCGTTTCATTCAGGATTCTGCCTGATATACAGCTACGTGAAGTGAGGATAGAAGACGCTGCCGCTATTTATCACGCCATCGATACACATCGGGATTATATGCGTATCTGGTTGCCATTTGTCGACACTCTGAAATCTACGACCGACGAAGAGGAGTTCCTAAAAGGCGTACTTTCTGCTCCTGATGACCGCTACGAACCTATATTCGGCATCTGGAACGAGCATAATGAAATCTGCGGATTAATAGGGTTTCATTTCTCCGACTTTGCCAATCATCGTACGGAAATCGGATATTGGCTCCTACCGGAGTATCAACATCGCGGCATCATGACCCAGTGCGTTCGCTGCTTATGTCGATGGGCCATTGAGACAAAAGAAATAAAGCGCATACAAATCCGTTGTGCCACAGGTAATGCGGCAAGCAATGGTATCCCTCTTCGATTGGGTTTTCGGCTCGAAGGGACGGAACGCGCCGGTGAATTGTTAGCGTCGGGAGAATATACCGACGTACATGTTTACAGTATATTAAAAGAAGAAATAGAAGCATCATTCTAAAGAAACAAGTAATTTATGGAACAAACTATTCAGCTCAACGAGCACAATAAGCAGGAGTATCCCCCCATGCACACCTGCGAACACATCATTAACCAGACAATGATAAGACTATTCGGCTGTGGACGTTCTGTCTCAGCACACATAGAGCGCAAAAAAAGCAAACTGGACTACCGTTTGACAGCTTGCCCCACAGAAGAACAAATCAAGAATCTGGAAAATGCGGTAAATCAAATAATAATGCAGCATCTCCCTGTTACTACCGAATTCATCACTCAGGAAGAGGCAAAAAGACGTTTCGACTTGAATCGCTTGCCAGAAGACGCTTCAGAAACTGTACGCGTAGTAAAAGTAGGCGATTACGATGAATGTCTTTGCATCGGCACGCATGTTGCCAATACATCCGAAATAGGCACATTCAAAATTATCAGCCACGATTGGGATGAAGAGAACAAGCGCTGGCGGATACGTTTTAAATTAGTATGAAAATCAAACAAAATTAAATAAAAAGATAGTAATATTGGCATTATACAAGTAAAATAGTCAGCATCCTTATGACAAATAGTCAATAAAGTCAACACTAACCTATTGGCATGCAGTTTGCGATATACCAAGTGAACGACGGTCGGAAAACAAATGATAAAAGCCGAAAGACGGACATCTGGAAACAACGAAAACCGAAGTTCAGAACAAACTGAATGTATAACTTTTAAAAGATAGGAGACTATGATTATGATGCCTGTAAGAAGAACTCAGAATTGGTTACCAAGTATCTTTAACGATTTCTTTGACAACGATTGGATGGTAAAAGCCAATGCAACTGCACCTGCCATCAATGTGTTTGAAACAGAAAAAGAATACAAAGTAGAGTTGGCAGCTCCCGGCATGACAAAGGAAGACTTCAACGTTCATATCGATGAAGAAAACAACCTGGTCATCAGCATGGAGAAGAAAACGGAAAGCAAGGAAGAAGGCAATAAAGATGAAAAGAGAGAAGGTCGCTATCTGCGTCGCGAGTTTTCATATTCCAAATTCCAACAGACAATGATCCTTCCGGATGATGTTGACAAAGAAAAGATTTCCGCCCAAGTAGAAAATGGCGTATTGAATATCAATCTGCCGAAATTCACTGAACAGGAAAAAGAAAAAGCTAAAAGATTCATTGACGTGAAATAAAGTAACTGGTAATTAGGGAAATGCCCCGGTGCAATGTGATTGGCATCGGGGCATTTTTATAATATTATAATTGATAATCAACATTTGGCTTCTTTCCTCTTTCCTTTCAGAAAACGGTTTGTCAACCAACTGCGTATAGGCTCATCATAAAGTTTCAAGCAAGCATAAGCAAGAATGAAAGATCCGGCAAAGGTTAATATCATATAAGGTATACCCTCCGCCAAAGTTGCATTATTATTACATACCCATGCCGTATAAGTGTATATCAATGGATAGTGCGTTATATATACCGGATATGAAATATCTCCCAAGAACTTGCACATTTTAGTGGAACGTTTACCGGTTATTTCCCTCCAGCCCCATAGAGACAATCACAGGAAAAACAAACAGTATGCAGCAAGCCTCGTACAGCCCATTCATCCAGAAGTGATTTTCTCCACCCAAACGAGGAAAAGACAAGATCACTACAATCATCAGGCTACACCACCAGAAGGCACGTTTTTTAATGTGAACCAACCATCCCAATCGGAACAACAGCAGACCGCCGAAGAATGGATACATCAATCGAACAATTCCCACATATTGCTGTCTCCAATTCAACGACCAACCGCCAACGATATCTCCTGTTGGTGCTGTGAGGCAATAATGTACCGTAAAACATCCGGCTATCAAGACTAAAACAGTCAAAGCTGTTTTGCTGAATCGACGAACAAATAGCGCATAAAGGATATTACCTATGTATTCAAAATAAAGCGACCACGCCGGAGCATTCAGCGGATGCATCTCCGCCCAACCGCGAATGTCCCATTTCAAAGGAAGCGGAAGTAAAGTGCATCCCAGCAGCATAACCAATAACATAGTTCCTACCGTTGTATTTTGGATGGGCGGGAAACAAGGAGACTCCTGAAAAAAGAAAAATACCGCCCCTACGATACTCCCTACTATAACCATCGGATGCAAACGTATAATACGTCGTTTGAAGAAAGTGACGGTACTCATCCGGTTCCAACGATCATCATAGGCATAACCTATAACAAAGCCGGAAAGCATAAAGAAAAAGTCTACCGCCAAATAACCATGTTGATAATCTGTTCCAAGTGATTGCCGCCCGCATGTGCTTCAAAAAGATGAAAAATTACAACCATGACTGCTGCTACACCACGAAGCCCATCGAGTATTTCATAATGCGGTTTCGAGGCAAGATAAAAGTTTTGCGTGTTCATTCAGATATTAAGATGTTTATTTAGCACGCAAAGATACAAAAAAAGAGATACTTCAAAAAGACCGGACGAACAGTTACTCTAAAATATCCTCCTTATCTAAAGGCATATACGTCCATCCTTCACTTCAAATATAACGGAAGGTGCCAGAACTTCCAAAGTATGCCACTGCCCTTTCGGAATATGAACCCCATAAATTCCATTTCCGGGATACAGTTCATAGCGCTCCATCTCTCCCCCATCAGCATTGTAGAACATCACATTAATGTGCCCACGCAGTAGAATATAGGTTTCTGCTGTATGCCGATGCCGATGTATGGGCAGCACAGTCCCTACTTCCAACGCATTAAGCAACCGTTGTGCTTTGGCGTCCAAAGTTTCATGCAAATTGAAGTTCATACGCAACCGTTCACTCTCTTTGGCCTGACCGGATACCTGATCCAGTAATTGATTGTCTATTATCATGTTGTTGTTAAGTAAACTTTGTACAAATATTTACGTCTAATAGTAGCACAACTGAGAATCAAATATTTACCTTACGATCCGCACTTATATGCTTTTAGTAGAACG
>ENA-OQLB01000491-OQLB01000491.1-human-gut-metagenome-genome-assembly--contig:-NODE-491-length-22291-cov-1.773642_pt1 | contig 22291 bp, 31 predicted proteins | sample MGYA00242656_ERZ504813 | MGnify/ENA primary metagenome ERZ504813 (study PRJEB26092, sample SAMD00036388) | human gut metagenome | host: Homo sapiens | study: EMG produced TPA metagenomics assembly of... | reverse complement strand
TTTTCCCGCTCTTTTTGCTTTCCCCCACAAAATAATACCGCTGTTCTTTTGCCCGGTAAATTTCTGAAGCCGCCACATCTAAAGCAATCCCTACATCTTTTCCCGGCTGATATCCCGCCTGATGTGCTGCCTCGATCAGAAATTCAATCGCCTCTCTGGAATCTCTCAATTCCGGTGCAAATCCGCCCTCGTCCCCGACAGCTGTAGTCAATCCTTTTTGCTTCAAAAGTGTTCGCAGTACGTGATAAATTTCTGTCCCCATGCGCAATCTTTCTTTAAAGCTGTCCGGTCCATAAGGAACCAGCATAAACTCCTGAATATCCAGATTATTGTCCGCATGAGCACCGCCGTTTAACACATTCATCATAGGAATAGGCATTACCTTTTCTCCTACATTTCCAAGATAGTCATACAGCGGAATCCTAAGTGCAGCCGCAGCGGTCTTTGCCGCAGCCAGCGAGACACCTAAGATTGCATTTGCCCCCAGATTATGCTTGTCAATGCTGCCGTCGAGTTCCTTTAAAATATGATCGATCTCCGTTTGTGCCAACACATTTTTTCCAATCAGAGCCTCGGCGATTTCTTCATTGACGTGACGCACCGCCTGCTCTACCCCTTTTCCTCCATACCGCTTCTCCCGGTCACGAAGCTCTACTGCTTCAAATTTTCCCGTTGATGCGCCGGATGGAACCGCTGCTCTTCCCACGATTTTCTCCCCGGCAAGTATCTCCACTTCTACCGTCGGATTGCCCCGGGAGTCTAAAATTTCTCTTGCGTAAATATCCTGAATCGGTAAATCCTGATACATCTTTTTTCACCCTCCTTGTTGAAAGTTAGTATTTCCAATAATCCGACGATAATTCATTGACTTTTGAGAAAGCACAAGCTACAATTTTCTTATCTTATTCGGGGGTATTCGACATGAAAAGTAAACTACGACATTTTTTTCCTGCTGACCTTCAGTACACTGGTGATGGCGGCAGGCACTTATTTTTTCAAATTTCCAAATCATTTTACATTTGGAGGAATCACCGGTCTTGCGGTTCTCGTTGCCAAAACCGGCGTGATGTCCGCAGGAGATTTCAACTTTATCACTAACATGATTCTGCTGATCATCGGATTTTTTATTCTCGCAAAAAATTTGCCGCAAAGACTGCCTACTGCAGCATTCTGTTGTCAGTTGCGCTCTCCGCACTGGAGCGGATCTATCCGATGAGTGCACCACTGACAAATCAGCCGATGCTGGAGCTTTGTTTTGCCATCGCGCTTCCGTCTCTTGGTTCCGCGATCCTGTTTAACATCGGCTCTTCCAGCGGCGGTACGGATATCATTGCCATGATCCTGAAAAAATATTCCAGCGTAGATATCGGACATGCTCTTTTGATCACAGATGTGCTGATCACCGTTGCTGGTTGTTTCATGTTCGACATTGCAACAGGGCTGTATTCATTCCTTGGACTTGCAATCCGCTCGTTTATGATCGATACTTTTATTGAAAGTTTCAATCTTTCCAAATACTTTAACGTAGTATGTGACAATCCAAAGCCGATCTGCGACTTTATTGTACAGGAATTAAACCGAAGCGCTACTGTCTGCCATGCACAGGGCGCGTTCCGGAAAAGACAAATACGTCATCTTCACGGCACTGAACCGCCCGCAGGCTGTCCGGCTCCGTAATTTTATCAAAGACGAAGAACCTTCCGCATTTATTCTCATCTCCAATACAAGTGAGATCATCGGAAAAGGCTTCCATAACGTCTGAATATTTTAAACAGAAGAAGGAGAAACACTATGAAGCATCTCGTCATTGCAGAAAAACCTTCCGTGGGCAGGGACATCGCCCGGGTTTTACACTGCAATAAAAAAACAAATACTTATATAGAAGGAACAGACTATATCGTCACATGGGCGCTGGGTCACCTTGTCACACTGGCTGATCCGGAGCAATACGACGAACAGTACAAGACCTGGAACATGGATACGCTTCCCATGCTCCCAGAGCACTGGAAGCTGGTAGTCATCAAACAGACCGGCCGCCAGTTCCACGCTGTCAAAGAGCTGATTTTCCGGAAAGATGTCTCTGATATCATCATTGCAACCGATGCCGGCAGAGAAGGGGAACTTGTGGCACGCTGGATCCTTGACAAAGCCGGAAATCAGAAGCCGCTGAAGCGACTCTGGATCTCCTCCGTTACAGACAAAGCCATCCGGGAAGGTTTTCAGAATCTGCGCCCCGGCAAATCCTACGAGCCACTGTACCGCGCTGCTGTTGCCCGTGCACAGTCCGACTGGGTGGTCGGGATCAATGCCACCAGAGCGCTGACCTGCAAATACAATGCACAGCTCTCCTGCGGACGTGTCCAGACCCCGACACTCGCTATGATCGCTGCCAGAGAAGAAGAGATCCGCACCTTCAAGCCGGTTCCTTATTACGGACTCAAAGCTGCGGTTGGCGGAATCACATTTACATGGACAGATGCCAGATCCGGCTCTTCCCGCTCCTTTGATAAAGACCGCATCCAGGCGATCAAACAGGCCTCCGCTCCGTCACTGCTTGTAACGGATGTACGCAAAAAGCTGAAAAAAACATTCGCACCTGCACTGTATGACCTGACTGCACTTCAACGGGAAGCCAACCAGAAATTCGGATTTTCCGCAAAACAGACCCTCAATATCATGCAAAGACTTTACGAGAATCACAAAGTACTCACCTACCCTCGTACCGATTCCCGTTACCTCACTACCGATATCGTGCCGACTTTAAAGGAACGCTTAAAAGCCTGCGCAGTAGGTCCTTACAGCAAGATTGCCGGACGGCTTTCCATGCAAAACTTCAGGCAAATAAATCCTTTGTCAATGACAGCAAAGTGTCTGATCACCATGCAATCATCCCGACCGAACAGTTTGTGCAGCTTGACCACATGAGCAATGAAGAGCGCAAAATTTACGATTTGGTCGTGCGCCGGTTTCTGGCGGTTCTCTCTCCTGCCTGCGAGTATGAAGAGACTTCCATCAGCGGCACCATCGGCGAAGAACGCTTTAGCGCGAAAGGCAATTTTATCAAATCTGCCGGCTGGAGAGAAGTTTATGAGTCGGGCTATACTGACGGCGAAGACGAGGACGAAGAACAGACCACATTCTCCCAGATTTCCCTGCCGGATGTGCAAAAAGGCGAGACACTTCCTGTCACCGCACTGACGATCACAGAAGGCAAGACCAAACCGCCAGCCTGCTTCACCGAAGGTACTCTGATCGCCGCCATGGAGAATCCGGTCAAGTATCTCAAACATAAGGATAAGGATGTCGTAAAAACGCTGGGAGAGACCGGAGGACTCGGTACAGTCGCCACCAGAGCAGATATCATCGAAAAATTATTCAACAGTTTTCTGATGGAGAAAAAGGGAAATGAGATTCACATCACATCCAAAGGAAAACAACTGCTCTCCCTGGTTCCTTCTGACTTAAAGAGTCCGGAACTGACTGCTCCTGGGAAATGCGCCTGCAGGCGATCGCAAAAGGAAAAGAATCCGACAAAACCTTTATGAAAGAGATCGACAATTACACAAAGGCTCTCATTCAGGAGATCAAATCTGCAGACGGTACCTTCCGCCACGACAATATGACACGCACCAAATGTCCGGAATGTGGCAAATTCATGCTGGAAGTCAACGGAAAACACGGAAAATTGCTCGTCTGTCAGGATCGGGAATGCGGACACAAAGAAACCCATCTCCCGCCATACCAATGCCCGCTGCCCGGTATGCCATAAGAAAATGGACCTTGTAGGAAAAGGCGACGGACAACGATTTGTCTGCGTCTGCGGACACAAAGAAAAACTGAGTTCTTTTGAGGAACGAAAGAAAAAAGAAGGAAAAGGCGCAAGCAAAAAAAGACGTGAATCATTATTTACGGAAACAGGCAAAAGAAGCAAAAGAGCCGATCAACACTGCCTTTGCGGAAGCATTTTCGAAGATACAGTTATAGGGTCTGCTTTGGCAAATGAAGTTGATATCCAACTGGACAGACGCCCCCACGAGGTTGCAACTCGTGGGGGCGTCTATTCCGTAAAGCGACTTATTCTTTTCTATCTTTATTCAATTTTTAATGGAAGAAATGATCTCCAATCTGAATTCCATAATTTCCATTTCCAAAATACAGACAGTCTCCGATCGGATTGACTCCCGCCATCGCATCTGCCGCTGCTGCATAGCAGTCTGCGTATATCCTTCCGAGCTGCGGACAGTATCCAGCCATCCTGTCATCGCCGGGCCAAACTGCCCTGACTGATAGATTACTTCGGAAATACTGTTCGGATACACACCACTTCTGACACGGTTCATGATCACTGCTCCGACCGCAACCTGTCCTTCATAAGGCTGATTTCCTGCCTCACAGAAGATGATCGATGCCAGAAGTTTCTGATCTTCTGCAGCGATCTGTGCCCGTGCAGCTTCTTCTGCCGCTTTTCTCGCAGCTTCTTCCTCCGCTTTTCGTTTTGCTTCTGCTTCTGCCTGCTCTCTGGCTTCCTGCGCTTTCTGCGCCTCGGCTTTGGTAAGTTCTACTGCCTCTGCCGGAATACTCTCCATCGCAGCAGCAATCGCCCCTGCCCCTGTTGTATATTTGCTATTTTTTTCCTGAATCATCTTGGAACTGGAAACGGATGCCTGACTCGTGAAACCTGCTGCAAATAACAACGCTATTGTCCATACAGTAAGTACTGCCATCCATCGTTTTCTCTGTTTCATAAATAAATAACCTCCTGATTATTGCAATATTATTACGTAGTTCTTGTAAATTATATGACTAAATTTCGTAAATATTACAAATATTACAAAAATGTTACGTTTTGTATTCTAATATAAAACAGAAAAACTGTCAACCGGAAATTTTTCCCGTAAAATTCTCATATTTTTCTCTATGGATTAAAACCGGTTTGTTTCTGTAAGATGTATATTCCTTGACAAAATCAGGATGTACCTTTATGATTTCAAATGAAAAATAAGAATGCAGAAGGATAAAAACATGAAGAAAAAAAGCGGACTGATTGCAGGAATTGTCATCTTAATCCTGCTGTGCATTGGAGCCGGGGTTTTATATCAGAACATGAAGCCTGCAGCCAGTGAGGGAGAAAAACATATTACGGTGACCGTCATCCACGGAGACCAGACAGAGAATGTCTTCGAATTTGACACAGATGCAAAATATCTTGGAGAAGTTTTAGAAAGCGAGAATCTCGTGGACGGTGAGTCTGGAGAATATGGTCTGTTTATTACAACTGTGGATGAAGAAACAGCGGATGATTCCAAACAACAATGGTGGTGTATCACAAAAGGCGGAGAACAGGTCAACACTTCCGCAGATCAGACACCAGTTTCTGACGGAGATGCATTTGAGCTTACATTGAAAGAAGGATATTGATGAAAACACGGGAAATTGTAATATACGGTATCCTGAGCGCAGTCCTTCTGACTGCTCAGGTTTCCTTGGTTTCCTGCCCAATATTGAGATCGTCACCCTTTTGATCCTTGTGTATACACTTGTGTTTCGAAAGAAAGTATTCTTCATCATTTACATCTTTGTTTTTCTGGAAGGTCTGATCTATGGATTTGGACTCTGGTGGATAAACTACCTGTATGTCTGGAGCATACAGGCACTCATCACTCTCCTTTCCGGAAAATGATTCCGTATGGTTCTGGAGTATCCTCTCCGGGATCTATGGTATTACATTCGGAGCACTCTGTACCATCCCCTACTTTGCAATCGGCGGGATTTCCGGTGCATTTGCATATTGGACGTCAGGACTTCTATTCGATATCATACACTGTATCAGCAATTTCATTGTATGTCTCGTATTGTTCAAACCGATCCGCTATGTTTTGGAGAAATGTATACAGCAGATCAAATAATATTTCACACATAACACAAGAGAGCAGCTGTGAGCCTGCTCTCTATTTTTATACCTATAAAAGCTTCAGCAGCTCTCCCATATGCAAAATAACCGCATCTGCACCTGCCTTCTGAAATCTCTGACGTACTTCTTCAATCTTTTCTTCCTTTTTCTCCTGTGTCAGAGCGTCATATTCTTCTGTCAGCCCCATCTCGGAACTTCCTTCCACAACACCAACTGTAAAAACTCCGGCATGTTTTCCTTCCAAAATATCTGACACAGTATCTCCAACTTTCACTACATGTTCTACGGATGATACGTGAAGCGCTTCCATATTTTGGAAGATCATATACGGATACGGTCGTCCCACATGTCCCACACTGTCCGGACTAAACCAGGTATCTGGCTCATATCCAGCTTCCTTTGCCTTCGGTACGACCACTGCCATCATATCATCCGTATATCCGGTTGTAGAACCAATCTTGATTCCACGGGCACGCAGCTCCTTTACCACTTCCAGAACATATGGCTTTGGCTGTGCAAACCTGTCCAGAATGCTCATCAGCTTTTCTTCAAACAAACCATACAATTTTTCCACATCTTCTTCTGTGGAAGCCTGTCCGTACTTTTCTTCCCAGAGTTTCTGAATTCTCGGCATGTGCAGCATAGTACGGATATGATCGATTTTCAGCATCCCCATCGGTTCTCTTACCTCCTGCATCGTCGGCTCGATTCCGAAATGCTTAAATACCTCCACAAATGCCTGCACCGGTGCAAAGCATCCATAATCCTACTGTTGTTCCCGCCCAGTCAAAAATTACTGCTTCTACGTTTCTCATGTTGTTTCTTTCCTTTCCCGTTCTATGCTTGTTCCATATAAGACTTCATAATCTCTGTCAGTCTCAAAACATCTTCCTCGTAGATCTCACCGATCACTCCGATCCGGAAGGTGTCTGCATCCGTCAATTTTCCCGGATAGATCGCATACCCTCTCTCTTTAATATAAGCATACATCTCCTGGAAATCAAAATGCTTTCCTTCCGGATAGAGGAATGTCGCAATGATCGGTCCCTGCCACGCTTTGTCTACATACAGCCTGAATCCCAGATTTTCAAAGTTTTCCACCAGTGTGTCCATGTTTTTCTGATATCTTGCATGCCTGGCTTTGATTCCGCCTTCCTGCTCCAGCTCTTTCATTGCCTGCTCAAATGCCAGCACCACATGAGTCGGAGAAGTATATCTCCATTTTCCCGTCCTTTTCTCCTTACCGTCCCTCCACCTGATCGTACAGATCCAGACAAAGACTTCTCGCACGTCCTTTGGATTCCATTAAAAGTACTCTGTTTGCAATGATGAAAGAAAATCCCGGAACACCCTGAATACATTTGTTTGCGGAACTGATCAGGAAATCAATGTACCAGTCTTTTACCGGAATCTCCACTCCCGCAAAGCTGGACATGGCATCCACGATGAATACTTTCCCATATGCCTCTGCCAGCTTTCCAATACTCTCGATATCATTTAAAATTCCGCTTGTCGTCTCACTGTGGATCATCATAATGTGGGTGATCTCCGGATGTGTTTTCAACAGTTCTTCCGCCTCGTTTGCATCCGGTGTCTTATTGTAATCCTGTTTCACATGGATACACGGGATTTCATAATAGCTGCACATTTTTGCAGCACGTTCTCCATATGCTCCATTGCTCAAAAGCAGGACACATCCGTCTTTTGGAACTACACTTCCAAGCACGCTCTCCACACCGAATGAACCCGATCCCTGCATGAGGACTGTCGTATATTCAGTCTCCTCCACCTGCGCCAGCTTCAGAAGATCTCTGCGGATCTTCTGCGTGATTTCTTTGTAATCATCGTCCCATGTACAGTGATCAAACAACATCACCTCTTTTACTGTCTCTGTTGTAGTCAATGGGCCCGGTGTCAGTAATTTATATCCTGCAGTTCCTAAATTTTTCATTTTTCTTTTCCTCATTTCTTCTTTCTATTTTTTACAGCTTTCTGATAATTCCTGGTGTTTTTTCAAAAGATCAACGGTCAGTTTTTCCGGGAATGTCTTTGGATTACCGGATTTTTCTGTTTCCGGCACAGACTCTCCCTCATACAACGGAATCGGATAACTTTTCAGCAGTTCTTCCCTTCCGTTTTTGATGATACACTCTGCCATTTCCATTGCTTTTGCATTCTTTTCTTCACTTTTATTGACAACCGCTACAGATTCTGTCAGTGTGAAATTTCCTTCTTCCGGATCAATATAGTCCACCGGAAGGCCTTTTTCTTTATCTGCCACTGCCTGCTGACGAAGTCCAAATCCAATGGCAACCTCACCTGCACGCACCAGTTTTAAAGGTCCTGAACCAGACTCTTCCAGATGATCTCCTGCATTTGCATAAATATCTGTGAGAATTTCTTTTGCTTCCTCTTCTCCATATTCTGAAATCAATCCCTGGATCAAAAGCCATGCAGTGGAAGAGGACGTAATATCTGTAACAGCAATCTTGCCCTTATATTCCGGATTTGCCAGATCTTTGATGGACTTTGGCATATCAAGATTTTCTGCCTCCATCTGTTCGGTATTCACAATCAGCGTACCTTCCTGCGCGGTGATCAGTGCACTTCCATATGCGGCCAGTGTTCCGAAAACAGCTGTCAAAAGTGCCACATACAGCGAGTTTTTGTATACTCCCATCAAACCTGCATCCTGAAATACAGCCCGGAAATGCTCCATGGAAAATCCAGTCTGATACGGCCAGTCCTGCACAAACGGCACAATAAAGATGACTGCGAATATGGATAACACACCGAGGATGATCAGCCGCTTCCAATCCCGCACAGCCAGTCTCTTCCACGATTTTTCGGAAGCTCCATCACGGATATTTTCTGATAGCGCACATTGTATTTTTCCAGATAACGAAGCAGTGCGATACTGACGATGGACGGAAGCAGCATCATCACTGCAACCACGCTTCCTTTATGAAAGTCCGGGACACTCCCCAGCATCTGACTATATAAAACACTCGCAATGACCTCGAATTTTCCGCCCACAGATGCAGGAATACCAAAATCTGTGAAGCAAAGAAAAAACGACTGGATGAACGAGGCCATCAGCGTTCCTGCCAAAGGGCGGAAAATTGTCATCATAAAAGTGGAAACTCGATTGTCTCCCATGATCCTGGAAACGATCATGAATTTTTTATCAATATATCCCATTGTGTTATGGATCAGCAGAAAAGACACTGGCAGCGTATAGATGATATAGCCGATCAGCAGTCCGTTAAATCCATAGATATCAAACAACTGTCTGCCAAATAGCTTTGTCAGAAACCCCTGCTTTCCAAAGGAATAAATAATCGCAAATCCATATGTCAATGTGGGAAGGAACATCGGAAGCACAGCCGCTTTCTCACTTCCTTTTTTGAATTTTGCATTGATATTTGTATAATGAATGGTGTAGGCCAGAAAAAATGCCAGTCCTGTTGTCAGAAGCGCGCTGACTCCCGCGATCAGAAAACTGTTTTCCAGCGCCTTTAAAAACCCTTTCTGCGTCAGCACCGAATGATAAAATTCCATTGTCATTCCATTCTCTGAAAGAATGGATTTTAACAAAAGTCTTACTGTCGGATACACAAGGAACAGCGCAAACAGTGCTCCTGTCACCATAAAAATAATCTTTAATTCCCGATTTTTCGTTTTCATCTCTTTTTCCTATGACACCTGTACCAGTTCTTCCCGCCCTGTCAGTATCTCCTGTACCTTTCCGGCTGCGACGCCCGGAATATTTTTTGGCACTGTAAACAGAGAGTAGATATTATTTTTCTTGATCTCCAGCTGTTTTAAAATAAACTCTCTGACAAATCCATTTCCCGGATTTTTAATAATTTCTTCCGGTGTATCGTACTGTGCGATTTTTCCTTCCTGAATGATCAGTACGTGATCAGATAATGTCAGCGCTTCTTCCGGATCATGTGTCACAATGATCGTTGTCAGATGAAATTCTTTTGCGATCGTCTTGATCTTCTCTTTTATGGATTCTTTGATCACGCCGTCCAGCGCACTAAGAGGCTCATCCAGGAGCAGGATTTTCGGCTTCATGACCAATGTTCTGGCAAGTGCCACTCTTTGCTTCTGCCCGCCTGAGAGCTGGTCGATCTTCTTATTCAAATGTTCTTTCAGTCCCAGCAGCTCAATCAGTTCTTCCACTTCTTTCTCCGTGGAGATCCCCGGTCTGTTTTTCAGTCCGTAAACAATATTCTTATATACATTCAGATTCGGAAATAATGCGTAGTCCTGAAACACGATATTGAATCCTCTTTTTTCCATTGCAAGATTCGTAATATCTTCTCCGTTAAACCAGATCTTTCCGCTGTCTGCTTCCGTAATCCCTAAATCAGATTCAGCAGTGTTGTCTTTCCGCATCCGGATGGTCCCAATATCGAAACAATCTCACCATCCTCAATCTCCAGGTTCATTTCTTTTAAAATTTCAACTCCGTCATAGGATTTTTTTATCTGTTCTAATTTCAGCATCTGAATTCTTCCTTTCTTTCCTAGTTGGCGTTTGCCCTGCTGACACTGGAAATTATAGCAATGCGATTTTTCAGACTCAATCAAATCCATTTCAAAATCATGTTAGAGAAATGTAAAATGCACAAAAAAATACCGCGAAATTCCTGTAGATTCCCTACAAAACTTTCGCGGTAGTTCTAGCTATATGCCTTATCCCGTACAACCTTGCTGCTTTTATCCAACTGGTGTGTGTATTTCTCATAGTCACTTAAAATAATGCCCATATAAAGCATATCGATCAATGCCATCTGCGTGGTCCTTGAAAAGATTGCATCCCCATATAACAACTGTTTTTGGGAGCTTTTTAAGACCACATCGCCCCATTTTTCCAGAAGGGTCTGCCCAAAATTTGTGATAACTACAACCTTCGCCCCTGCTTTTTTCGCAATTTTCACTGTATCCACCACATCTTTGGACTGCCCAGAATAAGAAATGGCGATCACTGTGTCATCCTGATGCAGACTCGAGGCAGAGATTCTCTGCAGGTAATAATCCGTATAATACTGGCAGTCTATCCCCAGATATAACAGCTTTGTCATCAGATCCACTGCGGTCGCCGCCGAATTTTCCACACAGAAAATATGCACTCTTCTGGCATTTGAGATCAGCCTTACTGTCTCTTTTAGATCGCTACGGCAATACTCTTGAGCATTTCTTCCATCATGGCGATTGTTCCGGATACCACCTTGCCCGGAACACTCTCCATGGTATCCTGCGGTTTGAGCTGATACCCGTAAAGCACCCGTTCTGCATCTTTCTTTTCTGAAGTACGAAGCTGCGCGTAATGACTTTTGATCAAATTCCACGGACTGTTCCATGTTTTCACCCCTTGTAAAAATACTACAAAATCAAAGGCCCTTTCTTTCTGCCTCTTTTTATTTTGCCTTCTTCTATTTTATCCCAGAACTTCTATTTTTCTCTGTTAAACGTTTGTAAAATCTGATATTCTTTACATAAGAGAGAGTTTATCAACTTGATTATTTTAAGAGTAAGGGGATTATTATGACACAAAAACAACCGATAAATCAGATCACCGAGGGTGTGATCTGGAAACAACTTCTATTGTTCTTCTTTCCGATTTTGCTCGGAACCTTTTTTCAACAACTGTACAACACCATTGATACTGTCATTGTCGGACAATTTGTCGGAAAAGCAGCACTTGCCAGTGTGGGCGGTTCCTCTGCACAGATCGTGGCTCTGATCGTGGGCTTTTTTACCGGTCTGTCTTCGGGTGCTTCTGTTTTGATCGCCCAGTACTTCGGTGCGAGAAATGAACATGCTGCCAGTGACGGACTTCACAATGCCTATGCAATCTCCATCGTGGGAGGAATCCTGCTCGGAATCATCGGATTTTTCGCTACACCATCTATGCTCCGACTGATGAACACCCCCGATGAGATCATGCAGGACTCCGTGATCTATCTCCGGATTTATTTTGCAGGTATTATTTTTGTTTTCCTATATAATATGGGTTCCAGTATTCTGCGCGCCGTGGGAGATTCCAAACGTCCGCTTTATTATCTGATTGCCTGCTGCCTGCTGAACATCATACTTGATGTATTGTTTGTAGTCGCTTTCCACATGGGCGTGCTGGGAGTCGCCGTTGCAACCTTGATCTCCCAGGCATTCAGCGCCCTGCTCGTGACACGCAAGCTTCTTCGTTCGGAGGGAATGTTAAAGCTTTCCTTCTCCCGCATCCGGTTCCACGGATCGGTCCTGAAAAATCAGTTGAAGCTTGGACTTCCTACCGGATTCGAAGCAATCCTGTTTGCCATTACCAATATCGCCATTCAATCCGCAGTCAACACCTTTGGAACAGATACTTCTGCCGCCTGGTCTGCCTACGGAAAACTGGATGCGATCTTCTGGATGGTAAGCACTGCCTTTGGAATCTCCATCACTACTTTTGTGGGTCAGAACTACGGCGCCGGAAACTGGATCGGATCCGCAAGAGTACCCGTGTCTGCCTGATCATGGACGCACTGATATCCGCTGTATTGGTTATTTTCCTGATCGCAGCCAGAAAAATTTTGTTCAGCCTGTTTACAAATGATGAGACCGTCATCCAGATCGGATGTGAGATGCTTGTCCTGATCACTCCCTGGTACATTGTATATGTATTCATCGAAGTACTTGCCGGTGCACTGCGCGGAGTCGGTGATGTCATCGTGCCGGTGATCATCACGCTGCTTGGTATCTGCGTGATGCGAATCGCCTGGCTGATCGGCGTGCTGAAGATTTCTCCGACAATTTCTGCGATCATCTTCAGCTATCCGGTCACCTGGCTTTTGACAGCACTGTTTTTTATTGGGTATTATCTGTATAAACAGAAAAAGTTTTCCTGATTTTTCTACTTCATCCGAAAAATCGGACTGATCTTCTTATAGATTAAAAATACGATCAATGACACCAGCACACCTTTCAGAAGATTAAACGGTGTCACTGCAAACAGGATCAGTGTTGAGACACTTGTAATCTTTGCATTGATCGCTGTTCCCATCTCTACCAGAGCATTCAGCGGCATTCCAAATGCTTTGGCATACACCGGAAGCAATACATATGCATTCATCAGTCCTCCGATCACCGTCATCAATACCGTGCCTGATGCCATACCGATCAACGCACCTGTTCTTGTATGCTTTTTATGGTAGATCAATCCTGCCGGCACAATAAATGCACATCCGATCAGAAAGTTGGCTACCTCTCCAACTCCCGCTGTCTGAGTTCCGCTGATAACAATATGCAGCAGATTTTTGATCAGCTCAATTCCCACACCCGCAAGCGGTCCCATTGTAAAACATCCAATCAGAACCGGTACTTCACTGAAATCAATCTTGTAAAATGTGGGTGCAAACGGAAGCGGAATGTCGAATGTCATCAACACCACTGCAACTGCGGAAAGCATTCCGACAAGCGCCAGTGTTCTTGCACCTATTTTCTGTGTACTCTTCTCTGCTGTGTTTGTTTGTGTACTCATGTTTTTTCTCTCCTTCAAAATACATCAAAATTTTGATAAAGAAAGAAAAACCTTCCGGATTGTGTGCCAAGACAAAAACAGAACCCCGGATCAAAAATCCAGGGTCTCTCTCTGCCTTTTTGCACATACATCTTCTTTCATCCAGACTTTACTGTTGGTACCGGAATTTCTGATCTGCAGATCACCGGTTCAGCCATCCTCCACTCTTAGCAGAAAACAGGTCGCGGACTTTACCGCCAGTTGGGACTTACACCCGACCCCGAAGATTTATTTCTTATCTGCACCCCATTATAGTGCTTTCTGGCATGCAATTCAAGTAATTTCTGTAAATTTGATTATTTTCTGTTCGTACTCACGTTTTTATCGTATATGATCGCCAGCCCTTTTAACAGAAGGTCATCATCCAATGTAATTTCCCGTTTACAATGAGGTACTATTTTTTTCGCAAGTCCACCGGTTGCCACTACAGTTGCTTTTTCTCCGAGAGCTTCTTCCATACGATCAATAATGCCATCCATTGCCGATGCACTACTGTAGATCACGCCGCTCTTCATACAGTCTACCGTATTTTTCCCGATGATCTGTTTCGGTGCTTCCAGACTGATCCCGCTCAACTGAGATGCATTTGCAGTCAGAGAATCCACGGACACCTGAATTCCCGGATAGATCATCCCGCCGATATAGTCTTTGTTTTTATCGATCACACAAACTGTATTGGCCGTACCCAGATCAAAAATAATCAACGGTACCGGATACTGTGCCACACCTGCAACAGCTCCCACAATCAGATCGCTTCCCACTGAAGAAGGGTTGTCCATCCGGATATTCAGTCCGGTCTTTACTCCGGCTCCCACGACCATTACATTTTTTTTTCAAAATTTTTTTCCAGCGCCAGTTTCGCTGCATTGGTCACCTGTGGTACAACCGAGGAAATAATTCCCCCCCTCGATCTGCTCCACATCAATATGATAAATATCCAGAACTGTCTTAATGTCGATCGCATACTCGATTTCTGTTTTCTGATGAACGGTTGAGAGCCTTTCTACAAACAGACACTCCTTGTTCTGAATACATCCGATCACTATATTTGTATTTCCGATATCAATCGCTAAAACCATGTGTAAATCCCAGTCTTTCTTTCATATTTTTCTTCATCAGCGTTCTTCCGATCAATGCCGTGAGCACTCCTGCAACAATCGCCTCCGGAACTCCGTTGATTCCGATGATCGACAGAATAAATCCATAAACCGCTTTCACCGCAACTCCATTTGCCGCCGCATACGTATCCTTAAAAAACAGATAAATCAAATTCATAACCAACAATGTATTTGTCAGTGAACCGCCTACTCCCGCCAAAATCAGTCCGATTTTGGAAACACCTGTTGATTTGCTGCATTTTTTCACCAATTTGTAAATATAATGCGGAACGACTCCTGTCAGAATACGCGGAACAAAACAGATGATCACGCTGCCGATCCCTCCGCTGAATTCTCCCATACTGTAAAATGGGGTAAATACAAAAGAAGTCACGGTCGGATTCACTGTATTATTAATAAAGCTGGTCAGTCCAAACAGCAGTCCCAGCAGAGCTCCCGTCTTTGGTCCCATCAAAGGGATGCCAGAATCACCGGAATATGGATAATCGTTGCTCTTGTAAATCCCAGCGGGATATATCCGAGAAAAGGGGTGAACGCATGATTACAATAATAACTCCAAAAATTGCCGTCTGTACCATATGCCGTGTGCGCACACTGCTGCCTGTTGTCTGTGTTTTGTTTGTTGTCTGATTCATAAATTGCCTCCTTGTTATCATTCTCTTTCGAGATACAATACTGATTGGCACAGAATTTTTATTCTGTCTCCATATTAATTTGTTGCTTTTAAAATTTCGTCCAGGATCCTTAAGGCTGTCTCCTCTTTCGTCATTTTTCCGAGTGAAACTTCCTCCTGCCCGGTAATGATCGTCACCACATTGGTATCTCCGGCAAATCCTGCCCCTTCTACCTTCAGATTGTTTGCCACGATCATGTCAAGATGCTTCTTTTCCAGTTTTTTTCTGGAATTCTCCAGCATATTCTCCGTCTCCATGGAAAAACCGCATAAAAACTGATGCTCTTTTTTATGCTCTCCCAGAAACTTCAGGATATCATCTGTACGCTCCATTGGAATCGCCAGATCATCGTCCTTCTTTTTCATCTTTTCACTGCTCACTGATTTTGGCCGGTAATCTGCCACTGCAGCTGCTTTGATGATAATGTCCTGATCTTTGGCCTCTTTGTGACCTCTTCGTACATCTCTTTTGCTGTTACCACGTCCACCACGTGAACAAATTCCGGTTTTGCAATGGATGTCGGACCACTTACCAGCGTCACCTCTGCTCCGCGCAGCATACACATTTTTGCAATCGCATATCCCATCTTTCCGGTGGAATGATTGGTAATAAATCTGACCGGATCGATCGATTCCTGTGTCGGACCTGCCGTCACCAGCACCCGTTTACCCTGCATATCTTTTTCATATGCGATTTCTCTTAAAATGTACTGTAACAGCAGCTCCGGCTCGGGCATCTTCCCGGCTCCGGTATCCCCGCATGCGAGGTATCCCACTGCCGGACTGATCACCTCATATCCATAGTGTTCCAGAATTTTAAGATTGTCCTGCAGGATCGGATTATCGAACATGTTTGTGTTCATTGCCGGTGCAATGATCTTTTTACACTTACATGCCATAACTGTCGTCGTCAGCATATCATCTGCGATCCCGTGCGCGATCTTTCCGATCACATTGGCACTGGCCGGTGCCACTAAAACCACATCCGCCTGCTTGGCAAGTGCACGTGCTCTACACTGTACTGAAAATTCCGGTCAAACGTATCCACCAGACATTTGTTCCCTGTCAAAGACTCAAATGTGATCGGATTGATAAAATTAACCGCGTTTTTGGTCATCAGTACCTGCACATTGGCATGCAGCTTTTTCAGTGCACTGGCAAGCGATGCGATCTTGTACGCAGCAATACTTCCGGACACCGCAAGTACTACTGTTTTGCCTTTCAGCATAAAAATCCCCCTTTTCCTGTTTTGTAGCATCCCGAGATTCGGGTATACTCAGTTTCTGTTCTATTATATGGGATTGTTCTGCAAATTGCAATTCTTAAACGTCAACTCCCGCCTTTTTAAGAAATTCCACGTATGGTCAGCTGAATTCGTTTCTTCTTCAGATCCACACTCATCACTTTCACATCAACGATATCTCCCACACTGACAGCCTCCAGCGGATGCTTGATATACTTGTCTGTAATCTGGGAAATGTGTACCAGTCCATCCTGATGTACCCCGATGTCCACAAAGACTCCAAAATCAATGACATTTCGAACAGTTCCTTTTAGGATCATCCCTTCTTTCAGATCTTTCATATCCAGCACATCCGTACGAAGGATCGGTTTTGGCATCTCATCTCTCGGATCTCTTGCAGGTTTTTCCAGCTCTTTTACAATATCACGGAGTGTGATTTCTCCGATTTCCAGCTCTTGAGACAGCTTTTTGTAATCTTTAACTGTTTTGGACAGGCCGGACAGATTCCCTCCTGCCACATCCTCCAGCGTAAATCCCTGTCTCTCCAGTAGTTTTTCTGTCGCTCCATAAGATCCGGATGAACCCCTGTGGCATCCAGCGGATTTTTCCCGCCCTGAATGCGCATGAATCCGGCACATTGTTCAAATGCTTTCGGCCCCAGCTTTGCGACCTTCAACAGATCTTTACGATCCTGGAACTTTCCGTTTTCCTCCCGATATGCCACAATGTTTTTGGCGATTGCACCGGAAATCCCGGAAATATAGGAAAGCAGAGGCGCTGATGCGGTATTCAGATCAACACCTACCTTATTTACACAGTCTTCCACAACTCCGCTCAGTGATTCACCCAGCTTTTTCTGATTCATATCATGCTGATACTGTCCCACGCCGATGGACTGTGGCTCGATCTTCACCAGTTCCGCAAGCGGATCCTGCAGCCTTCTTGCAATGGATGCCGCACTTCTCTGTCCCACATCAAACTTCGGAAATTCTTCGCTTGCCAGTTTACTGGCTGAATACACGGATGCTCCAGCCTCATTGACGATCACATACTGCACTTTCTCCGGAATCTCTTTTAACAGCTCCACAATAAAACTGCTCGGACTCCCTGGATGCTGTTCCGTTTCCAAGCGAAATCAACGTAATATGATATTTCGGAATGATCTTTTTCAATAAATCTTTCGATGCTTTGATCTTCGCAGGAGTCGTCGGGGCAGTCGGATAAATGACAGTCGTTCCCAATACTTTTCCGGTCGGATCTACCACAGCAAGCTTACATCCTGTACGGAATGCCGGGTCCCATCCCAGCACGACCTGACCGGTGATTGGAGCTGCATCAGAAGCTGGTGCAGATTTTTACCGAAGACTTCAATGGCTCCGTCTTCTGCTTTTTCTGTCAGATCACTGCGGATCTCCCGCTCGATCGCCGGACCGATCAGACGCTTATAGCTGTCTTCCACTGCTTCTTTCAGCGCCTGCTCCGTAGAAATATTTTTTCCATGAATAGTCTGCTTTTCCAGATATCCGAGAATCTCCTCCTCGGGTGCTTCAATCTTGACCGTCAGGATCTTCTCTTTCTCCCCACGGTTCAATGCAAGAATACGGTGTCCTGCAAGTTTTGATAATGGCTCCTCAAACTCATAATACATTTCATAGACAGATTCTGCCTCCGGATCCTTTGCAGTGGAAATCAATTTTCCCTTTTTCATCGTAATCTTACGGATCCAGCTTCTGTAATCTGCCTCATCAGAAATCGCTTCTGCAATGATATCTTTCGCTCCTGAGATCGCATCCTCCACGGATGTCACACCCTTTTCTTCTGACAGATACTGCTCTGCCTCTTCTCTAAGCGGTCGCTTCAGCTGCTGCAGTGTGATAACCGCTGCCAGAGGCTCCAGACCTTTTTCTTTTGGCGATCGTAGCTCTTGTTCTTCGCTTTGGACGATACGGGCGGTACAGATCCTCTACTACTACGAGCGTCTCTGCTGCCAGAATCTGACTTCGAAGCTCCTCTGTCAGCTTGCCCTGCTCTTCAATACTGGAAAGAACCTGCTCTTTTTTCTCCTCCAGATTTCTCAGATAGACCAGACGCTCATGCAGCTTTCGAAGCTGCTCATCGTTTAATGAGCCTGTCACTTCTTTTCGATATCTTGAAATAAACGGAATCGTGTTCCCTTCATCGATCAATTTTACCGCTGCATCCACCTGCCAGCGCTTTACTTCCAGTTCTTCTGTCAATTTCTGATTGATATCCATATTATTTTCCTCACTTCTGTTATTATTTTTTTCCCTTGCCCTCATGAAAAATAGAATAACTGGTGCTATTATAACACAGGTCTGTATTTGGAAACCATAAAAAATATTTACGCTTCTTCTGTTCTCTGCTATCATAAAAGAAAAAACAAAAGAATGTGAGAATCTTTATGAACCGAACGATCACATATTTGATTTCCGACAAAGATGCCGGATTTACCATTGAGCAAAACTTAAGACACCGCGGATATTCCGCCAAAAACATTACCCATTTAAAAAAGACACCAGAAAGTGTCCTGTTAAATGGTATATGGGTTCACATGACACACCGCCTGACATCCGGAGATGAGCTGGTGATCCGGATTGTAGAAGAGCAATCTTCAGAACGGGTTCCTCCGGTAGAACATCCCATCCATATTGTCTATGAGGATGAAGATATTCTCGTCATCGACAAGCAGGCCGGGATGCCGATCCACCCCTCTTTGAACAACTACTACAATTCTCTGGCAAATGCACTCGCCTGGTATTTTGAGCAGCAGAAGAAACCCTTTATCTTCCGCTGTGTGAACCGGCTGGACCGTGATACTTCAGGACTGACCATCATTGCCAAACATGTAGTCAGCGCCGCGATCCTGTCCTCCATGAATGCAAGACGGGAAATTCACCGGGAGTACCGTGCCATCGTGCGCGGACATTTCACTCCGGAATCCGGTGTCATTACCGCTCCGCTTGGCAGAAAAGACAGTTCCATCATTGAGCGTACCGTAGATTTTGACCACGGAGAAAAAGCAGTCACCTACTATCAGTTTCTGGAAGAAAAAAACGGCCACAGCCTTGTCTCACTCCGGCTGGGAACCGGACGCACCCATCAGATCCGGATTCATATGAAATACATCGGTTTTCCTCTGGTCGGAGACTATCTGTACAACCCTGATATGGAATACATCACCCGACAGGCTCTGCACTCCTATCGTCTGACGTTTCTCCATCCCATCACCGGGCAGAAAATGGATTTCACTGCTCCTCTTCCCGATGATATGAAAAAGATCCTGAACTGACTGCAGGATCTTTCTTTATATCTGTTGTTCTGTTATGTTTCTTCTGTAAATGCAATTAAAAGCTGATGTAAAATCCGGTGCAGATGGGGCAGATATTCCTGCATCGTGACCGGCTGCTTATAAAGAATACAGTTATAACTTGTAGAACCAAGCAGCTCTATAATCGTAAACAACAACAACTCCGGCTCTTCACATTTCACATTAAATTTATTTAATGCCTCCAGATAATGTTCGTAAAATCCCTGTGCCTCCGGAAACTCTGTGCTGGAAAACGCGTTTTTAAAAATGCCCCAGGACAGGTTCTTTGCAATAAATTGCATCAGCGAATGCTGTTTTTCAAATCTTCCAATAATGTAATCTGTCAAAAACAGAACCTCTTCCTCAAAGCTGTTGATTTCCTTCTTGTCCAGTTCTTTATGTGCATCTTCAAACAGCTTTCCTGCCTGATATGCAATCAGCCTGTCCCGCAGATCGTACTTGTCCTTGAAATATAAATAGAATGTTCCTTTTGCAAGACCTGCCTTATTTACAATATCGGATATGGTTGTCTTTGCAAAAACCTTTATCCGTAAACAATTCATACGCCGTCTGAAACAGTGCATTCTTCTTTCGTTTCTTATTGGTTTCTGCTTTTCCCATTTTCATTCCCCCTGGTATTTCTTGACTTTTGCAGTATCCCTGCAACTGTATCCTTAATTATCAGGCAAATTTTTTAGGAAGTCAATAAAAATGACCTTTTTTTTCATTTTTTGTTCGCAGATTATTGACTATTAGTCATTTTTGCACTGCAATGTGAAGTATAGAAAAAAGATAGGGGATGATATCATTGGTCAAAACTGGCAAATGGATTGCCAGGCACAGAATTCCAGGCAAATGCTTCCGGTAACACAGAACTTGCCTCTCAGCTTCAGGCTTCCATCACAGCACTGGTAGCAGCGCAAGCTCAGGCAGGAAATTTGAGCAGCTCTCTGCAGCCTCTTGCCTCTGTTACAAACGAAGGCAGTGTCCAACTTCCAACACTGGATACCAATGCACTGACGCAGACAATAACACAGATTTCCACTGCTTATGAAAGCATTGAATCCTCTTTTGCAAAACTATCAACAAAGCTTCCGGAAATTCAAAAACAACTGGATCAACTCTCTAACATCAAACTTCCGGAAAACGCAATGTCTCAGTTAAAAGACAATGTGGACAAAATCAATGCTGGTATGAAAGTTCTGGATCAAGGACTGACCACCGTATCCAAAAACATGGGACTTCTGGACAAATCCACAGATTCTCTCTCAACTGCAGCAGACGGCATTAACACCTTACTCGGCGGCTTTAAACAACTGAACGGCTACAATCAGACATTACTCGACGGAGCATCCAAATTGAAAGCAAACAGTCCTTCTCTCGTTGCCGGTATCAATACTCTGGCGGGCGGTACAGACGAACTTGCTTCCGGACTCAACACACTCGGCTCCCAATTATGCAGCGGATCGGAACACTCGCAGCAAACAGTGCTGCACTTCGAGACGGTGCTTCCACACTCCTTTCCGGAACAACAGAGCTTTCCAAAGGCGGAACCATATTGCAAAATGGAAGTAAGCAGGTAAAGACGGAATCACACAACTCCAGGATGCGCCCGCACATTAAAAGACGGAATGCAGGAATTTAATGAGCAAGGTACCCGTAAACTGAAAGATACTGTTGAAAAGGAATTAGGCAATATTCTCGACCGATTAGAATCCCTGACCTCTGATCAGTGCAGCTATGACACCTTCAGTGGAAAGGCAAAAGATATGGAAGGAAATGTAAAATTCGTCATTGAAACAGATGCGATTAAATAAGATGAACAACACACATTGATAAGAGCATCCCTGTCAAGATACTGGATCTTCATAACTCAAAAACCTTGACGGGAATTTATTGTTGCAAAATAAGTTATCCTTACTATATAAAAGATCATTTCTTATAAACAAAAATATCGCAAAACTGTTTATTACAACAATTCTACGATATCATCTTCTCTCATAAAGTCAGTAATGCCGGCGACCGGAATCGAACCGGTACGGGAGTATAAGTCCCGCAGGATTTTAAGTCCTGTGCGTCTGCCAGTTCCGCCACTGCGGCATACAAGATGAATCGCGCCAACTCCGAAGGAGTTGTGTGCATCGATGCGAAGCATCGCGTCACATTTCGTGATTACACTACTTGCAAATCGTGATAACTTACTATCACGAAATGGGACCAATAGGGCTCGAACCTATGACCCTCTGCTTGTAAGGCAGATGCTCTCCCAGCTGAGCTATGATCCCATATTTAATTATTTATCGCCTGCTCACTAAAAGTGACAAGCAAGCGACCCAGAAGAGACTCGAACTCTCGACCTCCGCCGTGACAGGGCGGCGCTCTAACCAACTGAGCCACTGGGCCATTTCATGGACCTTCGGGGACTCGAACCCAGGACCGATCGGTT
>ENA-OQLB01000490-OQLB01000490.1-human-gut-metagenome-genome-assembly--contig:-NODE-490-length-22301-cov-4.985524_pt1 | contig 22301 bp, 23 predicted proteins | sample MGYA00242656_ERZ504813 | MGnify/ENA primary metagenome ERZ504813 (study PRJEB26092, sample SAMD00036388) | human gut metagenome | host: Homo sapiens | study: EMG produced TPA metagenomics assembly of... | reverse complement strand
CGTGCATGAGCGCATTGACGAAGATAAAACAAGACACATTTCTATCGAAATTCATTTTAATCTCAAACCCATCCCGGAGGTGGAACAGGTCACTGCCTGACCTGTCCCGCCGGGACGGTTCTCTTAAAAACACCATATAGATTTTTTGTACGCCGCCGCCCGCCATCGAGCAGAGTTTTACACCTAATTGGGGATAAAACAGCTCATGGCTGGCGGCGGTGTTGCCCTCATCGGCACCACCCTTGTACCTCTGCTCTCCGGACTGTTCGGTTAATCACAAAACAAGGAGGTAATCGCCTTTGGACAGCATACTCCAACAGATCACAGACTGGCTGAAAGAAATGCTCGTTTCAGCTATTATGGGAAATCTGTCGGGGATGTTTGAGTCCGTCAACAACCAGGTTGGCGAGATAGCAACCTCCGTTGCATGACCCCGGCGAATTTTTCGCCGGGTGTCTTTGCCATGGTACGAAACATCTCCGAGTCAGTGATTATCCCAATCGCAGGCTTGATTCTGACCTTCATTGCCTGTTATGAGCTAATTCAGATGATTATTGACCACAACAATCTGGCAAATTTTGAAACCTGGATCTTCTTCAAATGGGTGTTCAAGACTTTTGTTGCGGTCATGTTAATCACAAACACATTCAATATCACGATGGCTGTGTTTGATGTGACACAGCACGTTATAAACGCAAGCGCCGGTATCATATCCGGAAATACTGCCATAGATGCTTCGGCATTGGAAACAATGGAAGAAACGCTGATGGCAATGGATTTGGGTCCTTTGCTCGGCTTGTTCCTGCAATCCTTTATCGTGCAGGTCACGATGTCCGCTTTGGCAATCATCATCTTTGTGATCGTCTACGGTCGAATGATTGAAATTTATCTGATGGTCAGCCTTGCCCCGATTCCGCTTTCCACTTTTGGAAACAGAGAACAGAGCAATATCGGACAGAATTATCTGCGTTCGCTGTTTGCAATCGGATTCCAGGGATTCCTGATTATGATCTGCGTGGGCATTTATGCGGTGCTGATTCAGTCTATCGCATTCAGTGATGACATCATCGGTTCTATCTGGGGTGTTATGGGCTACACCGTCCTTTTGTGCTTCACCCTGTTTAAGACTGGTTCGCTTGCGAAGGGTGTATTCAGCGCTCACTAAGGGAAGGAGGAAATTGTTTGGCAGCGTATATTCCCGTACCTCGTGACCTGACGAGGGTAAAAACAAAAGTGTTCTTCAATCTGACGAAACGGCAGTTACTTTGCTTTGGTGCGGCGGCGCTCATCGGAGTGCCGATTTTCTTTCTGGTCAAAGCAACCGGAAATGTGAGCCTTGCAGCACTGTCCATGATGATCGTCATGTTACCGTTGTTCTTTCTGGCAATGTATGAAAAGGATAGTCAGCCGTTGGAAGTGGTTGTAGAACACTTCATTCAGACCAAATTCGTTCGTCCCAAGGTTCGCCCTTATCAGACGGACAACTATTATGACGCTTTGATGCGTCAGTACAAACTGGAAAAGGAGGTTGAACGAATTGTTTTTCAAAAAGAAGCCACAGGCAAGAAACATCAAAATGCCTGCAAATCTGAATCGGAAGCAGCAGCGAGAAATTAAAGCTGTTGTGGAACGGGCAAAGAAGGACAACGGTATTCCGCAGACTGCACAGCAGTCCATTCCCTTTCAGAGAATGTTCCCGGATGGCATCTGCCGTGTCACTGACAGTTATTACACCAAGACCATTCAGTTTCAGGACATCAACTATCAGCTGGCACAGCAGGAAGATAAGACTGCCATCTTCGATGAGTGGTGCAGTTTCCTGAATTTCTTTGACAGCTCCATTCACTTTGAGCTTTCCTTTATGAACCTGAGTACCGATGCTGAAAGCTTTGAAAAGAGTATCCGTATCCCGTTCAAGAAGGACAGCTTCAATCCCGTCCGTGCCGAGTATAGCCAGATGCTGAAAAAGCAGTTGGCGCAGGGCAACAACGGCTTGACCAAAACCAAGTACCTGACATTCGGCATTGAAGCCGAATCCATGCGGCAGGCAAAGCCGAGACTCAACCATATCGAAAACGATCTGCTCAATAACTTTCGGCGTTTGGGTGTCATTGCCACTACCATGAACGGCAAAGAGCGGCTGCATCTGATGCACTCTATGTTCCACATGGGTGATAATGATAAGTTCTTCTTCGATTGGAAGTATCTTGTGGAATCCGGGCTGTCCGTAAAGGACTTCATTGCTCCGACGGCGTTTGCCTTTAAGACCAACCGCACCTTCCAGATGGGCAGTATCTTCGGTTCGATGTCTTATCTGGCAATTACGGCATCAGACCTGTCTGATCGTATGCTGGCGGATTTTCTGGATATGGAATCCACGCAGATCGTGACCATGCACATCCAGTCGGTTGACCAGACTGCGGCGATTAAGACCATCAAGAGAATCATCACCGAGCTTGACCGTTCCAAAATCGAGGAACAGAAAAAGGCTGTGCGTTCTGGCTATGACATGGACATTATCCCATCTGACCTTGCTACCTATGGTAAAGATGCGAAGTCACTTCTGAAAGAATTGCAGAGCCAGAATGAGCGAATGTTCATGGTGACATTTCTGGTGCTGAACACCGGGCGCACCGAGCAGGAACTGGAGAACAATGTGTTCCAGGCACAGAGCATCGCCCAGAAGCATAACTGCAATCTGCGTCGTTGGATTTTCAGCAGGAATCCGGACTGATGAGCAGCCTGCCTTTGGCACAAAACCTGATTGAGATTCGTCGTGGCCTGACTACCAGTTCCACGGCTATTTTTGTGCCTTTCACCACGCAGGAGCTGTTCCAGAATGGTGGAGAAACGCTCTATTACGGGCTGAATGCTCTGTCGAACAACCTTATCATGGTGGACAGAAAGAAGCTCAAGAACCCCAACGGACTGATTCTGGGTACTCCCGGTTCCGGTAAATCCTTTTCCGCAAAGCGTGAAATCACCAATGCGTTCCTGGTTACGGATGACGATATTATCATCTGCGACCCCGAAGCGGAATATGCGGCTCTGGTTCACAAGTTCAATGGTCAGGTGGTAAAAATCAGCTCCTCCAGTACCAACTATATCAACCTATGGACATCAACCTGAACTACTCTGAGGATGACAACCCGGTAGCACTGAAAGCTGATTTATCCTGTCCCTCTGTGAGTTGATTATGGGCAGTAAGGATGGCTTGCAGCCTATCGAAAAGACGGTTATCGACCGTTGTGTGCATCAGATTTACCAGAGATATTTCGACAATCCTGCCCCTGAGAATATGCCGATCCTTGAGGATTTGTATGATGCCCTTCTGAAACAGGACGAAAAGGAAGCCCACCATGTAGCGACCGCCTTGGAAATCTATGTTAAGGGTTCTCTGAAACTGTTTAACAACAGAACCAATGTGGATATTCAGAATCGTCTGGTGTGCTTCGACATTAAGGAGCTGGGCAATCAGCTGAAAAAAATCGGTATGCTGATCGTTCAGGATCAGGTCTGGGGGCGTGTAACTGCCAACCGTTCTGCCGGTAAATCGACCAGATATTATATTGACGAGTTCCATCTGCTTCTGAAGGAAGAACAGACGGCAACCTATTCCGTAGAAATCTGGAAGCGATTCCGTAAATGGGGCGGCTTGCCGACCGGTATTACTCAGAATGTCAAAGACCTGCTTCGTTCCCCGGAGATTGCCAACATCCTCGAAAACTCTGATTTCATCTATATGCTGAATCAGGCAAGCGATGACCGAAGTATTCTGGCACAGCGGTTGAACATTTCGCCGCATCAGCTGTCCTATGTAACCAACTCCGGTGAGGGCGAAGGACTTCTGTTCTATGGCAATGTGATTCTGCCGTTCATTGACCGATTCCCGACAGATCTGGAACTGTATCGCATTATGACCACGAAGTTAAACGAGGTGGCACAGGAAAAGGAGGCGTAATGTATGGCGAAAAGACCTACACGACTCCGTTTTACCGAAGATGACCTTGCAGATTCTCATGTGAAGAAAGCTGCCGACCGTGCAGATAAGGCGGTTGATAGGGCTGAAAAAGCGGCAGACAAATTGGCTTCTAAAAAGCAAAGCCGAAGCTAAAGCTGGAAACAGATGCAGCCGGTTCCCGTAAAGCAAAGCTCCGTTTTGAAAAAGCGGAGTTTACGGAAATCGAGCGCCCATCTGTGGCAAAGCACATGGCAAGCCGTGGTGCCGCAGTCACGCTCACATCCAAAGCACATCGGGCGGTGTCAGAATATGAGGATGATAATATCGGCGTTCAGGCTGTGCAGGAACGACCAAGGCTGTTGAATCCACTGTCTATACCGTCGATCATGCCGTTTACAGTCACAAGCTGAAAGCCTACGACAAGGCGGAAAAGCTGGTTGAGAAGTCAGATAAAGCAAATGTAAATGCCCTGTATGAGAAGTTCAAAAAGGACAACCCCGATGCCGGTTCCAATCCCTTTTCCCGTTGGCAACAGAAAAGGGCAATCAAGAAAGAATATGCTGCCGCCAAAGCCGGTAAGAATACCGCTTCGACAACGGCTTCTGCATCTAAGGGTGCAGGCAAGGCAACGGGCAAAGCAGCTCAGGGAGCCAAGAACATCACAGAAAGAGTAACGGAGTTCTGCACCACACACTCTAAAACGATTCTGTTTGTTTTGATTGCCGGACTGCTTTTTATGATACTCTCAGGGATGTTCTCGTCTTGTTCGGCTATGTTCCAAGGCGGCACACAGATCATTCTGGGAACTTCTTTTACTGCAAAAGAGGAAGATATTATTGGTGCGGACAATGATTACAAGGCTTTGGAAGCTGCGCTCCGCAATAAAATCAATAATATCGAGCGTACTCATAGCGGATATGACGAGTACCGGTATGACCTTGATGAAATCAACCACAATCCTTATGAGCTGGCGGCGTATTTGACGGTGAAGTTTGAGGATTACACCAGAGATGAGGTGCAGGCTACCCTGCAATGGCTATTTGAGCAACAATATGAGCTGACCCTGACGGAAGTAGTAGAGATTCGTACACGAACAACATCTTCTACTGATCCCGAAACGGGAGAGACAACAACAGAGGAAGAAGATTACGAATATTATATTCTGAATGTGAAGCTCAGAAATAAGGGCTTGAACAGTGTGATTTCAAATTCCGGCTTGTCGGAAGATGATATGGAGCGATATAGAATTTTGCTTCAGACAAGGGGCAACAGACCGGATATTTTCGGAAATGACATTTACGCCACCCCTGGCGGCGAGTACACCGATTATGATATTCCGGGCGAAGCGCTGACAGACACAAGATTTGCCAATATGATTCGGGAAGCTGAAAAATATCTGGGATACCCGTATGTGTGGGGCGGCAGCAGCCGTCTACCTCCTTTGACTGCTCCGGATTTGTTTCCTATGTAATCAATCACTGCGGAAACGGTTGGAGTGTTGGTCGTTTGACCGCAAACGGTTTGATGGGCGTATGCGACATTATCCCGAAAAGCTCTGCCAAACCGGGAGATTTGATTTTCTTCCAAGGCACTTATGATACCTCCGGTGCATCACACGTTGGTATCTATGTTGGCAATGGTATGATGATCCACTGCGGAAACCCCATTTCCTACGCTTCTATCGAATCGAATTACTGGCAACAGCATTTTTACTGCTTCGGCAGAATCAGAAACTAAAGGAGGGATGGCGATTGAGTGCCAAGTTAGACAGAATAGGTGCAGACCTTGAAAAAGCCCGTAAGAAACGGGCAGAATGGGATGCTAAGGTGAAAGACCTGGAACGCAGATACCGTGAGGAGGAAAATTCCGAAATCCATGAGATGGTTCATGCTGCGAACCTGAATCCCGAACAGCTTTCCGAGCTGCTCCGTATGTTTGCTGCGGATATGGCTCCGAAGCCTGATACGATCAATACTATGAATGAGGAGGAAACGCAGAATGAGATTTAAGAAAATTGGAGCCGCATTGCTGGCGTGTGCAATGTGTTTTGGCGTGTTTTCTACAACGGCATTTGCTATGTAGATGAAAGCGTAGCGACTGAAGAACCTGCGGTCGAAGAAAAAGTTCCCGAAACAGAGCCGGAGGAGCCGATGCTACCGCTTACTCCCGACGGCAATCTGACTTTGGTTGATGACGCTGGCTCGCCTACGAAAAGCGGAAAGCAGTTCATTACCGCTGTAACCAAAAACGGAAACTACTTCTATATCATCATTGACCGTGATGATAAGCGAGGAAACCGTGCATTTTCTGAACCAGGTGGATGAAGCCGACCTGCTCAAGCTGATGGACGAGGAAGAAGTTGCAGAGTTCACCAAGCCGGTTGAGGAAACAAAGCCGGAAGTAGTTGAAACAGTTCCTGAAATTACAGAACCGACACCGGAGGAAAAGCCGAAATCCACAAATATGCTCCCGGCGATTCTTACTCTGATTGTGCTTGCCTGTGGTGGTGGATTCTTCGTATTTAAGAAAGTCCAGGAAAAGAAGAAGGCACAGGAAGCGGCAAAGCCTGACCCAGATGCTGATTATGTGGACGATGACGAGGACTATGGGTACGATCCGGAGTTTGAGGACGACGATGAAGATAGCTCCGTCGATGAAGATGATAATGAACCTGTGTAAACAGGATAGGCTTGATGCCTGGGGCAGCCTTCGGGTTGCCTTTACATAGCATCTGCTTTCAAAAAATAAAAATTTGCGTTTTTGAAAGTGACATCTTGCATATACTATTAGCAGACAGTATAATAAGTACAGCGAAGCGGTTTCGAGAAATGAAAAAACTTCAATTTTTGAAAGCGGGTGACTATATGAAAACAATCACGAGAGCAAAATATCTCGATAGAATCATTGAACTGAATGGTACTCCTGACATCAAGATCATCACGCATTCGTCGATCTGGTAAGTCCAAATTGATGCAGGCGTATATTGCGTATCTGAAAAGCAATTTTGAAAACATCAATATTATCTTCATCGACTTCATGGATTTGGCGTATGAAGAAATCAAGGAATACCATGCCTTACACGCCTATGTGGAAGAACATTATCAGGAAGGAAAAACGAACTACCTGTTTGTAGACGAGGTTCAGATGTGTCCCAAGTTTGAGTTGGCAATCAATAGCCTGTACTCTAAGGGAAAATACGACATCTATGTAACAGGCTCTAATGCTTTCCTGTTGAGTGCAGATCTGGCAACTCTGTTTACCGGACGCTATATTGAAATTCATGTGTTTCCTTTCAGCTTCCAGGAATATTGCCAGTATTATGATGATATTAGTGACAAAGATAAGCTCTTTGATGAGTACGCTATCAAGGGCGGTTTAGCAGGTTCCTATGCTATAGAACCGAAAAAGACAGAACAAACTATATCAAAGAGGTCTACGAAACGATTGTTACAAGGGATTTGGTACAGAAATATACTCTCCCGGACACTTTGGTTTTACAACGTCTGAGCGAGTTCCTTATGGATAATATCAGCAACCTGACTTCTCCGAATAAGGTCAGTCAGCTACTGACAGCAAATGAGACTCCAACCAATCATGTAACCGTCGGCAAGTACATTAAGTATTTGTGCAATGCTTTTGTATTTTATGATATTAAGAGATATGACATCCGAGGTAAGAAATACCTTGAAAGCTCTGAAAAGTTCTATTTGTGTGACAGCGGTATTCGATATGCAATACTGGGAAGCAGAAATATAGACTATGGCAGAGTATATGAAAACGTTGTTTGTATCGAGCTTCTTCGCCGTGGATATGATGTCTATGTCGGCAAGCTCTATCAAAAGGAAATCGACTTTGTTGCTCAGAGAGGTAGCGAAAAGATTTATATTCAGGTCAGCGACAACATTTCCGGGCAGGAAACATTTGAGAGAGAATGCTCTCCTCTGCTTCAGATTCGAGACGCTTATCCGAAAATGATTATTGCCAGAACCAAACATCCCCAATATAGCTATGAAGGAATCGAAATTCACGATATAGCCGATTGGTTGCTACAAGAATAAGCAAGGTGAAATATCTCCGTCATTCTCTTTTGAATGATGGAGATATTTTTATTATGACGGAGATTGTAGAACAGAAAATTGTATCAGGTTGCAAAAATCCTTTCCGAACTTTTTACATAGCAGTCATGCACTACGGTGTGTGGCTGCTTATTTTTTTGTGAAAGGAGCAGATGCAAATGAAATTAGTTTTGGCTGAAAAGCTTCGGTTGCACAGAGTATTGCCAAAGTGTTAGGTGCTGCCAAGCGTGAGGATGGCTACTTAGAGGGAAACGGATATGTGGTCAGCTGGTGTGTAGGGCATTTGGTGGAGCTGGCACAGCCGGAAGTCTATGATGCGAAGTACAGCAAATGGGCTTATGCAGACCTTCCTATCTTCCGATGGACTGGCAGTATGAGGTTCTGCCGGTACGAAAAAACAGTTTGGGATTCTGAAAAAGCTCATGGCCAGAGAAGATGTTGCGAGTCTTGTGTGTGCAACAGATGCCGGTCGTGAGGGCGAGCTGATCTTTCGGTTGGTGTACCACAAAGCCGGGTGCAGAAAGCCGTTTGAGCGGCTTTGGATTTCCTCGATGGAAGATGTAGCAATCAAGGAGGGCTTTGAAAATCTCAGGTCTGGAACGGAATATGATGCTTTGTATGAAGCAGCACTGTGTCGAGAACGAGCCGACTGGATTGTTGGTATTAACGCTACTCGACTTTTTTCGACCCTTTACGGGCAGACCCTGAATGTTGGTCGTGTTATGACCCCTACCCTTGCTATGGCTGTTATGCGAGAAGCTGCCATTTCCGCATTCAAGCCTGAACTGTTCTACACAGTTCAGATTGGATTGGATGGTTTTACGGCTGCAAGCGAACGCTTCAAAACCAAGGCAGCAGCCGAAGCTGTCAAACAAAGCTGTTCGGTGGCAATCGTTCAGAAAGCTGAATGTAAGGAGAAAACAGAAAAGCCGCCTGCGCTCTATGACCTGACCAGTTTACAGAGAGAAGCCAACCGTGTGCTTGGCTACACGGCACAGCAGACCTTGGACTACACGCAGAACCTCTATGAAAAGAAACTGGTCACTTATCCCCGTACCGACAGCAGGTTTCTGACGGAAGATATGGCACATAGCCTGACCGACCTCGTAAAGCTGGCTTTCCACACATTCCCCGTGGAGGATGTGGATAACATACCAGTTCATGCAGAGCAGGTTGTGAATAACAAAAAGGTCACAGATCACCATGCCATCATTCCGACCAGAGAATTGCAGAAATGCAATCTGAGCGAACTTCCCAAGGGTGAACTTGCAATTTTGCAACTGATCTCGAATCGGTTGTGCGTAGCTGTTGGCGATCCGCACCGATACGCAGAGACAGTTATTGAGCTGGACTGTGGCGGTACCGTGTTTTCCACCAAAGGCAAAACTGTTGTGCAGGATGGATGGAAAGCTCTGGTTCAGAAAAATGATTCGACAAAATCCGACGAAAACGTGCAGACACTCCCTTCTGTTTCCGTTGGTGACGAAATGACCGTCAGCGGCACGGAAATCAAGGAAGGGAAAACATCTCCCCCTAAACACTTTACCGAGGATACTCTGCTTTCTGCTATGGAAACTGCCGGTGCGGACGAAATGCCTGATGAGGTGGAGCGCAAAGGTTTGGGAACGCCTGCGACCCGTGCCGGTATCATTGAGAAGCTGGTTCGCATCGGTTTTCTGGAGCGTAAGGGTGATAAGAAAACCAAACACCTGATTCCGACCCACAAGGGTACGGCTCTGGTAACAGTCATGCCGGAACAGATTCAGTCCCCATCCATGACGGCGGATTGGGAAGAAAAATTGTTGCTCATTGAGAAAGGCGAATATGCCAGCGAGGACTTTATGGACGAGATCAAAGATGTGATTGCCGGTCTGATTCAGAACTATGAAGTAATCCGTGATTCCGAGGTTATGATGTCGAAAGAAGCCAATTCTATCGGCAAATGCCCGCTCTGCGGCAGTGCTGTAGAGGACAAAGCCAAGGCATTTTTCTGTTCCAACAGAGCTTGCAAATTTGCCCTCTGGAAAAACAATCGCTACTTTGCGAGCATCGGCAAGAGCATGACTTCTGCCACGGCGCAGAAATTGCTTGGTTCCGGCAAGGTAAAGCTCAAGAATTGCAAGTCCGAAAGAACGGGCAACACCTTTGATGCCACCGTCTTTATGGAGGTATCAGATGATGGCAAAACGAAGTTCAGTATGGAATTTGAAAATGGAGGAAAGCGCAAATGACAAATGAGTACAACCCGGATGGTAAGGAAATCCGATTTATCGACAGCCATTATAAGGATTTGTTTCATATCCCCGATGGCAGCTGTGTGCAGATTCACTACCCGGATGAAATGGTTGTGAAGCCCTGCACCTTCATTGACGAGTATCATACGCAGATCGGATACAATGTGTTTCATATCTGCCAGTTTGCAGAAATTATGGAGCGCAACGGCGCAAGCTATATGCCGGAGCCTGAGATTATGGGCGATGAAGCCGCATGGAAGGTCGGAAAGGATAGAATCCTTGCGGTGCAGACCTGCGAAGATGGTTACGACTACACCCTGTTGGATGAAAACTACAACGAGATTGATGGCGGTCAGGTTGATAACCCTGAACTGTCCATGCTCGAAGTCCGCCGGGATATTCTGGAATCCTTCGGCTGGAGCGCCGGGAACTGCGGGCAATGTTCTATGAGGATGTCATGGAGCAGGCTTTTGAAGTCGGCAGACAGGCGGTGGTGGTCAATGACCCTATCGCTGAGCTTGCTTTTAAGCTCGACCGTTTTGCAGAGAACTTCGACCCCTATGAATATATGGATCAGGTCGATGATGTGCAGGCGCATATCCAAGAAATCAAGCAGATCTTGCCGCTGGTAATACGGCTCCGTATCGTGAGTTCCTGAATACAGCCATTGAAGAAGCCCGTGAGGAAACTGCGGTTGAGGTTGCCAAAGTGCTGAAAAGTCAGCTGGATAAGCTCGACTCTCCGAAGCGTGAGTCGGTCATGGAAAAACTGGCACAAGGCCGCAGAAAAAGCTGCGCCTGCCAGTCCCTCTCCCAAACGCAAAGAGCCTGAACGATAAGGAGGACACGGATATGAAAAACGAAAAATGGGATGATGTTCACGGAAATACCACCCCGGATGACAGAATGGTTGCTTTTCTGGAAAGCCCCACGGATTCCTATGCGATTCTTCAGCTGCGGGAAGATGTAGACGATAATATCCCGCTCATGTTTGCAAATTACAGCTACCTTCAGAAGAAAGAAATGGAGCCTGAGATTGACCGTTACGAGGTGGTCTATCATGGCTCCATTTCTATGTCCGAGGATGTGAATCGGCAGCTGGAAGATTTGTATGTAAGTTCAATATTGACCACCCGGATGATTTCCGTGGTCACAGTATGTCGGTCAGCGACATCGTAGCCTTAAAGGTAGTCGGTGAGGTATCCTTTCACTATGTAGATTCTGTTGGGTTTCAGAAGCTGGAAAACTTTATGAAGTCCGAAAACTACCTGAAAAACGCAGAGATGGCAATGGAAGATGATTATGGGATGATTGACGGTATCATCAATAACGGAAAAGCGTCCGGATTAGAGGAACGTCCTTCGGTGTTGGAGCAGTTAAAGGAAAAGCCCGTGCCGGATGTTTCCCATAAGCCGCCCAAGAGCCACCCGGAAAGGGAGATTGAATGATGGATTTCACACAGGATGAGCGGAACATGATGATGCTTTACAGCCCTGGCACAAGGTCAGGGCTGTGTGAAGCACTGACACTGATGAAGGAACAGCTTTCGGAGGACGAGTCAGAGCTTTTTGCTTTGGCAGACTCGGTTCTCCGTAAAGTTTCAGCCATGGACGATGCCGCCTTTGAGAAGCTGAACCTTTATCCGGATTGATAGGATTGGAGGGATACAATGAACGCAAAAGAGCGATTTTATTCCGGATTAGCAAAAGAAACGATTGGGAAAATCACCTCGAACACAGATAACTGGACTTCGTTTTTGAGAACGATGTCCCGCAACTATGAGTTCACCTATCCGGAACAGGTGATGATTTATGCTCAGCGCCCCAATGCGACCTTTTGCAAGCCCTATGAGGACTGGAACGCTGAAAATTACCGCAGATATGTAAAGCGTGGCTCTACCGGCATTGCTCTGTTTGTGATGAACAGGGATAAACCGTATCTGCGCTATGTGTTTGATGTGGCGGATACCGGCGTTCGCCGTTCTTCCCCGGAACTGAAACCGTGGGAGGTGACGCCTGAAAACCGCTCCTATGTCATGGAAGCGATGGAGCGTACCTTCGGTGTTGCCGCTGACGGGGTACTGGAAGCACAGCTTGAAGATATTGCATCCGCACTGGCGGCTGAGTATTGGGACGATTACAAAAAGCAGTTCCTCGACATCGTTGCCAACAGCTTCCTTGAGGAGTATGATGAACTCAACATCGAAGTAGCTTTCAAAAATGCGGTGGCAAACAGCGTATCCTATACGATGTATTGCCGGTTCGTGGAAAGTCCCGACAACTACTTCGAGCATGAGGATTTCCAGAAGGTGTTTGATTTTAACACCAGACAGACGGTAAATGCCCTTGGTACTGCGGTGAATGCCATCAGCACAAGGATGTTTCAGGAAATCGAAAAAGCGATTGGAGAACATGAGCAGATTAAAGCTACCGAAAGGAGTACAGATTATGAGCGAGATGACTTACAGACAGGCCGGAGATTATCAGATTCCGAACCTTCAGTTGGAGAACGAGGGAGAGAAACCTCTGGGCAAGTACGGCAGGATGCGTCGAGCATTTTTGGAACAGAACAATCCGATGCTCCTGAACGACATGATTCTGACGGAGAGCCTGTTCCCGCACCTGTGGGAGATCGAGGAAACAGCGAAAGCCAGAGTGGAGTTTCTGATGGAGCAGTACCTGAAGGACAGCCCCGCACCGGACAAGGAAACGCAGCAGATGGCGTGGGTGCAGCACATGAACAGCCTGAAAGCACAGGCGGAGGAAGTCGTGATGACGGAGCTTATCAACAGCTGAGTCTGAACCTTTTCCTCTCCGAAAATGAACAAATCAGTTTTATCGACCGAGCAGAGAGCTTTACGCCCTCTGCTTTTTCTTTTGCCCAGGAAGAAATCGACCACTTCCTTCTGCTTGGTAGCAATACCGATGAAGCCCGAAAAGTCGTAGCGCTGGAATATATGAAGCAGAAGCCGTTGGAAGAAATCGTTCAGACCTTAAAGCAGGTCTATCACGGCGGCTATGGTCTGAAAGAAGATAGCGGGAATATCTGTGCGTGGTATGCCGAGGACGGTATCCACCTTGCCAAAGGTTCCTCTGCCATTGACAGCCCCAGAGCGCAGATCGTTTCTTGGGAAACGGTTGCCGAGCGCATTGGAGAACTGCTTGAAAATGGTCGGTTCGCAACTAATGTGGAACTGGTAGAAGCATCCGGATATGAGCGTCAGAAGTTGGCAGAATCCCTGTGGCATCTTTATCACGATTTGAGTGAAGAAGCCCGTTCCAGCAACTATCTGGCAATTCTTCATCAGGAACCGTTTCGTGGTTTCCCTGACGAAACCGCAGACTTGGCTGAAAAGTTGGATGACCCTCGTTTCCACGCAACCTTGGTACAGCAGTATTCGGAATTTAGAAAAACCCTTGCGGAAAATCCCGATCTGCTTCGTTTTCACTATCACAAGCTGAATCTCATTCAGAAACAGCTGTATGAGTTGAATATGCCTTTGCGTGAGTATCAGACCGATATGATGCAGATGCCCCTTGTCCGCCAGTTCATTACGGATGATGAAGTCAATGCAGACTTGACCCGTGGAAGCGGCTTTTCCGGTGGTAAAGCCCGTATTTATAACTACTGGCAGGAGAATCATTCTGCCAAGGAAAAGATGGACTTCCTGAAGCATGAATACGGAACCGGTGGTCATTCCCATGCCTGCTCTGGTGCAACGCACAGCGGTCAGGATCACGATGCCAAGGGTGTTGCTTACACCAAGAGCGGTTGCGATAAATTGCAGATGTCCTGGGCGCAGGTGGTGCAGAGAATCGACGGTCTGATACGAAAGGGACGCTACCTCAGCCCGGAGGAAGAAGCGGAACGACAGGCTATCGAAGAAGCTAAAACTGATCCGTTGGAAGATGTTTATGACCGTTTCGCAGTGATTGATACCGAGGATGGCGAGTATGCGATCTGGGATAATCAGACCGATGACTACTATGTAGACCCGGAAGGCGTTACGGAATACTTCACGGACGAATGGCTTGCCAATGACTATTTGGAGGAAGTTCGTCAGTCCGTAGCTGCGATGGAGTCGGTTCAGCCAGAAGCGCCTGTGGCAGAGCCTGCCGAAGTTGTGGAAGCATCTGCTTCCGAGGAACCGAAATGGAATTATCAGGTCGGTGACACGGTATATCTGGACGATACAGCTTTCCGTGTGGAGCAGATCACGGACAGAGAAGTTCAGCTGCGTGACCCTACGCTTGCTTATCCCATCTTCCGTGCCGAGAATCGTGAGAATTTCGAGCGTATGCTCTCTCAGGACGAAAGAAACCATGCGGTAAGGGTTGATGCCCAAACCGAAGAAAAGCCCGTTACAGAGGATTTTCTGGGCAAAACCGAACCGAGGGACTACACCCCTGAGTATCAGCTGTTAGACCGTCTGCGTATGGACTGCGAATACTTCCTTGGTGCAGGACAGCACAGCGAAAAGCATCTGTGGGCAGGCAACCGCCATGCACAGATTGCCAAGATGCGTGAGCTGTATGAAATGATTCCCGACAAACCAGAATGGCTGACACCTGAGATGATTAACAGCTACGAGGAGCGCATGGCTCCCCGCTATCTGGTTGCCGCCTACCATCACTTTGAAAACGGCTTCGATGATAAACTGGACTACTACACTCTGGAAGAAGCGGAAAAAGCTGCCCAGGGCTATGTGGACGGAACCATGGAGGATGACGGATTCAAGTACGATGGTGCTGCCGTTTACGATCAGCAGGAGCATAAGTGCATCCGTATCTATGGGGACTACCCTGACGAAAAGGCACACGCACAGGTCAGAGCCAGTGCGGAACCCGAACAGCAGGAACCGGAACACTTCATCGATCATTTTTATGTTGCCGAGGACATTCAGAAGCGGGGTGCGCTGGACATCAAGGAATACAGTTCCTTTGATGATGCCCTGCGAGCCTACTATGCACTTCCTGACACGCAGAGAAAAGCCCTGGGTGCAATGAATACCAGAGATCTGCCGGGTAGTCTGGACTTCGTACAGTGCGTAGATGGAAAGGACACCATCATTCAGGATTATGCCAGGTGGACGGATGGCAGAATGCCGAAGTCATGGACATTATCGCTCAGCTTGAGCAGTCCATCACCACCAGAGAAATCCCACCTGTTCCTGCGGTGAACTTCCACATCACGGATGACAACATCGGTGAAGGTGGACCGAAGCAGAAATTCGCAAGAAACATCGCAGCCATTGAAACTCTGTTCAAACTGGAAAGCGAGAACAGGAACGCCACTACCGAAGAACAGGAGATTTTGTCGAATTATGTCGGTTGGGGCGGTCTGGCAGATGCCTTTGACCCGGACAAGGGAAATTGGGCGAAGGAGTATCAGACACTGAAAAACCTGCTTTCCGAAGATGAATATGCTGCGGCAAGAGCTTCCACCCTGAACGCACATTACACCAGCCTACGGTCATTCGCTCCATCTACGATGCGGTCGGACAGATGGGCTTTGAAACAGGAAATATTCTGGAGCCTGCTATGGGTATCGGCAACTTCTTTGGTATGCTCCCTCCTGAAATGCAGAGCAGCCGTTTGTATGGTGTGGAACTGGATTCCATCACCGGCAGAATTGCTCAGAAGCTCTATCCCAACGCAGAAATCAAAGTAGCCGGTTTTGAAACGACAGACCGCCGAGACTTTTACGATCTGGCTGTGGGTAATGTCCCTTTCGGCAACTACAAAGTGTCCGACAAGCCGTATGACAAGCTGGGATTCTCCATTCACAACTATTTCTTTGCCAAGGCTTTGGATCAGGTTCGTCCCGGTGGTGTGGTCGCTTTTGTGACAAGCCGTTACACCATGGATTCCAAGAACTCTGACGCAAGGCGATATATGGCGCAGAGGGCGGAACTGCTTGGTGCAATCCGTCTGCCAAACGATGCCTTTAAGAAAAACGCAGGCACGGAAGTCGTGTCCGACATCCTGTTCCTGCAAAAGCGTGACCATCCGATTGACATTGTACCGGAATGGGTAAACCTTGACCGCACCGAAGAAGGACACACCATGAACAGCTACTTTGTCGCTCATCCTGAAATGGTTCTGGGCGATACGGTGGAAGAAGTACCGCCTACGGCATGGACATTACAGTGCGTCCCATTGAGGGCATGGAACTGTCCGAACTTCTGAAAGAAGCAGTTTCCCACATCCAAGGAACCTATCAGGCTGTGGAGCTTCCCGAAGCTGACAAGGGTAAGGAAATCGAAACCATTCCTGCAACCCCGGATGTAAAGAATTTCTCTTATACCGTGTGGATGGCAATGTGTACTTCCGTGAAAACTCCCTGATGCGCCGTGTAGACCTGAATGAGAAAGCAAAAGACCGTGTGATGGGCATGGTGGAACTTCGTGGTATCGTCAACGAGCTGATCGAATATCAGCTTGAGGATTACCCGGATGAAATGATTACTCAGAAACAGGCAGAACTGAATGATGCCTACGATGCGTTTGCCGCAAAGAACGGGCTTATCAATAATCGAGCCAATGGTCAGGCATTTGCTGACGATTCCTCCTACTATCTCCTGTGTTCTCTGGAAAATGTGGATGAGGACGGCAATCTGAAAAGCAAGGCGGATATGTTCACCAAGCGAACCATCAAGCCGGAACGCAGAGTGACGAGCGTGGATACGCCGTCCGAAGCTCTGGCAATCTCTATCGGTGAGCGTGGCAAGGTGGATTTGCCGTTTATGGCACAGCTGCTTGGAACACCTGGAGAATACGATGCGATTCAGGCAGAGCTTCGAGGGGTGATCTTCAAAGACCCGATGGCTCCCGATGCTGTGGAAGTTGGATGCAGACTGCCGATGATTACCTTTCCGGTGATGTAAGAAGCAAGCTGCGTGTCGCACAGATGGCGGCAGACAGGGATTCTTCCTTCCACATCAATGTGGAAGCCTTGCAGAAAGCACAGCCGAAGGACTTGGATGCGTCCGAGATTGATGTGCGTTTGGGTGCAACATGGATTGATGCCGATTATATTCAGCAGTTCATGGAGGAAACCTTTGAAACGCCGTATTACTTGCGCCGTTCCATTGAGGTCAAGTTCTCCGAGCTGACCGCAGAGTGGCGCATCAACGGTAAGAGTTCTCCCAACTACAACGATGTGGCGGCGTATGTCACCTACGGTACAGAGCGAGCAACGCATATCGGATTCTGGAGGAAACGCTGAATCTGAAGGATATTCGTATCTATGATACGATTGAAGATGCAGATGGTAAGCAGAAGCGTGTCCTCAATAAAAAAGAAACTACCCTGGCACAGCAGAAACAGCAGGCAATCAAGGATGCGTTCCGAGATTGGATTTGGAGAGATCCGCACAGACGAGAAACCCTTTCCACCAAGTACAACGAACTTTTTTAACTCCACCAGACCTCGTGAGTATGATGGCTCTCATATCCGTTTCGGCGGCATGAACCCGGATATTACCCTCCGTGAACACCAGAGAAATGCTATCGCTCATGTGCTATATGGTGGAAATACGCTGCTTGCACACGAAGTTGGTGCGGGCAAGACCTTCGAGATGGCTGCATCGGCTATGGAGAGTAAACGGCTTGGATTGAGCCAGAAATCCCTGTTCGTTGTGCCGAATCACTTGACCTTACAGTGGGCAAACGAGTTCCTGCACCTCTATCCGAGTGCCAAGCTCCTTGTTGCCACCAAGAAGGATTTTGAAACAGCAAACCGTAAGAAGTTCTGCGCTCGTATCGCAACGGGTGACTATGATGCAGTCATCATCGGTCACAGCCAGTTTGAAAAAATCCCGCTTTCTGCCGAACGACAGGAACGGCAGCTGCGGGAGCAGATTGATGAGATCGAGGGTGCGATTGCGGAGCTGAAATGGCAGCGTGGCGAAAACTTCACGATCAAGCAGATGGAGAAAACACGAAAATCATTGGAAGCCAGACTGGACAAGCTCCTTGCCGCTGACAAGAAAGATGATGTCATTACCTTTGAGCAGTTGGGTGTAGACCGGCTGTTTGTGGACGAAAGCCATGCGTTCAAGAATTTGTTCCTCTACACAAAAATGCGAAATGTGGCAGGTCTGTCCACCTCCGAAGCCCAGAAATCTTCGGATATGTTTATGAAGTGCCGCTATATGGATGAGCTGACCGGCGGGCGTGGTGTGATCTTTGCAACCGGTACTCCAGTAAGTAACTCGATGACCGAGCTTTATACGGTCATGCGCTATCTCCAGTACAGTACGCTCCAGCAAAAGAACCTGACCCATTTTGATTCCTGGGCATCGACCTTCGGAGAAACAACAACTGCGATTGAGCTTGCACCGGAGGGAACCGGCTATCGTGCCAGAACCCGATTTGCGAAGTTCTTCAACCTGCCTGAACTGATGAATATGTTCAAGGAGGTTGCCGACATCAAGACCTCTGACCAGTTGCATCTCCCTGTTCCCGAAGCAAAGTTTGAAACGGTTGTGGTTCAGCCTCTGAGTACCAGAAGGATATGGTGGCTTCCCTTTCAGAGAGAGCAGCAGATGTTCATGCCGGTATTGTAGACCCGTCCGTCGATAATATGCTCAAGATTACCAGCGACGGACGAAAATTGGGACTGGATCAGCGGCTAATGAACACCCTGTTACCCGATGACCCTGACAGCAAGCTCAATGCCTGCGTGGGAAATATCCTGCGTATCTGGCAGGACGGTCAGGCTGACAAATTGACCCAGTTGGTGTTCTGCGACCTTAGCACACCGAAAAATGATGGAACCTTCAATGTCTATGATGATGTCAAAACCAAGCTGATTGCAAACGGTGTGCCTGCGGAAGAAGTTGCCTTTATCCATGATGCAGATACCGAGCAAAGAAAAAAGACCTCTTTGCCAAGGTTCGTACCGGGCAGGTGCGAGTGCTTCTTGGCAGTACGCAAAAGATGGGTGCAGGAACCAACGTCCAGGACAAATTGGTGGCAGTTCACCACTTGGATGTGGGTTGGCGTCCGTCTGATATGACCCAGAGAAACGGTCGTATCATCCGTCAGGGCAACCGGAACAAAGAGGTTCAGGTGTATCAGTATGTGACCGAGGGAACCTTCGATGCCTACCTGTATCAGACCTTGGAAAACAAGCAGAAGTTTATTTCTCAGATTATGACCTCCAAATCACCGGTTCGCTCCTGTGACGATGTGGATGAGCAGGCGCTGTCCTATGCGGAGATCAAGGCGCTGTGTGCCGGCAATCCGCTTATCAAGGAAAAGATGGACTTGGACATTGATGTGGCAAGGCTGAAGGTGCTGAAAGCTGACCACCAGAGCCAGCAGTACCGTATGGAAGATAAGCTTCTGAAATACTTCCCGGCTGAGATTGAAAAGCAGACAGGCTATATTCATGGCTTTGAAGCTGATATTAAAACCGTGGAAGCACACCCGCAGATTGCCGATGGCTTTTGCGGCATGGAAATCATGGGCAAAGCCTACACCGAAAAGGCAGATGCCGGTGAAATCCTCCTTGCGGCTTGTAAGGACACGAAAAGTGCCGATCCGGTTCCTCTTGGCAGTTACCGTGGCTTTCAGATGGAGCTTTCGTTTGACAGTTTCCGGAACGAGTTCGATGTGACCCTGAAGGGCGCTGTGAGCCACAGAGTAGCCCTTGGAACGGACGCACGAGGAAATATCACCCGACTGGACAATGCCCTTGCAGGCATCCTTGAGCGCTTAGAACGAGCCAATGAGCAGTTGAATAATCTCTACAATCAGCAGGAAGCAGCCAAGGCGGAGGTTGGAAAACCGTTCCCGCAGGAAGCAGAGCTGACAGCCAAAAGTCAGCGACTGGCAGAACTGGATGCAGCCCTGAATATGGAGGACTCTGTGGAAAATCGTGACGAAAGAAGCGAGTCAGAGCGTCCTTCTGTGTTGGCTGATCTGAAATCCAAAGCGGAGCATATCCCGCCTGCAAAATACTCTGAAACCCGTGAGGAGGTGTTGTAATGGCAAAGCGAGATCAGGATGTTCATTTCCTTGCATCCAAGGAGGAGGTCGAGCGAATCCATGAGAAGATGGACGAGCTTGGCATCCGCAGCATGGGAGCCTATCTGCGGAAAATGGCTCTGGATGGTTACTGTATCAGACTGGATTTGCAGGATGTGAAAGCCCTGGTTTCGCTCCTGCGAATCTGCTCCAACAACCTGAACCAGTACGCAAAGCGAGCGAACGAAACAGGCAGCATCTATCGTGCTGACATTGAGGATTTGCAAAAACGGCTGGAGGAGATCTGGACGGACATGAGAGAAGTTCTTGTTCGCCTGTCCTCAATCCAGTAATCCGACAACTTGTTGGGAAGTCGCAGTTTCGGCTGCGGCTTTTACATAAGGGTTGACATCATTGCGTTATGGCAGATACCCTTGTACAATATAATTAAAAGAAAGGGGTTGAGCCTATGAAGCTGGTATTGAAGATATTGGCACTGCCGGTGCTGTTCGTTGTAAAAGTGATTTGCATTCTTGGAAATCTGCTTACAAATGTTGTGTCCTATGTAATTGGTTTATTGCTCTTGGTCATTGGCGGATCTGCGATTTACTGCATTGTAAAGGCTTTGTGGCAGTCCCTGCTTATTCTTGTGGTTCTTGGAATTGCGACAATAGCAGCGGTGTTCTTGCTCGTCTGGGCTGTTATGAAAGTCGAGAATATTGGAGAAAGTCTGGGAGCATTTATCAGGTCATAAGATAATATCAGAGAAAAGTCACCGACCGGTGGCTTTTTCTTTTTGGGAAGGAAGTGATGGGAATGGCAGCGACAAGATTGATTGCACTCCATGTGAATAAGGGAAAGACGGTCGCTCAATGTTTGGCAGACAGAACCGACTACTCACAAAATGCCGCAAAAACCAATGATGGCGAATTTATCAGTTCCTATGAGTGTGATCCAAAGACAGCAGATGAGGAATTTCTGCTTTCCAAACGGCAGTATCAGCATATTACCGGCAGACAGCAGAAGAACAATATCATCGCATACCAGATACGCCAGTCCTTTAAGCCGGGAGAAATCACCCCGGAAGAAGCGAACCAAGTCGGCTATGAAACAGCGATGCGATGGACAAAGGGAAAACACGCTTTCATCGTTGCGACCCACATCGACAAATCCCACATTCACAATCATATCATTTATAATTCGACCTCGCTGGATGCCACACGGAAATTCAAAAACTTCTTTCTTTCCGGTCTGGCGGTGCAAAGACTCAGTGATATGGTTTGCCTGGAACACGGGCTGTCCATTATTACACCGAAGCCGTATCGGGAGCGCCAGAAAAGAACTGTTTATCCCAAGAAGCGTACCCAGCGTGACGAATTATGTGATGCGATTGATGCGGTGCTGAAGCAGAAACCAAAGAGCTTTGATGGCTTTGTTCAGGCTCTGGCTGACATGGGATTTGAGTTCAAGGATGGAAAGCAGCCTGCGTTCAAGGGCGAGAATCAGAAGCGTTTCATTCGGCTGCGTTCCCTGGGCGAAGGATATAGCAAAGAGGAAATTCAAGCGGTTATCTCCGGCAAGAACCTGCACAAATCAAAAGGCGGCTCTGCCAAGGCTCCTGCCCCGAAGCAGTTCCAGATGCTGATTGATATTCAGGCAAAGATGGCCGAGGGCAAGACGGTCGGTTATGAAAAGTGGGCGAAGAAGTTCAACCGAAAAGAAGCTGCCCGAACGGTAATCCTACTGAAAGAAAAAGGCTTGGGCAACTACGACGATCTGACTGCTCATATTGAAAATCTGTCTGCCCGGTTCGATGCGCTTTCTGATTCTATCAAGGTCGCAGAGAAACGTATGGTTGAGGTTCAGGCGTTGCAGCATCGATCGATGTACAGCTACGTACGTCTGAGCATCGATCGATGTACACTTACGTACGTCTGAGCATCGATCGATGTACAGCTACGTACGTCTGAGCATCTTCGTGTAGCTACGTACGTCTGAGCGATGTGTACAGTGTACGTCGAGCATCATCGATGTACGCCTACTCGTCTGAGCATCGCAT
>ENA-OQLB01000489-OQLB01000489.1-human-gut-metagenome-genome-assembly--contig:-NODE-489-length-22304-cov-3.206926_pt1 | contig 22304 bp, 19 predicted proteins | sample MGYA00242656_ERZ504813 | MGnify/ENA primary metagenome ERZ504813 (study PRJEB26092, sample SAMD00036388) | human gut metagenome | host: Homo sapiens | study: EMG produced TPA metagenomics assembly of... | reverse complement strand
AAACAATATCTCTGTAAACGAACAATCGATAAGATTTATGGACAAGAAGATGGAAGAGTATAAAGAAACAGAAATGAACTATACACTGTTAAAAGATCTGTCAGATACAGCAAATGGAGAACAAAAAGGAAAGACAAAGATTTCATTTGAACGTTTTGTGCAGTCAGTATATTTTGATCTGATCTTGGCAGCAGCCAATGAACGGTTGTCCGTTATGAGTGAACAAAGATATTATCTGCTTCGAAAAGAAGAAAATGATATAAACAAAGGATCTTCTGGTCTGGAATTGGAGACTCTTGATGAATGGACAGGAAAAAGAAGAAATGTAAGATCATTATCTGGAGGAGAATCATTTAAAGCAGCATTATCTCTTGCGTTAGGATTAAGTGATGTGATCCAGAACAAAAAAGGCGGGATACAGGTTGATACGATCTTTATTGATGAGGGATTTGGTACTTTAGATGCGGATTCTTTAAATAAGGCGATGCAGATCATAAATTCACTGTCTTTGGAAGGAAATAAGCTGGTTGGCATAATTTCACATGTCGATGAATTGAAAGATCAGATCGATCAAAAGATTGAAGTTTATAAAGATCATGCAGGAAGTAAAGTGAAATAAAAGGAATTGCAAATTCTTATGACAGGAAGTCGAAGACATGATATACTAGGAAAGAAAGAAAATAATCTGTCAAACATTAGAACATTGTACAGATTTGAGAACAGAGAGGAGCTGATGCATGCGAAGCAGATCAGATTGTTGTGACAACAACAGAGTTACTGGATGTCATATGGAATCATCGAAGTGAGAAATTGTATATTTAACAATTTACGCAGCGAAATATGACATAGATTTTAAAAAATAGAATTAATTTTGTCGAATTATGTCGAATCCTTTGGAAATCAACCAAAACTTGCGAAGAAATATGGGTTGTTTGTAAACTTAAATCAAATATATAATTAATTTGTAGAGAAAAACAGAATGGGAGGACTGAAGATGAACAAGATTAATGTGGCTATTGCAGATGACAACCAGAGAACTGTTGAGATGATGACAGAACTGTTAGAGCAGGAAAGTGATATTGAAGTAATCGCAAGTGCGGATGATGGAGAAGAAGCATTGCGTATCATCAAGGAAAAACAACCGGATGTTGTATTACTGGATATCATTATGCCGAAACTCGATGGAATTGGTGTATTAGAACGTTTGCAAACAGAAGATCTAAGTAAAAGACCGATCATTATTGTCTCCGCAATGGGGCAGGAAAATGTCTGCGAAGAGGCTATGGAATTAGGAGCATCTTATTTTATTTTAAAGCCGTTTGATCTAAGAACGATCATTAAGCAGATCAAGCAGGCAAAGATAAAACAGCAGATTCCTGAAAGACCATTCGTTTCTGTACCAGAGAAGATTCATGGATTGACAGAAAACCAGTTGGAGATCATCATAACGAATATGATTCATGAGATCGGGGTTCCGGCTCATATCAAAGGTTATCAGTACTTAAGAGATTCGATCATGATGGCAGTCTGTGATATGGATATTTTAAATTCCATAACAAAACAGCTGTATCCGTCAATCGCACAGAAGTTTGATACGACACCAAGCAGGTAGAACGAGCGATCAGACATGCGATCGAGGTTGCCTGGGGAAGAGGAAATATGGACACGATCGATGCATTGTTTGGCTATACGATTCATGCAGGAAAAGGAAAACCTACGAATTCAGAGTTTATTGCATTGATCGCGGATAAAATACGCCTGGAATATGGAGATGAAGTACTGATCGAGGAAAAATAACAGCATAAGACATCATAATCATGATCAGGAGGTTGAAAAAGTTGGAAAAGAAGTTAAATATTTTAATTGTGGATGGGGACGTATCGAGAAGCAGAGGAGTTAGAAAATGAACTGAATAGAGAGTTTGATATTGTTGGAACAGTATTCGATGGAATGAAAGCAGTTGATGAGATCATTAGAAAGAAACCAGAAGTTGTCTTAATTGATATCATGCTGCCATATATCGATGGAGTCGGGGTGATCGAAAAATGCAGAGAATGTATGGAATATGAACAATTACCAGTATTTATTGTTTTAACATCGATCGGTACTGAGAAATTGATCGAATGCGTCAATCATATGGACATTGATTATTGTATGATGAGACCATTTAAGAATGAGGTACTGTGCCGCAGGATCAAACAAGTTGCAAAAATCAAAGGATTGGATCAGAAAATCATTCAGAAAGAAACAGAAAATAATTTTAAGAAAAATGATCAAAGAACAGTGATCGATCATGAATTTCATATGAAACAGGATGTGACAAAGATCATAAGAGATCTTGGAATTCCGGCTCATATAAAGGGGTATCAGTATATTAGAGAGGGAATTATCATGGCAATTGAGGATATTAATATGATGAATTATATTACAAAGTTATTATATCCAACAATTGCGAAAAAATACAAAACGACATCAAGCAGCGTAGAGAGGGCGATTCGGCATGCGATTGAGGTGGCATGGAGTCGTGGAAAAGTTGAATTGCTGGAAGAAATGTTTGGTTATACGATAAGTTCTGGAAAGGGAAAGCCGACAAATTCAGAGTTTATTGCATTGATCGCGGATAAACTAAGACTCGATTATCATATGAATGCATCTTAAGATGATGATGATGAGATAATATAAGATGCATATGGACGAATACAGGGAGATTGTCTGAAGGAGAAAATATGGATGAAAGACATAGAGTTTTAATTGCAGACAGTTATCCGGACGAGGCAGAACAATTAAAGAAAGAATTATCAGGAAAATATAATGTAATATCAGTAAGAGATAATGGGGTGGATACATTGGATGATATTATAAAATTAAAACCTGATCTTGTAGTTATTGATCTGATGCTTTCAGAGATTGACGGAATTGGTGTAATCGAAAAATGCAGGGAATTGATAGAACCAGATAAAATTCCAGCATTTATTGCATTAACAATGCTCGAAAATAGAGAGCTGATGGAGTGTATCAGACGGTTAAAAGTTGATTATTGTATGATGAAACCGTTTCAGGCAGGAATTCTTGCAGAGAGAATTTCACAGATGATACGGATACGTTCAGTAAATAATGATATTCAAAAAAATGAGAAAGCATTGCATGGACGATCAAAAAGAATGTGTAGCATGTGTGGAACGAATGATGTTCGAAGGCAGATTAGCTTTTTGGTTAGGAATTTAGGGGTGCCTGCACATATTAAAGGGTGCCGTTATATGAAATATGCGATTCTAATGGCGATAGAAGACTGTAATCGTATAAATTATATTACAAAATTATTATACCCTGAGATTGCAAAGAAATGTAAAACAACGACCAGTAGTGTTGAACGGGCGATCCGCCATGCGATCGATATTGTATGGACCAAAGGAAATCAAGAACTTTTAAAAGAGATTTTTGGAACATTTGTGATGGAAGGACAGGAACGTCCGACAAATTCACAATTTATTGCAGCAGTTGCAGATTGGATGCGGCTGGAACATCAGATAAAAGTTTCATAAGAATGAAAATATTTTGGAGGATAAGATGAAAGAATATATTCCTGATTATTATAAGGATTTTCAGTGCATTGCAGATAAATGCAAAGATAGTTGCTGCATTGGATGGGAGATCATGATCGATTCTAAGTCCTATAAAAAATATCAGAATGTTAAAGGAGAATTTCGTGACAGGCTGATGAAAGGCATTGATCACGAAGGCACTCCAGCATTTCATCTTGATGATCGTGACCGCTGTGTGTTTTTGAATCAGAAAAATTTATGTGATATTTATATTGAATTAGGAGAAGACGCTTTGTGTGAGATATGTACACAGCATCCGAGATTTCATAATGAATATGGAAATATTCGCCAGACAGGTCTTGGAATGGCATGCGAAGAAGCTACACGGCTGATGTTTGAGACAAAGGAATTTGGATTATGCCAGATTCAGGGAACGAATACAGAGTCAACGGATGACTTTGATGAATCAGTTTTAGAAATTCAATTATGGATATTGGATTTGCTGAAAAAGAAAGAAAACCCAGTGGAACAAAGAATAGAACAGATATTTGATGTGGTGCAGGGAATCCAGGATCATTTGAACCAAACGGGTGAGATTCTGAATACATGGAAAAATGATCCTATAAAGAAGAATCATATATTAAGTCAAATGCGAGAAGAAACATATATCAAAAACTGGATATCTATATATCAGGAATTAGATTTTATGGAGCCAAAGATTCAGAAGATGTTTTGCAAGATGGAACCAATGCCATGCATGATCAAAGAACAAGGAATCGATGAGTCATATATGGAACATTTGATGAGTTATTTTATTTATCGTTACTTTATGAAATCCTGTGAAGATAATAATCTGATCGATAAAGTTAAGTTCGCAATTTTAAGCTGTTTGATAATTGAACAGATGAATGAATATTGTAAGAGAAATCATATTTTGAAGACACCGCAGGAGATTGCTCGAATTTACTCAAAAGAGATTGAATATTCGCAAGAAAACATGGAAATCATTTTTGAAGAGCTATTATTTGGATAGATCATTATACAAACATTTGTAATAGAACAATATATCTTTATAATAGTTCAGAAAAAAACAATTTAAGAAAATTGAAAGTGAAATATTATGAGAATTCGAAAGAGAAAACCAATAGGGAAAAAGACGATCAAATACATAGAGAAATTGTATGAGGCATATTCAAGGAAGTTATTTTGTATTGCAAAGAATCATGTGAAAGACAATGATCTAGCACAAGACGTGGTGCAAAGTGTATTTGAAAAAGCATTGGTATATCCGGAAAGTATTTTGAAGGTGCCAGAGGAAGAAGTATTTTATTTTCTTACGGCAATAACAAAGAATGAATCCTTACATTGTTGAAAAATGAAAAGAATAATGAACACGAGAGTCTTACATATGAAGACGGGTCAGAAGGGGATTTTGTTGAAGATCCTAGAGATAATTATCTGCAGATGATCGATCTGGAATCTTTAAAACAGAATCTGGCGGCATTACCACGAAGACATCGAGATACGATTTTATTTCGATATGTTTATGGATTGAAATGTAAAGAAATTGCAGATTTATTTAGAATTACAGAGCGAAGTGTTAAAAATCGCTGCAGAGAAGCAAGGGAACTGCTTAGGCAGATGATGGAAGCAGACGAATTGTAATTAGGATCAATATAAAAAGTTAGCAGTGTGATCATACTGCTAACCTTTTATATTTATTGATTTGTTGCATTTTTCATGAGTTTAGATCCGACTTCTTCATAATTATCCGGGAAGAAGATATGAAGGGTATTTTTACCGCTTTTGATCTTCTGTAGTTTTAATTTAAATGTTTGTGTATGCATATCAGAGGATACATCAATAGAATTGAAAGCTTCGATCACATTAGATACTAATTGTTTCTTTGCATCGGATAAGTTCTCAATGTGAAGAGGTTTTAATTCATCCAAAGTAGTCTGTTTTGCTTGTTTAAAAATGTCCAGATAATTGATGTATTGGCTAGACACCTTAACTGTTGCATTTTTCTTATCTTGACCTGTTACCGTGATCTTGTGGTCTAAGGAAGAAAGTTTGCTGCTGATCGCTTTATAGATTTCATTTGCTTGTTTCTTAGTGATCGTAACGCCTGCATTCTTAAAACTCTTCTGAAGAGTTGATATCATGGATGTCTGATATGTTTTTAAAGTATCAGATGCTTCAGAATTATCAATTCCAAGATCTGTCATCGATGTTGTATCTTGTTTTATGATCAGATCATAGAATGCCTCCATGGTGTCATCAGGTTTTGAGTTACTTGTACTCTGTCCACATCCAGCAAGGGATAGCAGTAATATGATCCCTAATATACCGGATAGGAACTGTTTGAAAATCCTACGTTTCATACTTATTGTTCCTTTCTAGTTTATTCATATTTCATTATAGAGATTTTGGGAGGTAAAGTCAATTACTGTCGAATGACGGCTATAAGAAACAGCTCAATTGACGAAGAAGATCATTGTGTGATACACTAGATAACCGAAAGAGAAAAAGGAGAGTTGCGTATTTATGGCAAATAAGACATATGATGCTAATAGTATTTCAGTTTTAGAAGGACTAGAAGCTGTTAGAAAACGCCCTGGAATGTACATTGGAAGTGTATCTACCAAGGGATTGAATCATTTAATATATGAGATAGTAGACAATTCGGTCGATGAATTTCTGGCAGGATATTGTGATGAGATCACAGTATCTTTAAATAAAGATGGAACAGCAACTATTACGGACAATGGACGAGGAATTCCGGTCGGAATTAATGAAAGAACAGGAAAAACAGCGGTAGAGATGGTATTTACCATGTTACATGCAGGAGGTAAGTTTGGAGATGGAGGATATAAGATTTCTGGAGGACTGCATGGAGTTGGTGCATCCGTTGTTAATGCCCTTTCAACATGGCTTACGGTAACTGTAAAACAAGGAGGAAAGATTTACCAGCAGAGATATGAGCGTGGAAAGATCATAACACCTCTTGAGGTGATCGGTACCTGTAGAAAATCAGATACGGGAACAAACGTCCAGTTTTTACCAGACCCAGAGATTTTTGATAAGACATATTTTAAAGCAGCAATGGTTAGAAACCGTTTGCATGAGACTGCGTATTTGAATCCAAAACTTACGATTCATTATGTGAATGAACGAGAAGGTGAAGAAACAACAGTTGATTATCATGAGCCAGAAGGAATCTGCGCTTATGTAAAGAAATTAAATGAAGGAAAACAAATGCTTCATGAACCAGTATATTTTAAAAGAATGATTGATGGAATTGAGGCAGAAGTGGCATTTCAGTATACAGAGGATTTTGGGGAGAATATTCTGGGATTTTGTAATAACATTTATACGATCGAAGGTGGAACACATATCACAGGGTTTAAGACGAAATTCACTACGATCATGAATCAATATGCCAGAGAGATCGGGGTATTAAAAGAAAAAGATTCGAATTTTACTGGAACAGATGTGAGAAATGGTATGACAGCAATCGTTTCCGTCAAACATCCAGAACCAAGATTTGAAGGACAGACGAAGACGAAACTGGATAATCCAGATGCAGCCAAAGCAGTTGGAGAGATCGCGGGAGAAGAATTGGTTCTTTATTTTGATAAGAATCTAGATACTTTAAAAAAAGTGCTGGCATGTGCGGAAAAATCAGCGAAGATCCGTAAAGCGGAAGAAAAAGCGAAGACGAATATGCTGGTAAAACAGAAGTTGTCAATTGACAGCAACGGAAAACTGGCGAACTGTGAAAGTCGTAAAGCACAAGACTGTGAGATTTTTATTGTCGAGGGAGATTCTGCTGGTGGTTCTGCAAAAACAGCAAGAAATCGAAAGACACAGGCAATCCTTCCAATTCGAGGAAAAATCTTAAATGTAGAGAAAGCTACGATGGATAAAGTTCTTGCGAATGCAGAAATTAAAACGATGATCAATGCATTTGGATGTGGTTTTCTGAAGGATATGGAAATGATTTTGATATCAGTAAGCTTCGTTATCACAAGATCATTATTATGACAGATGCTGATGTGGATGGTGCACATATCGCAACATTGCTTTTGACGTTCTTTTATCGTTTTATGCCAGAATTGATCACGCATGGACATGTATTTCTTGCAACACCGCCGCTTTACAAAGCAATGCCCCAAAAGGGCGAAGAAACTTATCTGTTTGATGATGCAGCACTGACAAGATATCGTGCAGAACATAAGGGAAACTTTACTTTACAACGTTATAAAGGTTTAGGAGAGATGGATGCACAACAGTTATGGGAGACAACGCTGAATCCAGAAAGTCGTACATTAAAACAGATTGAGATCGAAGATGCTAGAATGGCCTCCGATATTACTTCTATGCTGATGGGAAGCGACGTACCACCTCGCAGACAGTTCATTTATGAAAATGCAAATGAAGCGATGTTAGATATATAAATAGAAAGGAAACAATAGATAATGTCAGAACATATTATTAAAGCAGAATTTTCTGAGGTTATGCAAAAATCATATATCGATTATGCGATGAGTGTTATTTGTGCAAGAGCACTTCCAGATGCCAGAGATGGATTAAAGCCAGTACAGAGAAGAGTTTTATATTCCATGGATGAATTAGGACTTCGTTATGACAGGCCACATCGAAAATCTGCAAGAATTGTCGGGGATACCATGGGTAAATATCATCCACATGGTGACAGTTCCATCTACGAATCCTTAGTTGTTATGTCTCAGGATTTCAAAAAAGGAGTCCCTCTTGTTGATGGACATGGAAACTTTGGTTCCATAGAGGGAGACGGCGCTGCGGCTATGCGATATACAGAAGCACGACTTCAGAAGATCACACAGGAAGCATATCTTGCAGACCTTGACAAAAATGTAGTTGATTTTGTATCGAACTTTGATGAAACAGAAAAAGAACCTGAAGTACTTCCAGTTAAGGTGCCAAACTTATTGGTAAATGGAGCAGATGGAATCGCTGTTGGTATGACAACGAGTATTCCACCACATAATTTAGGGGAAGTTGTTGATGCAGTGAAAGCATATATGCGAAAAGAAAGCATCACAAACGAAGAACTCATGGAATATATAAAAGGTCCGGATTTTCCAACAGGCGGCCTTGTGATCAATAAGAAAGATTTGTTAAATATTTATTCTTCAGGAACAGGTAAATTAAAATTAAGAGGAAAAGTAACTTTTGAACCAGCAAAGAAACGTGGGGAAAAAGATAAACTGGTAATTTCAGAAATTCCATACACAATGATCGGAAATAATATTTCCAAGTTTTTATCAGATACCGTAGCACTCATAGAGAACAAAGTGACAACAGATATTTTGGATATTTCCAATGAATCCTCTAAAGATGGAATCCGAATTGTATTAGAACTTCGAAAGGGTGCAGATGTTGAACGCTTAAAAAATCTCTTATATAAGAAAACAAAACTTGAGGATACATTTGGTGTGAATATGCTGGCGATTGTTGATGGACGTCCGGAGACACTGGATCTTAAGGGAATCATTGAAAATCATACGCAGTTTTATTATGAAGTAACAAGAAGAAAATATAAAACATTACTATCAAAATTATATGAACAAAGAGAAATTAAAGAAGGGTTGATCAAAGCATGTGATATGATTGATCTGATCATTGAAATCATTCGTGGAAGTAAGAGTCAGAAGGAAGTGAAGGCATGCCTTACCAAAGGAGATGTTGGAAATATTAATTTCAAGTCTTCAGATTCTATGATCGAAGCAACCAAGCTTTCTTTTACAGACAAACAGGCAAGTGCGATCCTTGATCTTAAATTATACCGATTGATCGGATTAGAGATTTTGATGTTAAAAGAAGAATATGAAGAGATTCTTGCAAAGATCGAAGAATATGAAGATATCTTAAATAACGAGAAATCTTTAAAGAACGTGATTCGTAAAGAATTAGATAAGATTAAAAAAGAATTTGGACGCGAAAGAAGAACTGTGGTCGAAGATGGAAAAGAGGCAGTTTATGTTGCTGCACCAGTCAAAGAAGAGACGGTTTATTTTGTGATGGATCGTTTTGGATATTCCAAGACAATGGATAAGGCAACTTATCAGAGAAATAAGGAAAATATCTTAAAAGAATACAAGTTTATTGTGCCTTGTATGAATACAGATAAGATCTGTATCTTTACCAATCTCGGTGTGATGCACCAGATCAAGGTACTGGATATTCCAGCCGGAAAATTCAGGGATAAAGGGGTACCAATTGATAATTTATGTAATTATGACAGTACAAAAGAATATATCATCCAAGTGCTGGATGCAGAATCAATGATTCATTCATCACTTTTATTTGCAACAGCAAAAGTATGTTAAAAGTGATGGATGGAGAGTTGTTAAATGCAGCAAAGAGAACTGTGCAGGCAACCAAATTATCGGAAGATGAGTTGATCGAAGTGATTCCGATAGACTGGATGGAAGGATCCGAAGACAAAGTAGTCCTTCAGACGAAAGAAGGAGTTTTCTTAAAATTCTTGCTTTCCGAGATTCCAAAAAAGAAGAAGAGTGCATTAGGTGTTCGTGGAATGAAGTTATCAAAAGATGATTCACTAACGAATATTTATGTGATGGCAGCACAGAATATCAGTTCTATCGTATATAAAGAAAAAGAACTGGAATTTCATCGGTTAAAACTATCAAAAAGAGATAGCAAAGGAACTAAAGTCCGCAGATAGATCTAAGATAGAAAGGAAAAATCATGGTAATTGACTTGATCATACCAACATATAAGCCAGGAGATAAGTTTCAGGAATCATTAAAACGACTTGCATTGCAGACAAGAAAACCAGACCGCATTATTTTAGTTAACACAGAGGCAGAATTTTTGACGAGGAAATGATCACTCCATATGATAATGTAGAAGTTCATCATATTAAAAAAGAAGAATTTGATCATGGGAAAACAAGAGATTATGGAGCATCGCTTGCCAAAGAAGCTGACATTTTAATGTTTATGACAGATGATGCGATTCCAAAAGATAAATATATGGTGGAAAATCTGATTAAAGCATTTGATGATCCAATAGTAACAGCTGCTTATGGAAGGCAGATGGCTGATCCTGAAAAAAATTATATTGAGTATTATACAAGAATCTTTAATTATCCTCTAGAAAGCAGAGTTAAAACAAAAGAGGATCTGGATACTCTGGGGATCAAAACATTTTTCTGTTCAAATGTATGCAGTGCTTATCGAAGATCAGAGTATGATGCAATGGGAGGCTTCGAGCATAAAACAATTTTTAACGAGGACATGATCATGGCTTCAAAGATGATCGAAGATGGAAAGGCAGTTGCCTATCAGGCAGATGCAAGGGTATGGCATTGGCATGATTACAAGGCGATACAACAGTTACATAGGAATTTCGATCTTGCAGTGTCACAAGTAGATCATGGAGGATTGTTTCTTAAAGTGAGATCAGAATCGGAAGGTGTAAAAATGGTTATCGCGACGATCAAGCATCTTTTTAAAAAGGGGAAAATATATCTTATTCCAAAGTATGTGATCGATACAGGATTTAAATTGATCGGATATAAACTTGGAAGAAATTATAAAAAACTGCCAAAATGGATGGTTTTAAAGCTTACGATGAATCAGACTTATTGGAAAGCTTAACAAAACTTAATAAAATCACCTACTGTTTTTTGTATGATATGATATAATCTACAATGATAAGCAGATAATTGTGAGGAGGACACGAATGAAGATTAAGAAGTTTAAAATTATCCTAAGTCTGTTTTTGATCATAGGAATTGCTGCAGGGGGAGTGCTTGGATATTATGATGCAAGATTAGAAGCAGCAGTGAATAATAAGAATGGAAGTACACTGACAGACGTAAAGGTAGATGATAATCTGACATTTAATAAGAATGTTATTAATATCTTATTAGTTGGATCTGATCATGGAGCAATCAAAGGTGATCACGGAAGATCTGACAGTATTATGATCGCAACGGTCAATTTTAAGACAAAAGAATTAAAGCTCACTTCTTTGATGAGAGATATGTATGTTGAGATTCCAGGACATGGACATAACAAGTTAAATGCAGCCTATGCATTTGGTGGTGTAGAATTATTATACCAGACGATCGCTAAGAACTTTGGGATTAAGATCGACAAGTATTGTGTTGTTGATTTCTCAACATTTGAGAAAGTTATCAATAAAGTTGGCGGTGTAGAAATTTCGCTGGAAGAAAAAGAAGCAAAATACTTGAATACAACAAATTACATTTCAAAGAAGAAATACCGTAATGTGAAGGTTGGGAAACAGACATTGAATGGAAATCAGGCATTAGGATATGCCAGGGTTCGTTACGTTGTTTCTTAAGAAATACGGAGATGGAGACTTTGGAAGAACAGGTCGTCAAAGAGCAGTACTTCAAGCAGCACTTAATAAAGTATTGCAGCAGAGCCCAACAAAGATCGCAGATATTGCGTTAGATTCATTAGCCGATGTGTCAACAGATATGAGTGCAAAATACCTGAAGAGTCTGGTATTGAAAGTTGTTCAGATGGGGACGACAGAAATCGACCAGATGAGGGTGCCATTAGAAGGTACTTATAAGATGGGAAGAGCACAGAGCAATATGTTCGTATTCTTTATAAACTTCAGTGCTAATAAAGCAGCCATGAATTATTTCTTATTTGACAAAGGCAGTGAAAAAGACTGGGCAAAAGAATATGGAGGAATATCTTCTGTTGAGACATTTGGATATTCCGGAACATCATCATCTGACTCAACAAGCAGTAGTTCATCATATTCAACATCTAGTACAAGAAGCAGCTATCAGCAGGAAAGTTACAGCACAACAAGCAGCAGCCATACGACTTATAGTACAAGGTCTACAACTACGAGAAGTACAGAAGAACGTGTGACAGAAAGTACAACGTCACAGCCACAGACATCTGCACCAAGACCAACCACAGCACATCATACAACGACAGCTGCGGCGACAGAATCAACACCTTCTGGTGATTCTGTTGAAGAAGAATAAACAAAAATAAATTAAAATGAAAATGTGTCAAGGTAGAATCACTGTCATATCATATTCTTTCTTGACACATATTTGTATAATTGGTAGAATAAAAAAAGTTACCAATACCCTGTAATATACCATTACGGTGATAGAATAAGACAAAGAAAGGAAATAAAAGATATGCGACAGATCGTTCTTTCTATTTTAGTAGAGAATACTCCCGGGGTATTAAGCCGAATTTCTGGTTTATTTACAAGAAGAGGGTATAACATAGACAGCATCACAGCATGTACGACACAAGATCAGAAGTTTTCAAGAATTACGATCGCAGTCAGCGGTGATGATATGATCTTGAAACAGATCAAGAATCAACTTTCAAAACTGGAAGATGTTGTGAAGATTTTTGAACTGGAAAACAGTAAGTCTGTTTGCAGAGAATTGATCCTTGCAAAGATCCGTGCAAACAAGACAGAGAAACAGGAGGTTATCACGATTGCAGATATTTTCAGAGCGAAAGTTGTGGATGTATCTAAGGATAATCTGATGATCGAGTTAACTGGGAATGTGAATAAGATAGAAGCATTTATCAATCTGATCAGTGATTTTGGAGTGATCGAAATTGTGAGAACAGGAATCACTGGTTTATCAAGAGGAGAAGATAACTCTAATATATTTTGATGAGAGTAACGGGTCAGGACCCTTACTATAAAGCCAAAAAATGGAGGAATGAAAAATGGCAAAGATTTATTATCAAGAAGACTGTAACTTATCACTTTTAGATGGAAAAACCATCGCTATTATCGGTTATGGAAGCCAGGGACATGCGCATGCCCTTAACTTAAAAGAGTCTGGATGCAATGTTATCATCGGTCTTTATGAAGGAAGCAGATCTTGGAAGAGAGCAGAAGAACAGGGATTTGAAGTGTACACATCTGCAGAAGCTGCTAAGAAAGCTGATATCATCATGATTCTGATCAACGATGAAAAACAGGCTAAATTATACAAAGAAAGCATCGAACCAAACTTAGAGCCAGGAAATATGTTAATGTTCGCTCATGGTTTCAATATCCACTTCGGATGCATCACACCTCCAAAAGATGTGGATGTAACTATGATCGCACCTAAAGCTCCAGGACATACTGTAAGAAGCGAATATCAGGCAGGAAAAGGAACTCCTTGCTTAGTAGCTGTTGAACAGGATGCTACAGGTAAAGCATTAGATTTAGCACTTGCTTATTCTTTAGGAATTGGTGGAGCAAGAGCTGGTGTTCTTGAAACTACATTCAGAACAGAAACAGAAACAGACCTTTTCGGAGAACAGGCAGTACTTTGCGGTGGTGTTTGTGCATTAATGCAGGCTGGTTTCGAAACATTAGTAGAAGCTGGATATGATCCAAGAAACGCTTACTTTGAGTGTATCCATGAAATGAAACTGATCGTAGACTTAATCTACCAGTCAGGATTCGAAGGAATGAGATATTCTATCTCTAACACAGCTGAATATGGTGATTACATCACAGGACCTAAGATCATCACAGAAGATACTAAGAAAGCTATGAAACAGGTTCTTACAGATATTCAGGACGGAACATTCGCTAAAGACTTCTTATTAGATATGTCTGATGCAGGATCTCAGGTTCACTTCAAAGCTATGAGAAAATTAGCTGCTGAACATCAGTCTGAAGTTGTCGGAAAAGAAATCCGTAGCTTATACAGCTGGAGCAACGAAGATAAATTAATCAACAACTAGGATTTATTTATCTTACATAAGGATATAAAAGATCAGAGATTTTTAATTTCTGATCTTTTTCTTTATGTAGGAATATTTAAAGAAAATAATACCTTAAAGGAAGGAAAAGCAATGAAATTTGTAATTCAGAGAGTAAAAGAAGCATCGGTAAAAGTAGATGATGAATACACAGGGAAGATAAAAAAAGGATATTTAGTTTTGATCGGTGTAGGGCAGGAAGATACAAAAGAAGAAGCCGATAAATATATTCGTAAGATGATCAATCTTCGTATTTTTGAAGATGAAAATGGAAAAACAAATTGTTCATTAAAAGATGTGGATGGAGAATTGTTGTTAGTATCTCAGTTTACGCTTTATGCAAGCTGCAGAAAAGGAAATCGTCCAAGTTTTACACAGGCAGGAGATCCAAAGAAAGCAGAAGAATTATATGAATATATCATTAAGGAATGCAACAAGGAAATAGATGTTGTACAGACAGGTATTTTTGGAGCACATATGGAAGTTGCTTTAATAAATGATGGACCATTTACGGTTGTCCTTGAAGATCTATAGTGGTAAAATAAAAGTGACAAATGATCATGCTAAATTATAGAAAGGATGATGACATATGGATTTCACAAATGGAATGAAAAAAGCATTTCTTGCAAGTGTAGGTGCAGCAGCAACAACTGCAGAAGTTACCAAAGACATTCTTGAGAAAATGATTGAAAAGGGTGAACGTACTGTAGAACATGGAAAAGTGTTAAATCAGGAATTAAAGCACAATGCAAAACAGAAAGTCAAAGAACATGTATCTATCCAAGTGACTAAGAAATATGATAAAGCATTTGAATGTGTTGATGAAATGTCCCCAGAAGATCTTGCACTTTTAAAAGAAAGAATTGCAAAAGCTGAGGCACTTCAGAAAGAAAAACAGGAAGCTGAAGAAGATGTTGAAGTGGAAGAAAGTGAAGCAACAACAGATTCAGAGACATCACAAGTACAAGAGGATGAAACTGAACAATAAGAGGTACTTATGAAACAGGAAACAGGAAGACTGAAAGAGATCTTGCATGTATTAAATCAGCATAATGTCACACATGGGATCAATCCAGAGAAGTTATGCAGTATTTTAGAAGATCTTGGTCCAACTTATGTAAAGCTTGGGCAGATCATGTCAATGCGTTCGGATATATTGCCAGAGAAGTATTGTCATGAGTTAGCGAGACTTCGCACGGATGTAAAACCGATGAGTTTTAATGAAATATGGAAGATCTTGAATAAAGAACTTCATAATGACCCCGGTCAACTATTTCAGAAGATTAACCAGATACCAGTTGGGTGTGCATCAATCGCACAGGTCCATGAGGCCGTTTTAGGAGATGGCAGTAAAGTTGTATTAAAAATCCAGAGACCGCAGATTAAACAGATCATGGCAGAAGATATTGCTCTGTTAAAGAAGGCTTCTGGATTTTTAAATTTTGCAACAGGAACCGGTGAATTGATTGATTTTAGAAAAGTTATTGATGAGTTGTGGGAGACATCCAAAGAAGAAATGGATTTTGAAAAAGAAGCACAACATTTGGAACGATTTTATGAGAACCAGAAGGACGTTGCATATGTGACATGTCCGAAAGTATATAAGGAATATTCGAATGAGCATTTGCTGGTGATGAGTTATGTTGATGGAATCCAGATCGACCATATCGAGGAACTTGATCGCAATGGGTATGATAGGAAGGAGATTGCCCAGAAAACAGCACAAAACTATTGTAAACAGATTTTGGCGGATGGTTTTTTTCATGCAGATCCACATCCAGGGAATCTATGGATTAGTGGTGGTCAGATCGTATGGCTTGATCTTGGAATGGCAGGTGATCTATCTGAACATTACCGTGCGATCATGAAACGTGCGATCACAGCTATTCTTAAAAATGATATTTATGAACTTAAGAATGCATTCTTATCGTTTGGAAAACCGACAGAGAAGATCGACCATGCTAGTTTGTATACGGATCTTGATGATATGGTTGGAAAATACATGAATATGGATTTCGGGACCATGGATCTTGGAGAATTGATGGAAGATGCAATAGGGCTTTTGAAGAAACATAAGATTGCGATCGAACCAGATATTACGCTGCTTGCAAGAAGTATGGTGACTATGGAAGGAACATTGAAATTATGTTCTCCAGAAGTGAATATGATACAGATATTGACTTCTTATATGTCTGCGAATATGTTTCATGAGATTGATATAAAGAAAGAGATAAGACATGCTTTGAGAGATATTTATGGGTCATCTAAGAAATCTTTGGAGATACCAGCACAGGTATCAGATCTTTTGAACATTACAAAGAATGGACAGGTAAGGGTAAACATTGAATCTGCGCAGATCGAGAAAGCAGGTAGAGAATTAAAAAAAGGATTTGATCATCTGTTGCTTGTATTGATCGTGATGGCACTTTGGTTTAGCTCTGCAATTTTATGTCTAAGTGATGTAACACCGAGAGTGTTAGGAATGCCATATCTTAGTGTGGCAGGATTTATATCAGGGTTTCTGATTGTTTTGTATGTATTGATACATATGCTGATTCAGAGAAAGAAATAAGAATAATGATAAAACAAATAGGAACATTAAATATTGAGATTGAGCGAAGGAAGATTAAAAATATAAATATCTACGTGAAACCTCCAAACGGAGATGTTTTGGTAACAGTTCCAATGAGAGTTTCCAACGAAGAGGTTTTTCGTTTCCTTAAGAAAAAAGAAGAGTGGATTTTAAAAAACCATGAAAAAGTAAAAAACAGGCAAAATTCATCACAGCAGGAAATTAATCTGGAACAAAGGAAATGGCTGGAAGACAAGATCATAGAATATGCAATGAGATGGGAATCAATCATGAAAGTTCATGCGAATGGCTTTACGATTCGAGATATGAAAACAAGATGGGGAAGCTGTAGTATTCACAGTAAAAAGATTCGGATGAATCTGCAGCTGGCTGTAAAACCAGAGGAATGTGTAGAGTATGTTTTGGTGCATGAATTATGTCATCTTTTAGAACCAAGCCATAACCAGAGATTTTATGATTTGATGAGTCATATTCTTCCAGATTGGAGGGAACGTAAGCAGAAACTAAATGAAAAAGTGTGAAGAAAGTGTTAAAATCCATTTTTATCTTACATTTTCTATTAATTTGAGTTATGATAAAACGTAAAGCTCAAAAGAAGGAGAAAAGACGATAACGAATGATGAATAACGAAATGACAAAATCAAACGAACAAAATATATTAGTCGGGATCGACGTAGGATCTACGACAACCAAAATAGTAGCAGTTGATGCCAATGACCGTCATCAACTGTTATTTTCTGATTATGCAAGACATCATGCAAATCAGATCGCAAGTGTGATCCGAAGCATTAAGAAGTTTTGCGGACATATAAGAGATAAGAAGATCAGATTGTGTCTGACTGGCTCTGGGGCAAAACCAGTGGCATCTATTTTAAAAGTACCATTTGTGCAGGAAGTTGCAGCCAATGCGATCGCATTACAAGATCAGTTTGACCAGGTCGGAACGGCAATTGAGTTAGGTGGACAGGATGCCAAGATGATCTTTTTTAAAGATTCTGAAAATGGACAGTCACAAAGTGTTTCCGATATGCGTATGAATGGAAGCTGTGCGGGTGGAACGGGAGCATTTATTGATGAAATTGCATCCGTATTAAAAGTACCAGTGGAACAGTTTAATGAGTTGGCACAAAAAGGAACACATTTATATGATATTTCTGGAAGATGCGGGGTATATGCAAAGACAGATATCCAACCACTTCTGAATCAGGGAGCAGCCAAGGAAGACCTTGCGTTATCCGCATTCCATGCGATCGCGAAACAGACGATCGGAGGGTTGGCACAGGGATTGGAGATTAAAAAACCTGTCGCATTTGAAGGTGGACCATTAACATTTCATCCAACTCTGGTAAAAGTTTTTGCTGAACGTCTGAATTTGAAAGAAGATGAGATTCTTTGTCCAAAGCATTCAGAATTAATGATTGCATATGGGGCAGCATTATCTTTGGATAAGATGTTTGCAGACAGCAAACCAAAAGATGTGAATAAAATGTTAGTAATACTGGAAGACGCACAGAAAGATCATTCCCACGTTTCAGGAGAAATTGCAAAACCATTTTTTGAATCAAAAGAAGAAGAAAATGCTTTTAAAGAAGCACATAAGAAGAAACAGGTGACATGGAAGAAACCACAAAAAGGAGAGGTTGTTCGATGTTTTCTTGGGATTGATGCAGGAAGTACCACAACAAAATTTGTATTATTAGATGAACAAGAAGAAATTCTGGATTCTTTTTATGCACCGAATGAAGGGGATCCGCTGAAAGTAGCGAAAGAGGCCTTGATCTGTTTAAGAAAACGATATGAAGAAGCAGGAGCAGAATTAGAAATTTTATCAGCTGGTACGACTGGGTATGGAGAAATGCTGTTTTCCAAAGCTTTTGAAATCCCTTGCCATACGGTTGAGACGGTAGCACATGCAAGAGCTTCTGAAAAATATGTCAAAGACGCCTCTTTTATTTTGGATATTGGTGGACAGGATATGAAAGCAATCTGGTTAGAGGATGGAGTTATCACAAATATTTTATTAAATGAGGCGTGCTCTTCTGGATGCGGTTCATTCCTTGAAAACTTCGCATCCTCTTTACATATTCCGACAAAAGAGATTGCAAAGAAAGCGTTTGCGTCTAAAAACCCAGCAGTTTTGGGTAGTCGTTGTACGGTATTTATGAACAGCAGTATTATCACAGAGCAGCGAAACGGTAAGAATCCAGAAGATATCATGGCTGGATTATGCAGATCGATCATCCAGAATGTATTTACAAAGGTTATCCGCGTATCAAATCTTGATTCTCTTGGAACTAAGATTGTGGTACAAGGTGGCACTTTTGAAAATGATGCGGTTTTACGTGCGATGGAAGAATATGTAGGAAGAGAAGTGATCAGAGCACCATATCCAGGGATCATGGGTGCAATTGGTGTCGGATTGATCGCAAAAGAGCAATATGAGAAGAATCCGAAAGAAGTGAGCACATGGGATCTTCGTGATTTAGATACATTTTCTTATGAGCAGCAGGCGAATGCACCTTGTCCATTTTGTACGAATCATTGTCAAAGAACAATTGTTCAATTTTCAAATGGAAATTCCTGGGTAACAAATAATCGATGTGAAAAAGGCGAAGATCATCGGAGATCCAAGAATGATGAGGTTGGAAAGCAGTTAAAAGAAACAATCCGAAAAACACAGAGTGTTCCAGATTTATTCCAAGAGCGAAAGAAATTATTGTTCAAAGAATATCCTTATCCAGTGCCTAAAACAGAAAGAGATATCACGATCGGAATTCCAAGAGTGTTATCCTATTGGGATACGATGCCATTTTGGACAACTTTTTTCAAAAGTTTGGGATACAAAGTACAATTATCGGATGAAAGCACAAGAGAGATTTATGAAAGTGGATTGTCAGCAGTGACATCAGACACGGTATGTTTCCCAGCAAAACTTGTGCATGGACATCTTAGAAATCTGGTGAAAAAATATCATGTAGATCGTATTTTTATGCCATCGATCACAACAGTACCGCCAGAGAATATGGAAAAAACAAGTGAGTCTATGTGTGCGGTGGTAAAAGGTTATCCGATCGTTATCAGGAATTCTGATAATCCACAGGATAAATGGAATGTGCCATTTGATGCACCATTATTCCATTGGCATACCAAAAAGGACAGACAGCATCAGTTGGTAAAATATATGGAAGAAGTATATCATGTCTCAAAAGAAGAGGTTATGAATGCAATGCATACAGCAGATCAGGCTCAGAAATCTTTTGACCAACAGTTAAAGAAACGAGGAGAAGAGATTCTAAATGAAGTAAAGGAAAAGAATGAATTTGCAGTTGTTTTAGCATCTCGTCCATATCAGAACGATACACTGGTTAATCACGATCTGTCTAAGATGTTTACAAAAGCAGGCATCGCAGTCTTAACCGCAGATTCCCTGCCAGAAGTGAATCAGACAGAACTCTCAAAAAGCCGTCTGGATATTGTAAATAACTATCATGCTAGAATGTTATCTTCTGCTATCTTATGTGCGCAAAGTGAGCATCTGGAATATGTACAGCTCGTAAGTTTTGGATGTGGACACGATGCTTATCTATCCGATGAGATCACGAGAATGATGAAAGAAATTTCCGGGAAAACACCATTGATCTTAAAAGTAGATGAAAGTGATAATCAAGGACCATTGGGAATCCGTGTGCGTTCTTTCTTGGAGACAGTGAAAATGGGACGTGAGAAACATCAGAAATTAGAAGTAAAAGAGTTGCAAGAACCATATCCAGTCAAGTTTACAAAAGAAAACAGGAAAGAAAAAATCGCATTGGTTCCAAATACATCGCATGCATTTTGCAGAATTATGACAGCAGCATTAAGAGGACAAGGAATTCGGGCGGTTGCTTTGGATATCGGGCGTGAAGAAGCAATTCGTTTGGGAAAGAAATATGTACATAATGATATCTGTTTCCCAGCACAGATCGTCATCGGAGAAGCATTGGCGGCACTGGAAAGTGGAAAGTATGATGACAAAGATGTTGCGATCGTTATGGGAAAATATGTTGGGGACTGTCGACTGACACATTATGGGGCACTACTAAGAAAAGCTCTTGATGATGCAGGATATGACCATATTCCGATCCTGACAAATGATGATGCAGATTCTCATAATATGCACCCAGGATTTAAATTAAATCTGGCATCTTCTGTAAAATCGCATTTGCATTACCGATGATCGATGTATTGGAGGAATTATTACGAAAGATCCGTCCATATGAAACAGTCAAAGGAAGTGCGGATGAAGCGTTTGACAAAGCCCTTGATCTTGTAATCGATGGATTGGAAAAGTCAGGAGTTCTTGGTGCAAGAAAAGGATTTAAGAAGGCTATTTCTATCATGAAAAATATTTCTTATGATCGTACGAACTTAAAACCACAGATTCTGATCGTTGGGGAATATCTTCTGAACTTTCATCCAGGAGCAAACCATGACATTGAAAAATATCTGGAAGAAAATGGATTTGAGATCATTGAAGCACGTATGACGGATGTTATCCGTAAGACATACTTTTATCAGGATTCACAGATCAGGGAATATCATTTAAATAAACCAATGGATCAAAAGATCTGGTTTCGGACAGCAGACATGTTCTTTGATCTTGCACACAGTCTGACCGATTCCATTGCAAAAGGACATCCTTTATATAAACCAGCGATCCGTATGGATGATCTGGTAAAAGACAGTGATCCGATCATTCATCATACATTTGATGCAGGAGAGGGTGTGCTGATTCCAGGAGAGATCATTCATCACGCAAAACATGGATGCAAGTATTTCTTGATCTTACAGCCATTTGGATGCCTGCCAAACCATGTTGTTGGAAGAGGTATTTCTAAAAAATTAAAAGAAATGTATCCAAATGCACAGATTCTTCCATTAGACTATGATCCAGATGTCAGTTTTGCGAATATCGAAAATCGTCTGCAGATGCTTGTTATGAATGCGAAACAAGAAATCTTGGAAGAAAATGAAGAACGAGACCGTAGAAGAAGTCATCACTATATGGAAAGTGACAAAAAAACATATCGTAGAAAGAAATATGGTGTCGAAAAAACTTCTGGTGTATAAAAAATAGAATTAAATTGTTGAATTTTGTTAAATATGCTATAATCCATTTTAGGTTATTCAAAAATAATTTGAATGGAGGAGAAGTAATGAATATTCAGGAGTTTTATGACAGTATTGATGAAAGTTATGAAAATGTAAGCAGCCGTATGATGGGAAACCAGAAACTGGTGGAAAAGTTTGTCCGTAAGTTTTTAGATGATCCTACTTATGGACAGATTAAAGAAGCAGTAGATAAGATGGATTATGATGAAATTCTTCGAA
>ENA-OQLB01000487-OQLB01000487.1-human-gut-metagenome-genome-assembly--contig:-NODE-487-length-22375-cov-1.960985_pt1 | contig 22375 bp, 37 predicted proteins | sample MGYA00242656_ERZ504813 | MGnify/ENA primary metagenome ERZ504813 (study PRJEB26092, sample SAMD00036388) | human gut metagenome | host: Homo sapiens | study: EMG produced TPA metagenomics assembly of... | reverse complement strand
CAATCCCCGGTTAGGCAGTTTGGGACAGCGTGTTGTGATGTCGGAATGGGTTTTCGTCCGTTATCGCTTACTGCGGTTGCTGTCGTGGGTATTTCGCAATCGGCATCTACCTGTCACCGATTGCCACGGCATGCGGCGAATACAACTATCCTGCGCCGCCGGCTCAAGTATGCCGCCTTGGACTGCCCTTCAAGCAATCCAGCTTTATTCCTCATTCACAACGTTTCACCTTGCCGTTCAGTAGTGGTTAGATAGTTTCCCAACTTACGACGTTGCCGATATGCTACACTCCCCATTGGGTTTCCCCGCCGGATAAATCGGTTGGTGATAGGATAATTTGCACCTCCCTTCGGAATACCTTTTCCTACTGCCGCGCTACTGGCAGAATCCCAAATTGCCCGCGAGCTACTTTGGCTTACGCCGCAGCCCTTCCGGGCGCACGATAGAGCTTAAAAAACCGCCCGTAGACGGTCATAATCATAATGAAGCTGAGGACAGTGATGAACAGCCCGCCGATGAGCGTTACCGCCCACAAGGGGATAGATTCAAAAAAGCCGCAGCTTTCCACCGCGTCAATGACTTCCTGTGGGAGAACCGTCTGCTGTGCCGAACCGAATCCGGCTGCGTTCATAATCGTGGAAACAAGCCCCTGGACGATATTGAAAAGGGCCATCATCAGTTCCAGCCCATAGGTTACAACGCCCTTGGCGATGGCAAACCGGATAAACAGCTTCAGCGCGTGTTCCGGCTTTTTCACCTCGGCAAAGCTGCCGCAGGTGCGCATGACGCCACTACAAAGAACAGCACTAAAAGCGCCAGGCCAATGGCCCGTACCGCGTCATTGATGTTGACAATGACGCTCCAAATCGTACCGCCCTTAAACTGCTCCGGACTTTGGGTGATGAGCTGCCAGATCTCAGACAGGTACTTGTTCCAGGTGTCCAGGGCGTTCTGCAGGTTTTGCACAACCCAGTTATCACTCAAAACACATTCCTCCTTTCCAGCAGGATAAGGGGCGGGCCGGTATGCCCGCCCCCGCACTGTCGTATTTTTCGTTTATCTTTCGCCGCGCTCCGGCGAACTGCGGACAATGCCGTACACATCGTCCACAAAATAGCGCCCTACAAAGGGATTGAACATCGCATGGCATTTCACACCATTGTACTCGGCAGGTAGTCGTTATCCCCCAGGCGCTTGAGGATGGTCGCTTCGCCCAGCACGTTTTTCTCCCCCTGCTTCAAAGAGTGGATATAGCACTCGCATTTCAAATTCATGGCAAACTCCTTTCCACTGGGCCAATCAGCCGGTAATCAGGGTCAAAATCTCCTTGGCAAAAGTGATGACAACACCACCGGCCAAAGTGAGGAAACCGTTGGCTCGCTGGCTGGGGTCGTGGGATTTGAGGGAGAGGCCGATCTGCACCACACCGAAGCCCAGCAGGATCATACCAATGGCCCGGATGAGGCCAAAAATGAAATCGCTGAGGTTGTTGATAACGGTCAACGGATCGCCGGCGGCAAAAGCTGTGGTGGTGCAGCAGCACAGCAGGAACACCAAGGCCGAGTAGACCGCAAGGCACGTTTGCTCTTTTGGCCCATGGGCAGGCGATGGGTTTCCTTGTTCTTATTTTCCTTGTTAAACAGTCTCATTTTGCTTTTCCTCCTTGAATTGAAAGATTTTCTCCATGTCCTCGTCGGACAGAAGCTCACAAAGTTCATCCGGCTCCTTGACTTTTTCCAGGTCGCCGGGGGTAAGGCGGCCAATAACCATATCCGCCACAGCGTTTTCCGTACCGCCGTGGGTGAAGGCTGGCGCGCCGCCATCGGTGGTGTATTTCACATAAGGGTGCTTTAACAGGTCGTACTTTTCATCCATCAGCGGCGGTTCCCCACGGATAAAGAGCAGGGCCAGGCGGTTGTCTAACATCCGCACTTCGTCCGGGGTCATCAGTTCCCGGCCCGTGATCTGGTTATTGGTCGAGTAGCTGCCGGAATGTCCGGTGCTCTTGCCGTAGGTGTCCAGCCAGAGGGTGCTCTTGCCCAGATAGCTTTCGGAGATGAGCTTGTGGGTGGACGATTCGTTGCCGCCCAGGTACAAAAACTCGTCACAGTTGCCATGATGGATTCCCATTGCTTCTCGTACAGCGCCTTTAACTGGGCAATGTTCTGGATAATGATGGAAACGGATATATTTCTCGATCTCATGGTTGCCAATAGCTTATCGCCGTGTGATTTAGGCAGGCTCGGTAGACCTGCCCGGCTTTTTAAGCCTCTTGCGCTTTCACGCAAGCGTAGACTATATCTTCACCCCGCCATGGGGCGGGGGCGCACCGCTTCGGCCCCCTTGGGCCTACTCCATACCGGATAGCCGTTGAACTTTCCCTTACGGGCTTAGCTGCTGGTTGCCCATTGAAAACAGTACACAGGGTTTGACCATATACCATCCCGTCGCTTTTTTCTGCTTTCGCCGCGTTCACACCGACCCCCAGAGAGGCTTGTGTTGTAGCGCGCCGGGCTTTAGGGGGTTCCAGCAATTCAATGCGTATTTTTTCACACACCTCGCGGTATGCGGACTCAAATAGATTTAAGTCGTCGGGCAGGCTGACGTTGGCAAACTCGTCCATCAAAAATGCACCGGCACGGGCAGGCTCCCGCCGTGTACCCGGTCGGCGCTGTAAAACAACTCCTGAAAAGTGCTGGCATACAAAAGGCTCACCAGGAAGTTAAAGCTGGCGTCGTTGTCCGGGATAAGGGCAAAGAGCGCCACCTTCTTTTCTCCCAGTCTGGCCAACTCCAGCTCATCGGTGGCTGTGAGGGCTGCCACCGATGAAAGGTTGAACTTCTCCAACCGCGAGGCAAGGGTGATCTGGATGGATTTGAGGGTCTTGGCGCTGCCGGAGCGGTAGTCCTTGTAATACTTCACCGCGATGTGGTCGGGGGAACGCATTTCCAACCGGTCAAACAGCTCATCCAACGGGGATTGGTAGGAATCATCATCCTCCCGCACTTCACCGGCCCGGAGCATTTCCATCACCATGGGGAAATTTTTCTCGTCCTCCGGTGCTTCATAATGAAGGTAGAACACCAGCGCCATGAGAAGCATACTGGCCGCCGTATCCCAGAAGGGGTCGTTACTCTGGCTCCCTTTGGGGGTGGTGGCTTTGAACAGGTTTGTCACCATCTTCTGCACATCGTTGTCGTTCTTGAGATAAGCGAAAGGATTGTAGCAGTGGCTTTTCTCCATGTTCAAAAGGTCAACCACCTTGATCTCATACCCCTGCCGTTTTAGCAGCCGCCGCAGTCCCTCAGCAGCTCACCTTTACAGTCCAGGATGAAGAAAGAGGTATTGGCCTGGCAGAGGTTCACTTTTGCGTAGAAGCGGCTCTTTCCCGCGCCGCTGCCGCCGCAGACCAGGGTGTTTAACGTCCTGCGGTGCTTTTTCCCGTCCAGCCCCATGCGGACATGCTGGGTAAAAATGCGGTTTTGGAACGGGTCTTTATCCCGGTATTTCTTGTTCACGGCCCGCGGATCGCCCCATTTGGCGGAACCGTGTTCCTCGCCCCTGCGGTAAGTGCGCCGGGATGAGAGGTAAATCCCAATGCCCAGCCCATAGGCGGCAATAAAAATGAGGACAGCTTTTCCGCTGTCCTCACACCATACGATCTGAAAGGGATGGTTCATCGCCGCAGGCAGGGCCTCCAGGATTTCGGAAAGCCCACCGGAAAGGGAAGGCGCAATCAGCAGGGCAAGCCATATCACCGGGAAAAGCCCCAGGCATAGAGCCAGAGGCCGCCCGTCTTGTTATCGGGCTTCATCCCGACGCTTCGCTTTCTTGTCTTTTTGGGATGGGGCGTCAATGGTTTTCAGCAGAACATCCTCTACCGGGCCGGGATCGCGCTGTTCCTCCAGCATGTCGTTGCGCAACTCGTTGAGGGCGCGGATCATAATCCGTGCTCATAGCTGTCCAGCGTAAGGACAACCTTTTCCTGTCGTTCCATCGGTCAAACCTCCTTTACCGTTCCTGTTCTTTCTGCCTGCTGGCGCGGGTGAGGCCCATGGCCCTGGCCATGCGGCCATTGAGTTCCTTAAAGGTGTCGCGCATATCCGTAAGGGCCGCCGGAACCACCTCTTTGGGGTCTTGCCCCTGGAGCACACCGTCAAGCCGGGAAATGTCATACTCCTGTGCGTCCACACCATACCGTTTGCAGAGCATATAGCTCACCGCGTAGGCTTTGTAGCCTCTGTCTCGCGGGAATACCCTTCCCGGTTTCTGACAAGCTGCACATTGGCCACCTCCAGGGAAACGCAGCGGAAGATGTCCGGCGCATCCATGCCCTTTTTCACCAGGATGGCGTTCTGCTCCGGGTCATACAAAGCGCCCCGTCCCTGGGGTAGTTCCTCCGTTGCATGGATGGGCGCTGGGGAACTGGCGATGAGCCTTTAGGAGCAGGCGTTCATCGTAATTCACCTGGGCTGGGCCTCACCCCGCGCCGTGGTCTGGGAAACGTCAAACACTTCCTTGGCAAAGAAGTTCTGGCCTACGCTGCCGTCCTCACGCCGGTACGCCTTTCCCGGTTCCAGGATGATGATGGCAGGCGCTTTTCTTCTTCCAGAATCTCAATACCCTGGGAAGCCCATTCCTTATAGCCGCCCACGCGCTGGGCGTTGGGGCACTGTTCCCCGATAAGGATGGCGTTACGGGCAGAGTGGAAGGGGAACCGGCTCTGCACATCCAGATATGCTTTCATATCGCCCCGGCCCTCGGAAAACTCGCCAAACTTCTTATCCAGGGTGGCGTAGGCTTCCCCCCGCTGCTTTTCCTCGCGGAGCTGCCACCATTGTTTTTTCGGCTTTTCCTTTTGCGGCTTCGGCTTCTGGACAGGTTCTTTTTTGGGGCTGCTGTTCAAACAGATCGTCAAAGTTATTCATCACAGATTACCTCTCTTTCGATTTTGATTTCTTTTTGGGCTTTGGCTGTTGGTGCCTGGTGGTTTTCTGCGCCGCCTTCTTCTGGGGCGCTGCCGGTTCCTCGTGCCGGGCGGCTTCCGCCTCTTTCTTCCGCTGGGTCTGGATGTCCCGCAGCTCCTGCCGGACAGAAGGCTTCCCGTCCCCATCAGAAGTACCCCTTGCGGAGCTGCTGCTGTTCTCTGAGATAGGCGCGGACGGATGGGATTTCTCCGCCGCTCCCGTAAAAGGGGCGTTTTTCTCCGCCGCCGGATTTTCCGCCTGCGCCTTTTCCTTTTGGGCGGGTTTCTCCATCAGCTCGTCCAGAAGTTTGTCGTCCTCGCTCTTTTCCGGCGCAGCTTTCTCCGGGGCTTCCGGTTCGCTGCCGCGCTCCTCGCGGGATTTCTCGATGTCCTCCTTGATGGACGCGGTATCCACCACCGTGAGGTTGAACTTCTCCACGATCCGGTTGGCCCTGGCCGCGTCGTCCTGGAATACCAGGATGTCGATGGTATCATCCTCTTTCCTCACAGGGATCGGGGCATAGAGGATTCCATAGCCTTTGCCTGCTTGGCAAACTCCGGGGCGTCCTCCTTCTTGATGGTGTAAACCTTTAAGGGGCGCTTTTCCCGTAGCATGGCTTCAATACGGCCTTGCCCTTGGTTTTCTTCTGTCTTTCAAGACCGTGTAAAGGGCGGCGGCCAGATTTTTGGCGGCTGCGCCTGTAATCTTGAGGCCACTTCCGCACCCTCCAGGCTCATGCGCACCACCTGTTCCGCCGCGTCGCCTGAGTTATACATAGAAAATCATCTCCTTTCCGTCCGGCCTGCTTCCTGCCGGGCCTTATCCGTTTTCCCGGCCTGCTGTTCCTCGCGGGCTGCCCGTATCTTCTCTTTGAGAGAGAGGGAACGCGCCGCGATGTCCTCGCACAGTTTTACCTCCCGGCGCAGGTCTTTCAGCCGCCCGGAGAGGGCAGCGATCTCCGCCCGGATCTGTTCATGCCGGGCGGGGTCGGCCAGCACCGCCTTGGTGCGCAGCTTCCGGTACAGGCTTTTTCGCTGTTCGGTTAGGCCGGTAAGCTGAGATTTCACATCGGCTTCATAGGCGTTGAGCTGCTCCAGGGTGTCAATGCTGTGGTGGGAAAGCAGCCTTGCCTCGTCCGTCAATTCCTGCGCCCGGATCAAGTCCTCCCGCAGCACGTGGGCACATGGCCCGGCTGCCGCTTCTGCTTTTTGGGGAATACCCCCAGCAGATAACAGTAGTGGAAGTAGAGGGCGCGAAAGCCCGTCACCTTCCTGGCCTGCTTCAAATCCCCCGAAAGCCTGCACCGCTTCGCTCCGGCGCTGCCTCCCTTTGCGGGCGACGCTGGGCCAGAATCCGTCTGCGGATGTTCTCCAGGGAATACGCTTCGCCCAGGTTGCGCATGAGCTTTCTTCCGCTGTCCCTGCCGGGCGCTCGCACGGTGATGTCCTTGCCCACTTTGATGTCGTAGCCCATCTGCCGCAGGTGATAAAAAAACTGCCTCTCCGTCATTGACTGGCGGATGGCAGCGGTCCACATCGGCTTTGATGAGGGAAAGGTAAGTGGGGCGGCCCTCCTGTTCGGCCCGCCACTCCCCGTAGTGCTTGGATTTTCCCCGCTGGGGATGTTCGATCACGGACAGCCCATACTCCCGGCACAGCCGGTCGGATTCCCGCTGCATGTCGTAGTAATCCTTTTCGGTACGGTGGTACTTGATCCCGTCAATGAACGAAACCGTGTTCACCACAAAGTGGTTGTGCAGGTGATTGGATTTATCCAGGTGGGTTGCCACCAGCACCTGGTATTTCTCACCCCACAATGCTTTTGCCAACTTCAGCCCGATCTCATGGGCCATTTCCGGGGTGGCCTCGCCGGGGGCAAAGCTCTGATAGCCGTGATAAGCCACCGTGCCTTCCTCCTTGCCAAACCGCTTTTTTACGGCCATCATCTCATCACGGGCGGTGGTGGGGCTGCAATTCACCCCGGAAACAAATCGCTGCATGACAGGCACATCCTCATCGTCCACCACCGCTTTTCCCGTTTTCTTCTGCTGGATGGCATACTCGATCACGTCGGAAAGGCCCTGGGCCTCCTTTGTGTCCATGTCTGGTTTCTCAAAGCTGGCGGGGTTTTCCGTCTTGTCCGGGTTTTCGATATAGATGAGAACCTTGCCCAGCCAACCGTTTACCCGCCAGATGGATGTGGTAGCCACGTCACACCGCGCTTCGCTTATCGCTTTTGCCGCAAGCGTCAAAAGGCTCACCGCTGCGCGGGTGTTCCTTTCCCCACGAAGCAGGCTTCGCGGGGGCCCCTCCATGTCCATGGGCTTTGGCAAAATCACCGCCTTGGTAATGTCCCGGATAAGTTGATCGAATCTTTGCAGGGCCTCGTCATACCGGCGCTCGTCCATCACCCCCAGCACATGGGCTTTCTGGGCGATCTGGTTTAAGTTGTTCCCAATGCTGTGCAGCTCCCGCATAAAATCGAAATACGCCGGGGGCGGCGCGTCCTGGGGAACCAGGCCGTTTATCAGGTGGCGCAGGTATGCTTCGCGTGAGAGCCTGCTTTTCTTCACATGCTTGTTTAACAGCTCGGCCTCTTTGCGGTTTAAGCGCACTTTAATCTCGATGTTCCGCTTGCCCATGGCCCTCCTCCTTTCCGATACGGTTGATCTGCACAAGCACATGGCAGTGACACCGCCCAGGCTGCCCAGCAGAAAACCAATGATGAAAAACAAAAATTCCATGAAAATCTCCGTCCTTTCCAAAGGGGTTTTAGGGGGCGTTCCCCCTACAAGCTGCCGTTTGTCCCCAAACGGCGATGCTTGCTGGTACATACACATTCCATTCCCCGCAGGGAATACCAAACGTTCCAAAAAACAACTCATCGTTCGCCCCGGTCGCGGCTGCGGCCCCTGGGGTAGAACTCCACGTCCTTGAAACTGTCCGCGTCCAGGATATATTCGCTGTTCTTCCAGCGGTCGGCTACGATCTGACGGGCCTCCTCGCGGCTTTCCGCTTCTACCGTGACGGTCATTTCCAGCGTTTCTCGGATGGTGATGTCATACTCGTTCATCGCTCCTGCTCCTTTCTTTTGGTGCCCCGGATGGGAATACCCACCGATGCAGAGGGTGATCCGTTCACATCTTTGCCCCTGGGCGGCGGGCGGTTTTTGACTTCATACTCCCTGGGGATCACCGTCTGGATGGCCTGGGCCGCCAGCCTGCCAGCCGTATCGTTATCCAGATGGAGATAGACCGTTTTCACATGAGGGTTTTCCTCCAGAAAGCGGGTAAGGGCCACCGGCAGCTTGCTCTCCGCAATCTTTTTCTTCGGCTGGTACACCCCGGCCAGAGACAGCAGGTTGTGCCGCCGCCAGTCAATTCCGTCCAGCTTACAGAGGGTGGCGTAGGACATGACGTCAATGGCGCACTCGCACAAATGGACAGCCGGATTTTCCACACAGGCGGGCAGGGAAAAAGAATAGTGCTTGTCGCTGCCGCTCAAATCCCCGTGGAACCGGGCTTCGCCAATCCCGCGCAGGCAGCCGAACCGCGCCTTGCCGGTCTGGTCAAAACCGACGAACACCACATTTCCATGGCCCTTATTCCGGCTCTCATAAATGCGCCCGGTCTGGACGCAGTAGTCCAAAATTTCCTGGTCAATGCCCCGGCCTCTGAGATAAGCCATCATGCCCGGTTGTCCGGGGCGGGCGGCGGCAAGAGCAGGTGCTTGGGTTTTTCCTCCCTAGTAACAGGTGTAAGGCAGACGTCGGGATAGCGGCCCTGCCGACAACGGCTTCCATTGCCTCCAGAAAAGAGCAGCCCTTGACTTTGATGAGGTAGTCCAGTGCACTGTAACCGCCGATCCCACGGGAGAACCAGCACCATTTGCCATTGGAAATACGCAGCTGTCGTGTTCCCTGGTGCAGTAGACGTTGCCGGAAACGTGGACAAGCTCCTGCGGCTCGCAGGCTTGCAGATAGGAAAACAAATCTACTTCCCGCGCTTTTTCGATCACGTCCTGGTCATAAAAAGGCATAAAAAATACAGCCCCCTTCACATAGCTGTAAATTAGCTGCCCGCATGGGGTAGCTGGCTATGTAAAGGGGGGCTGTATTCTTTGGATATGTAAAAACGGTGCAGATTACTCCGCACCGTCACTTGTTATTCCGTCCTGAAAGCGTCGATCATTTTCAAGTAAGCAAATCCGTCTGCATGGCCCTGGAAATAGAGCTGCTCCCGTTCCAGGTTATCTGCCTGCATATACAGCCGGATAAATTCTTTTAGGGTTTCATGCTCCTCCGTGGAAAGATGAAGTTCCCCATCGCCCTCCATCAATGTGGCAATACAGGGATTTTGGCGCTTCAAATCTTCCATCTGGTCTTTTAATGCCGCATATTCCGGGTTGCTTTCTGACAAGCTCATCATAACGTCGCTGTCAATCTCCGTAAACTGCGCTGAGAGGCGCTCCGGGAATGGACAATAACTGTCACCCATCATTCGTCACCTCCTGTTCCGATTATTTTGAATCCACTATAATCCTCCCTCAGCGCAGCGTCAAATGTGCGATCATCGTTCCAGGCCCACCACTTTCCGGGCAGGCGGTTCTTCGCCCTCGTCGGGAGCGCTGTCGATGAGCGTCTTATCTTTCTGATCCATATTTAGCAGGATGTTCAGCTCTTTGAGCCGTTTGGTTTTCTCCGCCAGTTCCTCCTCACGGGCAAAGGGCATTTGCAGCTCGGTGCGGGCGTTTTTAAGCTGGCCTTTCGTTTCCTCCAGGCTGCCTTGCTCTGCCTGCAAACTTCCCGCCAGGTTTTCCAAGGCATTGTCCAGACGGGTGATATTGCCGAATACGTCTGCGCCCAGCGTCACCGTATGGGAGAGGGTGCCCTTTAGGGTAATACGGTACTCGTTGCTGTGGCTGTCATAGGCCAGCACCATGGAAAAGCCCCGGTAGCTGCCCAAAAGAACCGCGTCGGAGCCGGTCATCCTGGTGCAAACGTCGATGATGGCCTTACCTGCGTCCTCCTTTTCCTCATACTGTTTGCCCTCAATTACCATACCGCAGAACCCTTCTTTCGCTTTCGGGTGGGCGGCTGCCAGCGCCACGTCCTTTTCATAGCCTGCAATCCGTTCGGTGAGGCCCGCGATCTGCTCCGGGTATTTACGCAGCACCAATTCCTCCAGGGCGTACATCTGGTTCAGATAGCTGGCCTTGAGCATATTCAGCTTTGCCACCTCCATATCCAGGTTGCACTTTTCAATGATAAGCGGGTTTCCGGTGGCCAGCGCCTTGATCTCGGAATAGCTGAGAGCCGTTTCGTCACATCGTCCGCCACACGGACGGGGGATTTGCTGGTCATGATCTGGGCGATGAATTTCTGCTTGTTCTCCACCAACTGGTAGAGGTAAGCGTCAAACGTACCCTCGGTCACATAGCGGAAGATCTCCACCTCCTCGTTATCGTTGCCCTGGCGCACAATGCGGCCCAGCCGCTGCTGAAGGTCGGAAGGCCGCCAGGGGCAGTCCAGGTCGTGCAGGGCGATGAGCTTATCCTGGACGTTTGTACCCGCGCCCATCTTCTGGGTGCTGCCCATCAGCACCCGTATCTGCCCGGTGCGGACTTTCGCAAACAGTTCCTTCTTTTTGGCCTCGCTGTCGGCGTCATGGATAAACGCGATTTCATCCTCCGGGATACCCTGCTCCATGAGCTTCTTTTTCAAATCGTCATATACGTTGAAAGAACCGTCTTTGGTGGGCGTTGACAGGTCGCAGAACACAAGCTGGGCAGAGCGTTTTTCTTTGGTCTGTTCCCAGATGCGGAACACATTCCGGGCGCAGACAGCCACCTTGCCATTGGGGTCGTCGGCGGCAAGGGGATTGATGAGCCGCATATCCAGAGCCAGTTTTCTTCCGTCGTTCGTAATGCGAAGCATATTGTCCACATGGGGGTCAACCCCTCCGGCACGGATTTTCTCTGCCCGTTCTGCCAGTCCCCTTATCATCTCTTTCTGAAGCTCCGAGGGCTGGATCACTTCCGTGTGGAAGTTTGCCTTGGGAACGGGCAGACAAAGCATATCCGCTGTTTGGATGTCGGCAACCTCCTTGAAGGCAGCCATCAGCTCCGGCAGGTTATAAAACTTGGCAAACCGGGTTTTTGCCCGGTAGCCTGTGCCCTCCGGCGATAACTCGATAGCTGTAACCGTCTCTCCGAAGCTACTCGCCCAATCATCGAAATGGACAAGGCCCATCTCCTGCAGGAGCCTGTACTGCAAATACCTCTGGATGGTGTAAAGCTCTACCATGGAGTTGGAGATAGGGGTGCCGGTGGCAAAAATCACGCCGCGCCCGCCGGTCAGCTCGTCCAGGTACTGCGTTTTCATAAACAGATCGCTGGATTTCTGGGCTTCGGTCTGGGCAATGCCGCCCACGTTTCGCATTTTTGTCGCCAAAAACAAGTTCTTAAAATAATGGCTCTCATCAATAAAGAGCCTGTCAACACCAAGCTGCTCAAACGTGACCACATCATCCTTGCGGCTCTGGTCGTTGAGCTTTTGTAGCCTTGTCTCCAGCGATTTCCGGGTACGCTCCATCTGCTTGACCGTGTAGCGTTCCGCCTTCTGTGCCTTGGCCTGCTCGATTCCTTCCAGGATTTCTTCAATCTGGCGCTCCAAAATGGCCTGCTGGCGCTCCAGGCTCATGGGGATTTTTTCAAACTGGCTGTGGCCGATGATGATGGCGTCGTAGTCCCCGGTGGCAATGCGGCTGCAAAACTTCTTGCGGTTCTGGGTTTCAAAATCTTTCTTCGTGGCAACTAAAATGTTGGCGCTGGGATAGAGCTGGAGCCATTCCGCCGCCCACTGCTCGGTGATGTGGTTTGGCACCACGATCAGCGACTTGGTGCAAAGGCCCAAACGCTTCATCTCCATGGCAGCGGCCACCATCTCGTAGGTTTTGCCTGCCCCTACTTCGTGAGCCAGTAGGGTGTTTCCGCCATACAAAATGTGCGCAATGGCATTGATCTGATGGGGACGTAAGGAAATTTCCGGGTTCATGCCCTCAAACCGGATGTGCCGCCCATCATACTCACGGGGACGGACGCCGTTGAAGGTTTCGTTGTAAATGCGGCACAGCAGTTCCCGGCGGTCGATGTCTTTCCAGATCCACTCGGCAAACTTCTGCTTGATGAGTTCCTGCCGGTCCTGGGCAATCGCGGTTTCCTTTTTGTTGAGGACAGGCTTTTTCTTGCCGTTCTCGTCCTCAATATAGTCAAATACCCGCACATCCCTTTGATTTAGGGTCTGCTCCAGGATGTGGTAGGCGCTCATCCGCTTGGTGCCGTAGGTGGTATTGGCTTTTACATTGCTGCGGTCGGCGTTTTTCTCCCGGATACTCCATTGGCCGGTGGCTTCGGAGCGCAGGATTTTGATGCGGTCCCGCACATAGTAATTGGGGGTGAGCAGCTCCACCATGAATTGCTGGTACACCTCGATGGGCACCCAGTTCGCGCCAATGCGCACGCCGATCTCTCCAGCGCCCAGGTCCTGGGGCTGGACGGCCTCCAGAGCCTCCACATTTCTGCGGGCGGTTTCTTTCTGATGATCGGGGGCCACTTCCAGAAAGGCTTTTGCCATCCGCAGTTTGTGGCGCACTTTCCCGGAAAGGTACTCGTCCGCCGTGACAAGAGGATAGCGGCTCAAATCCGCCAAAGAAGGCAGGATGTCCTCCGGGTTCTCCGCGCAGCGAATATCCCGGTAGATCACCCCGGTAAGCTCTCTTTCCAGTTCCTCCGGGGATTTGCCCGACAGCTCTGCCATATAGTCCATGTCCACGCGGGCTTTTTCCGAAATGGACACCGCCAGTGCTTCACTGGCCGTATCCACGCTGGTGACAGCCACATGGGGCCGGATGGTGCGCCGGGTGAACATATCGGCTTTTCTTTTTAGGTTGCCCTGCTCATCCAGCACCTCCAGAGAGCACAAGAGGCAGTAGCTGGAGTCCTCCGAAAAGGCCAGCTTGTTGCCGCGGCTGCTGATAAGGCCGTACTTGGCGGTGAAGCTGTCGTAAAGGGCATTGAGTTTCTGCTGCTCGGATTCAATATCCTCGTCCGGGTAGCCTTCGGTTTGGTACTCAATGAGCCTGCGGACACATTCCCGCAGCTCGATCATGCCACGGATACGGTTTTCCGCCGTGACGGAGACTTCCACCGGGTGCATGAGGCTGTTTTCCCGGTAGTACACCTGCCCATCCACCACCGTATAGCTGAAATTCTTCACAGTGGGGTCGGCAGGGATGGAGCGATCTTCCTCCTCGTCCAGTTCCTCCAGCTCGTAGGGCTTGATCTCGGCCTGCAAAAACTGGATGGCATTGGCAAGCTGATCGGATAAATCTTCGCCCTCACGGGCTTTGCAGGCGCTGTCCGGCCCGAACCGTGTGGATTCCATCACCATGTCACCCAAAATCATCTCCGGGTGCTGCACAAAATAGCGGTTCATGCGGATTCCGTTTTCATCCGTGTCTAAATGCACCCAATCCTGGTCTAAATCGGTGATGTTGTCGCGCTTTTGCAGAAAGATGATGTCGCTGGTCACTTCCGTTCCGGCGTTCTGCTTGAAGGTGTTATCCGGCAATCGGATGGCCCCAATGAGGTCGGCGCGCTGGGCCAGATATTTGCGGACGGCGGAGTTTTCCTTATCCAGAGTGCCCTTGCTGGTGATGAACGCACGATACCACCAGGGCGCACCTTGTCCAGCGTTTTGCCAAAGAAATAGTCGTGGATCAGCCAGTGGTGCTTGTCGTACCGCTTATCCAACACCTTGAAATCCCCAAAGGGGACGTTGCCCACGGCCACATCAAAGAAGCTGTCGGGCATTTGTACGGTTTCAAAGCCGTTTACGGAAATGCTGGCGTTCTGGTAAAGCTGCCCCGCGATCCGCCCGGAAATGGAATCCAGCTCCACGCCATAGGCTTTGCTGCCCGCCATATCCGCAGGGAGCAGGCCCAGGAAATTGCCGGTGCCGCAGGACGGCTCCAAAATGTTGCCCTGGGTAAAGCCCATCTGGGACAGGGCCTTGTAGATTCCCCGGATGACCACGGGCGGCGTGTAAAAAGCGGTGAGGGAGCTGGCCCTGGCCGCCGCGTATTCCTCCAAATCCAGCAGGGATTTCAGTTCCTCATAATGGGGGCTGGTTTGTTCAAAGCAGTTTGCAAGGCCGCCCCAGCCCACATAGCGAGATAGGATTTCCTGTTCTTCGGGGGTGGCCAGCCGTTCCTCGGCTTCGATCTGCTTCAAGGTACGGATGGCGGCAATATTGGCCGCGTATTTCTCGCTGGGGGTGCCGTGGCCCAGGGCGTCATCGGTGATGTGGAAATCATGGCGCTGATCCCTGGGGACCTCCGGGTGCAGAGTGGTAAAGGTAATGCGCTCACGGCGGGGGCGCTTTGGCGGCAGCAGAGCCGGTTCTTCTTTTTGGGGTTGTGCTTCTTCCTGCTCCTGAAGCAGTCTGCGCACACGGCCAATCTTCTCAATCCGGCTGATCGGAAAGCCGACATTTCCCTCAAAGGTCAAATCCCGCAGGGTTACATCATCAGACAGGTCGCTGACGCGCTCCACCATAAAACGGTGGCCATCCAGGGTTACTTCTTTCCCCACCAATTCCTCATAAGGGACTGGTTTATCAACCTCCGCTATGGCAGGCCCGTCCTTTTTCTGCTGATCGTCGGCAAGAGCCTGCGCAGTTTGCTCAATGGCACGTTCATCCGGGAAATTCCCGTAGACGCGCAGCCATCTGTTCTCCTGAAGGTCATAGATACCAGCGCCATCATAGGCAAAACCATCCTCGCCCTCCATAGTGCCGGCCACATATTTCTGCGCAGCTTGTTCGGCCTCCGCCAGCGTTTGGTAATCCAGCCGTTCATCAAAGCCATTTTCAAAGTGGTGGTACACCACCACTTCGTAAGGCGGCTCCATGCGCTGGGCATAGCGGTCGATGTCCTCCATGGTGAGCCATTCCGGTTTTTCCGGCAGGGCGTCATAGAGTTCCCGCATTTTGGCGATTTGCTCTCGCACGTTCCCAGCCACAGGTGCTTTTCTGCCCGCCCGCCAGCGCCCAAGAAATAGTCGCAGTCGGCTTTCAGGCGGCTTAAAAGCATATAATCATTTTGTGGTGGTGTACTTTGCTGCAACAAGGGAAGGATGTCTTGGTACTTGGGATATTGTGCGAGGAAGTCCAGAACGCCCCCGTCACCGTCCCCAATATCCTGGCGCTCGGTGTAGGTGGTGCCATCTGGCATGACCACGGTAAATTTCACCTTGTCATACCCCAGGAACCGAGCATTTTCTGGGTCATCGGATTCGTACCACGCCTGCCAAGTGCCGTATTTTTCAAGAGCAGCCTTTGCACCGGCCACCAGCTCCTCATCCGCCTGTTTCATCAGGGTGTCAAATTCACGGATACCGTAGCGTTTTCCATCTTCAAACACGGGGCTTTCGCTCCACTCGCAGAAGATGTATGGCTCTATGTCGGGAGGGTATTTTCCATTGAAATAGTCCTGGTCCACAGAGGTGAGTTGGTCAAAGTCCAGTTCGGCCAGCTCATTTTGGATGAGTTCATCCAGGCTCTCATACTGCCTGCGCTCCAAAAACTGCCCGTCCAGATAACGCTCAATGCGGTAATGGACCAGATCGGCATTGACCTGGATGGGGATTTCCTCGTCCGTAACGGTGGTGTAGGCAATGCCCACCTTTTCCAAATCGCTGAAATCGGCTGGGCTGCCATACTCGGCCACGCAAAAATGGTTGATAAGTTCCTGGGCCGCGTCCAATGGAGCCTGTTTCGGTTTCTCGTCCAAAAACTCACGCTCAATGAAGTCGGCAATATCCTGGCTGCCGCCTCTGCCGCCATGGGCTGGTATTCGGCAATGCATCTGCAATCAATTCCTCCGAAACCGCATACCCGGCTTCTTCCAGATACCCTGCGATTTCTTCCTGCTGGGTCTGATCCGGGGTAAGCGCCGGGGGCAGCTCCCCGATCTGCTCCATACAGAGGGTGATGTCTGCCGCGATTTCTTCTTCCGGGTCGGCATGGTCGAGGAAAGATTGCAGCAGCCTGCGGATTTCCTCCTTCTGGGCAGGATTGTGAAGCTGCCGGGCGATGTTCTCCACCGCCTGGCGTCATCTTCGCCATAGTCCATGCGGGAACGTCAAACTCTCCACAAAGCGCAGCACCTGGCGGCCAGCTCCGGGTAGGGTCTGCCGGTTCTTCTTTTTGGGGTGGTTCCTGCGCTCTGGGTGGCACAGCGAACACCGGCGCGTCCTGGGTGGCGGAAATCGTCATTTCCGAAGAATCAGCGATCCGCTGGATTTCGTCCCGCACCATCTGGGGCATTTCCTCATCGTAAATCGTCACCGTGCGGTCTGGGGCGATGTGGGCCACTGTTTTGTAATCTCCGTGTTCTTCCTCCAGCCTGTTCCAAACAGTCAAACCATTCCCCAGATGTCCATAGCCCAGGTCGTAGGCTTTCGCCTGCGGCATGGTGGGAGCCACCGGCTCCTTGTGCTCCGCAAAGAGCGTGAAGGTTCCCTGTCGGAAGGCGGCGAGGTTTTCAAACGCCTGCCGGCGCAGGGCGTACATCCTGTCATCCTGCGGGGTGGCCTCCCAAATGGGGACCATCATCTGATAGATTTCTTCCACACGGGCCGGGTCATCAAGCTGCGGCTCAATGAGCTTCACTGCGTCCCAATAGTCAAAGCCAAAGGGATAGGGGTGGGGCTGCTCTTGTGGCACGTTCTCAAAGAAAGTGCGGATATTCCGGGCAAGCTGGTGCTTCTCATACTGCGGCATGGCGGCGCGGTCCTCATCGGTGAGGAACCGCCCCTGGGCGATCATGGCGCTGACGCGCTTTTCCACGGCGGGCCATTTCAGCTCCACCTTGGCGTAGGGGGCGGTGATACTGCCGTGGCTGAAAGAAACGCCTTTACTGAGCTGGTAGGTCACATCGTCATTCCCACCGGAATGGCCGCTGTACTCGCCGTGGTAGTGCTTTAAGAAATTCTCCCGTTCCTTGCGCTCTGTGTGGTTGCGATAGAAAGAATACACGGCCAGCCGGTAATCGGTGCTGCGTTTTCCACCCCGGAGAAGATTGTTGATCTCGTCCCCGGAGATGAAAAAACGCCGTTGGGGGTCGTACCTTCGGCGGCGGTAAAGTGCAGCGGTTCCCGCTGCAGATCAAAAAGCTGCTCCAGCAATTTTTGCGGACGGTGGAAATGGAACCGCATAATGTCCGGGTTCTCCTGGTAGGCTGCGGCAAACGTTTCATATTCAGAGAGGATGGTCTGTAAGCCATCTTCCCGGCTCAAAAGCCCTGCGATTTCTTCCGCTGCCTCCGGGAATCCGCTCGGTTTATCATAGATGGCGCGCAACGAGGGGAAAAATCGCTTTTCTTCATCCTCAATGTCACGGAACATCAGCAGCAGCCGGTCGGCCAACTCATGGACTTCATAGTGATCTACCTGGTCAAGTTCGCTCTGGGGCATATATCGGCCCAAATCCAGCAGCTCCCGGATTCGGGCTGCCGCCTGCTCCCATGAAAGGAGCGTGGCGCTGGAACGCTGCGCACTCTCGCCCTCGGCAATGCGGATTCCCTCGGCGTTGTACAGATGGCATACTGTCGGCCATCCAGATAAAAGCCCGCGCCGTTCTCGCCATAGTGCTCTGCCAGGAACCTGGCATTGTCCGGCTTATCCTTTTTGAAATAGGCGCAGATGATGAGGCGGCTGTTCTGGTCGTTGGCACCAATGCACAGCGCCTCGTCGATTACCTGCTGGGGCAGAGCCGGGTGAGGGAAAATGGATGGTTTGGCCGTACCCTCGGCCTGGGTTGGCTGCTGAAACGCCGCAAAATCAAAAAGGGACATCTGCTGGCTCTCTTGGGTAGGGAGCTGCGGGATGTCCGTCTGAATGAAGTATTCTTTTTGTCAATAAGCTGGGCGGTCCAGCCTGCCACCACTTCCCAGGAAATACAGATTCCCTGGTGCGGGATGGGTAAGAGCCTTCCCACATGAGCAGGCCATTCTCCTGGGGCTTATATCCCAGGCGCTGCCCGTCAGCGATGATTTCGGTGTACCGGTCCTGATAGGCAGATCTCAGATATTCCGCCCGTTCCTGAACGTCGCTGTGAACCGAGAAGAAAAGCTCAATCTGATTTTTCTTATATTTCAGGTCATCATCTTTGTTGGCGATGATGGCATGATCTGCTTTTCATCCAAAAGCGCAGGGAGCTGTTCGCCACCTGCGCTTTCTTCCGGTTCATCAATTAGCTGTAAATCAGCTCCGCCAGCACCGTTTCCTCCGCCGCGTTCTGCAGGTTGTTCATCATCTGCACCCACTTCATCTGGTCGCTGGCTTTCAGTTCCTCCGTCACGCCCTCGCTTTCGCCATCTGCGCCACGATTTCCTCCATCCGGCGCTGGGCGTTCTGCTGGATCTCCGCCAGATGTGCGTTCAATTTCCCGCTGGTCAGCAGGTTCGTGTACGTCACCCTGCGGTGCTCCTTGAGAAATTTCTTCCGAAGCAATGCGTATTTCCCATGGGGAACCGGCTCCTCCTGGGGCGGCAGAAGGTTCGGCAGATTGTAGTCGCCCTGCCTGGTGTAAGTGATCTCGGTCATATTCAAAACTCCTTTCCGGCTGTGTGTTTTCCTGTTCAGTTACAGCATACTGGTTTTTCTGCTGGGGTTCAAATGTGCGATTTTCTTTTTGGGGCTGTCTTTGCAGGGCAAGAACCGTGCGGGAAATGGCGGAAAGGCACATCTGGGAGATGTCCCGGTGGCCACGCCTAAAGCGTTCAACGTCTGCGGGGTGTTAAAGTCCGTCACATCCCGGAAATCCATGTCCTCAAAATATTCAGACGGGTCAAGGCCGCAGCGCACCAGCAGCATATATCCAATGCTGTTTTGCACCGCCCTGCGGTATTCCACTTCCAGGTTCAGCTCATCCAGTTCTTCCAGAAAGCTGCCTTCCGTGAGGGTTTTCAATTCAGAAAGATAGTCGGGCATATTGTCCTCCACGGCGTTCTTTGCCGCAGAGAGCAGTGCTTCACCCAAATCCTCCTTGCGCTCCAGCTCTCCAAAGCTGTTTTCCAGCGTTTCAATGATGTCCGGCGCATATTCCTCCCGCACCGTCCAAAGGGGGACGGGGCGGGGGAACCGGGCCTCATGGGTATCGGAAATATCAAAGTAGTATTTCAGTCGGGGTTTTCCATTGTGTTCCCCATCAAAAACGGCAATGCCGTTTGCGCCCCGGTTTACCCAGCGCCCAAATTGCCGGTTCCATCGCTCGATCTCCAGGACGGCGGTGGCGTCTGGGCGCTGGGCGTAGACAAGCAGTTGTTCATCGAAAGAAAGCCGGTAGTTGCGGCAGGCAGAAGCCAGAAACGCCCGCCACTGGTCGGGAGCTGTCACGCTGCGCTGCGTTTCCCGGTACAGCTCCGTCAAGCTTTATATCGTATCGCCATCGGTTGCCCCTCCTTTTCTTATTCTTTTTTCGCAGCTTTCAGTTCTGCGCTGTAATCCTTATCAGGGTCATATTGATTGCACAGGGAGAGCAGCAACAGCCAGATGGTATTTCCGGCCTCCTTCGGGCACATCCGAAGCGCCACGCAGGGCGCATGGTCACTGTCAACAAAGGGCCTCCCATAGCGCATAAACTGTCGATCAGCTTTTGAGCCATCTCCCGGTATTCTTCATAGGGGTTCTGTTCCGCCTGCTGATGGAGAACCGTCATCAGCAAGTTGAACCAGTCCTCATGCGTATCCAGTTTTACGGGCGGTAAAGACGCCATTTTTATCACCTCATCTTTCCCTGGCGACGGCCTGCCGCTGCCGGGGAATGGAAAACCCGTAGACTTTGGCGATGTCGTCGCCCAGCCTGCGGGTCACTCTCGTAATATCGGCGCGGGTTGCAATGCCGCGATATAGTTTTTCTTTCAGCAGTTCAATTTGAGAAGGGCTGGCGCTGTCCTTGTAAACGCGGTAAAGATAAAAGTTCGTGCCATCGTGATGGATAGCGTCGCACCGCAGATCGCCCAGCCGGTCCACATACCAGGTGGAATAATCCGTATTAGAATACAGGCAGTCCCGGATGTTGCCGCTGGGGATTTCCTTATATCCCATGCGCCGACCATTCCACAGGCCCAGGTCGCCTACAACCAAAATCGGCTGGGAAAGCTGTACATTGAGGTTAGCGCGTTCATCATCCAGGTAATCCCCATTGATCTCATACATCAGGGAAATGCGCTCATCTTCGGATAAATCCGGGTAGTCCGCCTCCAGGTCATCCTCCAGTCCTCATAGTCCAGGCCATAATTGCTCCAGATAACGTGTCTTTCCTCCTTCATCGGGCTTCACCCCGGTCTTTCTGCCTGGGCTTGATGGGCTGCCCCTGCTCGTCATAGTTTCTGGGATCGGCGGCGGGGGTCTGCCAGCCAAACATGGAGCCGGCAAACATGGCGGCCTCCTGTGCTTTGGTAACGCCATTCTTCACATTGCGGTCGTCTGCAAACTCTCGGTTCTGTTGGGCGTCAGGAGTTGAAAAATCATAGCAAGGGCTGTAGCCTTTTTCGCCCCTGGTCAGAAGAATCAGCTCCCCGGATGAGGGCAGTACACTAAAACACTGCACCGGCAGAGAAGAACGCAGCGGGATCACGCTCCCGTGAGTTTGCTCCAATCGTTCCGCAAATTCGCAAATATGATACAGGGCGCTGGAATACCCGCCGCTGGTTTCAAAATGGGTTTCGTCGATGAACCGGCAGGTGCGGTCGCGGGTTTCTCCGCCGCCAGTGAAAATGCGGATGTGGTCGCCGTCGGGAATGCGGAACAGCTCCTTGTAGCCGGGCGTGATAAACCGGATACCCTGTTTGGCCTTTTCCATGTGGTGTTCCAGGAATCGGGCAACATAGGCGTAGAGGTAAAAGTTGTAGTCTCCATAATTGGGATTGCACCGGAGCATATAGGTGTGCTGGGGCGTCTGCACCTTAAAACCGTACTCGGCGCAGTAGTTTCCCTCAAACTCAGCCTCCGGGTTCTGATAGCAAAACCTGGTCATGCTGTCACGGGTACAGAGCAGCCCATTCTTCTCCCGCAGAGTGATGACCACCTCATCAAGCTCCGCCTTAAACTCGTCCGTCTTGTATTCCCTCCGATGGTCGAACCAGGAAGTGTAAAACTCTTTTCCAGCGCCAAAATCCCCGCGCAGATGGCCGATACAGCCGGTTTGCCCTTCAAGCTGGCTGCTCTGGTTGTACGCATACAGGCGATCCTCCGGGGTCATGCTGGTAATTGTCAGTTCCATTATCGCTCACGTCCTTTCTTTTTCGCTTGTCGTTTTTGCTCCGATATGGCTTTTTCCCTTGCCTGCCAATATTCGGGGTGGTGAATTTGCACGCTGCTATTGATAACAGCCTCATACGCGCCGGGGCTAAAGCGCTCGTTCACTGGAGCCTGGATCATCTTTTTATCCATCAGCTCCCGGAGAGCCACCTGCGCGTCGCAGTCCTCCTCAAAGCAGAGGTAGCCGCCCTCAACAAAGCCGCAGCCCATCGCTTCTTTTCGGAATATCTTTTCCGCCAATTCCCGGCGCACCATAATTCCGCCATGCCCTGGGGTGGAAACGGAATAAACGCCGGGGCAGAGCGTTTCACATTCCTGGATATTGCCCCATGGGGAATAGGAAGGGGCCTCCGGCACAATAGTGTTTTGCCGCTGATCCTCCAGGCACTGCACCTCCTCCTGCGCCCGCGCCACCAAATCCTTCTGCGCGGAAAACAGATCGCTGAAATAGTGGCCCCAATCGTAGTCCGTCCGGTTACTGCATTTCCAGGTGACAAACTGCTGGGGCGCTGTCAAATGAACGCCCAACACAAACTCGCTGTCGCCCACATGACAGGAATCCGTAATGATATATCCGGCGTTTTCTCTGTAATCCATCATCGTTCACGCTCCTTCGTGGTTTTCTTTTTGGCCTGTTCCTGCTGAATCGCAGTAAGGCCATGCTTGGCCCAGCCGGGAAGGTCCTCCGGCTGTATCGTTCCCAGCACGTCCATGCGCTCATAGCGGCTTTCTTTGCCAGTATAAAGGTCAACGCAGTAACAGGCTGACCCCCTGCTGTGCGGGGAAGCCCCAAAGCCTCCCATACAGAGCTTGAGCTGGCGAGTGGCCCTGCGGTATTCCCGGCGCAGCACCTCCGGCTTTATCACCACGATTTTCCCGTGCAGATCATCCTCATAGGAAATGGGGATGCAGCCCTCCGCTGTAATGGGGCGGTCGTCTATGCCTGTATGCGGGGCTTATTGAGTTCTATGTGGGTTTTCTGCGCTTGCTCGGCAACCGCTGCCGAACAGCTCCACAATCCTCCGGG
>ENA-OQLB01000486-OQLB01000486.1-human-gut-metagenome-genome-assembly--contig:-NODE-486-length-22417-cov-1.439838_pt1 | contig 22417 bp, 30 predicted proteins | sample MGYA00242656_ERZ504813 | MGnify/ENA primary metagenome ERZ504813 (study PRJEB26092, sample SAMD00036388) | human gut metagenome | host: Homo sapiens | study: EMG produced TPA metagenomics assembly of... | reverse complement strand
CAAAGAAATTTTTATGCTAGGATAGCATTGCATTAAAAGAATATTACTAAATAATGGTAGTGATGATTAAGTCAGCTGACAAAGATTGTAGCGAAGTTATGGTTTTGTTAACTGGCTTTTTATGTTAAAAGGAGGAAAAATTAATGCCAACAAATAGAAAAGAAGTTTAGTTTTTACAATGTTTATGTGTGCCTTTATGGTTTTTTGGATGAGTGTCTATAATGTCAGTTTACACTTCGGCTTTTCAAGCGAAGCAATCAAAGAAGCATGGTTGGGATTCCCATTAGCCTATTTATTTGCGATTTTATGTGATTGGGTAATAATATCTAAGTTTGCTAAAAGTTTAGCTTTTAAAGTTGTAAATCCTAAAAGTAAACCACTTATTAAGATTATTATGATCTCATTTTTTATGGTCTGTGGCATGGTTATTTTAATGTCTTTATACGGTGCAGTTGAACAGGCTGGAATCAGTGAACAGACTTTAATGGTGTGGTTGACAAATATTCCAAAAAATTTTATTGCAGCTTTACCACTACAACTGTTAATTGCAGGACCTTTTATTCGAAGCGTTTTCAAAATCTTGTTTACTAGACAAATCGCATAGATTGTCTAGTGATTTTATCAAACTTAGCGCTATAATTATCATGTTAAAAAAGCATGATAATTATTTTTCACGAAAAAAATATAAGTCTTTAAAAAGTTTGTTAAATCGTTGTAAACCCTTGTCAGACTAGGGATACAGCGAAAATGACTATTTTTTTCAATTGATAGATTATTATCGTTGCATTTTTAAAATATAGGAGTATACTTATCTCAGGCAAAGGGGGCTTATACTATGGATGATGTAATTCAAAGGTTAGTAGAAATAGACCGTAAATGTGTCGAACGTGTTGAAGCTGCAAAAGCTAAGAAATTAGATGCGCAAACCAACATGAATGAAAAAAGAAAAGAGATATATGATGGTTTTGTCACCGAACAAAACAAAAAGATTGAGGCGCATAAAGCTGAATTAATGAATAAAAACAAAGAAGAAGCAAAGCAGCTTGATCAAGATTATAATGATACTGTAGCTAATTTAGAGAATCTTTATAATCAAAATAAGGACAAATGGATCAATCAGATTGTCGAAAGATGTTTAAAGTAAGAAGGTGAAGGTATGGCTTTATCGTCAAATGCACTATGTGCTAAGGCTAAAGCGATGTATGGATACCGCATTGGTGAGGAAGGTATAGTGATCTATGCCGGAAACAGTCACTTAGTGAGATGGTAACATACTTAAAATCGCAAACAAAGTATAGTGGTGTTTTAGAAGATATTAATGTCCGTAACGTTCACCGTCGCCAAGTAGAGGCTGCTTTAAATAAAGAATACTTTGAACGTTGTGCGAGATTAATGAAGTATGCACCAAAAAAGAATCAAGATTTCTATAGCCAAGAGGTCATTGGAATTGAGGTTCAATTGATTGTTGATAAGGTTGTCAGTATTAAAGAAAAAGATCAAGCGAGTTTTTCTTTTGGAGATACCTGATTATTTAGCAAGCAAAATGAGTTTCAATATTTATGGATTGATCAATGTTGATAACTATAAGGATCTAGTAACATATTAAGAGATACTAGGTATTATAAAATATTAGCTGATTTTGATTTTACAGCACCGATTGATATTAATGCTTTAGAACGTCAGATGAAATCACTATTTTATAGTACTTATGTGGCTGCATTAAAAAGAATTTTAAGGGTAAAGAACAAAAAGAATTATTAGATATTTTATCGACATCGATTGAGTTGATCAATATTACGAAGATCTATCGATTCAAAAAATATTTTAAAGAATCGAATGAAACAATTAAAAATTCTTTATATTTAGAGCATTGTCGAATGTCTCATCAATGTTGGATACATTAATTGAAGCTCGTAGTGCAAAAGAATTGATGGAATTATTAGCTAATTCTAAATATAAGCTGTATTTAGGTGATAAAGACTATGCTTATATCGAATATTATGTTGAAGAAGTTAGATATAATATCGCTAAAAGATATATGCGTTTTTCTAGTAACGCACCGTTAGTATATTTAACATATTCAATCTTACAAAAGGTAGAGGTTGATAATCTAAAACATATTATTGAGGGAATTAGATATGGACGAGATGCATCTAGTATTGAAGAGATGCTGATCTTTGCATAGGAGGGATTAATGAATGGCTATTATAAAAACACATTTCTTTAATATTTCCTTTGAACATAAAGATTTGATGAAAATGCTAATTAAGATGACCGAGTATCAAGATGAAATGTTTCCTCAAGATTCTAAAAAAATAGCAAATAATGTTAAAGGGGTATCAGTTATGGATGAAGCTAATCCGTATAATGAACCACTAGATAACATTTATCACATCTTAAATCGTTTAAATCTTGAAAGTAATGTTCAAGATAATGAATTTAAAGAAATCAACTTGCATAATGCAAATAAATTAATAGATGATATTAATGATAAAATTGATAATATTGTCAAATTAAAGAAGATATTACAAAAGAAAAAGAAGAAATGATGAAGCAATCATTTGTTGAAAAATCTAGAAGAATCAAAAATAAGTGTTGATGATGTTAAGAATACTAAATATATTACCTGTCGATTTGGAAAGATTCCTGTGAATGAATTTACAAAAATTCAATATTATCGTGATTATGAATTTATTTTTAGGGAATTGAATCGTTCTAAACAATATGTTTGGATCGTTTATGCTGGACTTACAAGCAGTATTTCTGAAATTGATAATGCATTTTCATCAATGTCATTTGAGCCAATTAGCTTACCGGAGTTTGCTCATGGTAAAGTTCATGAAGCAATTGACGAATTAACTGAAGAGTCAACAGCTATGGAACAATATATTGCTAAAATGGATTCTAAACTAGAGGATATAAAAAAGGAATATAAAGAAGAGGTTTTAGAAACATTTACAAGATTATATAACTTAAAAAGACTATTTGATAAATGTCGTTATGTTGTGGACTTTTCACAAAAAGCTTCGATCTACACTTTCAGTAGTTTTGATTTAAAAGAAGCTGAAGCAAAATTTGATGATATTGATAGTGTAAAAGTTATGGAACTACCAGTAATATCTATGAAAATAGAAATATTGTGGCACCAGTATTAGTAAGAAATAATAGTTTAATGCAACCGTTTGAAAATGTCTTGAGTGTAACACTTGGTGAACACTTTTGATCCAACGACGATAGTTGCTTTATTAACGATGCTTATCGGTGCTGTTTGTGTTGGTGATATTGGTGTTGGAGCTTTATTAATTGTATTAGGGTTCTTATTTACAATTAAAAAACCTAATAATTTTGGTGGTATGTTAAAAACGTTTAGGAGCTGCTGTTTTAATTGGTGGTTTATTTTATGGAACGGCGTTTTATCGAATTGAATTGTACCAGCCGTTAGCAAGTTTACCATTACATGTTATTCATACTTTCTTATTTGGATTCAGTCTTTGGATCATTGTGATGGTGATTTTAATTATTGTGAAAAAAGTTACGCGAAAATCAATCAAGATATAGAGGAGGGATATAATGGCGATTTCAAGATTAAACTTAGTTAGTATTAATTTTGATAAGTATCGTTACAATGAAGTTTTATTAAAGCTTTTTAGCCATGATGACTTTCATCCTGAGTTGGCCTCTAAGTTTATTGATAGTGTAACGGGACTAAGTGTTTACAATCAAGATAATCTTTATGAAGAAATCTTGGTGCGATTGAATGATGCATCAAATAAGTATCATTTTAAGCTAGAAGAAGTGCCAGTTGAAACTAATCAAATCAATGTGCTGCGGGTAAAAGAATATTTAGATGATCTACTGCTTGATGTTGAGCGAATTGATGCTGTAAAAGTACAATTAGATCGGATGATTATTGAAAATCAGGAAGCAATCATTCAGTTACAACATGTTGCTGATATTGATGTTGATTTTGATGATTTGTTTAGCTGTAAATATCTTCAGGTTAGATTTGGAAAAATTCCAGTAAATAATGTTTCTAAATTAGATTATTATGAATCATTACCATTTGTCTTTAAAGCATTTCACAATGATAATCAATATACTTGGTGTATGTATATTACAACGCCTGGTGATGCACCAGAAGTTGATAATATTTTCTCATCATTGTATTTTGAACGGATTCATATTCCGGCCTTTGTTCACGGTTCACCAGAACTTGCTATTGGTGAGATTCAAGAAGAAGCTGATGTTGCTAAAGAACAAAGTGAAAAATTAAAAGAGCGAATTGATAAAATGTTTGCTAATGACCGTGATAAGTTGAATGAAATCTATACGATTGCAAAACATTTAAATGATGTCTTTATCATGCAAAAATATGTTGTTGTAATCGGTGATAAACTTTCTGTCAATGGTTTTGTTCCAACACGTAGTGTTAAAAAATTCAAAGAAGATTTTGAAACATTAGAGAAAGTAACAGTTGATATTAAACCAGCTAATAGTGATGTTCGTTTATCGCCACCAACATTGCTTAAAAATAATTGGTTTTCACGGCCGTTTAGAATGTTCGTCGAAATGTATGGGGTACCTAAATATAATGATGCCGATCCAACTTTATTAGTGGCATTATCATATACCTTGTTATTCGGAATTATGTTTGGTGACGTAGGACAAGGGGTTATTTTATCACTTGTTGGATTTGTGGCTTATAAAAAGTTTGGTTTACAATTAGGTGCGGTTGGAGTCCGTTTAGGAATTTCCAGTATGCTTTTTGGGGTTGTCTTTGGTTCGGTATTTGGAAATGAGGAAATTTTGATTCCGTTATTCAATGCAATGTCGCCAGACAACACGATGACATTATTGATCGCTGCGATTTGTTTAGGAATAATTTTAATTATTATTTCGATGGCGTTTAATGTTATTTTGAGTTTTAAAAAGAAGAATTTTGGAGAAGCAGTGCTAAGTCAAAATGGAATTTGTGGATTAGTCTTTTATATTTCTATTTTGGGATTAGTTATAAATATGTTTTTAGGATTAGGATTTGTTAATGTTATTTATGTAGTTGGATTGATTGCATTACCACTATTTCTAATTTTCCTAAAGGAACCACTAATTAGAAAATTTGAAGAACATGAAGCAATGTTCCCAAATGGTTTTGGTGCGTTCTTTGTTGAAGGATTCTTCGAATTATTCGAAGTAGTCTTATCTTTCATCACTAACACAATGTCATTTTTACGGGTTGGAGGATTTGTTTTATCACATGCCGGAATGATGTTGGTTGTATATACATTGGCTGAAATGGTCGGTGGCGTTGGTGAGCTAGCCGTTATAATTTTTGGTAACATTTTTGTAATGTGCTTAGAAGGATTAATTGTCGGAATTCAAGTTTTACGGTTAGAGTTCTACGAAATGTTTAGTAGATACTACGAAGGAAACGGAATTTCATTTAAAACTATTAAAGAGGATTAAAAATCGAGGAGGAAGTCATTATGACAGTTTTAGAATTTATTTTACCAGCATTAGTAGTTATCTTATTATCATTACCATTAATTAAAGTATTCACAGGAAAAGTAAGCGTAAAAAGCGCTAAAATTAGATTAGCAACTCATGTTGCTGGATTTGCTGGAGCAGTATGTTTAGCATTATATTTGGCTGCTGTAACTAACGGTGTATACGCTGAAGAAACAGCTGTAATTACTGGAACAATTGCTCAAGGTTTAGGTTTCGTAGCTGCTGCTTTAGCTACTGGTTTATCAGCTTTAGGAGCTGGGATCGCTGTTGCTGCTGCTGCTCCTGCGGCTATCGGAGCATTTTCTGAAAATGAAAGAACTTGGTAAATCATTAATTTCGTAGCCTTAGGTGAAGGGGTTGCTATTTACGGGTTATTAATTTCTATCTTAATTATCAACAAAATCTAATTGAAAGAATGTGATCATTATGCGATTTTATTGTATAAGTGATAACGTCGATACCCAAGTAGGACTTAGATTAGTAGGAATTGAAGGCCAAGTAGTTCATAAAAGAAGAGAGTTTCTTGAATTACTAGAAACAAAATTAAAAGATGATTCGATCGGAATCATCTTGATCACTACTAACTTAATTGAACTTGCGCCTGATGTTATCTCAGAAATCAAGTTAAAACAACAAAACCATTGCTTGTTGAAATACCAGACCGTCATGGTGAATCAAAAATTGGTGAAACGATTGACAAATATGTTTCAGAAGCAATTGGTGTGAAGTTATAGAAGGGGAATGCTATGGAAAAGAAAGAACAAGTATTTCTTTATATGAAAGAAGAGATTGAAAGATTAGCAAATCTTGAAGAAGAAAAAATCTTAGATGAAGCAAAGCGTCTTGAAGAAGAAGCATACAACCAAATTAAAGCTGAAGCTAAGAAAGATGCCGAAGCATTACTTGCTAAAGAGTTAGTAGAAATTTCTTCAAATGCTAGTGTTGAAGCTTCTTCATCACAAGAAGAAAAGACTAAGAAGTTAGTTGAAAAAAGAGATGAATATGTAGCTAATATCTTTAGTGAAGCTAAAGATAAATTAGTTGCTTTTGCAAATAGCAAAGATTATCAGGCGTATCTAGTTAAACATATGGAAGAAATTGGGAAATTATATCCAATGAGTGATTCAACTCTTGAACTTAGAGAAGCTGATATGAAATATAAAGATGAATTGATTAAAGCTTATGGTACAGCTTTAGAAGTAGAAGTAAGTGATAAGATTACGATTGGTGGATTTATTGTTAAAAATAAAGCTACTAATGTCGTTGTTGATGAATCATTAGACTTTGCTTTAGAAAACCAAAAGGATTGGTTCTATAAAACATCAGGATTAATGATTAAATAGACAGGGGGTTAATATATGAACAATAATGTAATTTATTCTATTAACGGACCCGTTGTAAAAGTAAAAGATACAGTGTCTTTTTCCATGTTGGAAATGGTATATGTAGGTAATGATTCATTAATGGGTGAGGTAATTTCAATTTCTAAAGAATTTACTACCATCCAAGTATATGAAACTACTACTGGTCTTAAGCCAGGTGAACCAGTTGTTTCAACTGGTTCGCCAATCTGTGCAACGTTAGGCCCAGGAATTTTAAGAAATATCTTTGACGGGATTGAACGTCCACTAAAAGCACTTGAAAAAGAATCAGGAGCATTTATCCAAGCCGGAAGCAATGTTGATTCTTTAGATATTGCTAAAAAGTGGGATGTTACAATGACTGTTAAAGTTGGCGATGAAGTCAAAGGTGGAACTATTTATGCAACAACACCTGAAACTGATTTAATCGTTCATAAATGTATGGTTAGTCCATTGATTAGTGGTAAAGTGGTTGAAGTGGTTGAAGATGGTCAATATACAATCAATGATGTGGTCATGAAAATTGAAGATGCTCATGGTAAGATCATTGAATGTACATTATGCCAAAAATGGCCAATTAAACAATCACGCCCAGTCACAAAACGATTACCAATTGGAACACCTCTAGTAACTGGTCAACGGGTTATCGATACGCTGTTCCCGATTGCTAAAGGAGGAACAGCTGCTATTCCAGGTGGTTTCGGTACAGGTAAAACAATGACCCAACACCAAATTGCTAAATGGTGCGATGCAGACATTATCGTTTATGTTGGGTGCGGTGAACGTGGAAACGAAATGACTCAAGTTCTTGAAGAATTTAGTGAATTGATCGACCCTAAGAGTGGTAAACCACTTACTGATCGTACGGTTTTAATTGCCAATACATCAAACATGCCAGTTGCGGCACGTGAAGCAAGTATTTATACTGGAGTTACTTTAGCAGAATATTATCGTGATATGGGTTATCATGTTGCTATTATGGCTGATTCAACATCTCGTTGGGCTGAAGCACTTCGTGAAATTTCTGGTCGTCTAGAAGAAATGCCTGCTGAAGAAGGGTTCCCAGCTTATTTACCATCTCGTTTATCACAATTCTATGAACGGGCTGGATATATGGAAACATTAAATGGACAAGAAGGTTCAGTATCAATTATCGGAGCAGTCTCACCTCAAGGGGCAGACTTCTCAGAACCAGTTACTCAAAATACTAAACGTTTCGTACGTTGTTTCTGGGCATTAGACAAAGCTCTAGCTTATGCTCGTCACTATTTTGCAATTAACTGGACACAAAGTTATAGTGATTATGTCTATGATCTTGAAAAGTGGTATAGTAAAAATGTTGGGCCTAAATTTGTAAGTGATCGTCAAGAAATTGCTTATATCTTAGCAGAAGAAGCAAAATTGAACGAAATTGTTCAATTAATGGGTCCTGATGTATTGCCAGAAGATCAAAAATTAATTATTGAGGTTGCAAAGGTAGTTCGAGTTGGATATTTGCAACAAAATGCGTTCCATAAAGATGACACTTATGTACCAATGGAAAAACAATTAAAAATGATGGAAGTAATTTTATATTTAAATAAACGTTGTAAAGAAGCGGTAAATCAAGGTAAAGTCGTAAGACGTATCGTAGATACTGGAATCTTTGATCAAGTTATTAAAATGAAATATGATATTCCAAATGATAATATTGCAAAATTAGATACTTATTATCATGATATTGATGAAGCAATCAAATCTGTAGCGTAGGAGGAAAATGATTATGTCATTACAATATGTAGCTTAAATGAAATAAATGGGCCATTAGTCGTTTTAGACCACGTTAAGGGTGCTTCATACGATGAAATGGTTGATATTCAACTAAAAGATGGAACAACTCGAGCTGGTCGAATTGTTCAAATCGAAGGTGAAAAAGTTGTTGTTCAAGTATTTGAGGGAACAAATGGCTTGTCACTTGAAAATACAAAAACAAGGCTATTAGGTAAACCGATGGAATTACCAGTTTCTAAAGAAATTCTTGGAAGAATTTCTCTGGTGCTGGTCGCCCATTGATGGTTTAGGTGAAGTATATGCTGAAGCTGAAATGGATATCAATGGATTGCCATTAAACCCTGTATCACGGTATATCCACGTAACTATATTAATACTGGAATTTCTTCAATTGACTGTTTAACGACATTGATTCGTGGACAGAAGCTACCAATTTCTCAGTATCTGGTTTACCACATGACCGTTTAGCAGTTCAAATTGTAAAACAAGCGAAAATTGCTGATGAGGCGGGTAAAGGATTTGCTGTTGTTTTTGCAGCTATGGGGGTAACTAATGACGTAGCTGAATACTTTAAACGTAGTTTTAAAGAAGCTGGGGTTATGGAAAGAGTAGTCATGTTCTTAAATCTTTCAAATGATCCAATTATTGAACGTATTTTAACGCCACGTTGTGCTTTAACGGCTGCTGAATACTTAGCATTTAAACAAAATATGCATGTTTTAGTAATTTATACCGATGTTACTTCTTATTGTGAAGCTTTACGTGAATTTTCTTCAAGTAAGGGTGAAATTCCTGGTCGTAAAGGATATCCTGGATATCTATATTCTGACTTGGCTTCATTATATGAAAGAGCAGGAATCATCAAAGATGCTGAAGGTTCAGTAACCCAAATTCCAATTCTAACAATGCCTAATAATGATATTACATCATCCAGTACCTGACTTAACAGGATATATTACTGAAGGGCAAATCACTTTAGATGTTGATTTAAACTCAGCTGGAGTTTATCCTCCAGTAGGAGTATTACCTTCATTAAGTCGTTTAATGAAAGATGGAATCGGTGAAGGGTTTACTCGTGCAGATCATCAAGATATTGCAAACCAATTATTTGCATGCTATGCCCATGTTCAAGATGTTCGTTCATTGACATCAGTTATTGGTGAAGATGAATTATCAGATATGGATAAAAAATACATTAGCTTTGGTCGTTTATTTGAAGAATACTTTATTAACCAAGGTTTTGATACTAACCGTAGTATTGAAGAAACATTAGATTTAGGATGGGATCTAGTTTCAGTTCTTCCTCGTGAGGCCTTAGACCGTTTAGATAATGCTCTGTTAGATCAATACTATAATCATGAAAAAGCGGTTGAACGCTTTAACATTAAAGAAAAGAAGATTATTAAAGAATTACAAGAAGAAGGTGAATAATCATGGCCTTGAAGTAGTTCCAACTAAAGGTAATCTAATTGCAATGAAAAAATCATTGCAATTAGCGAACCTTGGATATAATCTAATGGATCAAAAACGTAACGTTTTAATCAAAGAAATGATGACTTTATTAGATGATGTAAAACTTATTCGTGATCAAATTACTTCTTCATATCAAGAAGCATATGATGCACTTCAAGAGGCTAATATTTCAATGGGGTTAATTACAGATATTGTTAATAGTACACCTGAGGATTATGGGATTTCAATTGCTTATCGAAGTGTTATGGGGGTTGAGATTCCTAAGATTGCTTATGATAAACAACCCTTAAAGATGACTTATGATATTGAACGTTCAAATTCAAAAGTCGATTATGCTTATAATTGTTTTTACAACGTAAAACAATTAACAGTTTTATTAGCAGAGGTAGAAAATAGTGTTTATCGTTTAGCTAATACGATTCGTAAAACCCAAAAACGTGCTAACGCTTTAAGAAATATTTCGATTCCGCGCTTCGAATCAACTATTAAGGTTATTTCAGAAGCGTTGGAAGAAAAAGAAAGAGAAGAATTTACACGTCAAAAAGTTATTAAAGAAATGAAAAAATAGAAGCTATGCTTCTATTTTTAACATTTAATAAATTTAATTTGTTCATTTTTTAAAGAATATTCGAGATTAGCTGGTAGTTTAGAACGAATATGAATTAGTTTATTATCAGCAATAGTACCATTCCATGTTGCTACAACAATTATTTTTTTAGCTAATTCTTTTAAAAATGTTAACATATCGATATTTGAGTCCTTAGCATAAAGGACTCTTTTATTATCCAACAAAAGAACTTCTTTATCGTAGTTATCAATAAAGTCATTCATTACAGTGATGATTTCACTACAATCATCTTTAAAGATCTGATCAAGATTTAGAATTGGAATACCGGTTTCATTGCTATAGTCATGAATAAGTTTTGATTTACCACTCCCAGGACCACCGATAATTAAAATTAGTTTATTATCACTATTTTGGGCGGTGGCGATTTCTGCTGTTAACGGGTTCATGGGTCTGTCCTCCTTTTTATATTCTCTTTAATCCAAAAAACCTTGTTAAAATCGACTTATTATCTATTTCATTCTATTCATTTATATTTGTCATTTCCTAGCAATATCATAATTTTACTAGTATTTCCTAGGAATATTGACGATTTATAGTCATTAAGTATTTCTAAAGTTTTTCTAAAAAGGTGTACTATCTATTGTGATACAGTTAATGCGATGATATAATGAAACTGTACTATAGGGAATGATACAGTTTTGTTATGAAACATGATATTAAAAGGAGATGCTTAGAATGAAGAAAATGCTTACTTTTTTAATCGCTACGATTTTGATTTTGGGTATGTCGTTGATGCCACTACAGGCAATTACCGGCATAAATAGCTTAGTTAGTTATGGTGAAGGTAATGAAATTGAAGGTGGCTGTAATGGGAAAAATGTTGATTTAGGCGAAGGACTAAGCGGATTGATGGTATCTAATCAATCAGAGTTAGTTTTTATTGGTAACGATGATTTTAAAATCAAAGTTGGTAAGCCGGTTAAAGAATTTGAAATAATTGATGATGTTGATAATGATGGTCTTAAAGATGTTGCTGTTTATATTGATAGTGAAGATGATTATGATGATTTTAAAATCGTTAGTTCAAAAACTTCAAAAGTATTATATGCTACAAAATATTCTTATAACACGATTAATGATAATAATGAGGCAGTGAATAAGAATGCCACAATTAGACAAATTCTATTTAATGATAATATTGTCTATTTAATTTATAATTATCATTTAGTAGGAATTAGTACAAAAGATTATCAGGTTGTATTTGATTATGAAGCGAAAGATAATATTTGGAAAATGGCATTAGTTAATAATCAGGTTATTTTTACGACACAATTAGGAGAATTGGGAAGTCTTAATAAAACTAATGGAAAATTAAATTATACAGTTGCATTAACAACACCTAAAGAAATTAAAGATCCACGATATGATACTTTGGGGAAAGTCAATTTAAATATTTGGGATATTGTGTATATTAAAGATAAATTGTATGTAACTACAGAAGATGCCAAATTATATCAAATTGATCAAATGAATGGGAAAATTATTAAAACAGTAAATTTAGAAGAGGGTATTGATGAGAAATTAGGAAATTTATTAAAAAACAATAATAAATGGAGCGGTCAACTAGTTCCTACAGGAATCCATAATATTAGTTTTATGAGTTATCGAATGGATTTATTAGATAATAATTTAATGTTGATAAGTGCTTACTTGGGGAGTCCACAAATTGAATTAAATGAAGGAGATAGTGAAAAAGAGATACCTCATTTAATACTTATTGATCTTGAAAAGATGGAGGTTAAACTGGATATTCCTGTTGAGCAATATAATTTAGATTATAGTAGAGCGGTTAAAGGTATTTTTGATAATCAGCCTGCTTTGGTTGTTCCAACGTATGCTAGTACTGGAAAGTTAAGACTTGTCGCTTATTCATTAAATGATGGTACAGTATTAAAACAAACTAATTTGAATCTTAATGGTATTAATAGTAAAAATGTGAAAATTCATTTTGCTAATCAAGGAGAACGTTATTTATTACAAGTTGACGGGGGTGTGTCACTGCTTGTTGATCAAGATTTGAAAACAATAGAGTACTTAGGTAGTGCTAAAGTTGTTAATAAAGTTGTTGATCTTAGTGATGGTACAATCGTGTCTGTTTTGAATAATGGTAAAATAACGCAAATTAAAAAAATGGGTTTAGGTGGCTGTGATGATAATTTAGTTACGTTTAACATTCCAGATGGTTATCATAATAATGGTTTTGAAGCGATTAATTATGATGAAAACATAATCATCTTTTAAGTTTAGTCAGTGAACTAAACGCTAATGGTGAGGTAATTGCTAGTCATATCGTAATTATGAATTTAAATGACGGAAATACGCTGCAGATAAAAAGGTATTATTAGAAAAAGGCTATGATGAAAATAATAAGTATTATGAACATTATTTAATTGGTGAAACAATTAGATATTTTACAGATATGAATAATGATGGCAAATCAGAAATTATTGTTGATGAGAATATTCTTGATGGGGCATTGTTAACATTTAGAAGTGTTTATAATAAATCATTTGAAGGTGCTACTACGATTATTGACGTAGGTGATGTGAATAATGATGGAATAAGTGATCTAGTCAATATTGGTGAAAGTGAAATGCGATTATATTATTCGTTAAAGAATGGTTATGATATAACTTATCAAAAAACTAATATTGCTAAAAGTTATGATAAAAAATTGCAAAACAATATTCATGTTAAAGTGCTAGGCGATCTTGATCATGATGGAATCAAAGATTTTGTAATCAATGCTTATAATGATAAAGGCTGTCAATGTTTCCAAGTCATTAAAGGGAAAGACTTATCGGTACGATATTCATTATTAAAAGATGGTGTTATCTATGAAAATGAAGAAGATAGTTTTAGTGTGACAGGAATTGATTATGACAATGATGGAGTTGATGATCTTGTTTATGGTATTTATGATGAAATGAGGACTGTTCTTAGTGGAGCAACTGGTGAAAAGTTATTTGAATACTTAATTACTGATTATCATAATGATTGGGATAATTCTATGGGTGATCCGGTTCCTTTGGAAAATATAGTTAGTTTTAATTTAATTGAAAATGGAAATAGTGTAGTTAAAATCAATGATCTTAATGATGACGGGATTCAAGAGTTAGCGTATTTAGTTAGGGATTATGATAATTCTGACTATGGTACAAAGAATATTCTAAAGATTTTAAATGGAAGTAATTATGAGGAGTTAAAAAGTAAGATCCTTGGTAAAGGAAACTATGATTCGAGTCAAATTACTACAGTGATCGGACAATCAAAATTAATCTATAATGATGGTACATTATCACAAATATATGATTATAGAAATGATAGTTTAGTAGCGGGATTAAAAATGGCAGTCACGAGTGCTCGAACTTTAAATAATCAGCTATTGCAGCTTGAAGATAATGTTAGGGCAGTTATATAGTTTTACTGATCAACGAGATTTTGAATTAGTTGATTTTAATGAAAAAGATGTAAATGATGGGAATTTAAAAATAAGTTATAAAACAGAAAAGAATGGTTTGATGTATGTTTATGATCAAGGAAATTTGATTGAAAAGACAACAGCTAAAACTTTAATGTTAAATTATTAGCAGGAGAGCATGATTTAATCTTTTCATATAATGATGGTCAAGGAAAGGTTACTCATTATGCTACTGTAATTACAGTGGAAAAAAGCACTATTAGTCGTTATTTGATTATGTTACTGGTAATAGGAATTGTTGCTGGCGGCTTTGGTTTAGTCTTCTACCCAAAATATCGATTAATGAAAAAGGCAGGTGTTAAACATGGATAAATTAATTGTGATTGAACATATGGATAAAGTTTTTGGTAATTATAAAGCAATTGATGATTTGTCTTTTAGTTTAGAGGGAGGAAAAATTTACGGTATGATTGGGCCGAATGGAGCAGGAAAGTCAACAACTATGTCATTGCTGATGGGCTTGATTTTCCGACCAAAGGGAGTGGTTTGATCAAAGGGTATCCGTTAGGTTCTAATGAAGCAAAGGCAATAATGGATATTCTCCAGAATTTCCTAATTTTTATAGTGATATGAGCTGTTTAGAATATTTAGTCTATATGGGGATGTTGTCTGATCTTAGCTATGATGAAGCTTTAAAACGAACTAAGGAATTATTAGAAGAATTTGATTTAGTTGAACATCATGATGAACGTGTTGCTAAATTTTCAACAGGGATGAAAAAGAAGTTGGATTGATTCAAGCAATGATGCATAAGCCAGAGATTTTATTACTAGATGAACCAACCGCTAATTTAGATCCAACTAGTCGTTATGAAATTATTCAAACTTTAAAACGTTTAGTAAAGCAGCGGAAGATGACGGTTTTAATTAGTTCACATGTTTTAACGGAATTAGAATGATCATTGATCATGTTATTATGATCAATAAAGGTCATGTAGTTTTAAATCAACCTATTGATGTAGTTCAAAATGAATTTAATCAAGAAAAATTACTTGTAAGCTGTAATCATAATGAGCATTTACAAACATATTTAGAAACTAAAGGGTATTTTTATACGCTCAATAATGGAGTTTTAAGAGTAAGTATAGATTGATAAACAAAAATGTAAAAAAGAAATTGTTAAGTTTATTTATGAAAATGATTATGAATTAGATTTATTAAAAGAGGATACGATTTCTCTAGAAGGACTATATCAGCAGTTAGTGGAGGAAAATGATCATGAAAGTACTATTCAGTAAGACATTTATTAAAATGTTTAAGCTTATTCCGGTTGTTGCGTGTGTGATTATTAGTGGCTTTTTTTGGTTTTATACTATCAAATCAATATCTTGGTTTAATGAGTCAAAAGCCAACTTATCTTTCTTTATCACAAGATATTTTAATGTTTTATGCAGTTTTAGCTTTCGTTTTATTAGTAGGAATGTTGATCTGGATTATTTGTTCGAATAGTGGTTCGGGACTTTTCGCAAGTGAAATTCACGAGGGGACAATGAGATTATTATTATCAAAAAAATATCACGTTAGGGTTTAGTAATCGGTAAAGTAGGTGGTATGCTAGTGGGCAGTTTTGTTTATTTGGTTATTTCTTTTGCGACATTCTTAATGGTCTTTATTATTTTAAGTGGTGTTGAAAAAGATATATTACGGATGGTATTAGCAGCTACTCTTGCTTCATTAGTTATGGAATAATTTTAATTTTTATTCTTGGGGGATTAGCGACTTTTCTATCATCATGTTTTAAAAAGAAAGTACCTGCTATTTTAATTCTAGTAGCATTAGCTGCACTAATTTTTGGAATTATCCCTTTTGCCCGAATTTCCTTACGAATACTGGAAAATATGATACCTATCATTTATATTTATTTGATATTAATTATCATCTTTCATTGATCTTTAATCAATTTTTAATGCTGGTTGGAGATTTTAATACAATGTTAGGTGATCTAAGCATGTTTGGAATGTTCACAAATCTTTACTCATATGGTGTAACTGATTTTGATTTAGGAAATCGTGCTGTTTATACATTGAATCAGTCACTAAATAGTGGTTTGATTACAGCAGTTTATCTAGCCTTAGCTAGTGGACTGTATGTTTTATCTTATCGCCGGATGGATAAAAAAGACATTTAATTTAGTACTATATAATAATACAATGAATCTTATTATTTGAGTAATGTTTTTGACTACCGCTTTTTTAGTAGCAAAGCTGTATATCCCTTTGAACAATAGAGGTTCCTTTACGGATTATAAAACTAGAAGTTATTTACATAATAATTTTCTAGTTTTTTTATGAGAACTTTTTTCAAAATAAGATTAATAAACACTCCGATTAAAATCTATGATATTATTAATTAGTAGGAGGATTGAGCGATGTATCTAGTATTTGATATTGGTGGAACAGCAATAAAATATTGCTGGATGAACGAAGCGGGAGAAATTTTTAATAAACAAGAAATTTATCAACAGCAGTAGACAGCTTAGATAAATTTATAGAAACAGTTGCTAAAATATACCACGAAAGTAATAGGAAAGTTGAAGGAATTGCTTTATCATGTCCCGGTGTTATTGATGCAGCTAATGGAACGATCAAAGTCGTTGTTGCGTATCCATATTTACAGGGAATCTGTTTAACTGAGCTAATTTCTAAAGCTTGTGATAATATAAAGGTTTCTTTGGAAAATGATGCTAAGTGCGCTGGATTGGCTGAAGCCTGGATTGGGAGTGCACAAGCTTATGATGATGCAATAATTGTAGTTTTAGGAACTGGAATTGGTGGAGCGATTATAAAAAATAAACAAATTCATCATGGTGCACATTTATTTGCTGGTGAAATAAGTACCCTGATCGTTGATTATGATAAAGAGACTAATCAAGTATTGACCTGGTCGGACATTGCTTCTACAACAGCTTTATGTAAGCGGGCAGCGGAAGCTTTAGCAGTCACGTCAATTGATGGAAGACGTGTTTTTGAATTGGCTAACAATGCGGATGAAGTTGTTCTGGAGGTACTGAAAAATTTTTGTCTGGATATTGCAATACAGTTGTATAACCTTCAGTATAGTTATGATCCAGGAGTAATCTGTATTGGTGGAGGAATTTCTAAACAACCTCTATTGATCAAGCTGATTAAAAAGGCGGTTGAAATAATTGCTAACGAGACTAATCAGCTGCTTAAACCAAATGTAACGACATGTAAATTTTATAATGAAGCAAACTTAATTGGAGCGCTATCATACTTTCTTAGCATAAAATAATTTGTTTTTTTACCCTAAAAAAGTATCATATTATCATCAATAGTGTTATAGTATAAAAGGTGAATATTGGGGAATGTTCATTCAGTATTCTTATTAAAAGAAACATATTGATGTTAAAATGAATATGGTTTTTAGGAGGATGATTTATGGGTGTTTGTAAAGTTAAAAATATTGTAATTGGTGAGGGTATGCCAAAGATATGTGTACCAGTTGTTAGCAACAATCATCAAGATATCATAACAGACTTGATTAGATTACAGTCATTAGATATAGATTTGATTGAACTTAGAATTGATTATTTCAATGAACTGTTAGATCATCAAAAATTAACCGAATTATTTAAAGCAATTGCTTCAATGGCAATTAAACAAGGAATTATTTTAACTTACCGAAGTGTTCCTGAAGGAGGAAATGGTAAATTAAGTAATGATGAATACATGCAATTATATTCAATTGCTCTTGAAAGTGGAGCATTTGATATTTATGATGTTGAATTATCTAGTGGAACTAATACCATTATTAATTTAAGTAATTTAATTCATCAAAATGATAAAAAAATCATTATGTCTAGTCATGATTTTACTCGTACTCCTAGTATTGATACAATGTTAGGAAAGATAAAACAAATGGATTCTTTAGAAGCTGATATAATTAAGATTGCAGTGATGCCAGAAGACTATCGTGATGTTTTATTGTTATTAGAAACAACACTAAAAGCTAATGAGTTATATGATAAACCACTTGTTACAATGTCTATGTCAAGCAAAGGAATTGCAACAAGAATTTTAGGTGAACAATTTGGCTCAGCGATCACATTTGGAAAAGATAACAATAGCTCTGCTCCAGGTCAAATTAAAGTTCATGACTTTAAAAGAAGTGTTAAAAGTGATTCACCATAATAATTAAGGACTATATGTCCTTTTTTTGCACCTTTTTATAATTTACACATAAAATAAAATAGGTGGTTAAATGTTAATAAATCAGAATGAATTAGAAAAATTATGTAAATATTTATATCCAAAATTTTTTTGATTATAAAGATATTAGCCTTTATGACTTAAATATTAAGATCGACGACTATTTACATCTAAGTGCAAATTTAAATTATTATAATATAGAAACAAAGCTGAGAGCAATAGCTCGGGTAAGAGTCGAAGATAAGATTATTATTGATATAAACGGAGTTATTAAATATGGATTTATTAATTTAGATTTAAATAAAGTTTTAAAGGAAACGGTCAAGGATTTGCCATATTTAACGATCAATGATGAAAGTATTATTATTGATAATGAGTACGTTCGGGAGATATCTTTAAAAGATGAATATATAAATATAGAACTAAAATAATCGTAAGATTATTCTAGTTCTATTTCAACATGATAATCCGACCCAGAGATAAATCTGATAGAAATATGCTAATAATTGAGGACCAGTCATCAGTTGACCAAACCATGGATATTTAAAGGATTCTCCGCCACTATTAATTAAATCAATTAATTTATCACGGTTAAATAAACGTAGAAGTAGATTATTTTCATCATTTAATGATTCTTTTAACAATTCTATGATTAAATCACGATATAATGGTGAATGGGTTTTAGGATAAGGATTCTTTTTTCGATTATAGATATCACTTGGTAGAAAATCTTTAAAAGCATCTCGTAATAGACCTTTTTCAATATCATTGTGATACATATATTCCCATGGCACATTATATAAATATGAAACAATATCTTTATTAGCGAAAGGAACTCGTAATTCAATAGAAACTACGCATCGTTTGAACTATCAGAACCGAGTCAATAAAGTCTGCATAAACCATTCCATATTTAAATAGATCATTTTACGCTTATTAGCATCTTCATAAGTATGATCATGATAATCAATTTCGTTTAATGTTTGATGATACTTATCCATGACATAGTTTTTGATATTCAGTGCTTGAATTTCATCAGAGAATAGTTCCATTCGTTTATCTAAATCACGCATCCATGGAAAGCCGTCAATACTGTAAAGTTCTTTCGATAAAACCATGGGTAGCCACCAAAAATTTCATCCGCACATTCTCCGGAAAGTACAACTTTATGATTATGAGAAATTTCTTTTGAAAATAATAAGAAACTTGAATCAATATCTGCCATCCCAGGAGCATCACGCGCAATCAATGATTCTTTTAACGACATCACTAATTGTTTTTGGGATAAAGTTACTGTTTTATGTTTGGTGTTATACAGTGTTTTTACTTCATCGATATAGTGGTCGTCACGTGTTGTTTGATACTCATAAGGCTGGAAGTATTTGTCTTGATCTTGATAGTCGACACTATAAGTTGATAATTTGGAAATATATTGGCTAGTAACACCAGTGATGATCGAAGAATCAAGGCCGCCAGATAGCATGCATGATACAGGGACATCGCTCAACAACTGTTGGCGAATACTATGATTTACGAGACAGCGGATATCATGAACTGTTTCTTCGTAACTCCGATTATGATTACGTCGCTCAAGTGCCCAATAACGATTGATTTCTTTGTAACCGTTAAAGACATTCATATAATGTGCTGGTCGAAGACTATAGATATCTTTATAAATAGTTTTACCAGGCGAAACACTTGGCCCTAGTCCTAATAATTCTTTAAGTCCTGTTTCATCAACGACACAACGCCCTAAATACATTAAAATACATTTTATTTCACTACTAAAAATAAATAAATCATCTTTTTGATAATAATAAAGCGGTTTGACACCAAGTTGATCACGAGCCACAAAAAGTTTATTTTGATATGAAATTACAAAAGAGAAAATTCCATCAAATAAATTAAGACAACGTGGACCGTAAGCAATAAAACTAGCAACAACTACCTCGGTATCACTTTGACTAGTAAAATGGTACCCTTCATCAATTAATTGCTCTTTGATCGTATTCATATTGTAAATCTCACCATTATATACAATCGTATACTCAATATCATTATAAGTATATTTAAATGGTTGTTTACCGCCATTTAAGTCAATAATTGATAACCGACAATGGCCTAATAAAACATGTTCACTACTGGCGATATTAAAATCATCAGGTCCACGATATTTTAATAATGTAAGCATCTTATTAAAGTTTTGAACTTGATTAGTTAAATCGTTCATATAGTCATACATACATAAAAATCCACACAAATTAATCACCCCGTATCATTATATGAATGATACTTTTTATTATGTCAAAAGATAATTTTAACCGTGTTTTCTTTTTTTGATTCTCCATAAAAATGCGAAAAATTAGGTATATCAAGGGTTTTGCACTAGCGTGAAAAATCACGGTGAATGTGATAAATAATAGAAAATATCACCTTGTCTCTAACTTTGGTCAAAGTATTGTGTAACGGCTTTCAAATTGATACGATGTATGTGTCAAGAGAAAAGGGAGGACAAAATATGTTGCAAAAAATTCAACGTTTTGGTGGGGCAATGTTCACGCCGGTACTGTTATTTGCTTTTGCAGGAACAACTATCGGGATTGGAACATTGTTTACAACTGAAGCAATTATGGGTGGTCTAGCTGACCCTAATGGATTGTGGTATCAAGTATGGAATGTCATTCTTCAAGGGGGATGGACAGTATTCAATCAGTTACCATTAATCTTCGTGGTTGGATTACCAATCGGTCTTGCGAAAAAACAACAAGCAAGATGTTGTATGGAAGCGTTAGTACTTTATCTAACATTTCAATATTTCTTAAGTACGATCTTAAGCCAATGGGGAGGAACTTTCGGAGTTGACTTCGCAGCAGAAACTGGAGGTACAAGTGGTCTTACGATGATTGCTAGTATTAAAACTCTAGATATGGGGATGATCGGAGCGTTAATGATTTCATGTATCGTTGTATATTTACACAATAAATTCTTTGATACTGAATTACCTGAATGGTTAGGAACATTCAGTGGTTCATCATTCGTAGTAATTGTTGGTTTCTTTGCTTTATTACCAGTTGCATTTTTATCTGCATGGTTATGGCCAATCGTTCAAGATGGTATGCGTGCATTCCAAGGATTTGTTGCTGGTGCTGGATCAATCGGGGTATGGATCTTTATCTTCATGGAACGTATCTTAATTCCATTTGGATTACATCATTTAATGTATTTCCCATTCTTCTACGATTCAGTAATTATCAACGGTGGAGTTTATTCAGCTTGGGCAACAGCTTTACCAGATTTAGCGGCTTCAAGTGATTCTTTAAAATCATTAGCACCTTGGGCATGGCCAACACTTACAGGTTTATCTAAAGTATTTGGATGTCCAGGTATCGCACTAGCATTTTATGCGACAGCGAAAGATAAGAAGAAAAAACAAATTGCTGGTCTATTAATTCCAATCACATTAACAGCTATTGTTTGTGGAATTACAGAACCAATTGAATTTACATTCTTATTTATTGCACCAGTATTGTTTGTAGTACATGCAGTATTAGCTGCTACTTTAGCTACAGTAGCAAATGCGCTAGGTGTTGTTGGGGTATTATCAGGTGGTTTGATCGAAATGTCAGCCCTTAACTTTATACCATTAATGGCTTCACACTGGCAAACATATTTAACATTATTAGTAGTAGGTTTAGTCTTTACAGGTATTTATTTCGTTGTATTTAGATTCTTGATTTTAAAATTTGACTTCAAGACACCTGGTCGTGAAGATGATGAAGAAGAAATTAAATTCCACACTAAAGCTGATTTTAAAGAAAAACAAGCTGGTGGAAAGGTAGAAAAACAAAGTTTAGCTGCTGCTATCCTTGAAGGATTAGGTGGTAAAGATAACATTGTTGATGTTACTAACTGTGCAACTCGTTTAAGAGTTAATGTAAAAGATGAAAAATTAGTTCAATCTGATAGCTATTTTAAATCAATTGGTACTCATGGTTTAAAAGCTACTAAGACAATATTCAAGTAATTGTTGG
>ENA-OQLB01000484-OQLB01000484.1-human-gut-metagenome-genome-assembly--contig:-NODE-484-length-22445-cov-5.974594_pt1 | contig 22445 bp, 22 predicted proteins | sample MGYA00242656_ERZ504813 | MGnify/ENA primary metagenome ERZ504813 (study PRJEB26092, sample SAMD00036388) | human gut metagenome | host: Homo sapiens | study: EMG produced TPA metagenomics assembly of... | reverse complement strand
CATCCGCCAATTAATCCTGCCCAAAACATCCTGCAGCCCGGTCCAATATTCCATGCCTGTTCTCATGTTCACATTCTCCAAGTTCTTCCAGAGATTTCCGAATGATCTCACTCTGCCGCGGATATTTTTCTATGATTTTCTTTGCTTTCCCCTGAATCAGGCTCTTCGTCATCAGACTTGACACTTTATGATCATCCTGCCAGTCATCTTCCATATGATAATATGCAAGCAGTACATTCATTGCCGCCGCATAAGATGTAATTTCATTCCGCAACATATGTTGCCGCTTCACTGGATGAACCTTACAGCGGTGTTCCTCATGTTTCGCAATTGTCTCATATAAAGAGGATAACAGAATAACTGCAAATGTCATATCATACGTCAATGTCATCTGCCCCATAAATCCATAATCTTCTTTCAATGTCCGGCAAAGTCCACAATAATATGCCCTGTATTTCTTCAGATCTTTTACTTTTAATTCCGGTTCACAGACCGTTACATATCCAAACATGCAATTCCTTTCTCTTCTGGCAATTTTCCTGACTTTATCTATTCTACCTTATTCTTTCCATTTTGCCTATCACATGTCTGCAAAATTAATAAGTTTTTAATTGTTAACCTTTCTGCATTTTATAGTTGACAATCAGCTTTTCATGAATTATACTAACGAAGAACTCAATCGTTGCCATATTTCAGACAACGATGTTAAAGCTCGCTTGAAACAGCGATAAGTATTAAGATCTAAAGGAGTAAATTGAAATGTCACAGAATGAAACTTCCGGCACAGTTGCCGTAGACAACCAGAAAATAAGAACAAAACAGATGGTACTCATCGCCCTGATGACTGCAGTAACCTGCGTCCTCGGACCACTTTCCATCCCGCTGCCATTCAGCCCTGTTCCGATTTCCCTTACAAACTTTGCAATCTTCCTTGCAATCTTCGTTCTCGGAATGAAATCCGGAACAATCAGCTTCATCATCTACCTCCTGCTCGGAGCAATTGGTGTCCCGGTCTTCTCCTCTTTCCGTGGAGGTCTCCAGGTTCTCGCAGGACCAACCGGCGGATATCTGATCGGATTCATCTTCCTCGCACTGATCATGGGATTTGCACTCGAGCACTTTGACCGTAAGCTCGTTCCTACAATCATCGGAATGATCATCGGAATGGCTGTATGTTATGCATTCGGAACTGTATGGCTTGCCAAACTGTTAAGCCTCTCCTTCAAAGAAGGTCTTATGATGGGTGTTATTCCATACCTTCCGGGAGATGCAGCTAAAATCATCATCGCAGCAATCGTAGGACCAAAACTTTACGGAGCAACACAGAAGATAAGATAATTGAATTGTTCACTGAAAGAAACATCCAACTAACCTCCATCGGTTTCTGTTTGGATGTTTCTCTTTTTGTAGACAATAGTCGGTAACGAGCCTACGGATTTATTCCCACCGTTTTGGGGAATAGAAAACCCCAGAGTTGCCGCTCTGGGGTTTTCGCGCTTGTAGTCAAATCACATGAACTACTCACTTCTCTTTGCCTATCGGCATTATAGCATATTCACTTTAACAATACAATATACAAAATTATTAAATCCCTCTCATCGTCAGCTGAATCCTCTTCTTCTTCAGATCCACACTCATCACCTTCACATCCACAACATCTCCAACACTTACTGCCTCCAGCGGATGTTTGATATATCTGTCTGTGATCTGGGAAATGTGTACAAGTCCGTCCTGGTGAACTCCGATGTCCACAAATACTCCAAAGTCGATCACATTTCTCACAGTACCTTTCAGCACCATACCTTCTTTCAGATCTTTCATCTCAAGGACATCTGTGCGAAGGATTGGCTTTGGCATCTCATCACGTGGGTCACGAGCCGGTTTCTCAAGTTCTTTGACGATATCACGAAGTGTGATCTCACCGATTCCAAGTTCTTCTGCCAGCTTCTTATAATCTCCGATTGTAAGACCAAGTCCTGTCAGCTGATGTGCTGTGATAGCATCTGCTTCGTACCCTTGCTTCTTCAACAGCTTTTCTGCTGCAGCATAAGATTCCGGATGAACACCTGTAGCATCAAGTGGATTCTTACCTTCGGAAATACGCATAAAACCTGCGCACTGCTCGAACGCTTTCGGTCCGAGTTTCGGTACTTTAAGCAGTTCTTTTCTGTCTGTAAAACGACCGTTTTCTTCTCTGTACGCCACAATATTTTTTGCGATTGCACTGCTGATTCCTGAGATGTAAGAAAGTAACGGTGCAGAAGCAGTATTTAAATCTACTCCAACTTTATTTACGCAATCCTCTACAACTCCGTTTAAAGACTCCCCAAGCTTCTTCTGGTTCATATCATGCTGATACTGACCGACACCAATTGATTTCGGGTCAATCTTTACAAGCTCTGCAAGCGGATCCTGCAGACGGCGTGCGATTGATGCCGCGCTTCTCTGTCCCACATCGAATTTTGGAAATTCTTCTGTTGCCAGCTTACTTGCAGAATAGACAGATGCTCCCGCCTCATTGACGATCACATACTGTACCTTCTCCGGAATCTCTTTCAGAAGCTCTACGATAAACTGCTCTGATTCACGGGAAGCAGTACCATTTCCAAGAGAGATCAGAGAAACGTGATACTTCGGAATAATCTTCTTAAGCAGATCCTTACTTGCCTGAATTTTCTTCTCTGTTGTCGGTGCAGTCGGATAAATAACGGTTGTTCCGATTACCTTTCCTGTCTCATCAACAACTGCCAGCTTACATCCCGTACGGAAAGCCGGATCCCAGCCAAGCACAACCTTGCCTGCAATCGGCGGCTGCATCAGGAGCTGATGAAGGTTCTTTCCAAACACTTCGATTGCCCCGTCTTCTGCCTTCTCTGTCAGTTCGTTTCTGACCTCACGCTCAATAGCCGGTCCGATCAGACGGTTGTAACTGTCTGCAATTGTCTCTTTCAATACCGGTGTTGTATAAGGATTCTCTGTACGGATCACTTTTCTCTCAAGATATCTTAAAATATCTTCTTCCGGTGCTTCCACCTTCACTGTCAGGAATTTCTCTTTCTCACCACGGTTCAATGCAAGAATTCGATGTCCTGCAAGCTTCGCAACGGCTTCTTCAAACTCATAATACATCTCGTAAACAGACTCTGCCTCCGGATCCTTCGCCTGAGAAGTAACCTTTCCTTTTCTCATTGTCGTCTCTCGGATCCAGGTTCTGTAAGCTGCCTCATCTGAAATGCTTTCTGCAATAATATCACATGCTCCGCTGATTGCATTCTTTGCACTTTCCACACCTTTTTCTTCGGAAATATACGCTTCCGCTGTCTTCTCAAGCGGCTCTTTTGTCTTCTGCAATGTGATCAGTGCAGCCAATGGCTCAAGTCCCTTTTCCTTCGCGATTGTCGCACGGGTACGTCGTTTCGGACGATACGGACGATACAGGTCTTCTACTGCCACAAGTGTTTCCGCTGCCAGAATCTGTTTCTTTAATTCTTCTGTCAGTTTTCCCTGCTCCTCGATACTTGAGATTACCTGTTCTTTCTTCTCTTCCAGATTTCTTAAATATACCAGACGTTCATACAGCTTTCTCAACTGTTCGTCATTCAGTTCTCCGGTTGCTTCTTTTCTATATCTTGAAATAAATGGAATCGTATTGCCTTCATCGATCAGCTGTACTGCCGCATCGATCTGCCAGCGTTTTACATCCAGTTCTTCTGTCAGTCTCTGATTAATATCCATTCTTTTTAGTCCTTTCCACTTTCATAGGCATTCTGTATCTGTTCGGTCAGCTCTTTTCCGCCGTTCGCATACCATTCTACCACAAAAGTATCAAAGTAATCCACTGGTTTCTCCCCACTGATAATCTGAAGAAACGCTTCATTCTCCAGTTCTTGTAATTCCTGCGGGATTTCGGCATTTACGTTTTCCAAAGGCAGTGTCTGTGCACTTCGTATTCCCGCTTTCTGCAGTTCCCCCACTGCCTCAATTCTTGATGCATAAGCTGCCCAGCCATTTGCCGTTGTCAACTGTCCATTCAAAAATGATTTACATGTATCATAATAAGATTTTTCTAGTCCACTCAATTCCGACACATCAAGCGTTTTGTCCAACGCTGCCTGAATATGTTCCGTTGTCCGATAAAGTGCATCCTCATAATCCACATTAATATTCAGCGGACGGGCCGTCGGATCTACATTAATGGAAAAATAGTCATTCACCTCTCTTGCTGAAGCATCATTTGCATATCTGGACTGATCAAAAATAGCACTCACATACTTTGCTACAATTTCCGGATGCTCATATCCTTTGCGTACCACCACATACATCCACTGGTCATACGATTCAAAAACTGATATCTTCTGTGTCCCATTCACTTGTTCTTTGTCTAAAAGATACGGTTTCCACTCTGCATTTGAATCGACACTATATGCCGCACTAAGCGGATTATTCGGAGCCCACCAACGTCCGTAGATTGCTCCGCAATGTCCGGTTTTTAACAGATTATCTATGTTTTCCGTCTTTCTCAACAAGAATCTCTGGTCGAGTATCCCATCCTCATATAGATTACGAAGCTTTGAAAGTGCTTCTTTTGTTTCCTGCGTTACTGACCCATAAACTACATCTCCACTTTCATCCAGAATCCAGTGACATGGCATTGCACCTGCATGTATAAACGCTGAATCCACTCCATAAGTCTGGTCCACCCCGGCAATCACATCTGTACTACAGGCAAGACCAATCGTCTGACCGTCTCCTGCTGCATCTTGTTCTACAAATGCACGCACTATCTCCAACGCTTCTTCTACCGTTTCCGGTTCCTTCAATCCCAACTTCTCAATCCAGTCTTTCCTCAACCAGAGAAGTGGAGCTCCGTCATCGATCACCGTATTCGGAAATGCATACAACTTTCCATCAACTGTTGCAGATTGTAAGAGAGAATCTCCATAACTGTCATACATTTCTTTGATTGTATCTGTCGTACACTCTTCATAAGTTTCTGTGAGGTCTTCAATCATACCTGCTTCGATCAGGCGGAGCAGGTTATCTCTTCCTTTCACGACAAGCACATCCGGAATATCTCGATCTTCAATCGCTACATTGACTGCCTCTTCATACGTATTGCCATCCTGCAATTCAAAGACATCTGCATTTTGAATATTAAGCACTTTCTTCAGATATCTCGTATACGCATTGTTTTCGTACGTATTTCCCACCGGGAGATTCGAATTATTTGCTCCTGCAATCTTGCCAAGTGTATACGTGACTGTCTCAGGATATTTTCCAAGCGGCGTATGCATTGCTTCATACATCAGTTTTCTTTTCCCTTCAGCTGCTTCGCCTGCACCAGACTCACTTTGAGATGCATCTGACTGTTCCATCTGTCTTTGACTTTCTTTTGATTCAAAACAAGTTCCGCACCAAAGTATCATCAATAAAATTAATACAAGCTGGGCTGAAAGAATTCGCTTTTTCCTATCGTTTTTCATAGCACCTTTGCCTCCGTCTTCTTCGGAATCCGGATAAAGACACGCGTTCCTTTTCCAGGAGTACTTTCTATCTTCATCTCACCTTTCTCTCCGTAAAGAACATGGATTCTGTCACAGACATTTCGCACGCCATAACCGGACGACTGATAGGTCAGGATCTGATCTGCCTTTTCCTGCGTCATTCCTGCTCCGTTGTCCCTGATTTCAAAGAAAATATGCTTATCTTCTTCACGAATCGTCAGCCACAATGTTGGATCCTCATTATCTGACACATCGATTCCGTGATCGATTGCATTTTCTGCCAGCGGCTGCAGGATCAGCTTCGGTATCATATAATCATTAAGACCGTCTGAAATCTGTTCGACCACACGGAACTCGTTATCATGCATAACCAACTGGATCTTGAGGTATGCACGGATATTATCAATTTCTTTTGCCACCGTAGTCATTGTTTCACCACGATTCAGGCTTGTTCTATAATAAGTAGACAGTGCCAATGTCACATAACTGATTTCATCCTCCCCCGCTTCAATTGCTTTCCAGTTGATGATAGAAAGTGAATTGTAAAGGAAATGTGGATTGATCTGTGCCTGCAGCGCTCTCATCTCACTATTCTGAAGCTGGATCTTACTCTCATATACTTCTGAGATCAAATGGTTCATCTGATCCATCATGCGCTGGAACGACCGAATCAACACACCAACCTCATCCTTGGACTTACTCTGCACCGTAACCTTGCGAAGTCCCATATTGATCTGGTTCATATTCTCTGTCAATAATTCCAACTGTGACACCATACGGATGGAGAAAACATACCCTAAAAGACTCAAAAGGAGAACACTGATTAAAATTAGCGGAATATTTTTAAGCAAAAGCTTATGGATTGCATTTTCACTTACCGCCTTCGGACGATAGATATAGAAATTCCATCCGGTATCTTTCATTGTTCTCTGTGAAATATAATACTTATCACTGATATCCTTAAGATTCTCAATATTCTTTGGACGATATTTTTTATCCATAGAACAATCCGCATAAACAACATTTCCATTATCGTCCATAATCATGCCACCTGTATTATCTGTAATCTGACTCATGAATGGACTAAGAACTTTTTCATAATCCAGGCGCATCTCCAATACTGCTTTGATCGTATCATTATCGTAGAATTTTCGACTGGCAATGATTGATTTATTTCCCCCACGAGTAATGCTCCACTGCATCAGCGTTCCTTCATTCAGTCTGGAATACCACTGTTGATTCTCCGCTTCTGACATTGGAAGAAGTGTATATCCATGTGGCACTTCTATATTGTCAGAATACAGCGTAATACTCCGAATCTCTTTGTGATAGATGGTCGGCATCTGAAGCAACGGATCTGCTACTTTCACATATTTCAAATATTTCTCATAATCTGATTCCATTTCCGTATCGAAAATATTCCTGAGACTTTGTGAATAGGATAAATAATCGACCAGATTTTCATAAATCTGTGACTGGTTCTCAATTGAGTTCACCGACTGCTCCAGTATTTTTTCCAGGTTATACTGTTCCTTTTCTCTCAGCTGATTCGTCATGCCATATTGCATAGAAAAAGCCAGGAATACAACCGGCACCAATCCTGCAATCAACATCAAAACTGACAGTTTCTTACGGAATTTCAGATTTTCAAATCGATGGAGCAGCTTCCGTATTTGTTTTTTCATCCGCCTCTGTTCCTTTCCTACATGCTTCCGGTGTGTCTCCGAAAAATTCCCGGAAGCTTCTGCAGAAGTATGAGTTATTGGAAAATCCTACTTCTTTTGCAATTCCGGAGATCTTCATATTCGTTGTCTCAAGAAGTTCTTTCGCTTTTTCCATCCGCACTTCACGGATAAAGCGGTTCAGTGTCACTCCCGTTTCTTCTTTGAACACAGCACTCAAATATCCGGGAGAAAGAAATACCATGCTGAAAGCGTCTCTGCTCCAAGATTCCTCTCCTGGTAGTGATGATAAATGTAACTTTTTTACTTTCGTAATCTCTGAACGAATCCGTCTTCCTGTTCCTGTATACAGTGTTCATATTCCTGAAGTGCTTCGTCTACTATAGCGATCACATCCTTCAGGTTTTTGCAACGATATAACCGATCCACTCTCTTCGAAAGCATTTTCTCATCCATTTCATCCATCTGATCAAGCAATTCTTTTAAAATTCCGGAAAATACAAACTTTACATACATATCTGAAAACTGCTTATTGGCACGGTATTTATCTTCCAATTTCTGAAAATCCTGACGGAGATGGGGCAGATCTTTATATTGAATATCATTCGTGATCTGTTCCATGATTTCAGAATCTTCTGCCGGGTCTGCTTTCTTCTCTTCCTGCTTCTCTCCGTGAAAAAATAAATGCTGATGTGGCTGGTAGAACTGCTCTTCCAGCATTCCTTCCAGGCTTTAAACTCCTCTGCCAGATTCTTTCTATCCTCAATTTCTTTACTGACCGCAAAATAACATTCACTGTCAAACTGATGCGCAAAGAACCGATACATTTTCTCTACAACCACATGATAGTCTGTATACTTCTCCGCGAACAGAAAGATGGACTCATTTGAATTCAGATTCACATAATAAAATTCTCTCTGCACCTCTTCCTTCAGACTTGTCAGAAAATGTTCCTCCTCCGTCTCGAAAAAACCATTGGATGCACTGACAAGAACCATGCGCGAAACTGTGAAACATCGTCTTCTGTTTCATCCGTTAATTTCTCAAGTTGAACAAAATCCTCTTCTTTTCCCGAATATAAATATCTCAGGAAGAAGTATTTCTTCAGATAATCTTCTTTTCTGTTCTGCTGCTTTTGCTTCTCTTCCTTAGATGAGATATTTTCCATCACTCGTTGAAAGGTCTTATGAAATTCGTTCGGATCGACCGGCTTTAGGACATAATCCACGACACCATATCGCAGAGCCTCTCTCGCGTAGGAAAAATCATTATATCCGCTGAAAATCACGATTTCCATCTCCGGATGATCTTCTCTTACTGCTTTCGTCAGTTCCAGTCCGTTCATGTAAGGCATCTTTACATCCGAAAATAAAATATCTACATGATTCGAAGCCAGTATACCAAGTGCATCCTTTCCATTCGCCGCTTCTAAAAACTGGAAGTCTCCTTCTCTTTTCAGCAGAAAACGGATTCCCCTTCTCTCCAGTTTTTCATCATCTACAATCAGTATTGTAATCATTCCCCCGCGCCTCCCACACGCTCACTTTACATTTTCACTATTCCTTTTATAACGTCCGAAAACAGCAGGGAATGATCACTCACTCTCTGCTGTCTTTTTTAAGTTTTTATAATTCTATTTTAATTCATCTCTCAGCCATTGTCTATACTAGCCTTTGTTACTGTTCACACGATGTGCGACCAGCAACGCATCTCGCCATTTTAAATCGCCTTTGGCGATGGGGCGAGATGCATTCAAGTCAAAACACGCATCCTCCGTGTCAATCAGCGGAGTGATTGACAGGGAGTGAACAGTAACATGAAATGCACGCTTCAGATTCCTTTTATTTTTCCTATTCGTTATTCTTCATCCTCCAGCTTCACGCACGGCAGATTCCATCTGTAATGCGCTGCTCCGATACGAATCACAAGCACAACCACTGTTCCGATCACAAGTGCCGGAATTTGCCCCCAACTTCTGTACGCCAGCACACAGCAGATTGCCCCCGCAATCGATGCACAAGCATACACATGCTTTACAAAAATATATGGTGGAACCCCTGCCATCACATCTCGTAGAAGTCCTCCTCCAACACCGGTCAGCACTCCAAGGAAACTTAAGAAAAACATATTGTCATGATATCCTGCTGTCCATCCTGTGGATACTCCGACTGCTGTAAAGATCCCAAGTCCGACCGAATCCATCAGGAACATTAGTCCTGCATAGAGTGCCTGGTATTTGCTATGCACCAGTCTCTTATTAATAGAAAGTAAGAGAAATGGCGCTAATGCAGAAATCACTGCCACTTCTACATAAATCGCTCCACAAATGCGCTCGGTGTCTTCCCCAAAATCACATCACGCATCATTCCGCCTCCTACCGCGGTCACCACACCAAGCACCAACACACCGAAAATATCCATCTTTCGCCGGATACCAACCATTGCCCCCGAAATTGAAAATGCGATCGTTCCGATCAACTCGATGATCAAAACGATCAATGTCTGTAAATCCATATTGTTTCTTCCCCATTTCTATACCGATATTTCGACTAATATCAGTAGTTTCTGTTTGAAATTTTATCATAAAGGATTCGCATTTTCAATAATGTTACACATGTTTTGATTCCTTTTTAATTTCGTCATTTTTCTTCTGAAGCATCCTTCCGAAACACTCATTTCCGCCATTTTCACAACAATTCTCTGAATATTCCCGCTATACAACCTTAATTTTTTCATTTATCACACCTTTTTCAACCTTCAAAACCTTAATTTTTCACCCTACAATTCTCCCTGCTTTTTCCTTCCACTTGACACCGGGTGCTATAGTGTAACTGTAGCAAAGAAAAAGAACACTTAACAAAACCTACTTATTATTTTGACAAGTTGAAGGCTGCTAAGCGAATTCAGTAATTTGGAGGAAAAGATAAATGAATACTTTAAAAGCTGAAAAAAGAGACATGTCAATCAAAGCAAAAAAATTAAGACGCGAAGGATTTGTAACAGGAAACCTGTTTGGTCGTGAACTGGAAGATTCTATTCCACTGAAATTTGATAAAGCAGAAATAGAAAAACTTCTGAAAGTCGAGAGCAAAGGTGGTCAGGTTATGCTAGAAGTTGCCGGCAAGACTTATGACGCTCTGATCAAGGAAGTTGATTACAATCCTTTGAAAGGTTATGTAGATGAAATAGATTTTCAGGCACTGGTAAGCAATGAGAAGGTTCACTCTGTAGCAGAGATTCACCTTGTAAACCTCGAGAAACTGTCTTCAGGAGTACCACAGCAGATGCTTCAGGAGATTTCCTTCAAGGCTCTTCCTGCCGCATTGGTAGAGAAAGTCGAAGTTGATGTTGGACCTCTGAAAATCGGGGACACAATTCGTGTTGCTGATCTCCCAATTGCCAAAGACAAAGATGTTGATCTTATGACAGATCTTGATGCAACAGTAGTTACTATCACAGAAGTACACGTAAAAGCTTCTGATCTTACTTCAGATGAAGAGGAAGAAGAAGCCGCAGAATAATTTTAACTTAACAAGCGACAGGCGCAGAGCTTCATAATTGATTCCCTGCGCCTGTTTTTTGCTTTCACTTTTACATTGCTATCTTCCCTTGTTTCTTCCACTTCCGTGTCACATAGATATAATACGGAATCAGTGGAATCAATGCGGAGATCCATGCTGCCGGGTCTGACAGACACACTCCTGCAAAGCTTGTTTTTCCTGCCACAAGAACTACAATTGCAGATCTCGCCGCAAGTTCAAACACTCCTCCGAGCATCGGCACAAGTCCATATCCAAGTCCTTGCAGGGTATTCCTATATAGGAAGATACTTCCCAGGAATGGATAACACCAGAATACCGTATGGAAATACAGCACAGATACTTCAATAACTTTCGTCTCTGATGGCTGATAAAAAGGTATGTCAGATATTTACTAAAGAAAAATACCAGTATCATCGCAATTACGCTGTAAGCCAGAATCATAATCTGTGTACAGCGCACACCTTGTCGTACACGGTCTACTTTTCCAGCTCCCCAGTTCTGTCCCACATAAGTTGCAATCGTTGCACCGAAAGCAACGAATACTGTGCAGATTACATTCTGAATCTTTGCTGCCGCAGAGAAACCAGCCATATAATCTTCCCCGTAAACATTTACAGCACCCTGTACAATAATTGTTCCGATCGCTGTAATAGAAAACTGTAATGCCATCGGAACTCCAAGAGCCATCAATTTTCCGCAAGCTGGAAGAGAAAATCTGAAATTCTCTTTTTTAAGATGCAGAATAGGGAACTTCTTCACGATATATATAAAGCAGAGTACTGCTGAGATTCCCTGTGCGATAACGGTCGCATAGGCACATCCTTCTACACCCATGCCGCCATAAATAATGAACGCCACATCAAGTCCTACATTGATTACTGCTGAAATAATCAAAAAATACAATGGGGATTTCGAATCACCCAGTGCACGCAGAAATGCAGCCAGCGCATTATACGCTGCCGTTACAATCAGACCCGCATAAATAATTCCCATATATGCCTTTACGTCCGGCATAATGCTATCCTTATAATTCATCAAACGTAAGATTGGCTCATTTGCAATTCCAAGACCAATCGTCATAAGCACAGCCCAGCCAGCAGAAAGGTAAATAGACATCGCCACATAATGCCGCATCCTCTCATATTCTTTCGCGCCAAACCACTGTGACACCAAAATAGCAAATCCACTACTCAGACCATTCAGCCAGCCTGTCACAAAGAACATTAAGGATCCCGTACTTCCAATTGCAGCCAGTGCTCTTACACCAAGAAACTGTCCTGCTATGATTGAATCAGCAATGTTGTAAAACTGCTGAAATATATTTCCCAAAAACATCGGTATCATAAACTGCATGATCAGACGGGCCGGGCTTCCGGTCGTCATATCATGAATCGTTGTGTTTTTCATTGTTGCATTGTCACTCATACTGTCATTATTTCCTCCAATTCATTACATCCCTCACCGATTTTTGTCGGTTATTCATTCTTTTCTGCACCTTCAAGTCTCGCACCTTCCATCATGGCCAGAACAAACTCTTTCATCTCCTGCGCATCCCAGATCTCCGGAACCGGATAAACCGGATTCGCCTCTTTCTGTGCCCATTTTACAATCTGGTTCACGTCTTCTTCCCGGATCATATCCGGATATTTCGGAATTCCAAGTTTCTCTTTTAACTCTTCCATCCACTGGAGAAATGTTTCGGCACGAACTTCGGCTGAGATCATACCGTCCGGTGTATCTACTTCCATCGCACAGATATCACACAAATCCGCAAGCTTATCATACACAGAAGAGCCATAGGCACGCATCACATGCGGAAGCAGAATTGCCATCACAAGCCCGTGAGGCACTCCATAGAGCCGCTGAGCGCATGGCCAATTGCATGAACATAACCCACACTTCCCCTTGTAAATGCGCGTCCTGCATGAAATGCAGCCTCCTGCATATCCTGTCTCGCTTGTAGATTTGTCCCGTCTTCATATGCTATCAGAAGACTTTCATGAATCAATCGCACTGCCTTACTACACATCAGACGCTCAAAATCACTGTTATATGTATCATTCGTGTATGCTTCCACTGCATGACACAGCGCATCCATTCCTGTCTGTGCTGTTACCTGTGGTGGCAGTCCTACTGTAAGGCACGGATCAAGTACTGCAAAGCGTGGCATCAATTGCAAATCATTGATTGATGCTTTATGATGTGTCTGAACCTCGGTAATCACCGCTGCAATCGTTGCCTCAGACCCGCTGCCTGAAGTTGTAGCACGGCGAAGATTACAGGAATCGGACGTAGCACACGGAAAAGTCCCTGTAAATTCCGAACTGCTTTCTTCGGTCTCGCAACTCTGGCTCCGATCCCTTTTGCACAATCCATCACACTTCCGCCACCAAATGCATCATGCAGTCACACTTTTCTCCAAGAAATATTCCTACTCCATTTTCAACTTCTTCGTCCGTAGGATTCTGAGAAATGCCGTCAAAGATAACATATTCCAACTTCTTCTCTTTCATCTCTTCCAGTAGTTCATTAAGAAGCCCCCTCGCACGGATCTTCGGTCCTGTTACAATTAATACTTTATGAAATCCTCTATCTCGAACCGCCTCTGGCAGCTTCTTCACTGCTCCTGATCCACTGAGCATTTTCGGTGAACGCCACGGAAGTGCAGCCATCAAAAGCTTCGCCCCCGCCTGATATACTCTGCAATATTTTTTCATTAAAACTGATTTCACATTTGCTTTCATCTCACACCTGCCATTTTCATGAATACTGTGATTTGTATTTTGCCACACTCCTGCTTTGAAATCAATCAATTCTTTCTATATTAAAGGAATTTTTTTAATGTTCCTTTTCACTTGTATATAATAATGCCTAAAAATCTGTCTGATTTTCCTTATTTTCTTTTTTTGTGAAAAAATGCCAAATGATTTTCGATAAATTTTTCCATTATTTTTGCTATTTTTTTATTTTTCTATACAAAATCCTAGCAATATCGCACAAAAAAGAGTATACTAAAGAAGTAGTATTATGAAAGAGAGGGCTTTTTATGAAACACGATAATATATTGGCTATGATCTTAGCCGGAGGTCGAGGAACCCGCCTCCATGATTTGACAAAAAAAGTGGCTAAACCAGCCGTTTCATATGGCGGAAAATACCGCATTATTGATTTCCCACTTAGTAACTGCGCAAACAGCGGAATTGACGTTGTAGGTGTTCTGACACAGTACGAATCCGTACTTCTGAACAGCTATGCAGCAGCAGGCAGAAGATGGGGACTTGATGCGAAGGACAGTGGAGTTTATGTGCTTCCACCACGTGAGAAAGCTGATGCGAACCTTGATGTATACAGAGGAACAGCTGACGCTATTTCCCAGAATATTGACTTTATAGATACATACTCCCCAGACTATCTGCTGATCCTCTCCGGAGACCACATCTATAAGATGAATTACGACAAGATGCTCGAGTATCATAAACAGAACAACGCAGATGCAACGATTGCCGTTATCGAAGTTCCTATGAAGGAAGCAAGCCGTTTTGGTATTATGAATACAGATGAAACAGGACATATCGTTGAATTTGAAGAGAAGCCTGAGCATCCAAAGAGCAACCTCGCTTCCATGGGTATTTATATCTTCAACTGGAAGCTTCTTCGCAAGATGCTTCTTGCAGATATGAAGAACGCAGATTCTAACCATGATTTTGGTAAAGATATCATTCCTACTATGCTGAATGATGGCAAAAACTTATATGCATACAAGTTTAATGGATATTGGAAAGATGTTGGAACAATTGATTCACTCTGGGAAGCTAATATGGATCTTCTTGATAAGAACAATAAGCTTGATCTGAATGACCCAAACTGGAAGATCTATACAGAAGATGCAACTGCACTTCCACAGTATATCGGAGCTGATGCAGTTGTAGAAAGAGCCTTCATTACACAGGGATGTGTCGTTGATGGTACAGTTAAGAATTCTGTTCTGTTCACTGGTGCGAAAGTTGCTGCCGGTGCAAAAGTCATTGATAGTGTCCTCATGCCGGGTGCTGAGGTTGCAGAAGGTGCCGTTGTTACACGTGCTCTTGTTGCCGATGGCATTAAGATTGGAAAGAACGCTGTTGTCGGAGACGCAGCCAGCGAGAATATCGAGCTCGTTGCAAAACGAGTAAAGGGGGACGAATAAGATGAGTAAAGCTTTTGGAATTATCAACTTTGCAGGAAACAACATACAGGTAAATGACATGCAGGCATACCGTCCGATCGGTGCCTTCTCCTTCCTCGGAAGATATCGTGTGATCGACTTTCCGATTTCTAACATGAGTAACAGTGGAATTGATGTAATGCAGGTTTATGTTCGCAGAAAACCTCGTTCTCTCGTAGAACACATCGGAACAGGACGTCATTACAATATCAACTCCAAACGTGGTAAACTGATTACTCTCTTCCAGGAGAGCAACATTGACAACGGTATTTACAACACAGATATCGCTGCTTACATGGAAAACCTTGACTGCTTCGATGAGATCAACTCTGAGTATGTTGTGATCGCGCCTAGCTACATGGTTTACACAGCTGATTACAGTGCATTCCTCAAGACACATATTGACTCCGGTGCTGACATCACTCTGATGTATCATTCTGTTGACAATGCGAAGGATCATTTCCCGAACTGTCAGACACTGAACATTAACAAGCAGAAAGGTGTTCTCTCCATGGAGCCAAACCTTGGAAATGCTAAGAACAGAAACATCTTCATGGATACTTATGTAATGAAGAAAGACCTGTTCCTTGACCTGGTTCAGAAGGCACACAAACTTTCCTCCATGTACACACTGGCTGATATCGTGAATGAGTCTTGTGAGGAACTTGATGTTCGCGCATATCCACATCGTGGATACTTTGCAACAATCTCAGACTTCAATAGTTACTATGAAGCAAACCTTGAACTGATCGACCTGAAAAAAGCAACAGATCTGTTCCATGATAACTGGCCGATTTATACACGCACAAACGACTCTTGCCCGACACAGTATTTCGAAGGTAGCAAGGTTACATCCTCTGTTATTTCCAACGGATGTCTGATCGAAGGAACTGTTGAGAACTGTGTTATCGGACGTGGATGTACAATCAAAGAGGGCGCTGTTATTAAGAATTGTGTCATCGGTGCAGACGTGGTTATCGGAAAAGGTGTTCATGCTGAGAACCTTGTGATCGACAAACATGCACGCCTGATTCGTGGTAAGCGTATTATCGCATCCCCTGATAAACCGGGATACATCAAACGTGGTGACAGACTGTAAGCTTAAAATCATTTTTTACAGAATCTTATAGGAAAACAATTTTCCCATAAATATGTGTCGTTAATACATATACATAAAAACCGAAAGTAAAAGATAAATTTAAATTCTTTTACTTTCCGGTTTTTCAGTTTATACTCAAATTTGATTTACATTTTTATTTGCGTCATCTTTTACTTACGGTTCTTTTTGTAAATAATTGCAAGTCCTTTCAGGAGCAGATCATCGTCCAGGATAATCTCTCTTCTACAATGAGGGACTATCTTCTTCGCCAGTCCGCCTGTCGCGATCACAGTTGCCTCTCCGCCAAGCTGTTCCTGCAGACGATCAATAATTCCATCCATTGCGGCAGCGCTACTGTAGATCAGACCACTCTTCATACACTCTGTAGTATTCTTTCCAATCATATGCTCCGGTGCTTCAATACTGATTCCGCCAAGCTGAGATGCATGAGCTGTCAGAGAATCCAGAGAAACTCCGATTCCAGGATAAATCATGCCTCCGATATAATTCTTATTTTTATCAATCACACAGACTGTATTGGCTGTCCCAAGATCAAAGATTAGAAGTGGAGCCGGATACTCAACAATTGCTGCAACAGAATCGACCACCAGATCACTTCCCAACTGTGCAGGGTTATCGATTCGAATGTTCAATCCTGTCTTAATTCCGGCTCCCACAACAAGAACATTCTTCTTCAGGATCTTCTCTACCGCCAGCTTCACGATGGTTGTAATCTGCGGCACGACAGAAGAAATGATTCCGCCTTCGATTTCATCTCTATGAATATGATAAATATCAAGTACATTCTTAATATCGATTGCATACTCTAACTCTGTCTTCGTACGAACAGTTGACAAACGTTCTACAAAAAGAGTTTTATCTCCATCAATACAGCCCAATACAATATTTGTATTTCCAATGTCTATTGTCAGTATCATCTTTTAAACTTCCCCTCTCTGTGCCAGAATCTGATCAAGGATTCGATCTGCTGTTTCCTCTTTTGTCAGCTTGCCGAGCTCTTTTTCAAAATCTTCTGTGATCACTGTGACCACATTCGTATTCCCGCCAAACCCGGCGCCTTCCATTTTCAAACTGTTTGCTATAATCATGTCCAGGTTCTTTTTCTTCAGCTTCTTTCTGGAATTCTCGAGCATATTTTCTGTTTCCATAGAAAATCCACAGAGAAATTGATCTTTTGTTTTATGCGCTCCAAGATACGCAAGAATATCATCTGTGCGTTCCATTTCAAGTGCCAGATCGTCATCCTTTTTCTTCACCTTTTCATCACTGACATAGCGAGGTCTATAATCCGCAACTGCTGCTGCCTTAATAATAATATCCTGTTCTTCGGCCCGTCCTGTCACTTCTTCAAACATTTCTCTCGCCGTTGTGATTGGAACAACATTTACAAAATGTGGCTTCTCAATAGAGGTCGGTCCTGTGACAAGTGTAACATCCGCTCCACGCTGCATACATACCTTTGCAATCGCATACCCCATCTTTCCGGTAGAATGATTCGTAATATAGCGTACAGGATCAACGGACTCCTGTGTAGGACCTGCTGTAACCAGAACATGCAGTCCTTTCATATCCTTTTCTCTTGCGATTTCCCGCAAAATATATTCAAGCAAAAGCTCCGGTTCCGGCATTTTCCCTGCTCCTGTATCTCCACAGGCAAGATAACCAACCGCCGGGCTGATCACTTCATAATTATAATGCTCCAGCACCTTCAGATTATCCTGAACGATTGGATTCTCAAACATATTCGTATTCATTGCAGGAGCAACGATCTTCTTACATTTGCACGCCATGATTGTTGTTGTCAGCATGTCATCCGCAATGCCATGAGCAATCTTCCCAATCACATTCGCACTTGCCGGTGCCAACATAACTACGTCCGCTTTCTTCGCTAATGATACATGTTCTACACTATATTGAAAATTCCGGTCAAATGTATCTACAAGACACTTATTTCCTGTCAGTGTCTCAAATGTGATCGGATTAATAAAATTTGTCGCATTTTCTGTCATAAGCACATGCACATCTGCATGCAATTTCTTCAGCGCACTTGCAAGTGACGCAATTTTATATGCTGCAATACTTCCTGTCACTCCAAGAAGTACAGTTTTTCCCTTTAACATGAGTACATTTTTCCTTTCTGTTAAACTCTTTTTTTAGTTTAGCACAACAAATATTCTTAGAAAAGTCCTTTACCGTTATGTTTTTCACAAAATACCGTATAATTTTGTATTTTATCCACATTCTATATAAAGAAACCCACATTCTTTTCTTATAACTGATGCACGTATTCCATCTTTGATATTATTTCGTAACAAATAACGCACCATAAAAAGGAGGATTTCATCATGGATGAACAAACACGAAAACTATATGAAGAATGCAACACTGGATGTCAGATGGCAATCGAAAGTATGCAGCAAATCAAAGATTTCACCCAAGATACAACCTTATTCCAATTAATTGAAAAATACATTGATCGTCATTCTCGATTAGGCGGTAATGCAAAAGACCACCTGATTGATTCGGGAAATGAAGTTAAAACTCCGGGAATGATGGCTTCCGCATTTTCCTGGTTCAGCACAGAACTTAAACTGAATCTGAATGATGATAACTCCAAAATTGCAAAACTTCTGATTGATGGATGCAGTATGGGAATTAAAACACTCGGAGAACGTGCCAATACATTGAACAGGGCTGACAAATCTGCCGATGCACTGGCAAGAAAAATTATCAAAACAGAAGAAGAAATGATACGAGAATTAGAATCATTTTTATAAAATTTGCTTTCTCTTATCTGTAATGTTAGTATAGTGATATTAAGTTATTAACATTACAGATAAGGAGCATTCTATGCTGAAATCATATATTGCATTTGACCTGGAGACAACCGGGCTAAGTCCTCAGGAACATGAAATTATAGAGATTGGTGCCTCAAAGTCCGGGAAGGAAAGGTCGTTGACCGTTTTATGGAATTCGTCCATCCAGACAAACCGATCACACCGATGATCACCAACATCACACATATCACAAATGATATGGTTGCAGGAGCAAGATCCTGCCCGGAAGTCATCCACGATTTTCTCTCCTTTTGTGAAGATGACGTGCTGATCGGACACAACGTCATGTTTGACTATAGCTTTGTAAAATGCAGTGCAGTCAGAGAAGGTCTTACATTTGAAAAAATGGGGATCGATACTTTAAAAATTGCCCGCAAAGTACATAAAGACTTTGAGTCTAAAAGTCTCGGTGCGTTATGCGACTATTATCATATTGAGAATCCTGCTGCTCACCGCGCATACTATGATGCACTCGCAACCGCAAAGCTTTATCAGACACTGGCACACTATTTTGAGTCACAGGATCCGAAAGTGTTCCAGCCTCTTCAACTTCAATATAAAATTAAAAAAGTGCAGCCTGCCACACCAAAGCAGATTGCACTTTTAGAACGTCTGACGGAACAGAAAGAACTGATACCTGACTGGGATACAGCTACGCTGACAAGAAGCGAAGCCTCCCGGATCATTGACAGGCTTTTGAAATCTTAATCTTCCTGAAGTCTCTGTACCATTGCCCAGATCGCATTTGCTGAATTGAAGTTCACCGGCATCATCTCAGAGGCTTCAATGCTGATATCAAATGCATCCTCCAGCTCTGATACAAGTGTGATGATCGCGAAAGAATCAAGAAGCTGATCATCGATCAGAGCTGTCTCGTTCTCGTAGTCAATACTATCATCAATCTCATTTAAAATCTCTAATAATTCTTCCATTTTTTCTTCCTCTTTTTCTATTATTTTGAATTTCATTATATCCTACGTTATATCACAAATATCTTTTTATGACAACTGTTCTACCATGTTCAATTCATAAGTTTCCTGCTGTACTCTTGCCTGAATCCATCCTTCTTCCTCACTGTAAAGTACAACTCCCGGAAGTTCATGACTCAAGAATAATGCCATTCCTTCCATCGCTGAATATGCACCGGTTCTCTCAAACACAAGGATACTGCCTTTTTCCAAACCTCTCAAGGTAATTTCATTGCATAAAACATCATTCAATGTACATAAGGATCCACAGACTTTCCATGTCTTATCCTCTGTATTCTTGTCCTCAGAGTCTTCCGCATCCTTCATTGAAACTTCTTTCGGAAGTACCTTCACATATGGCTCATACATTCCCTTAATCTGTCCGTCGTAATTAATCTGATGACAGCCTCCATCAACAATGCAATAATGAATTCCATCACTTGTCTTTGTATCTTCCACTTTGGTTAAATAATAGCCACACATTGCAGCCAGCGCACGCCCCAGCTCTACTGTTACATGCCCCTTCACTGCATAGCCTTCACAGCGTCCTGAAGCCCCTTTAGACCAGCTTCCTCAAAGGTCTCTGCCGTTTTATCGCGGAAATACGGAACTGCCGTTCCAGAGCCATATTCAAGACATTTCACATCAATCTGTTCTTCTGCCGCCTTCTTTAAAAATTCATCCAAATATGTCAGTTCTTTCTGATGACGCTTCAGATTCTTCTTCTGTGTTCCTGAGAAATAATGGATTCCCTCAGCCTCGATTCCCGGAAGTTCCTTTGCCTTTTTCAGAATTTCTAATACCGTATCTTCGTCCATTCCGAACTGATTTCCACTTGTAAGTCGCGGATACAATCTGAGAATACCATCCTCCGGATGTTCCTCGCTCCATTCCACAAAATATTGGAAATGCAGTGGGGATTCAACCGTATATGCACATCTATTTCCACAATATGCAAGTATCTCCCGAATATCATCTCGTTTTTTCATAACACCTGAAATAAACAACTTTTCCGGTGAAACTTGCAGTTTCCTGCAGATTCGGAATTCTCCCATAGAGCAGACCTCGATTCGGTCTGACCACTGAGCCATATATCCTGTCAGAAATGGATTCGCCTTCATTGCATAACAAAGGTTGATCTCCGGACCAAATCCCGCACGAATACGTTCTGTCTGTTCTTTTAAGATATCCAGATCAAACACATAAAGGGGCGTTCCATACTTTCTAAACGCCTCTTGAAGCAGTTCTTCTCTCATAACATTTATCCTTTCCCCTTATTCTTTTTCCTGTGATTAATTTTAAGACATCACATTCTATTTTTTTCCATAATTCTTAAAATAATTACGGTCTGTCTTGCCATTCTTGTTCAACGGCATCTCATCTACCTGAATCAATTTTGTCGGAACCATATAGACCGGAAGTTTTTCCTTCATCTGTTTTCTGACATCTGAGGCTGCTTTCTCTCCAAGATAAAATCCCATAATACGATTTTTCTCCATATCAAAGACACAGCAGCTCTTCTCCACTCCATCAAGTGCTGTCATAGAACGCTCAATTTCCTCCAGCTCAATCCGGTGTCCCATATGTTTGATCTGGAAATCTTTTCTTCCTATGAGGAAGGTGATTCCACCGCTCTTATAAACCGCATGCTCATACATAAGTACGGGCTTGTTGCGTTTTTCCTATACGACTTTATTTTGCTGTTCACACTATATTTTTTCGCCGGTGCGGCACTGACATTCATGACCGGAGGCTGATTATACCACTTATGCTCCCAGTCATGAGTGTATGATATTTTTCACTGTCATCGGATTCTGGCTCGCAATCCTTCCGGGCTCATTTTACGCCTTCAGGTAATCCGCATGACTTATAAAGCCGGAAAAATCAGCCTTGGAACTGCAATTTTACATGGTATCCTGCAGCTTTTTTCCTGCAGATGTCTTAAGCGCCATGTACCTTGCAACCGTAAAATGGAAGCGCGCAAAGAAAAGCTCTATCGTAGTCGGAATTGTATATATTGTATGTGCAATTGGAACCGTTGTACTGGCAGTAGCTACCATTAAAGAATTTCAGAGGCTATAAGCTCCCTGGCCTGCTCCTCATTCTTTGCTTCTACGAAGACATCGATACCGTAAAGTCCAAATCCCGCCGTACTATACACGGAAACTCCGTCTCCCGATTCCTGAGAAAATACAGCGATTCCGCTCTCTTTTGACATTTCCGCATTTTTTATTTTGCAGTTTTACCACGTTTCCGCATTTTTTATATGACTATTTTACCATGTTTCCGCACTTTTTACATTTATGCTTCCACTTAGAAAGCTATTACACAAATTAAAACTCTCAGAAGTTATAATTACCTCTGAGAGTTTTGATTTTCTCACGCATGAAATTCATGTATTTTTCTCCAATTCTTTCACTGTATTAACGCATTAAAATCTATAGACCTGGCGAAAGTAAGTTACTATCTATTAATCCCTGATATATCTGCTTCGCTTTGGAAATTCTTTGTATTCGTCTTCTGAGGTTCTGCATCATAAACAATGTAGTCCTCTTCCAGCGCATAGACATCTATTTTACCACATCACCA
>ENA-OQLB01000483-OQLB01000483.1-human-gut-metagenome-genome-assembly--contig:-NODE-483-length-22481-cov-21.076810_pt1 | contig 22481 bp, 30 predicted proteins | sample MGYA00242656_ERZ504813 | MGnify/ENA primary metagenome ERZ504813 (study PRJEB26092, sample SAMD00036388) | human gut metagenome | host: Homo sapiens | study: EMG produced TPA metagenomics assembly of... | reverse complement strand
CGCGGACCGCCCTGACCACCTTGGCCCGGACGACCGCCACGGAGCCGCGGCCCTGCCCTGGCCTTGGCCGGGACGGCCCGGACGACCGCCACGACCGTTATCAGCAGTCGGACGAGCCATCGGATGCGGACGCGGAATATCACCCGGCGTTGGGGTGTGCATACCTGCTTGCGGGAGAACGGGTTGTTGCCCGGGCGCGGGCCCTGAGCGTGCGGGCGCGGAATCGCATTTGAAGCGGCATTGCCGCCATTGGCACCGGCGCCGCCCTGAGCGTGCGGGCGCGGAGCCGAAGCATTGCCGCGGTTGTTCTGATGCTGAACCGGCTGGCCATTGTTCGGACGGCCCTGGTTGTTACGACGATCGTTGTTACGGCGATCGTTCGGGCGACTCTGACGACCGTTCTCACGGCCTTCGCGATTATCGCGACCATTCTCACGGTTGTCGTTCTGACCGTGGCGGCCGGGGGTCGGCATGCCGGGGCGTGCGCCGCCCTGCGGACGCGGTGTCGGTGCACCCGGAGTCGGAGCCTGCTGATGTGCTGAGGCAGGCGATGCCTGACGTGCGGGAGCGGCCGGAGTCGGTGCGGAAGATGAAGTGGAAGCCGGGGCCGAAGGTGCGGCCGTGCGGCGCTGCTGCACGGGCTTGGAATCGCCCTTGGCGTTGTCCTTGGCGAACTCTGCCTTCAGACGCCGGGCTACCGGCGGTTCAATCGTAGAAGAAGCGGACTTGACGAATTCTCCCATGTCCTTAAGCTTCTCAAGCACGGTTTTGCTATCGACATTCAAAACCTTAGCCAGTTCGTATACGCGTGGTTTCGCCACTAATTACTCCTATTCTGTGACCACGCGCGTGCATGGGCGTGGTCAGTTGGTGATGACGGCAAGCCTACCCTGTCTCATCGTGCGACCATGATCGTGTTACCTCGTCTCTGGTGTGGGCGATTTCGCGCACACTGCGCCAGCCCACATACGCCAATCAAGCATACTCATAGCGCTGGATAGCGTAGACGCAGCGAGCCGCGCCATTGCTGACGCGGCTCGTATCAGGAAATAATGCGCCCTGAAGATCATTCGCCTTCGAGCCCGGCGGCCTATTCGGCTTCCGGAGCAGCAGCCTCGGCCGCAGCCTGGGCGGCCTTTTCGGCGGCGACCTTCTTGGCATGGGCCTCGGCGGATTCGATGCCGATCTTCCAGCCGGTCAGCTTGGCTGCCAGTCGTGCGTTCTGGCCTTCCTTGCCGATGGCCAGGGACAGCTGGTCGTCGTGGATGAAGGCGATGGCGGTCTTGTTCTTCTCGCTGATCACCTGCACGCCGGTGGCCACAGCCGGGGACAGCGCGGCTGCCACGAACTTGGCCGGATCGTCGGAGTAGTCGACGATGTCGATCTTCTCCGGGCCAAGGTTCTCCATAACGGCACGCACGCGAGCGCCGCCGGGGCCGATCAGCGCGCCCTTCGGGTTCACGCCATCGGTGTTGGCCTTGACCGCGATCTTGGTGCGGGCGCCGGCCTCACGAGCGATGGCCATGATGGACACGGCACCGGAGACCAGTTCCGGCACTTCACGCTCGAACAGCTTGCGGACCAGCTCCGGGTGGGAGCGGGACACCACGATTTCCGGGCCCTTGATGCCACGGGCCACGTTCACCACGTACACGCGGATGCGTTCGCCGTGGCGGTAACGTTCGCCGGGCACCTGCTCACGGCGAGGCAGAATGGCTTCGACATCGCCCATCGCGACATGCACGTTGGAGGGGTCGGAAGCATCCTGTTGGATGATGCCGGTGATGAGCTTGCCCTTCTGACCGGAGAACGCGCCGAATACCTTCTCATCTTCGGCGCGGCGGAACAGCTGGGTGATGACCTGGCGTGCAGTGGCGGCGGCGAGACGGCCGAAGTCACGCGGGGTGTCGTCGTATTCCTCGCCCAGCTTGGGAACGGGGTAAGGGTTGTCTTCGGTGGGTTCGACCGGGATTTCGTCGGCGGCCCAGACGGTGAAATTGCCGGAACGTTCGTCAAGCTCCACACGCGCGTGCCTGGCGGCGTGCGGGGTCTTGAGGTAGGCGAGGCGCAGGGCCTCTGCCAGCGCATCATCCAGGGTTCCGGGGTCGATTCCTTGCTCGGCGGCGAGCTTGTGTATTCCTGTCAGGTCCAGTTCCATCGATCCGTACCTCCTATGAAGTTATGTGGCGCATGGCCTATGAGTGGTCACAGTTAGCTATTAGTGTAGGTTTCCATGCAGACACGCTTCTCTTCAGGACGGTTTACCCGGCGCTTGGCATCCGCACTATGCGCGAGCGCGATGCTGTGTTCGCTTTCGGCGTGTTCGATGCCGCGACTGGCCGGACGGCCGAGGCGGAAGCTCAAATGAGCCCTTGCGAGAAAGCGATGACGTTGGCGGACTACGCCACCCATCCGGCTGAAGGCACGCCGTTATTAGAGCAGTATGCCACCGGCCTGGCCGCTCCCCTGACTTGGATTGACGTTGCCGGGTATTGTTCGGGTCGTTTTGCCGAGGGAACGTTACGTGACGCGCAGACCAAGCAATGGCTGGCTTTTCTGGCCGATAAATTCGGGCAGTCCGCGCCTGAGGTGACGCCGGCGCGTCTTGATGGCGTCACGTCCGCCAACGTTGACCGACCGGTATTGGATGCGATGGCCGTGGCCGAGGATCGCGCCGGATTCGCTATCGAGGTCTTGGCCGCACGAGGACAGACCGCTGGGGCTACGTTGGCGTTGAGCGATATGCATAAGACCGCCGGGCAGCAGCTGGTTGCGCTGGCGAACGGCAATTTTGATGATTCCGGCGCACAGTCCAGTTCTTCCGGCCAGAGCGACCCCCGCCAAAAGGTCTATGCCATCGACCAACTACTGGCCAACCCCACCACCATCGCCGACAAGGCAAGTGGCCAGACCGTACCGACCGCCGCCGCCATCGAAATGGACTGCGCCCGCGCGCAGATCAAGGCCGTGACCGAATCGAAATCTTCCACCGAGAGCGATACGCTGCTCATCCTCGCCGCACTGGCCGCCAAGCACGCCTACACCGCGTTCCAACTTGGCTACCCAGCGACTGACGCCGCATTGTTCGAGTAGACACACACTCCTCACGAAGCCGATGCGAACTTGTTGGATGCTAGTGGGCAAGTCGAGTTGAGGCACGTTCCACCAATGTGAAATCGGTGGTGTACGTACGGGCCGGGCCTGAGTATCCTTCGATGCGGTCGATAAGCATGTCAACGGCATGCTTGGCATAATCGTCGATATGTGGATCAATGGTGGTCAGCGCCGGCGCCGAGTACTCGGCTTCCGGCACGTTATCGAAGCCGACCACTTGTACATCGTCAGGTACATGCAAACCACATCGTTGCAATTCATGAATTGCGCCTAAAGCAATGGCATCATTGAGACACACTACAACATCCGGGCATGGGAGCTTGTCTAGCATAGCTTTTGTCACGCGCATACCTTCACGCTGATTCATGCTTTCTGCCGGAATCACATACCGCCAATTCACCGATAATCCGCGCTCTTCAAATGCCTTCACATATCCTTGGGCGCGTAACGCCTGGGTCCCTTCCGTCTGACGACGCAGCACTGCCTCATCCACCAGTTCAGGAAGAACACCCATCAGAGCAACCGTTTGGGCACCTTCATCCAAAAATCTTCCTACAACCGTGGAGATGGATTCAATGTTGGGCATGGTGATCCAATCGCTTTTCCCGTAGGCCAGATGGTCTCCGGTCGTTACAATCGGATATGGCTGCTCCAGAACGGCCCCTTCATCCGCAAGCGGCGACATTACGAACAGAATCCATCCTTCCGCCCCTAAACGATAGGACTCGTCAACGCTGGCAACCAACCCTTCACCGTCGGAACCATATGTGTTGATGACTACACCGTAATGGCGTTCTTTTGCGTATTCAATGACCTTGTCAGTGAAAAAAGGAACGAACGGCTGCGAGAAATCGAAGATGTTGAGTCCAATAAGCTTTGTGCCGCCAGATCGCATTGCACGCGCCGAAATATTGACGGTATATCCAAGCTTACGCATCACCTCTTCCACACGGCGACGTGTATCCGGTCTCATACTGCCAGTGTCATTCAGCACATTGGAAACCGTCTTGATGGAGACGTTCGCCTCACGCGCCACGTCCTTGATAGTTACGCGGTTTCCCATTGTTCGAATCCATTTCTGCTTATTACATGACACACCTTCAACAGCGTCATTATGTTCTTATTATGGTAAGTCACAGTCGGTCGAGCATCTCCTCCTCATATCGGAATCATCTACCCCTCAACCTCAGAATTCAGCCAAGGAGCTTTCCTCCGTTGGACCCCATGCACCATTAGGCAAATATCCTTCTGACAATACTGCAGGACGATCGAACGTAGAGGTTAAACTTTCTGGTTGAAGAAACGCACGCACGCCATCCGAACAAGGGACTTTCTGACCGCCGGCTTTCAACCTAGCTTTTTACATACCCGTCTTTTCTCCTTATTCCTTTGTTGGGTATCGAATTGTTCCAGTCGATGTGAATGACGGCATTGTCTTCCTTTGACTGGTATGCCACATTACATTAGTGGCGAATCCGAACCTCTCTTTCTGCAATCCGGGCATGTTGATGATTGTTTGGGTATTGCTTGGTGGTTGTACAGGGCACAGCAACCATAAGAGACTGCGCCCTGTCATGCGCCACCGTCACTCGAATCACTTCACGTGCACGGCGGTCCAGGAGACCGGCGGCAAGGTCACACGCACAGTGCCGGTATCGGCGTCGGACGTGATGGTGGTGTTGGGGTGCAGAACGACTCGGTTCTGGTCTTCCAGCGTGTTTTTTGCCAGCAGATCATCCTCGTGCAGGGTTTGCGCCTCGACCGCGGAAAGTGCGAATCCTTCCGGCAGCTTGATGGCAAAGTCATTGGCCGCTTCCATGGAGCGATTGACCACAAACACGCTGATCGTACCGTCCTCACCACGCACGGCTACGGAATTGATCGTCGGCACTTCACCGTATTTGTCGGTTTCATACGTTCCGGAAGCCAGTTTCGGTTCAAGCACCGTGCCGCCCTTGGCGAGCTTTGCGGTCAGCGAGAACGGATAGAACGTGGTCTGACGCCACGCCGGGCCGCCCGGTTCGGTCATAATCGGCGCAATTACGTTGACCAACTGGGCTAGGCTGGCGGCGTGCACGCGGTCGGCGTTCTTGAGCAGGGTAATCATCAAATCACCGAACACCACGGCGTCGGCGGCGCTGTACACATCCTCGAGCAGGCGCGGGGCAACCGGCCAATTGCCGATGCCTTCCGGATTCTTGCTCGGCTCTTCGTTGAGATACCAGACATTCCATTCATCGAACGAGATGAACACGTCGTGCTTGCTCTTCAGCCGGGCCTTGGTTGCATCGATGGCGGCGGCGACATCGTTGATGAAACCGTCCATATCGACGCCCGAGGCAAGGAAGCTCTTCATGTCACGGGTGCCATCAGGCTGAAGTTCCGGATGGTAGTACGCATGGCAGGAGACGAAGTTGACGTTGTCAAACGTCTTCTCAAGTACGGTTTCTTCCCACTTGCCGAAGGTGTCCATCACGTGGCTGGATGAACCACAGACCACCAGTTCAACGTTCGGATCGATGGCGCGCATACCTGCCGCCACCGAGGCCGCCAAGGTGCCGTAATCCTCGGCGGACTTGTGACCGGTCTGCCACGGGCCATCCATCTCATTGCCCAAGCACCACATCTTGATGCCGAACGGCTGATCGGCACCATTGGCGCGACGCTCCTCGGAGAGCTTGGTGCCGCCGGGAATATTCGCGTATTCCAACAGGTCGAGGGCCTCTTCAAGACCACGGGTACCCAGATTTACGGCTTCCATCAGCTCGTTGCCGCCGGTTTTTTCCAGCCATTTCGCCATTTCGTGCAGACCAAACTGATTGGTCTCGGTGGAATGCCATGCCAAGTCCAGGCGACGCGGCCGCTCATCACGAGGACCAACGCCATCCTCCCAGCGATAGCCGGAAACGAAATTGCCGCCAGGATAGCGAATCGTGGTAGCGCCGAGTTCCTTGACCAGTTCGATGACGTCCTTGCGGAAACCGTCTTCATCGGCTTCGGGGTGGCCCGGCTCATAGATGCCGTCGTATACGCAGCGACCCAGATGCTCCACGAACGACCCGAACAGTCTGTCGTTGACCGGAGCTACTTCAAAGTCATTATCGACGACGAGTCGAGATTCCTCCAGCTCCCCCGGTTTATTGTCGTGCGAATGCTCGGACATGTGCTCTCCTTTAATCGTTGTCTTCAATACCGCAAGACAACGTTGTGCTAAATACCAAAAGCAATCGGCCCATCTTCTTGGTTCACCTGTTTTGCGGCATCGCCAATCAGCGGTGAATGTGCGTTCTGGATATTTAATACAACCTTGTACTTCTGTTGATATCGATAATACGATGGTTGTACTTAGTACGCAAGTCCCGCTGAGTACAACGTTATCCTTTTCGCTATTTTCCACCCGACACGCCGTATACGATACAGCACAGGAGCGAATACGGACGTTCGTATCAAAAACAAAAAGGGTTCCGGGACAAACCCGGAACCCTAAAGGCGGATAAGGCGAGATTCGAACTCGCGGAGGCTTTCACCTCACACGCTTTCGAGGCGTGCTCCTTAGACCGCTCGGACACTTATCCATGCTGCCAAAATGGCAACTTGTTCATTATGCCACATTCTGCCGACCTGGCAAATCGGAGTTTCGCTGAGCTCGATTCGGCGTGGGATAATGCGATTTTGTGTGAGATTGCGATGGGTCAGACGATGAGCCGATTAACAGTCCGAATTGGTCAACTGCGAAAATCCGAATTCTTCAACTACCAAAATCCGAATATTGGTGGTGGTAGAAGCGGTGACGGGGCCACTCTGCATTGAGTGGTCTCTCCCTCGGTCAGCCTTACGGCTGACAGCTCGAACGCAATTAAGGACAGCTTTCCAGCTGCCATTTTATTTGCTCACTGTCGTTCGCCTTCGCCTAAAAACGCCTCCGGCGTTTTCTTCACGGCTCAGCTCATCAGAGGGGGCTTGGAATTTTATTTATGCCACCTGTTCGTGGACGGAGGCGTTGACCCATTGGGACTGCTGGACGTTGTATCCAGAGAAGATGCCGATGTCGAGCATGCAGTCGCGGTAATCGCGGCCGTGGGCGATGGTGATGTAGCTGTCGTCCACCAATCGGTTATGCGTGGGATCCAGTCCGACCCATCGGCCATCCTGATACACCTCACCCAAGCATGGGTCGCGCCCTCTCCCCCAAGCAAACCGGCAATGTAGCGCGCGGTCAATCCCACATGCCGGCACACGGACAGCATCACGTGCGCATAATCCTGGCATACGCCTTGCGCTGAGCCAAGGCCTGTTCGGCGGTGGTGCGAATCGTGGTGGAACCGGGCGTATACACAAACGCCTTGTAGACCTCATCCATCACTTCGGCGGCCTGCTGCACCGGAGTGGCGTCGGAAGGCAGCGCCGCCAAGCGTTCGCGGCATACGGCAATCATCGCCTCCACGTTCGGGCCGGGAATGGTGAGCGCTGAATTGAATCGGTACAGCGGTTTATAGGCTTCCTTATGGATATGCGCATTGTCCACGAAGCGATGCCGGTCACCGAGTAGCTGAATATGTCGTGCGGCTCAGGGATGAATCCGGTCATCACCACGGAGTCAAAGGAGTCGATGGTGGTTTCGAGTTCGGTTTCGGGCTGAATCTTCACTTCCACGTCAATCACCTGTTGGCGAGGGCCAGTGGAGGGAATACAGCGAAGCTGGAACCTGTGATCGGTGACCGGTGCGCTGAAGGACAGCCTCATCTCATAGTCGAACACGAGTTTTTTCACAACGTCTCCTGCACTTGCACACGAGCCGGCAACCGGCATATTCTCGGGATAACGACACTACAGCCATGGCTGAGGTATGGTCCGTGCGCTCACAGCCCACGCATATATTCCGGCAATCTGCTGATATGCACAGGCCGGCACTCGGGCGCACGGTTTTTTCGCCATACCACCATAGCATTTGAACCCGTCAGGTGTCAGGTCGGGATCAGGGACGTTTGGCGTCCATGTTCATGGAGCTCAGTGAGCCCATGTCTTTGATGGCCAGCGCGCTGACACGGCCGGAGTAGTCGTCAAGGTACTTCTTCAGCAGGTCGGCGACTTCCTGATATCCGCGAGACGGCAGCTGACCGACCAGCCAGCTCAGTCCGTCGGCGAAGCAGCTGGGCAGCGGCATGCCGTCCAAGGTCATCGAATAGGCGGCGAGCTTCTTGAGCGGCGCTTCCAGATCCTCCATCGTCAGGCCGAAGCGCGTGTACAGGTCGATGCGTTCCAGATATTTGCCGATGAAGATGAACGCCTTCAGCGTGGGGTCGACCGGCGAATTCTCGATGCCGCCCCAGAAAGCGAGCATGTCATCGGTAATATCGCGCTGCTTGTAGATGTCCTCGGCATCGGCCGCGTATTTGGCGGCATCGGTGATATTGGTCATCGCCAACTCCACGTACTGCAGCAGACGCGAGCTCAATTCCGGGCGCAGAATCACGGCGTTGTTGAATGCGGAAGTTACGGCCGACCGCACCGAATCAGGATTGGACCCGTCATACAGGAAGCTGTTCACGAACCCGTCGAAGTCCTCGAAATCTTCGGGCAGGTCGAGTGCGTGAGCGAACGGACGGAAGGCGTCCACATCGGTGTCCATCACACGATCGTAGAACGGGAAGAACTGGTTCAGCGTGGTGAAGGCGCGCTCGGTGTATCGACCCAGCCAATACAGGTTGTCTGCCTTGGAAGCGGTAACCAGAGACAACGAATGGTGGCGGGACTGGCTCAGCAGGTTCGCCACCTGCGTTTCGGCACCGTACTCGTGCTCCACGCCGGATTCGGGTGCCAACACCCACGTATCCTTAAATCCGCCACCCTGCGACGAGTTGACAATCATCTGGCCGGGCACCGACGAGTATCGAGTCAAGCCCGAATACCACACGTGCGTATTCTTGCCGGTGACCACGAAGGCACGCAAATCGCACTTGCGCGGCGACATCTCGCCGGTCTTCGGGTCCACCACATCGATATCACGGAACTGAATCACCTCTTGGGCAATGAATCGACGCGGCTCCTCCTTGATCCGGTTGGCGAGCTCCTCACGTGCGGCGGCATCCAGCGACGAACCAAACACCACGCCGTAACCGCCGGCTTCGGCCACATCCTTGATGACCAGCTCGCCCATCCGATTCAGGACTTCCTTGCGGTCGGCCTCGAACATCGGCATGTACGTGGGCGCGTTGTTGAGAATCGGTTCCTCGCCGAGATAGTACTTGATCATCTGCGGCACGAAGTAGTAGATGGCCTTGTCATCGGCCGCGCCGTTGCCCGGCGCGTTGACGATGGCCACGTTGCCCGCGCGGTAGGCGGACAGGATACCGGGCACACCGATCACCGAATCAGGATTGAAGGCGAACGGGTCGAGGAATTCGTCGGACAGGCGGCGGTAGACCACGCCCACACGGTGGCGTTTGCCGGCGTAGTCGAGGAAGTAGACCTTGTTGTCCACCACTTCGAGGTCCTCGGGGAAGGCCAACGCCGCACCGGTTTTCTCCGCCAGATAGGCGTGCTCGAAGAACGCGGAATTGTAGCGGCCGGGAGTCAGTACCACGCGATGCCCTCGGTGGAGACAAAGTCCATGGCTTTGCGCAACAGGCGCGGGTATCGCGATTATCGCGAATACGAACGTCGCGGAACAGGCGCGGGGAGATGCGGCGCTCGATGTCGCGCACGAACAGCGGGTAGCTGGCACCCGAGGGAATACGCAGGTTGTCTTCCAGCACCCACCATCGTCCGTCCTCGCCTTGGACCAGGTCCTCGCCGGCGATGTGAGCAAAAATGCCGCCGGGAGGGGTCACGCCGTTGACCTGCGGGAAGTAGCCGGCCGAGGTGTATACGTATTCCTCCGGCACCACGCGTCATGGATGATGGCCTTGTCGGAGTAGATGTCCTTCAGATAGGCGTTCAGGGCGTTGACGCGCTGCTTCAAGCCCTTCTCCAATTCGTCGTATTCGTCGGATTCGATAATGCGCGGCACAGGGTCGTACGGGAACAGCCGGTCATGGTATTCGCCGTTCTTGTAGATGCCGAAACGCACACCGTTGCGGGACAGCTCTCGATTGATCGCTTCGCGACGGTTTACCAGTTCATGGGCCAGTCTGCGTGCTGCGGATTCGATCATCGTGCCTGCTCCTTGCTGTGGCGGCTTCTGTGGCTTCAAGCGGTTAGGCGTTTTGAGCGCACGCTGACGCCGCAAGCCGTAACCGGGTTTGATGGTTTCAACCTAAGGCGGGCCCGTTTCAACAAACGCGCGAGAATGTTACAGGCAGGTCACTTCGCCGGCCGCGTGCATCTTGACGACCGCACTCGTCTCGCCGACCACACGCATCTTGCCGACCGCACGCATCTTGCCGACCGCACTCATCTCGCCGACCACACTCGTTACAATGAATGGCTATGACACGACTGCGCATTGACTTGGCCTACGACGGCGGCGGATTCTATGGCTGGGCCAAACAGCCCAATCTTCGTACGGTGCAAGGCACCATTGAAGATGCGCTGCACAAGGTGCTGCGGGTGCCGGCCGATGACGCGGCCGAACCGTTACGCTTGACGGTGGCTGGACGCACCGACACCGGTGTGCACGCCTCCCACCAAGTGGCGCATCTGGATGTATCCGATGAGGTACTGAATCGCTGCGTAGGTCACATGACCATTCCGGTCACCGAGGCGCTGACTCGCAGACTCAAGGCTGTGCTGCCTCCGGACATCGTCATTCATGCATTGCCGTAGCTCCGGTCGGCTTCGATGCCAGGTTCTCCGCATTGGAGCGCACTTATGTGTATCGGGTCGCCGATCGTTCGTCTGAGGTCGACCCGCGCCTGCGTGGATGCGTACTTACCGTGGATGAAGCGCTGGATCTGGAGCTTATGAACCGCGCAGCCTCATTGACCATCGGCCTGCACGATTTTGGTTCCTTCGCCACTCCGAATCCGGGAGGCACTACGATCCGTGAAGTCAAGACCGCCTATTGGCGGCGGGTGCCGATCACTCCCCTAGTACCGGATGAGATGGCATCGCATGAAGCATATCGGACTCCGTCGCTGGAGTCCGGCCTAGTAGTGTTCACGATTGTGGCGGACGCCTTTGCCCGCAATATGGTGCGCTCCCTGGTCGGCTCATGCATCAAAGTTGGTTCGGGACGCAAATCACTGGAGTGGTTTGCCGGCAAAATGGCCGAGCCAGTACGTGAAGGCTCAAGCGGGCCGATTGCGCCGCAGGGCCTGACTTTGGAGCATATCGCATATCCCGCCGATGATCAGCTGGCCGCAAGAGCCGAGGCCATTCGGGCCGTACGTACGTTGTAGATTCTATGAAAACAACGCAAAAGGGCTGGAACCCAAACGGATTCCAGCCTTTCAGCTAGCTTAGCGAAACGCTATTCAGCTCACTCGGCCTTCTCGGCGTCAGCGGCTTCCTCAGCGGGAGCCTCAGCCTCAGCGGCGGCGGTCTCCTCGACCGGAGCCTCAACAGCCTCAGCAGCCTCAGTGGCCTCAGCCTCAACGGCCGGAGCTTCTTCTTCGGCAACCTTGGCGGCGGCTTCAGCTTCCTTCACAACAGCCTTCTTGGCAACCGGCTCGGTGACGAGCTCGATCACAGCGGCCGGAGCGGCATCGCCAACGCGCGGAGCGATCTTGACGATACGGGTGTAGCCACCTTCACGCTGCTCCATCTGCTCGGCAATCTGGGTGAACAGGATGTGCACCACGGACTTGTTGCGGATGACGCGCATCACGCGACGGCGGGAGTGCAGATCACCACGCTTGGCGAAGGTGATCAGGCGCTCTGCCAGCGGACGAAGGCGCTTGGCCTTCGGCAGCGTGGTGGTGATGCGGCCGTTCTGGAACAGGCTGGTCGCCATGTTTGCCAGCATGAGGCGCTCGTGTGCGGGGCTGGAAGCCAGACGCGGGCCCTTCTTAGGTGTAGGCATTGGGTTTACTCCTTATATGTCCGTTCTTCAGGCAAGCAGGTGGGCATATGCCCGAACATCTGCTTGCCTAGTGAACGAACGATTGGTCAAAGAGGCAGATCACTCGTCTTCCGGCGAGAAGAACGTGCCACCTTCGAGATTATTGGTATCGAAGGCCATCGGCGAGGACTTGAGGCTCAGGCCCAAGGTCTGCAGCTTCTCCTTGACCTCATCGATTGACTTCATACCGAAATTGCGGATGTCGAGCAGGTCCTGCTCGGTGTGGGAGACAAGCTCACCGATGGTGTGGATGCCCTCGCGCTTGAGGCAGTTGTAAGAACGCTGCGTCAGGTTGAGGTCCTCAATCGGAACGGCCATCTCGGGGTTGGTCTCCTCGGCCACCGGGGCCGGACCGACCTCGACGCCTTCAGCCTGGGCGTTGAGCTCACGGCACAGGCCGAAGAGCTCCACCAAGGTGGAACCGGCGGAAGCCACCGCGTCACGCGGGGAGATGGCGGGCTTGGTCTCCACGTCCAGGATGAGCTTGTCGAAGTCCGTGCGCTGTTCCACACGGGTGGCCTCGACCTTGTAGCTCACCTTGAGTACCGGGGAGTAGATGGAATCAACCGGAATACGGCCGATCTCATCGTTGTCCTGCTTGTTCATCTGGGCAGGAACATAGCCACGGCCACGCTCGACAGTGAACTCGATCTCGAGTTCGCCATCGTCGGCGAGGGTAGCGATGTGCTGCTCCGGGTTGGCAATGGTGACGCCGGCCGGCGGGGTGATGTCCCCAGCCACGCTTCGCCCTTGCCGCTCTTGCGCAGATACATGACCACAGGCTCGTCGTATTCGCTGGTGAGCACGATGCCCTTGATGTTCAGCAGGATCTCGGTGACGTCTTCCTGGACACCCGGCAGAGTGGTGAACTCATGCAGGGCACCGGAAATACGCACGGAGGTCACGGCAGCACCCGGGATGGAGCTCAGCAGCGTGCGACGCAGCGAGTTGCCGAGCGTGTAGCCGAAGCCAGGCTCGAGCGGCTCGATGGTGAAGCGGGAGCGCTGCGGATTCAGAGATTCCTCGGTAAGAGTCGGACGCTGTGCAATAAGCACTGTGGTTATCCTTTCAGCTTGAACTCGGTGGTGCACTCACCGGTCAGGCGGTTTTGGATGGATTTGGTATTGCTGAGTGCTCAGACGCGACGACGCTTCGGAGGACGAACGCCGTTGTGGGCTTGCGGGGTGACGTCGGTGATGGAACCAACCTCGAGGCCCGCAGACTGCAGGGAACGGATGGCGGTTTCACGACCGGAACCCGGGCCCTTGACGAACACGTCGACCTTCTTGACGCCGTGTTCCATCGCCTTGCGGGCGGCGGACTCGGCAGCCATACCAGCGGCGTACGGCGTGGACTTACGGGAGCCCTTGAAGCCGACATCGCCACCGGACGCCCAGGACACCACGGCGCCGGACGGATCGGTGATCGAAATGATCGTGTTGTTGAAAGTGGACTTGATGTGAGCCTGGCCGACCGGGACCGACTTGCGGTCGCGACGACGGGGCTTACGAGCGGCTTGCTTAGGCGCTGCCATTGACCCTCGTTTCCTAGTAACGAACTTTGTTGTTGACGTTCGGGCGATGGGATGAAAATCATCCCGTGGCCCGAATCATGCCACCGACTACTTGGTGGCCTTCTTCTTTCCGGCGACCGTGCGCTTCGGGCCCTTGCGGGTACGAGCATTGGTCTTGGTGCGCTGGCCGCGCACAGGAAGTCCTTACGGTGACGCTGGCTTGGTAGCAGTTGATCTGAATCTTGCGACGAATATCTGCATCGACTTCACGACGCAGGTCACCCTCGATCTTGTAGTTGGCTTCGAGGTAGTCACGCAGCGTAATCAGCTGCTCGTCGGTGAGATCCTTGACGCGGATGTCCGGGCTAATACCGGTCGCGGCAAGCGTTTCCTTGGCACGAGTGCGACCCACACCGAAAATGTAGGTGAGGGCGATCTCGATGCGCTTCTCATTGGGGATGTCGACTCCGGCAAGACGTGCCATTGCGATTCCTTCTTGTTGCCGTAGGTCTTGCACCCGCTCGCCCGGTTACCCGGCACGGGCCTACGTACCGTGGTTCAGTGTCGTTCTTGCGGGAAGCACTGTGAGAGAGTGCCTTATTTACTTAGTGCCGCTGGAGAATCTGCTCTCAGCCTGACGCTGCTTGTGGCGCGGGTTGACGCAGATCACCATGACGCGGCCGTGACGGCGGATCACGCGGCAGTTTTCGCAGATCCTCTTCACGCTAGGGCTGACCTTCATGGTTATCCTTTTCTTGTGTACCTTTACTTGTAACGGTACGTAATGCGTCCGCGGTTCAGGTCGTAAGGGCTCATTTCGAGCACGACACGATCCTGCGGCAGAATACGAATGTAGTTCTTACGCATTTTGCCGGAAATCGTGGCGAGCACGATGTGCTTGTTTTCGAGTTCAACGCGGAACATCGCGTTAGGCAGTGCTTCCACGACCTGTCCTTCGACTTCAATCACACCGTCTTTTGCCATGTGCCTCTAGTCCTATTCCGTTGGATGATTACTATGGCATATCCGAAGACACACCAACTGTCAACTATATACGCACATACCCCTGTACGAACACTCGGCGTGTCGCACAGGGGTATGGAAACGTTGATGTGGTATTTCGGCATCACTCCGGCTTGTTGCCCGGGCTGCCGAACCTACTACTCGAGGTGGCTGATGATACGGCCGCTGATCTCGTCGATGTCGCCGACGCCGTTGACCACGACGAGCAGGCCACGGGCCTCGTAGATGTCGAGCAGCGGAGCGGTTTCCTTCTCATAGGTCTCCAGGCGCTTGGCGATGGCCTCCGGAGTGTCGTCAGCGCGGCCCTGCTCGGCGGCGCGCTTCTTCATACGCTCCAGCAGCACGTCGCGGGCGGCTTCGAGGGCCACCACGTGGTCGAGCGGAGTGTCGAGGTCGGCGAGCATCTCGTCGAGAGCGGTGACCTGGGCGGCGTTACGCGGGTAGCCGTCGAGGATCCAGCCGTTCTTGCAGTCTTCCTTGGCCAGACGATCCTTGACGATCTTGTTGGTCAGGGAGTCCGGAACCAGCTCGCCCTTGTCGGTGTAGCTCATCGCCTCAAGGCCGAGTTCGGTCTTGTTCTTGATGTTGTAGCGGAAGATGTCGCCGGTGGAGATGGTGGGGATGTTGAAGTGTTCGGCGAGCAGAGCAGCTGGGTGCCCTTGCCCACGCCCTGGGGGCCCATGATGAGCAGACGCATGGTGGTCTCCTTTTATGTCGGTTATTAATACGGTTTTGGCTCCCTTGGTTAAGGGAGCCATTGAGTTATATGCGGAAGAAAGATTGCTCCGTCGTGGAACAGTCCACTGGACTGTTCCACTCCTCGCGCGGCCGCCTGCCCATTGCGGGCGGCCGCTGTCAAGCGGGCGTCAGCCCTCTTTGTGGTCCACGTTTTCGAACAGGAAGCCGGTGTACTGGAACTGTTCGGTCTGGGCCTTGGCCTGGCGCAGGGTGTCGAGGCCCACGCCCGCGATAATCAGGATCGTGGTGCCACCGAACGGCAGCTTGGCGTTGAGGCCGAGGGCCATGATCAGCACGGTCGGGATCAGGGCCACGAACAGCAGGTAGACGGCGCCGACGGTGTTGAGTCGGTTCATCACGTAGGTCAGGTAGCGGCTGGTGGCGTTGCCGGCGCGGATGCCGGGGATGAAGCCGCCGTACTGCTTCATGTTGTCCGCGGTCTCGTCCGGGTTGAACGTGATCGAGGTGTAGAAGAAGCAGAAGAACACGATCATCAGCGCGTACAGGGCGATGTACCACACGGATGTGGTGTTCGCCAGGTTGGCGTTGATCCACTTGACCCACGACTGGTCGGACTTGCCGAACTGGGCGATCAGGGTCGGGATGGCGAGGATCGAGGAGGCGAAGATCGGCGGGATGACGCCGGACATGTTGATCTTCAGCGGCAGGTAGGTGGAGGAGCCGCCGTACATCTTACGGCCGATCATGCGGCGCGTGTACTGGACCGGCACGCGGCGCTGGCACAGTTCGACGAAGTCGACGAAGATGAGGATGACCACGAGCACGCCCACGACGATGCCGAACTTGAGCCAGTCGCCGTCGGTGCCGTTGGTGCCGTAGCCGATCTCCCACAGCTGCGGCAGGAAGCCGGAGCAGATGGACATGAAGATCAAGATGGACATGCCCTGGCCGATGCCCTTGTCGGTCACGAGCTCGGCCATCCACATGATCAGGCCGGTGCCGCCGGTCATGATGAGGACCATGACCACGAGGTTGAACACGGAGCCGTCCGGGATGACCTGGTCGCACTGGTAGTTGAACAGGGCGCCGGAGCGGGCGGTGACCAGGATGGTGGTGGACTGGAGCACGGCCAGGCCGATGGTCAGGTAACGGGTGTACTGGGTGAGCTTGGCCTCGCCGGACTGGCCCTCCTTGTGCAGGGCCTCGAAGCGGGGGATGACCACGCGCAGCAGCTGCACCACGATGGACGCGGTGATGTACGGCATGACGCCCAGCGCGAAGATAGACAGCTGGAGCATGGCGCCACCCGAGAAGAGGTTCACCAGTCCGATGAAGTTCTCCTGGGAGGCGCTGCCGATGGTGGCCATGCACTTGTTCACCACGTTGTAGTCCACGCCAGGGGTCGGAATGAACGAACCGATGCGGTAGACGATGATGATGAACAGGACGAAGAGAATCTTCTTCCTCAACTCTTTGGTTTTCAGGGCCTGGATTAGTGTCCTCACCTAGATTTCCTCCCAATAGCGCGCCAATCGCGCGAAATACACAAACTAACGAACGAGCATAGTCTAAAGTGCCTACTTCGGCCACTTCATGTCTCGCGAATGTTACCTGAATTATGCTCCGTCGTACTGAACGGGGGGAAGCATACTCAAAACGATCATTGTGTTGAGACTGCTTCTCTGCACTCAGAACAACAATTTTTTAGAAAAGGGACCCCCGTCCACCTATTGGCGGGCGGGGGTTGTACAGCCTATTGCGCTCCCCGTAGGACTAATCAGTCCTCGGAAACGGAACCGCCGGCGGCCTCGATCTTGGACTTGGCGGAAGCCGAAGCCTTAACACCCTTGAGGGTGAAAGCCACGGTGGTCTCGCCGTCGCCCAGAACCTTCACCGGAGCGTTGTCACGAACAGCGCCCTTGGCGATCAGGTCGGCCACAGCAACCTCGCCGCCCTCGGGGAAGAGCTCCACGAGACGAGCGATGTTGATGACCTGGAACTCGACCTTGAACGGGTTCTTGAAGCCACGAAGCTTCGGCAGGCGCATGTACAGCGGCAGCTGGCCGCCTTCAAAGCCCGGACGCACGTGGTTGCGCTTCGTCTGGCCCTTGGCGCCACGACCGGCGGTCTTACCCTTGGAGCCTTCACCGCGGCCCACACGGGTGCGGTCCTTCTTGGCACCCGGGGCGGGCTTCAGGTCGTGCATCTGCAGGATTTCGTTATCTGCCATAATCAGTCAACCTCCTCAACGGTGACAGATGACGCACGGCGTTCACCAGACCACGGTTGGCCGGGGTGTCCTCGCGGACAACGGTCTTACCGATCTTGTTGAGGCCGAGGGTCTTGACGGTGGCGCGCTGAGCGGGGTACGGTTCACGATGCGTGGTGCAGGGTAATCTTCAGGTTCTTAGCCATGAGTATCACTCACCATCCTTCTCTTCGGCGGCCTTAGCGGCAGCAGCCTCTTCGCGAGCCTTGCGAGCTCGGCAATGCCGGCGGCGCGGGCGCGCAGCAGAGCATCGGGAGCGACCTCGTCGAGCGCCAGGCCACGACGGGCGGCGATCTCCTCGGGCTCTTCGAGCTGCTTGAGGGCGTCGACGGTAGCGCGCACCACGTTAACGGCGGTGGCGGAGCCCATCGACTTGGTCAGGACGTCGGTGATGCCTGCGCATTCCATGACGCGCGCACGGAGCCACCGGCGATTACACCGGTACCCGGGGCGGCCGGACGCAGCAGGACGGTGCCAGCAGCGTCGTGACCTGAACCGGGTGGGTGATGGTGCCGCGGACGCGAGGCACAGAGAACATGTGCTTCTTGGCGTCCAGCTGGCCCTTGGCGATGGCGGCCGGGACTTCACGGGACTTGCCGTAGCCGACACCCACGGTGCCGTTGCCGTCGCCGACCACAACCAGTGCGGCGAAGCTGAAGGTACGGCCACCCTTGTGGGTCTTGGACACACGGTTGATGGTCACCACGCGATCGAGCAGCTCGTCGCCGTGGTTTTCTTCACGACGGTTACGACGCTCGCCACGACGGCCTTCACCGCGCTGGCCACGACGACCCTTGCGGTCCTCGTTGTTGGATTCGGTCGCCACAGTGTTCTGAGTTTCTTCAGCCACTTGGGTTTCCTTCGTTTCGTTGTCGCTCACAGTGCAAGACCTCCCTCGCGGGCGCCATCAGCAACGGCTGCGACGCGACCGGTGTACTTGTTGCCACCGCGGTCGAACACGACTGCGGTGATGCCGGCAGCCTTGGCCTTCTCGGCGATCAGCTCGCCGACCTTCTTGGCGGCCTCAGTCTTGGTGCCTTCGAAGCCGGCGAAGTCGGCCTGAAGAGTGGAGGCAGACACCAGGGTAATGCCCTTGGTATCGTCGACCACCTGAGCAACCATGTGACGGTTGGAGCGGGTGACCACCAGGCGCGGACGCTCGGGGGTACCGGAGATGCGCTTGCGGATACGCGCGTGACGGCGCTTGAGAGCTACCTTCTTGCCTTTTCCGAGAATAGCAACGCTCATATCACTTACCAGCTTTCCAGCCTTGCGCAGGATGCGTTCATCGGAGTACTTGATGCCCTTGCCTTGTAGGGTTCCGGAGCGCGCAGCTTGCGGATGTTGGCGGCAACCTGGCCCACGACCTGCTTGTCGGTGCCTTCGACAACCACGTGGTTGGCGTCGGTCACCTTCAGGGTGATGCCTTCGGGCGGGTTGACGGTGATGGTGTGGGAGTAGCCGAGGAAGAACTCGATGCCCTGGCCCTTGGCGACGGCGCGGTAACCGGTGCCGACGATCTCAAGAGTCTTGGAGTAGCCATCGTGAACACCCTTGACCATGCCGGCCATGATGGAACGAGCCAGACCGTGCTTGGCACGGGTCGGACGCAGGTCATCAGCGGCGGTCAGGACAATCTCGTTGCCTTCAACGGCAGCGGTGATGCCTTCCGGAACCACGTAGGAGTCAGAACCCTTAGCGCCCTTGGCGGAGAAGTTCTGGCCTTCAATCTTGACTTCAACGCCAGCAGGGATGGCGATGGGGAGCTTACCAATATGCGATGCCATGTTTCAGCTCTCCTTTCTCACCACACGAAGGCGACAATTTCGCCGCCAATGCCTCGGTCGAGGCATTCCTTCTGAGTCAGCAGTCCCGAAGAAGTCGAGATGATGGCGATACCCAGGCCACCGAGCGGCATCGGCAGGGAGTCGGACTTCGCGTAACGACGAAGGCCCGGCTTGGAGATGCGCTTGATACCCTGAATGGAACGCTCACCGTTCGGACCGTACTTGAGGGTGACCTCAAGAGTCTGGCCGACCTTGGCTTCCTTAGCGGTGAAGTCCTTGATGTAGCCTTCACGCTTCAGGATCTCGGCGATGTTCGCTTGAACTTGGAGTACGGCATATCCACGGTTTCGTGCTTGGCCGCGCTCGCATTACGCAGACGCGTAAGCATGTCTGCGATCGGATCTGTCATTGTCATTTGGGCTTGTTGCCCTTTCTCGCTATGGTTTCCGCCGCCTCACGCTTCTTCTAGAAGCGTTCGGGCCGCGGACCTTCAGCGTCGATGTTTACCAACTGGACTTCGTAACGCCGGGCAGTTCACCGCGGTGAGCCTTCTCACGAAGGCAGATGCGGCACAGGCCGAACTTGCGGTAGACGGAGTGGGGACGACCGCAGACCTGGCAGCGCGTGTAAGCGCGGACCTTGAACTTCGGCTTGCCGGCCGCCTTGTTCTTAAGAGCGGTTTTTGCCATATCAGTTCTCCTTGAAGGGGAAGCCGAGGTGCTTCAGCAGCGCGTAAGCTTCCTTGTCGTCCTTGGTGGAGGTCACCACAGTGATGTCCATACCGCGCACGTGATCGATCGAATCAGGATCGATCTCGTGGAACATGGACTGCTCGGTGAGACCAAAGTTGTAGTTGCCCTGGCCATCGAACTGGTGGCCGTTGATGCCGCGGAAGTCGCGGATACGGGGCAGCGCGAGGGTCAGCAGACGGTCCAGGAACTCCCACATGCGGTCGCCACGCAGGGTGACGTACGCACCGATGGCCTGGCCTTCACGCAGGTGGAACTGCGCGACGGACTTCTTGGCCTTGGTGATCTTCGGCTTCTGGCCGGTGATCAGGGTGAGGTCCTTGACGGCACCTTCGATGAGCTTGGAGTCGCGGGCAGCGGCACCAACACCCATGGAGACGACGACCTTCTGGACACGAGCAACCTGCATCGGGTTGGAGTACTTGAACTCCTTCTCGAGCTCAGGAATGATCTGCTCGTTGTACTTGACCTTCAAGCGCGGGGTGGCCGGCGCTTCGACAGTAGTATCGGTCATGCCAGCTCCTTTCCGGACTTCTTGGCGACGCGCACGCGCACGGTCTTCACCTTGCCGTCACGCGCCTCTTCCTTAACGGTGATGCCAACGCGGGTCGGCTGCTTGGTCTCCGGGTCGATGACCATCACGTTGGAGCGATGGATCGGAGCCTCAGTGGAGACGATGCCAGCCTGCTGGCCCTGCTGCGTTGCACGCACGTGCTTCTTGACGATCTGCACGCCTTCGACGATTAGTCGATCGTTGGAGAGCACCTGCTTGACGGTGCCTTCCTTGCCGCGGTCCTTGCCGCGGATGACCTTGACCAGGTCGCCGCTCTTGATCTTGGCTGCCATGTCAGATCACCTCCGGGGCGAGGGACACGATCTTCATGAACTTGTGCTCGCGCAGTTCACGACCGACCGGTCCGAAGATACGAGTGCCCTTCGGTTCACGGCCGGAGCCGAGAATGACGGCGGCGTTCTCGTCGAACTTGATGTAGGAACCATCCGCACGGCGGGATTCCTTGACGGTACGGACGACAACGGCCTTAACCACGTCGCCCTTCTTGACCGACCCGCCAGGAATGGCGTCCTTGACGGAGGCGACGATCACGTCGCCGATGCCGGCATAGCGTCGCTTCGATCCGCCGAGCACGCGGATGGCGAGGAGTTCCTTCGCACCCGTGTTGTCGGCGACATGAAGCCGCGTTTCCTGCTGAATCATTGATTCTCCTTAGCCGAGCTGGTTCTCCCCATTTACCGGGGCATCGTGGTTGCCCATAATGCCCCGGTAAATGGCGAGCCTTGCCGAACTTTACTTACTTGGCGCGCTCGATAATGGATTCGAGACGCCAGCGCTTGGTCTTGCTCAGAGGCCGAGTTTCCATAATACTCACGAGGTCGCCAATGTGGGCGTCGTTGTGTTCATCATGGGCCTTGACCTTGCTGGTGGAACGAACGACCTTGCCGTACAGCGGGTGGTCGAACGCTGCTCGAGCTCGACGGTAATCGTCTTGTCCATCTTGTCGGACACGACGTAGCCGCGGCGAACCTTACGGAAGTTACGCTCTTCAGCCATAATCACTTCTCCTTGGATTCGGTAGCGGCCGGCTCCTGGCTGATGCCAAGCTCACGCTCGCGAAGCACGGTGTACATGCGGGCGATGTCGCTCTTGACAGCCTTGAGACGGGCGGTGTTCTCGAGCTGACCGGTGGCGTGCTGGAAGCGCAGGTTGAACAGCTCTTCCTTGGACTTCTTCAAGAAGCCTTCGATTTCCGCGTTGGTCTTCTCGTTGAGATTCTTGATGGAGTAATCAGCGGTACCGACTGCCATCAGATATCACCACCTTCACGTGCGATAATGCGGCACTTCATCGGGAGCTTGTCGATAGCGCGGCGGAGGGCTTCCTTAGCGATGTCCTCGGACACACCACCGATTTCGAACATCACGCGACCAGGGCGCACGTTCGCAATCCAGAACTCCGGGGCACCCTTACCGGAACCCATTCGGGCACCGAGCGGGTGCTTGGTCAGCGGACGATCCGGGAAGATCGTGATCCACACGCGGCCACCACGCTTGATGTAGCGGGTCATGGCGATACGCGCGGCTTCGATCTGACGGTTGGTCACGTAGGCCGGGGCGAGGGACTGGATGGCGAAATCACCGAAGTTGATCTCGTTGCCGCCCTTGGACATGCCAGAACGCACAGGGCGGTGCTGCTTGCGGTACTTAGTCCTCTTGGGGATAAGCATTCTTGCTCACTCCTTCGTTTCTGCAGCCGGAGCGGCCTCGGCGGGAGCCTCAGCCTTTGGGGGCTTCGGCGGCCTGCCGGGGC
>ENA-OQLB01000482-OQLB01000482.1-human-gut-metagenome-genome-assembly--contig:-NODE-482-length-22506-cov-4.686000_pt1 | contig 22506 bp, 23 predicted proteins | sample MGYA00242656_ERZ504813 | MGnify/ENA primary metagenome ERZ504813 (study PRJEB26092, sample SAMD00036388) | human gut metagenome | host: Homo sapiens | study: EMG produced TPA metagenomics assembly of... | reverse complement strand
CCATGCTGTTCTCTGCACGCTTATTGCTGATTGCGGCAATAGCATTCGCAGAATTCTACATACCATTTGTTGAACTCAGCAAAATAGCCCTCTCATTTGTTGTTTTCAACGTAGTTTTCAGGTCGCTTGTTTGAGCTAAATTTACGTTTTTTGCCGTTTTTGCTTAGGGAACCCGTGGATTTTGGCTTATTTTGAGAAACGTGATTCGCTCAAACTAAAACGGCAAATCATAAATGGAGACTTCTTTTTCGTGTACTGACATTCTCTCTGCATTATTCAAAAGAGAAATATCTTTAATCTTTTTATGATATAGAGAAAATTTTGCAATTTGTTCTATTTCTTTTTTACGGTTTTTACTAAGGATTAGATATTCTTCTTCTCTATCAATTCCTAAAAAACGGCGTCCCAAAAGATTGGCTGCAATTCCTGTAGTGCTGCTGCCTGTAAATGGGTCGAGAATCCACGCACCACCACGAGTTGATGCCAAAATAATACGCGACAATACAGATAAGGGTTTCTGAGTAGGATGTTTGCCACATGATTTTTCCCAACGAGCTATGGCCGGTAATTGCCATACGTCCGTCATCTGCTTGTTGCTGTTGATTTGCTTCATGATACTATAATTATAGTAGTGTGTTATTTTAGCAGACTTGCGTGCCCAAATAATGAACTCTGTTGAGTGTGTAAAATAACGACATGAAATATTAGGTGGCGGATTGGTCTTTGCCCATGTCACTACATTCAAAATCTTAAATCCTAATTCAGTCAGGATATTGGCTATTGAAAAAATATTATGATATGTACCGCTAATCCATATTGTTCCATTTTCCTTCAGTTTATTTTGGCATTCGCTTATCCATGCTCGATTGAACGAATCTATGTATTCAGGAGTACCTCCTTTATCCCATTCCCCTTTATCCACGCATACCATCTTCCCACTTTGCACACTTATCCCTCCATTACTGAGAAAGTAAGGAGGATCGGCAAATATCATATCGAACTTGAAACTGAATTGCTTTAATAATTCGATGCAGTCACCATGCAGGAGGGTAAAGGCACGGTCGGAGGATTTGAAATAAGGAATCATAATTTAGCAATAATCTCTTGATATTCCTTCCAGGACATTAACCGACCTTCTCCAGTGGGATAATTGACATCTTCCTGCCCCCATATCCATTTATATACTTTTATTAAAGCCTCAGGAGTTTCACCGGAAGCGAAATTTAAAGCTCTTATTTCATTTATAAAATCGGAAGGTTCTTCTCCATTATATGTTTTTTCCATTAAAGTCAGAAATACTTTTGCTTTATCTTTGTTTTCCTGAACTTTATTTATTACATCTTCTAAGATTTGTTTGTGAGATATTTGCCATAGTGTATTATCATTGGGATTATAGATGAATACTAAAAAATCTTCTTTTTTAGGTCTTCCATATACAGATTTACCACCAGGCTTCGTGATAACGATTTTCCTACCATCAGAGAGTTCTTCGACTTCATAACCTCGATATGGTAAATCTATAAGTTTTTGTGAGAAAGTAGCTTTATCCGCATTGTTTATACGAATAGGCTCTAGTTCTATATTATGTTGATAGATGTTTTTCATCGTTCTATTTATTTCATGATTTTACTTATAATGCCGTTCTCCATATCATTAATATTGTATATATGTTCAAGTACATCAAAAGTTTCTTCCAAATTTCGACGCGCACTATTCCATCCTTTTCCATCCGTAAACCAGACAAATGTAAAATCTGTTAGGTCTTTGGTTTCCAAGGTTATCGTTTTGTAACTTCTTGCTGTTTCGTTAAGCTTAGAGCCACTACTTCCATAAAAATTGGTTTCTATACCATATACCATGGTAGGTGTTTTTACGACAAAATCAAATCGTTTCTCTGCCTTACCTTGGTTAGATATTGAAGATAAATCAATACCCCATTTCTTTTCGATAGCATGAATATACATTTCTTTGAAGTAGGTGATACCTTTTACAAACCCAGCCTTCTGTATATATGATTCGACGAGGTTCTCCATCAGGTGTCCACCTCTATTTTTTCTTCCATTAGAATCAAGCCCAGTTTCTATTCCTGTAACATAATCTACAAGACTTCCGATAATGCGATTCTCAATCAAGTTGAAAATACCAGTTTTGCGCATAAATATTTTATATTGCTCTACACTATAGTTCATTTTTTTGAATTATAACAGAAGCTGCCTTCTTCATCTATAGCTTCTATATCCATTTCACGCTTTGCTATCAGAATAGGAATACACTTTAGAATACTAGGGTATTTACATAATAAATTATCAAAATCGTTTTCTATATTTTTGCTGCCAATAAGAGAATTCATAATATTCAATTCCACTTTAATAGCATCAACATTAGAGAAAACTTTGTCAAAGTATGTATAATATTGGTAGTTCGCAATACTTGTACGAAACAGTGCAAGCCATTGTTTAAAATCTCTTTCCATACAAATTTATCTATAATTCATGCTAATATTAGAAATCATAAGTTCGGACAGTTTCCCTCTTTTTTCAGGATTGGCATTAACCATTCGCGTAGCCATTACTCGCTGAATATGGTATTCGTTATAAATCTCATCAAAGAAATTATCATTTTCGTCTTTGCCTTTCACATCCGAATTACTTAAGATGAAATTAGTTTTATATTGAACTATCTTGTGACAAAAATCGCGTAGCCGTATTTGTTCATTATCGTCAAACTCATCTTTGGCATACGAGTTGAAAGAAGAAGTTTGCTTAAAGGTTTATATGGAGGATCAAAGTAGAATAAAGCATCAGGAGAAGCGTAAGCTATTGTTTTCTCGAAATCCCCACACAAAATATCTACCTTTTGCAATCTTAGAATCTGCAAGAATTGTATCTTCATCACAAATTCTAGGATTGGCATATTTTCCATGGGGAACATTGAATTTTCCTTTAGAATTTACTCTATACAACCCATTGAAGCATGTCCTATTTAAAAAAATGAATAAAGCGGCGGTCTCTATTTCAGACAAGGATGAAGCGTTATATATGTCGCGCTTATTTAAATAATACTCTTTTCTGTCTTCTTCTCCCAAGGGGATATACTTTTCTTGAAGTTCTTTTAATTGTTCAATCAATTTATATGGTTGTTCCTTAATAACTTTATATGTAGTTATCAAATGGGGATTTATATCATTAATCACAGCTTTTTGAATATTGGGAAATTGCTGTAATATCCAAAATAAAACAGCCCCACCTCCAACGAAAGGTTCTACATAAATAACGTTTTTTTTCTGTGAGAAGTCAGATGGTAAGGTACGCTCTATATCTCCTAAAAGCTGCGTCTTTCCACCTACCCATTTTACAAAAGGTTTTGCAGTTCTATATATTCTATGTTGCATATTTGGTCTAAATATCATTCTTCTAATGGCAAAGATAGTGAATCTCTTCAAGTTGTGCGAATATATTAGGAGTCTTTCTTTTTATTTTTTGAATTCTATGTCTAAAAGGATATTAATCACTCTTATTATCCCTCTTTCATCCTTAAATAAAACATTTTACTGCACTTATCCAGCTTTTTCTACCTAAAAAAGTCTCTTGTATTTAAGTTTTTTGTAAATTTGCACCCTTAAAATGGAGAAGGTAGCTTTTGACGTACCAAATGCCTATCAAGAGTATCTTCAATCGTAAATTGTAAATTGTCAAATAGTAAATATCAAGATGGGTAAGAAGTTTGCCGAATATTCGAAGCTCGACCTTTCCGAAGTGAACGGAAAAGTGTTGAAGAAATGGGACGAAAACCAGGTTTTCGCCAAGAGTATGACAGAACGTGAAGGTTGTCCTTCTTTCGTATTTTTCGAAGGACCTCCCTCGGCCAATGGTATGCCGGCATTCACCACGTAATGGCTCGCTCCATTAAGGACATTTTCTGCCGTTACAAAACGATGAAGGGGTTCCAAGTAAAGCGTAAGGCCGGATGGGATACTCATGGACTGCCCGTGGAACTGGGTGTGGAAAAAGCACTCGGCATTACGAAAGAGGATATTGGCAAGACTATTTCCGTAGCAGAATACAATGCTGCCTGCCGCAAGGACGTCATGAAGTTCACCAAGGAATGGGAAGACCTGACGCACAAGATGGGCTACTGGGTGGACATGACGGACCCGTATATCACCTACGACAACCGCTACATCGAAACCTTGTGGTGGCTGCTGAAACAGCTCTATAAGAAAGGACTCCTTTATAAAGGGTATACCATACAACCTTATTCTCCTGCTGCCGGAACCGGACTCAGCTCGCACGAGTTGAACCAGCCCGGATGTTACCGTGACGTAAAAGACACGACCATGGTGGCACAGTTCAAGATGAAGCATCCGAAACCGGAAATGGCAGAGTGGGGAACTCCTTACTTCCTGGCATGGACCACTACTCCGTGGACGTTGCCCAGCAACACTGCGCTCTGCGTCGGTCCCAAGATAGACTACGTGGCCGTACAGACTTACAACGGATATAGCGGTGAGAAGATGACTGTTGTCTTGGCAAAAGCACTGCTCTACACTCACTTCAACAAAAAAGCGGAAGGCATTGCATTAGAGGATTATAAGCCGGGTGATAAGCTGATACCTTTCAAGATAGTAGGTGAGTACAAAGGCCCCGATTTGGTAGGTATGGAGTACGAACAGCTCATCCCTTGGGTGAAACCGATAGACGTTGCCGAAGACGGTAGCTGGACTCCCAGCGACAAAGGTTTCCGTGTAATTTCTGGTGACTATGTGACGACTGAAGACGGTACGGGTATCGTACACATTGCCCCGACCTTTGGTGCGGACGATGCTTTTGTGGCACGCGCTGCAGGTATACCGTCCTTGTTCATGATAAACAAGAAGGGTGAGACCCGCCCGATGGTAGACCTCACCGGTAAGTTCTTCTTGATTGACGAACTGGACGAGGATTTCGTAAAGGCATGTGTCAACGTAGACTCTATAAGGACTATCAGGCAAGTGGGTGAAGAATGCCTACGACCCCCAATTCACTGTAGACGGCAAGTACGACGAACAAGTCGCACAAGCTGCCGAATCGCTGGATATTGAAATCTGCATGATGATGAAAGCCGCCCGCCAGGCATTCAAGATAGAAAAGCATGTACACAACTATCCGCACTGCTGGCGTACGGACAAACCCGTATTGTACTATCCGCTGGATAGCTGGTTCATCCGCAGCACCGCTTGCAAGAACGTATGATAGAGTTGAACAAGACCATCAACTGGAAGCCGGAAAGCACCGGTACGGGACGTTTTGGCAAGTGGCTGGAAAACCTGAATGACTGGAACCTCAGCCGTTCGCGCTATTGGGGTACTCCGCTGCCCATCTGGCGCACGGAGGACAATAGCGAGGAAAAATGTATCGAGTCTGTAGAAGAGCTCTACAACGAAATAGAGAAATCCGTGGCTGCCGGCCTGATGCAGTCCAACCCTTACAAGGAGAAGGCTTCCAGCCGGGTGTATATACCAAAGAGAATTACGACAAGATAGACTTGCACCGTCCTTACGTGGACGATGTCATCCTTGTTTCTAAAGACGGCAAGCCGATGAAACGCGAAACGGACTTGATTGACGTTTGGTTCGATTCCGGTGCCATGCCTTATGCACAGATACACTATCCGTTCGAGAATAAGGAACTGCTGGATAGCCACCAGGTATATCCTGCCGATTTCATCGCCGAAGGGGTGGACCAGACACGCGGTTGGTTCTTCACGTTGCACGCCATCGCTACAATGGTGTTCGACAGTATTTCTTATAAGGCTGTCATTTCCAACGGCTTGGTGCTCGACAAAAATGGTAACAAGATGTCCAAGCGTCTGGGCAATGCCGTAGACCCCTTCTCGACCATCGAGAAATACGGGTCCGACCCGTTGCGCTGGTACATGATCACCAACTCTTCTCCGTGGGACAATCTTAAGTTCGACGTGGATGGAGTGGAAGAGGTGCGCCGCAAGTTCTTCGGAACACTCTATAACACCTATTCATTCTTCGCCCTCTATGCCAATGTAGACGAATTTGACTACAAAGAAGCCGATGTGCCCATGGCAGAACGCCTGAGATAGACCGTTGGATTCTCTCTGTACTGAATACGTTGGTGAAGAACGTGGATACCTGCTACAATGAATACGAGCCCACGAAAGCAGGACGTCTCATTTCCGAATTCGTGAACGACAACCTCTCCAACTGGTATGTCCGCCTGAACCGCAAACGTTTCTGGGGCGGTGGTATGACGCAGGACAAGCTCTCTGCATTCCAGACACTCTATACATGCCTCGAAACCGTGGCTAAGCTGATGGCACCCATCGCTCCGTTCTATGCTGATATGCTCTATTCCGACCTGATTGCAGCTACGGGACGCGACAATGTGGTTTCCGTACACCTTGCCAAGTTCCCCGAATATAAGGAGGAAATGATAGACAAGGAATTGGAAGTCCGCATGCAGATGGCACAAGACGTCACTTCCATGGTATTGGCATTGCGCCGCAAGGTGAACATCAAAGTCCGCCAACCGCTTCAGTGCATCATGATACCGGTAGTGGATGAAGAACAGCGTGCACACATCGAGGCTGTGAAAGCACTTATCATGAACGAGGTGAATGTAAAAGAAATCCAGTTTGTGGACGGTGCTGCCGGTGTACTGGTAAAGAAAGTGAAATGCGACTTCAAGAAGCTGGGACCGAAATTCGGTAAGCAGATGAAAGCCGTGGCTGCTGCTGTGGCGGAAATGTCCCAGGAAGCCATTGCCGAGCTGGAGAAGAAAGGCTCTTATACGTTCAATCTGGACGGTGCAGAAGCCGTGATTGAAACGGCAGATGTGGAAATCTTCAGTGAGGATATTCCGGGATGGCTGGTTGCCAACGAGGGCAAACTGACCGTGGCTCTGGAAGTTACCGTTACCGAAGAGTTGCGCCGTGAGGGTATTGCACGCGAGCTGGTAAACCGCATTCAGAATATCCGCAAGTCGAGCGGTTTTGAGATAACAGATAAAATAAAGATTACATTATCAAAAAATCCTCAAACAGATGATGCGGTAAATGAATATAATGACTATATTCGCAACCAAGTTTTAGGAACTTCACTGACGCTGGCAGACAACGTAGAAAATGGTACAGAACTGAACTTCGACGATTTCTCGCTGTACGTGAGCGTAGTGAAAGAATAATTAAATACTAACCCTGATTAACACGTAAAAGTTATGGCAGAAAAGACAAGATACTCAGATGCTGAATTGGAAGAATTCCGCGCTATCATTATGGAGAAGTTAGAGTTGGCACAACGTGACTATGAACTGTTAAAGGCCAGCCTGACGGGTGCAGACGGTAATGACACCGACGATACATCTCCTACGTACAAAGTACTGGAAGAAGGTGCCAACACCTTATCCAAGGAAGAAACCACACGTCTGGCCCAACGCCAGTTGAAGTTCATCCAAGGATTGCAGGCTGCTTTGGTGCGCATTGAGAACAAAACATATGGCATTTGCCGCGAAACCGGCAAACTGATACCGGCAGAGCGCTTCGTGCAGTGCCCCATGCCACTTTGAGCATCGAAGCTAAAAACAACGGCAAGAAATAAAAATGGGTAAATTCTTTACGAAGGGCCGGATAGCCTGCCTTATCATATTTTCGGTATTGGTTATAGACAAATTATCAAGATTTGGATAAAGACCCACATGTACTGGCATGAGAGTATCCGGATTACGGATTGGTTCTATATATACTTTACCGAGAATAGTGGTATGGCTTTCGGTATGGAAATATTCGCCAAACTGTTCCTGACCTTGTTCCGCATTGCTGCAGTCACGGTCATTGGCTGGTTTCTGTACAAGTTCGTGAAGCAAGGCATGAAGACCGGATTTATCGTCTGTGTGTCTTTGGTCTTGACGGGAGCCTTGGGAAACATTGTCGACAGTGTGTTCTATGGCGTGCTGTTCAACGAAAGCACCCATTCGCAGATAGCCTCCTTCATGCCTGAAGGAGGGGGATATGCCCCGTGGTTCCATGGCAAGGTGGTGGATATGTTCTATTTCCCCATCATTGATACAAACTGGCCCGCATGGATGCCGTTTGTCGGTGGAGAACATTTCATTTTCTTCAGCCCGATATTCAATTTTGCGGATGCAGCAATCAGTTGCGGTATCATTGCTTTGCTGTTGTTCTACGGCAAGGACTTCAATGATGCCTATCATGCTGCCATAAAGAAATCATGAAAGGAATAAATCGAATTCAATGGTGTAGCGTAGTCCTTCTGGCGTTCAGTCTGACGGCTTGTAAGGTGAAAAGACCTGAGACCGTCCTTCCGGATGCCAAGATGGAAAACGTGCTTTATGATTATCACATAGCCAAAGCTATGGGTGAAGAAGTGCCGTATAACGAAAGTTATAAGCGGGTGCTATACATTGAATCGGTTTTCAAGAAATATGGCATTACTCAGGCCGATTTTGACTCTTCTATGGTCTGGTTTGCCCGTAATCCGGAAGTACTTACCAAAATCTACGAGAAAGTGAATGTACGGTTGAAAGCCGAAAGAGACGGTATCAACCACTTGATTGCCCTGCGTGACAACAAGCCGAAAGAATCACTTCCCGGAGACAGTATCGACGTGTGGATATGGCAGCATATCTATCAGTTGACGGGTATGCCCCTGGACAACAAGATAACGTTTACGTTGCCATCAGACACCAATTTCCACGACCGTGACACGCTGCGCTGGAGCGTGCGCTTCCGTTTCCACAACGGTGCACCGGACAGCATACATGCTCCGTTGATGGCGATGCAGATTCTTTACGAAAAGAATGACAGTGTCATCAGTGCCATTCGGAAAGTACAAGACACAGGTGTGGAAACGCTCACCTTGTTTGCCGATACTTTAGGAGAAATCAAGGAAATACGCGGGTTCATCTATTATCCGCAGCAGGAGACTCCACAGCCTTTGCTGGCAGACCGTATCTCACTGATGCGCTATCACGCCACGGACAGCTTGGTCATTGCCCCAAAGGACAGCCTTCAGCAGGCGACAGACTCCCTTCGCAAAGACAGTATCGGAAAACCAGAGAAATTAAAACCTCTGGAAATTCAGGAGCAGGAAAATACCACGACTCCCAGAACCATACGTCCCCGTCCGAAAGCATGAAACGCTACGCTTCCCATTTTCTGTTTCTTCCCGGGCATGGCTATCTGAAACAATATGTGGTGGAGATAGGTGAAGGACAATGTGTATCACGTATCTTCCCATTGACAGAAGAGGTGGAGAATACGGAATGGCTACCGGGAGTCATAGCTTTGCTTACGGAGGCGGAAACAGACTATCCTCATTTTGATACGTGCTGCAATATACTGACGGCAATCCCTCCGCTTATCGAGGAAGAATTGCCTTATTTGATTCCCTGGTTGTTTTTTCCTTTTGATTTTACTACAATGCAGCCTGGCGCCGGAACTCAGCGCAAACTACTGCTGTGGCAATAGCCACGTTCAATGACTCCGAGGTCTCACGGCTGGCGGGATAATTCGGTATGTATAGTTTGCGGTTGATGAGTGCTCCACTTCTTTTCCGATGCCATTTCCTTCATTACCCATCACAATCAGCCCATTTTTCGAGAGCGGTTGTCCGTACATATTCTCTCCGTCCAGGAAAGTGCCGTAAACGGGAATATCCTTCAGTGAGCGGATGAACTCGGGTAGGGGAGTATAATGCAGTCTGACGCGTGCGATACCTCCCATCGTGGCCTGCACAGTTTTGGGATTATAGATATCCACCGTGTTGGGCGAACAGAAAATATGCTCTATCCCAAACCAATCAGCAAGGCGGACAATCGTTCCCAGGTTACCGGGGTCTTGCACATCATCCAAAGCCAGACAGAGGGAGTGGCTGATGACGGAAATATCCGTCTCCTCATCCGGCTGCCGGAACACAGCCAGCACTTGTTGGGGAGTTTTCAGCAGGCTGGCACGCGAAAGTTCCTCCTCCGATACTTCCGTGACATCTGTTACGGTGGAGAGAGGGCGGTTCCGGGAAAGCCATTCTGAAGTTGCCAGCAAGAACTGACAAGGAAAATGTCCCAACAAATCCCCTACGAGTTTAGGCCCTTCTGCCAGAAATACCTTGTCTGCCTTCCGGTTCTTTTTCTGCTCCAACGAGTGGATATATTTAATGCGGTTTTTACTTAATGCCATAGAATACACATGTTATCATTTGACAAAAATACGTGATTATTTCAATATAATCAAAAACTCCGCACTCTTCCGGCGTTTTTATTTCGGGAACAAAAAAATACAAGTATATTTGTAGCTGTTTATGCGCAATTAATGATTCGGTATGGATAAAGGTTTCCGCTACGCGATACTTACTACTATCGTACTTTTGTTGGCTTCCTGTTCTTCTACCAAATATGTGCCTGACGGTTCGTATTTGCTGGATGAAGTGCGCATACATACCGACAATAAGGAAGTAAAACCATCCAATCTCTCCATGTACATCCGCCAGAATCCCAATGCGAAGTGGTTCAGCCTGATAAAGACCCAGTTGTATGTCTACAACTGGTCCGGACGGGACTCTACACGCTGGATAAACCGTACATTGAGGAAATTAGGTGATGCCCCGGTCATATACAGTGAGGAGGAAACCAACCGGACCAGGGAAGAGATTACTAAGGCTGTGCAGAATATGGCTATATGGGTGCTCTGGTGGAACCGGTACGCCAAGTCAAGAAGAAAAAGATGAAGTTGGTCTATAAGGTGACGACCGGCAAGCCCTATAAAGTGCGTACCTTGAAATATGATATCCGGGACAGTAAAATAAAGGAATACATGCGGCAGGATTCCGCAGTAACCCTATTGTCCGAAGGCATGTATTTTGATGTCAATGTACTGGATGCAGAACGCCAGCGTATCACAAACAAACTGCTTCAGAATGGATATTACAAGTTCAACAAAGAGTACATATCCTATACCGCAGATACCGTCCGTAATTCTTATCTGGTAGATTTGACGTTGCACTTGGCTCCATACAGGCAGCACAACGAGGATACACCGCAGAATCACCGGCAATACACTATCAATAAAGTGAGTTTCATTACCGACTATAATGTGTTGCAGGCATCTGCCTTGAACAGCATTGAGGTGAATGATTCATTGCACTACAAAGGATTCCCCATCTACTACAAAGACAAGCTTTATCTGCGTCCCAAAGTGCTGACCAACAATCTGCGCATCATTCCGGGAACTCTCTACAACGAGCAGAACGTGCAGCGTACCTACTCCAACTACGGACGCCTGCAAGCCCTGAAATATACCAATATCCGTTTTTTCGAAGTGCAGCAGAGTGACAGTGCAAAGCTCAACGCTTATGTGATGCTGACCAGAGGCAAGCATCAGTCCGTATCCTTTGAAGTGGAAGGCACAAACTCTGCCGGCGACTTGGGAGCTGCCGCTTCGGTGGCTTTTCAGCACCGCAACATGTTCAAAGGTTCCGAAACATTCATGTTCAAGCTACGTGGGGCATACGAGGCTGTGTCCGGTCTGCAAAGCGGATTGAACCAGAACTACATAGAACTGGGTGCGGAAGCGACCATCAACTTCCCGCGTTTCATGTTCCCGTTTCTTTCCGGCGATTTCAAGCGGAAGATAAGGCTACTACCGAGTTCGGATTGCAATACAACTACCAGATACGACCGGAGTTTACGCGTATTGTGGCTTCTGCCGGATGGAGCTACAAATGGGGGGTACAACAACGGCGTTCACAGCATCGCATTGATTTGCTGGATATTAACTATTTGTATATGCCCAGTATAGATTCAACTTTTAGAAAAAAAATATCTGGAGAAGGACGAGAACTATATCCTTAAATACAATTACGAAGACCGTTTTATTGTCCGCACCGGCTACAGCTATATCTACAACAGCGCCGGAAGGGCTTTGATGAATAACTCCGGTATCGGAAATTCCTATACCATCCGCCTCAATTTTGAATTGGCGGGTAACTTGTTGTATGCTGTGGCAAAGCTCGGAGGAATGAAGAAGAATGCATTGGGGGAATACACTTTGTTGAACATTCCTTTTGCCCAATACCTGAAAGGCGATTTTGACTTTGCCAAGAATCTGGTCATTGACAACCGCAATTCATTGGCATTTCATTTTGGTGCCGGTATCGCCATTCCATATGGCAATGCAACAATGCTTCCATTTGAGAAACGCTACTTCTCCGGTGGCGCCAACAGTGTGCGCGGATGGTCTGTACGTAATCTGGGACCCGGTTCTTTCCCCGGCGATAATAACTTCATGAACCAGTCGGGAGACATCAAGCTGGATGCCAGCATTGAATACCGCACACGGTTGTTCTGGAAATTCAGAGGAGCCTCTTTGTAGATGCCGGGAATATCTGGACAATACGGGATTATAAAGACCAGCCGGGAGGTCAGTTTAAATTTGACAAGTTCTATAAGCAGATTGCCGTGGCATATGGTTTGGGATTGCGTCTTGACCTGGATTTCTTTGTATTGCGTTTCGACGGAGGTATGAAGGCCATCAATCCGGCTTATGAAAAGAAAAAAGACCGTTATCCCATTATTCATCCTAAATTCAGCCGCGATTTTGCTTTCCACTTTGCTGTGGGATATCCGTTCTAATGAAAGTTGAAAATGGAAAGTGAGAAATGCTTATTGGGCATCTATGTACCAGCCACTTTCCATTTTCAATTTTCCATTTTCCATTAATTAAAAGCGTAGTACGTGCCAATCATCGTCGCCTGACGTGCTGCTGCCACACCTTGGGCATCCAGCGTCACTGTCATTTCCTCACCGTTCGGAAGGGTCATTTGTGCAGTGCCGTCATTGTTCATTTGCAGCAATTCTGTGCTGACACCATCGGCAACAACATTCCAAGTATTCAACTCTTTGTTGTAAATGAGTTCCATAGAAGCAGTCTCACCTTCTTTGGTGATAGAATAGCCGTTTTCAAGTGTCTCTACCAGGTAGTCACCGTTTTCGCCTTTCACTTTCTTTACATCACCAATGCTGGCCATAGGGTTTGAACCACTCCAGAATTCGATGGAGTTGATGACCAATGCATCGGCCAGATAGCAAACGCCATATACCGGGATAATATTGAATGCCAGATAAACCAGTTCGTTTACAAACTTGGTACCAATACCTTGATTCCAGCTGACCAGTTTACTATGCAGTCCAAAAGAACCGATACAAGAACTGAAAAGAAACGAGCCGCAAATCATTACGGTCGCAGCCATCTTCAAATTGAACTTTTTCATAATCACTCTTTTTTATTTTACTGTGTTTAATTAGCTTTATAGCTCATCGAGTTATTTTAAGCATCCGCAAATATAGGATTTTTTACGAAAATACATCCTATTTGAGCTTAAAATCTGTTTTCAGTAAAACGGAAGTGTCTATTTACGAGCCTTTTGGAAAAGAGCTTTTCTTATCCAGCGGTCAACGGCAAACTTGCCCGGACCTATGATATACATCAATATGAACACTACCAGATATACAAAAGCCAACTCTTTCGTGGCAAACGGGTCATTACCATGAATTACAAAAAAGGCAACAGCCATTGTAAACACCATTGGTATCATAGCCAAACGATAGAGAAAACCTATAATGAATGCCATGGAACATGCCAATTCACCAAAGATAGCCAGTCCTAAAGACAGCGGACTGCCTACACCCAGCGGGTCAGGGAAAACGGCCGACAGCTCTTGAAAGTTAGTCCACTTCTGGATACCGTGGTTCATTAATAATATACCGAATACAATTCTTGCAATCAATAGCATAGCAGATGTTGCCGTTCCGTCCGGTTTGGCGGGAAATAAAAGTTGTTTTAACATATTCATTCGTTTTTAAGTTCGTATATGAACTATAACAAATATTACTCAATAAAAGTTTACTCCCGCTTCAAGGTTTGATGATAATCCGTAAAGACGGGTCATAGGTAAAGTAACTCCACATCCAGTCTACGAAGATGAAAAGACGGTTCTTTACACCCACAATACTCATCAAATGGATGAATAGCCACACAGCCCATGCCGGAAAACCGCCAAAACGCAGTTTCTTAAGCTCGACTACGGCATGATTGCGGCCAATGGTCGCCATGGAGCCTTTGTTTTGATATATAAACGGCTGTAACGGCAGGCCTGTTTCTGCACGCTGCAAGTTCCTTATCAAGTTGCGGGCCTGCTGGATGGCTGGTTGCACCACTTGCGGGTGTCCTTTGGGATACTCCTCAGAAATCATAAGGGCCGTATCCCCGATAGCGAAAATATTGGGATATTGAGAAAGACGGTTATAAGTGTCCACCTTCAAGCGGTTTCCCGGTCCATAGGCATCGGCAGGCAATCCTTGAAGGCTGTTTGCCTTGACACCGGCCACCCAGAATACATTTTTGGTATCGATGGCAGTCCCGTCATTCAATGCCAATTGATAATTCTCGTATCCCATCACCCGTTGGTTCAATTTGATTTCCACATCACGCTTCTTCAGATAATCGGCCACTTCTTTGGAAGACTCTTCTGAAAAAGCAGACAAGAGCCGGGAAGAGCCATCCAACAAGATGATACGCATCTCATTGATATTCAAGTCCGGATAGTCTTGAGGAAGGACAAACTTCCTCATCTCGGCCAAAGCACCAGCCAACTCTATTCCCGTAGCTCCACCGCCTACAATGGCAAAGGTCATCAGACGCCTGCGCTCTTCTTTATTACCGGTGTTCTGGGCTTGTTCAAAACTATCCAATATCTGGTTTCGGTTGAACAAGGCTTCCGAAGTATTCTTTAGTGCCATGGTCTGTTTCTCCAGCCCGTCGTTTCCAAAATAATTTGTGTTGCAGCCGGTGGCAATGACCAAATAGTCGTATGCCAGCGTGCCGATGGAAGTCTCCAGCAGATTGTGTTCCGGGAAGACTTGCTGTGCTTCACAAATACGTATATGGAAATGCTCTCTTTTTTTGAAGATTTTTCGGTATGGGAATGATATGGCACTCGGTTCAATACCTGCTGTGGCCACTTGATAGAGTAACGGTTGGAAGATGTGATGGTTATTCTTATCCAGTAAAACTATCTGAAACTTGTTGCTTTTCAATTTTCGTGCCAGCTTTAATCCGCCAAAGCCGCCGCCTACGATTACCAGTCGTTTCTGTCCCTCTTTATCGGGAATGTCCATTGCTGTTTTCATAATTCAATATCATGTTGTTCTTTGTAATATTAAAATAACAGTATAAATCGAGGAAAGTTCTATAAATGATGTAGTTAAAAAGAGTAAACCCCACATGCAATGTAGAAATGAACATTAAAAGAGAAAAATTGGAAACAAAAAGAACAGTAACATTGTTGTAATGAAGAACATAAAAACTAACTTTGCCACGGAAGTTTTCTACAAGTAAATGGACACTAAATTGACAAAATGGATATTACCAATATTGATGCTGATTACAGAAACGGCTGTTCATGCACAAACACACCTTGCAGAAGCAAAAAACTCTGTGGACTCAATTTCTACGTATCCGATAGACTCGCTTCCCAAGAAACGCAGTTTTTTCGGAAAAATTTTGAATTACTTCAACGATGCCAACAAAGAAAAGAAAAACAAGAAATTTGATTTCAGCATTATAGGCGGGCCTCATTATTCCAGTGACACCAAATTTGGAATCGGACTGGTGGCGGCAGGACTCTACCGTACCGACCGGAACGATAGTATTCTCCCTCCGTCCAATGTCTCTCTGTATGGGGATGTCTCCACAGTGGGATTCTATTTGCTGGGAGTACGTGGAAACCATCTGTTTCCCCAAGACAAATACCGGTTGAACTACAATCTGTATTTCTATTCTTTCCCAAGCCTTTACTGGGGACAAGGATATGACAATGGAGCCAATGATGACAATGAGAGTGAATACGATCGCTTTCAGGCGCAGGTTAAGGTGGACTTCATGTTCCGGATGGCACGTAACTTTTATATCGGTCCGATGACAGCATTTGATTACGTGTATGGACATGACTTTGAAAAACCGGAATTATGGAAAGGAATGAAAGCGCGTAGCACCAACGTGAGCTTGGGGTTTTCCTTGTTGTATGATTCACGCGATTTTCTGACAAATGCCTATAAAGGATATTACCTACGGATAGACCAGCGCTTCAGTCCGGCCTTTTTGGGAAATAAATATGCATTCAGCAATACGGAACTGACGACCAGCTATTACCAGTCCGTGTGGAAGGGTGGGGTGTTGGCAGGCCAGTTCCATACTCTGCTGAACTACGGAAATCCGCCCTGGGGACTGATGGCAACATTGGGAAGTTCCTATTCTATGCGTGGCTATTATGAGGGGCGCTACCGTGACAAGTGTGCAATGGATGCCCAGCTGGAACTACGCCAACATGTATGGAAGCGAAATGGAGTTGCCGTATGGGTAGGGGCGGGAACCATATTCCCGAATTTCTCGGAATTGGAGGCCAGGCATATTCTTCCTAATTATGGTTTCGGCTACCGCTGGGAGTTCAAAAAGAGAGTAAACGTACGTTTGGATTTAGGTTTTGGCAAACACCAGACCGGATTTATATTCAATATCAATGAAGCTTTTTAGAGACATAAAAAAATGGTTCGACAATCAGGAACATTTGTTCTATCTGTTTCTGGTCATTCTGATAGTGCCCAATGTAGTGCTATGCTTTACAGAACCCATATCATGGACGGCAAAGATATGTAATATCCTGCTACCCCTTTCTATATATTATGCTGTAATGGCTTGGTCGAGAAACTGTGGCAGGACATTCTGGCTGCTATTTCCGTTCATCTTCTTCGGAGCCTTCCAGCTTGTATTGCTGTATCTTTTCGGTCAGTCCATTATCGCAGTGGATATGTTTCTGAATCTGGTGACAACCAATTCGAGCGAGGCGCTGGAACTGCTGGACAATCTGATACCTGCCATCGTTATTGTGGTAGTGCTCTATATACCTGCATTAATTCTGGCAACCATATCCATTGTACACAAACGCAGACTGTCCGAAGCATTCATCCGGCAAGCTCGCCGTCGCACTCTATATGTGTTGTCTGCCGGAATATTATCCTTAGGCACTGCTTATTTGACAGATGACCGGTATGAGCCGAAATCCGAACTGTATCCTGCCAACGTATGCTACAACATAGCACTTGCTTTTCAACGGACGGCCCAGACGCGGAATTATCACAAGACCTCTAAAGATTTTACCTTTCATGCTAGAAGTACTCATCAGGCTGATGAAAGGGAAGTATATGTAATGGTGGTGGGAGAAACCTCACGGGCATGCAACTGGGCTTTGTACGGCTACGAACGGGAGACTAACCCGGGACTGTCGGGCATTGGCGGACTGACAGCTTTCAGCCATGTGCTGACAGAATCAAACACTACCACAAGAGTGTTCCGATGTTGCTGTCACCGGTCAGTGCTTCCAGTTTTGATTCCATCTATTATCAAAAAGGGATTATCACAGCATTCAAGGAAGCCGGTTATCAGACCGCCTTTTTCTCGAACCAGCGCTATAACCACTCATTTATAGACTTCTTCGGCAAAGAAGCCGACACGTATGATTTCATTAAAGAAGATGTGGGGGATTCCAATTACAACCCCTCTGATAACGAACTGTTGAAACTGGTAGCAAAAGAACTGGGCAAAGGAGTTTCCAGGCAATTTATAGTTCTCCACACTTACGGTTCTCATTTTAATTATAAAGAGCGCTATCCGGCAGAGCAGGCTTTCTTTCTGCCGGACATGCCCGTTGATGCGGAAGTGAAATACAAAGACAACCTGATTAATGCCTATGACAATTCTATCCGCTACACGGATAATTTTCTGGTTCGTCTGATAGATATGCTTCGAGAACAACATGTCAATTCTGCCCTGATATACACTTCAGACCATGGAGAAGATATTTTCGATGACAACCGGCATCTCTTTCTGCATGCTTCACCGGTACCTTCCTATTATCAGATACATGTGCCATTCTTTATTTGGATGTCCGAAAACTACCGGCAGAGATACCCATCGTTATTGGAGGCCGCACAAGCCAATAGGCAGAAGAATGTATCTTCCAGTGCCTCATTCTTCCAGACAATGCTGGAAATAGGTGGAGTGGAGACCCCATACCGGAATGACTCTTTATCTGTCACCAGCGCTCTGTTTATCGAAAGACCCAGAGTCTATCTGAACGACCACAATGAAGCCCGCACACTGGATGATGTCGGTATGCTCAAGGAAGACTTCAAGATGCTGGAAGAGAAAGGCATCAGGTAATCAGGGAAAGAGAGCAGGCTGTTGCTATTTTGCCTGATTCTTGATATAAAATTCTGAATCACCGGATACATCTCCTCTACCGTATTCAGCTCCATGCAAGCCGTCTCCAACGGGCACCAGCCGGTCTTGTCACGGTTAATGATATGGGGAACCTCTTGGGCAAAAGTCGTTTCAATTCCTGCTTCGCACAGCAATGCCAGCGCAGGAGTGCTGATTATATCGGCATAGACCGTTTTAAAGCCTCCCAGTACCATCAAAGCAGCGGCACCTTTCCCTATACCTTATCGGCAATGGCAGCCCCCTTCATAAATGCAGAATCTGCCTGGTACAAATCATACAAATCCGCTACTCCCCGTTGGGTGAAAGTACGGACTTCCTCCCGGTTCTTCATAACACAAGAGTATCCTCTTGTGCAGTATGTCAATGATACTCTCCATTTTATAAAGTCTCTTGTTTCAACTGTTCTACAAATTTGTCAATACGATGCAGTTCTTTGGGAATATCAATCGTTTGCGGGCAATGCGGAGAACACTGGTTGCACCCGGTACAATGGTCGGCCTGCCTCAGTTTGGGTACACTTCGGTCATATCCTACGAGAAAAGCACGGCGTGCTTTCCGATAATTCTCATCCTGGCTGCTTTCCGGCACATTTCCTTCATTGACACATTTATTGTAATGTATCAATATGGCAGGAATGTCAATTCCATACGGGCAAGGCATGCAGTACTTGCAGTCGTTGCAAGGTATGGTGGGGTACTCCATCATCAAATCTGCCGTATCATACAGATACTGAGTTTCCTCTTCCGTGAGTGGTACCAATGGAGAGTAAGTACGGATGTTATCCTGCAAATGTTCCATATAAGTCATGCCGCTCAGCACTGTCAGTACATCCTGGGGAGAACCGGCATAACGGAATGCCCAAGACGCCACACTGCGTTCGGGTTCGCGCTGCTTCAGCCGTGCCACAATATGGTCGGGGACATTGGAGAGCCGCCCACCCAGCAGAGGCTCCATAATGACAGCAGGGATCTTACGCTTGGCCAGCTCGTCATACAGATACTCTGCCTTGAAGTTGCTGCCCGAAGCATGTTTCCAGTCCACATAATTCAACTGTATTTGTACAAAGTCCCAATGAACTTCACCACGGTCATGCATCTGCAAGGCATAGTCATAGACTTCGATATCTCCGTGGAACGACCATCCCAAACGGCGGATGCGTCCTGCTTCACGCTCCTTGACAAGAAAATCAATCATACCGTTGTCTATGTAGCGTTTGCGGAATTGCTCCATGCCACCGCCACCAATCATGTGTAGCAGATAGTAGTCTATATAGTCCACCTGCATATCCTCGAACGACTTACGGTACATGGCGATGGAACCTCGCGAGTCCAGGTATCAGGATGAAAATTGGATAGTTTGGTGGCAAGATAGAACGATTCGCGTGGATGGCGTTTCAGAGCTATTCCCGTAGACTTCTCACTCCATCCTTGTACATACATCGGAGACGTATCGAAATAATTCACGCCATGGGCAATGGCATAATCCACCAGTTCGTTTACAGCATCCTGGTCTATCATTTCCCCTTTTCCATCCGGAGCAGGAACGGTAGGCCAGCGCATACAGCCGTATCCTAAAATAGAAACTTTGTCACTCCCCAAACCAGGAAAACTACGATAGGTCATTTTATCCGTCGGAATGGGGCCCAATACTTTACTGCCTTCACTGCTTCCTTCCTTAGAACCACATCCATAGAGGGCAGCAGTAGATGTGGCGGTTGTAATTCCCACTATCTTCAAGAAATCACGACGGTTCATATTGTTTTTATGATGTTCTTCCATACTTATAGAAATTCTACTTTGTTATATAATTCGATGTCTTTCATGTCCTTCCACATAGATGGCACTGAACGGACGGGCCGGACAAAGATTCTCACATGCCCCGCAGCCGATACAACGCTCCACATTGATTACCGGAATCTTTGGAGAATCCTTGTCTTCAGGTATACTCGGCACCATTTGTATGGCTCCCGTCGGACAATGGCGTGCACAGTTGCCACACTGCACACCATCCGTCAGTGGTATGCAATTTTTCTTTACCCACACGGCATGCCCTATCTGAACGGATGATTTATCAGCTTTGGTTATCGGACGGATAGCCCCTGCAGGACATACCTCCGAACATTTTGTACATTCCGGTCTACAATAGCCGCGTTCGTATGACATTTCCGGTTGCATCAATTTCCTTAAGTCTGCAGAAGGACGAAGAACCTGATTGGGACATGCCGACACACAGAGCTGGCAGGCCGTGCAGTGTTGCGCCATATTGCGGGCACTCAATGAGCCGGGAGGAGTGAGGGGAGTGCTTCGCTCAAGAATCTTCTTATCTTCAATGGCTGCCAGTCCTCCGTCTACTTTCTTTTCCTGCGCTTTTAAAACAGAAGTGGCTGCAACCAGAGCCGTTGCTGTGAAAAAAACTGCGGCGGGTTTCGTTTATCTGTTCCGAATCTGCCTTGCCCGCAGCAGGTTTACCGAAAGGATGATACTTGTAGGAAATGGCTCCATGCTTGCACTTCTCAATGCAGTTCATGCAAACCACACACCGGCTTGCATCAATCTGATGCTCCTTAAAGTTGATGCAGGCTGCCTTGCAGTTGCGTGAACAAAGACTGCATTGGTTGCACTTTTCCGAATCTATTGTGATGCGGAAAAGCGAATAACGTGAAAGGAAGCCCAAGACCGTTCCTACCGGGCAAATCGTATTACAATAGGTTCGTCCGTTGCGTCCGGCCAGAACAACAAGCACAGCCAAAGTAGCGGCAGCAATAATAAAAGTCGGCAGGCTCTTCAACCATACATCCGTTTCATAAAAGGCATAACTGTCTGCCCGTTCAGCCAGATAAGCAAGCAGATTGTTGCCCCATTGCCATATAGGTTGAAAAAGATTATTGGCAATACGTCCGTATGCACTATAGGGTGCAAGTAGAGCAGCCAATGAACCAATTCCGGCAATCAAAGCAATGATAAACACACCCAATACGCCATAGCGCAGCCAAGATAAGGCCGGAGAATAAGAGTAAGGAAGCTTCCTGCGTTTTTTAGGTTGCCGGCCCAGCCATGCCAGTATATCCTGAAATACCCCTAAGGGGCAAATCACAGAACAATAGATACGCCCGCATACCAAAGTGAGAATTACAAGAAACAATATCACTCCCACATTCAGCGCCAATACAGCCGGCAAAAACTGGATTTTGGCTAACCAGCCGAACCACCCATGCAACGTTCCCGTAAAATCAAGGAACAGCAAGGTGATGAGTGCAAAACAAATCATTGCAAAAGTCAGTCTAATCTTCCGTAACATGATAATCCTTTATTTTGAGTTCCTAAACATTCTATATCAGCGATATGAGTACAAAACAACTGCCGAAATAGTGAAATTTTCTTTATGCAAAATAAGAATGATTTTGTTTACCCAATATTCTTATTTCACCCGCATCCAACTTCAACTGGTCTAAAATTAAATTGATAGTTGTACTTTTTCCAGCACCATTTTCTCCTATGAAACCCACAATACGTCCTGTAGGAACTGTAAATGAAATATGATCTAACATAAAATCATCAAATTTTTTAGTCACATTTTTTACAACAATACTGTTCTGTTTCATAATTCCACCTCTCATTCTTCAAAAAATAGTTTTAGAATATTAGCCATTTGCTCATAGCTGATACCATGAGTACGACCGATTATAGCAACCTTTTCTAAAAGTTCTTCCGCTATTCGTAGTTGTTCTTCTTGAATAAATTCTTTATTTGGTGATGCAACAAAACTACCTTTCCCGATACGGTTTCGATAAACCCATCTCGAGTTAAATCTTCGTAAGCTCGTTGAACAGTAATAACACTTATATGCAGGTCTTTTGCCAGTGCACGCATGGAAGGCAGGCTTCTCCGGCAGATAGGTACCATCCATGATTAAACTCTTGATCTGCATAGAAATTTGTTCATAAATAGGCTTATCACTACTATTACTTATGATAATTTCCATTCTAACTTCCTCTCACCACCTTCTGATATATGCGTACTTGTACGATATGTACAGTGTATATGATAGTGTCAGAAATGTCAATAAAGTAATCCTACAATTTATTAAAATATACCATATAAAGTTTTCAAAAAATCAGCGTCTCCAACCTGTCAACCGGCATAATAAGGT
>ENA-OQLB01000481-OQLB01000481.1-human-gut-metagenome-genome-assembly--contig:-NODE-481-length-22517-cov-2.893122_pt1 | contig 22517 bp, 31 predicted proteins | sample MGYA00242656_ERZ504813 | MGnify/ENA primary metagenome ERZ504813 (study PRJEB26092, sample SAMD00036388) | human gut metagenome | host: Homo sapiens | study: EMG produced TPA metagenomics assembly of... | reverse complement strand
TGGAATCGCTGGCCGCACGGCGCCCCTGCGTCACCACCGAAGTCGGCTGCTGCCGCGAGCTGCTGGAGGGCGCACCCGGCGACACCTTCGGCACGGCAGGGTACTGTGTGCCGCCGATGTATCGTCAGGGACTGGCCGATGCAATGGAGCGCCTCTGTGCCAGCCGCGCCCGGCGTGAGGAAATGGGCGAAATCGGCAGAAAACGCGTGGAGCGCTATTACCGTCATGAGCAGATGCTGGCCAACTACCGCGCCCTGTATGCGGATACAGCCAAGACATATCATCTGGCGGAAACACGATAAAGGAAAGGAACCCATGGCAGGTATTGGATTTGAACTGAAAAAGCTGTTCCGGCGCAAGGGGCTGTTTGCCACCCTGCGCGCCTACGGCTATGCGGGCGTCATCTGTACAGGGCCGATGCTGCTGGGCGTACTGCTGCAGGTCGGCATGCTGGTGCTGTGCGGCTGGGCCGGGGCCGCCCGCGCGGATCAGGATCTGCTGGTCTGCATGGTCACCTACACGCTGCTGGCCAGTCTGACCGTTCACGAGCTTTTTCTCAATGCCGGTCACGCGCTTTCTGGCAGATATGCTGTATGAGGAGCAGGAGCAGACGATTTTGCCTCGTTCTGGGGCAGCAATACGCTGCTTTTGGTGGGCGGCTGTGCTGCTTACGGCATTTTTCTGATCTTCTCGGGGGCTACGCTGATGCAGGGGTTGCTCTGTCTCTGGCTGTTTGCTGAGATGATCGTAAACTGGAACGCGATGAGTTATCTGACTGCCGTCAAAGACTATCGCGGTATTCTGTGGGCCTTTGTGGCGGCGATCGGCATCTCGTTCGGGTTGGGATACCTATTGATCTTCCTCCTCGGCGCGCGGTTTTGGAGGGCTTTCTCTTTGCAATCACGGTTGGCTACGGCTGCATGATGCTGCTGGAGACACTGCTGCTGCATCGCTATTTTCCCCAAAGCAAGGAAAGCCCCTGGACCTTTCTGCGCTGGGTGGACCGTTTTTTGCCATTGGCGTTTACCGGTCTGTTTACCAATCTGGGCCTGTTCGCCACCTTGTTATTATCTGGGCAGGGCCGATCGGCATACAGGTCAAGGGGCTGTTTTACGGGGCACCCTATCATGATGTACCCGCGATGCTGGCATTTTTAAGCATCCTGATCACCACAGTCAACTTTGTGGTTTCTGTGGAGGTCAACTTTTACCCCAAATACCGTGCATATTACAGCCTGTTTAATGACGGCGGTGTTGTGGGCGATATTGTGACCGCCGAGGAGGAAATGCTGGCGGTGCTTAACCGGGAACTGTACTATACGGCGCTCAAGCAGCTGTTCGCCACGGCTGCGGTCATCTCGCTGGAAAACACACTGCTGGAGCTGCTGCCGCTTGGCTTTAATGACTGATGCACGGTTATTTCCGCACCCTCTGCGTGGGATACGCCTTTACGCCATCGGCAATACCGTTATGCTGATCCTGCTGTATTTTACCGATTATCTTGGTGCAGTGCTGGCCTCAGGGGTATTTGCAGCTGCGGCAGCGATGGGAACGGTCATCTCGCTTTTCTTTGACCAGGCGTTTTACGGGTTTGGCTTTCTGGCGGGTGCGGCGGTGTTTTTTCTGTTGGCGCTGCTGCGGCTGGATTATTATACCTCCAGCCTGCCGTACCGCGTGCTGGGGCAGCAGCCAATCGTGGCACAGACAAAATCCGGAAGGTTTACAAAATTAGCATTGTTTTTGGAAAAAGCAGCGGAAAGAGGGGAATCTGATGCAAAGAAGTAATCTATTGGGGCTTTTGGTCGGCACGGCGCTGGTTGTGCTGCTGGCGGGCTGTGGCACGGCGGAGCATACCGCTGCCGAGTCGGAGCCGTCCACGCCGGAATCTGCCGTACAGACGGTGGAAAAAGAACCGGTGCAGGAGATCAACGGCATCCCCCTGCGGGAAAACAAGGATCTCTACTCCGTCTATGATGACAGCGGCATTGTGACGATGTATCTTACGGTCAGCAGCGGCAACGAGGCCGAGGGCACAAACCACACCTGGGCCGAAATCAACCACTATTCGGTCTACGACTATGAAAAGATGGGGGTCGAGCGCTATCAGGTCAATGGTCTGCTGCAGGTAGGGGACGAGAACGGCCCGGTCGTCGGGGAGGTCGGCTACAACGAGATCGTCCCCAACGCCACCGTACAGATCCGCGGACAGACATCCAGCAACAACGACCAAAAAAACTATAAGATCGAGCTGAAAAAAGGCAAGGGCACATGGCGTGGGCAGCGCACCATTGCGCTGAACAAACATATGGGGGAGGGACTGCGCTTCCGCAATAAGATGGCCTATGACCTGATCGAAGGCATCCCGCAGATGACGGGCCTGCGAACGCAGTTTGTGCATTTATATGTCAGGGATCTGACCACGGGCAGCGGGGCCGCCTTTGAGGATTACGGGCTGTATACTCAGGTTGAGCAGCTGAACAAGACGGCGCTGAAAACGCATGGCCTTGACCGGAACGGACAACTGTACAAGGTGAACTCCTTTGAATTTCAGCGCTATGAGGATGACCTCAAGCTGACCACTGACCCGGACTATGACGAGAAGAAATTTGAGCGGCACCTTGAGATCAAGGGCAGCAGCGACCATACGAAGCTTCTCGAAATGCTGCAAGTATTGAATGACGATTCCATCCCTATGGAGGAGATCCTCGGCCGCTATTTTGATGCAGAAAACATTGCCTACTGGATGGCGTTCCAGCTGCTGACAGGCAATGTGGACACCCAAAACCGCAACTGCTATCTGTACAGCCCGCTGAACTCCGAGACATGGTACATTCTCGATTGGGACAATGACGGTATGCTGCGCCATACCGAGGATTCACTTTACAATTACAGCGAAGCCGACAGCTGGGAATGGGGCGTCAGCAACTACTGGGGCAACACCCTGTTCCGCCGCTGCCTGCAGACCGAGAGCTTCCGCGCGCAGCTGGACGCCGCCATCGAGGAGCTGCACAGCTATATGAACGCTGAACGGATTGACAGCATGGTAGCGCATTACCGCACCATCACCGAGCAGTTTGTCTGGCAGATGCCCGATATTGCCAACGAGCGTCTGACTCCGGCGCAGTATGACATCGTAGCCAACAGTTTGAGCGCCGAAATTGAGGAAAACTACCAGCACTATTACGACAGCTACCACTACCCAATGCCGTTCTACATTGGCGTGCCCGCAGTGCAGGACAATAAGCTGCATCTGGTTTGGGATGCAGCCTACGACTTTGATGCGGAAAGCCTTGTGTACACCGTGGAGGTTGCCGCCGATTATACCTTCCAAAATGTACTTTTCCGGCAGGAGAACTGATGCTGCCGGAGGCCGAGATGGATCTGCTGCCGGCTGGCCAGTATTTTATGCGGGTGCGTGTCACCAACGAATCGGGCTACACGCAGGATGCGTTTGACTACTATGTCACGGATGCCGGCAAGATCTACGGTGTAAAGTGCTTTTATGTCATGGCTGACGGCAGCATTGCGGAGGATATCTATGTGGAGGGCTGAAAATCTGCCCGGCGTTGTGCAGACCCTGTTGACACCGCCGCCGCGCCCTACAGCAGAGCGATACCGCCACGAGCTGAAATATCTGATTTCCTATGGGGAAAAGGCTGCACTGGAAACACGGATGCGCCCGATTTTGCAAATGGACCCGCATGCCGGCAACGGCGGGTACTTTATTCGCAGCCTGTACTTTGACGATTACTGGCACTCCGCCTATGAAGAAAAGGAGGCCGGTGTGCTGCTGCGAAAAAAATACCGCATCCGCATTTATGACAGCAGCGACCGGATCATTAAGCTGGAGCGCAAAAAGAAGTTCGGCAGCTGGATCTATAAGGAGGATGCCGCCCTGACCCGCGCGGAATTTGAGAAAATTCTGGCGGGAGAATATGCGTTTCTCTTGCAGTCCGAGCAAAATCTCTGCCGGGAATTCTATTATGAGTGTGTCTCGCAGCTTCTGCGTCCCCGCGTAATCGTGGATTATGAGCGCGAACCGTGGATCATGGACGAGGGCACGGTGCGCATCACCTTTGATAAGGATGTGCGTGCTGCCGTGGGCGGGTATGACATCTTTGATAAAACACTGCCCGCCCTGCCGGTGCTGGAACCCGGCAAGCTCATCATGGAAGTGAAGTTTACTGAGTTTCTGCCCGGTATCCTGCGCAGTCTGCTGCCGCCGGCCTCTCAGGAATATACGGCGGTATCCAAATATGTGCTGTGCTGCGACAAAACCGCCTATCAGCATGGCTTTGGCTATTGGCAGGAAACGGGGGCCTCCCCCTACGATACCCCACTGTAATACGAGGTGTAACATGAGTACAAAGGATTTTATAAAAAAGTCGGTGCTGGAAAATTTCACCCAGTACAGCACCCCCAAGCTGTGGGTGGCGTTGTTGGCCGCCCTGCTGATGGGAGTAGTCATCTATCTGATCTACCGCCGTTTCTATACAGGTGTGGTATTTTCCCGCAGCTTTGCGGTCACGCTGGTGGGGATGTCCGTTTTGACCTGTATGGTAACGCTGGCCATCAGCACCAATGTGGTCATCTCGTTGGGCATGGTGGGCGCGCTGTCTATCGTGCGTTTCCGCACGGCGGTCAAGGACCCAATGGATCTGTTGTACCTGTTCTGGTCCATTACGACCGGCATCACGACAGGTGCAGGCATGTATCTGCTGGCGTTGACGGCGGCTGTGGTCATGATTTTGATGCTGCTGCTGTTCTACCACTGGCAGGAGCGCGGCCGCGTGTACATTGCTGTCATCCACTATACAGGTCAGCAGGCAGGGGATGACATCGTCCGTGCCTTCGGCCGAAACAAGTATGTCGTCAAGTCTAAGACAATGCGCGGCGATACAGTTGAGATGGTTGCCGAGGTGTTCTGTAAGGACAAGGAGCTTGAATTTTCAGACCGTCTGCGCGCCGTACCCGGCGTTGCCGATGTGACTTTGATCCAATATAACGGCGAATATCACGGGTGACAATTCCTTCAATCAAACTGCGTAGACTGCGATGCAGCAGATTAAGAAAAAGAAATATCCGGATTCGTTGCATGGCTATACAGGTAATCTTCTCATGGTAGCTATCAACTATGACAAAAAATCAAAAAAGCATCAGTGTATCATTGAAAAAATTATACAATGACAGCATGTGCCGTGGAATGTTTTCCACGGCTTTTTATTTCAGCATTTACGAGTAGCCGGTTGCCGTTCGTTGACACATCAATTACATGGTGTTATACTTTTTTGCATGGGAAGAGGTATCTGCCTAAATATACCGTCGAACCGGAAAGGAGCCATCATGAGCATATTAGAACAACAGTACGAGGCGTTATTTACCCCTTGGAAGGTCGGAAATGTTGAAATTAAAACCGAATCGTCATGTGCCTATGGGAGGCACTTCACTGTTTGGCTGGTTTGAACTCACTGGTTGCCACTTTGACAAGGAAGCGGCCAAACTATTCTTAGAAAGAGCGAATAATAACGTAGGGCTGATTATTCCGGCATTGCCCCGCTGCGGGATACCTTTTGGGGTAAATGGCTCTGGCAAAATCCAAAGATGTTTGAGGATCTTGCCGTCTTCATGGATGAAATTCACAAAACCGGAGCAAAGCTCTTTATTCAACTCACTGCTGGCATGGGTCGATCCTGGGCTATAACTGATTCCATTGTACCGCTGCACAAGAACGCGATAACACGCAAACTCATAAAACCGGTGCTTGACACATCCCACGAGTTAGCGTCTCCTTCGCCGCAGCCTTCTCGCTGGGCACACGATATCGAATGCCCTGAAATCACAGTAGCTCAAATTCATGAAATCATTGAAGCGTTTGCAAAAACGGCAAAGCTCTGCAAAGATGCTGGTGTGGACGGAGTGGAAGTACACGCGGTTCACGAAGGATACCTTCTTGATCAGTTTGCCATCGAGTTTTTCAACAAGCGCACTGATGAATATGGCGGTAACTTTGAAAATCGATATCGCTTTGCCGCGGAGATTGTTAAAGCCATCAAAGAAGCCTGCGGGAATGATTACCCTGTATCTCTGCGTTATTCCGTAGAGTCCAAAATGAAAGGATTCTGCTACGGCGCCATGCCTGGTGAAGATTATACCGAGGTCGGGCGGAATATGCAGGAGTCCGAGCGGGCAGCAAAGTATCTTCAAGACGCAGGATATGACATGCTCAACGCTGACAATGGCACCTACGATTCTTGGTACTGGTCTCATCCTCCCATGTACATGCCAGAGAACTGTAATCTTACCGATGTTGCACACATCAAGCAGTTTGTGGATATTCCTGTGGTATGCGCCGGGAGAATGAATCCCGAAATCGGTGCCAAGGCCATTGCGATGGAAAAATAGATGCCATCGGCGTGGCCCGCCAGTTCCTCACTGACCCGGAATGGGTTACAAAGTTGCTGGAGAATCGAACACAGGACATCAAACCCTGCATATGCTGCCACAGCGGCTGCTTTAACTTTTCTTCCTGTAAAGGACACGCCAACACGCAGGATTTGAGTGACACAATGGGGCTTGCACGGTGTGCCCTGAACCCAGAGACTATGCAGTCGAGAAAATATCACCTCGAGCCTGCCAAGAAATTGAAAACGATTGCTATCATCGGTGGCGGTATCGGTGGTATGGAGGCAGCACTCGTATGTGCAAAGCGCGGTCACAAGGTAACATTATATGAAAGAAGTAGTAGCTAGCGAGTGTTATGTCGCGGCGAGCAGCTCCATCCTTTAAAGAAAAGGACCGGGAACTCATCGCGTGGTACATTCGTGAGCTACAAAAATATCCGATAACGATCAAGCTGAATACAGAAATCAAATCCGTAGCCTCACTTTCTGCGGACGAGGTCATTGTAGCAACAGGTGCAACTGCTCGTAAAATCAATGTTACAGGCGCCGAGACTGCCATCGAGGCCATTGATTACTTGCTTGGCAGTCGCGAGGTCGGCGAAAATGTGGCTGTTATCGGGGGCGGTTTGACAGGATGTGAAATTGCCTATGACCTGTATTTGAAAGGAAAGCACCCAACTATCATCGAAATGCAGGATGACCTGATTACCACGAAAGGCATCTGCCTTGCCAATACAAGTTATCTCCGGGATTTCTTTAAGACAAATAAGGTTCCTGTGTTTTTGGAAACATCCCTTTCTCAAATCAAGTCTGGCAGTGTAGAGTTGATAGACAAAACCGGCAATCAATTTGCCCTTCCCGCAGATTCCGTAATTATGTCGGTAGGGTACACCCCGGCTCCCATTGCCGCCAAGGGCAAGCACATTCATGTGATCGGTGATGCTGCCAAGGTCGGAAACCTGCGCACAGTCATCTGGGGAGCATGGGATGTCTGCATGAAATTGTGATTTTCAACAGAGCAAGGAGAAAATAATGCAGCTAACGAAAGAACAGCAAGCGATCCTCGATGGAGAAAAGGGAGAGACTCTTGCCAAAGTCATGAAAACGCTGGTGATGTACGGCGATGCCTTTGAGGCCGAGAAGCTTGTACCTATCACATCGAAGTATAATCATCTCGTGACATCCTTTGGCCTCAAAGTTATGGCGCCTGTATATGATCTGATGCAAAAGATTTTGGATGCAGGTGTATGCTCCGAGCAGAAATTTTCCGTAGATCCGCGCCCGCTTGACAAAAATGTACCCGCAAATTTCCTGCAGAATCTGGTTTTTAATAAATTTATGTACACCAAGCAGGATTATTATGAGAATCAACTGGAAAGCCTCGGCTTGATGGACAAGGATGCCTTTACATGCACCTGTTACATGGATGAGGTAGGCAACAAGCCGCATAAAGGCGAGGTTCTTTCCTGGGCCGAATCCAGCGCAGTTGTGTATGCCAACTCGGTTTTGGGAGCCCGCTGCAATCGAAATTCCGGGATCCTTGACATTATGGGGTCTATCGTAGGCTATGTCCCGTATTTTGGTTTGCTGACTGACGAAGCAGAAAAGCCAGCTGGATAATTAAAATCAATACCACGAAGAAGCCGGAAGCTCAGCTCCTCGGTTCAGCCATTGGTATGAAAGTTATGGAAGATGTGCCTTATGTGATAGGACTGGACAAATGGCTCGGAACGGAGCTGAACGATACCACTTGTGCCTACCTTAAGGATTTTGGAGCAGCCACCGCTTCCAATGGCGCAGTCGGACTGTATCACATTGCAAACTTGACGCCGGAGCTGTCGAACAAGGTGAATCCTTGATTCTTGACGGCGCAAGAGTGTATACTATAGATGATGCGGAACTGGAGCGCGTCAAAAACAGCTACCCGGTCATATGGAAGAACCCGGACGCCGCGCCAAAGCTCTGTTTCGTAGGCTGCCCGCATCTTTCTCTTGAACAACTCAAAGACTGGACCATCAAAATCGAAAACGAACTAAGGGTAAACAACAGAGAAAAGGTGAAAATTCCTACGGTCTTCACTGCTGCCCCCGGTGTTCTGACTGCGTTTGAAAAGACGGACTACGCACCTCGCCTTAAAAAGACTGGCGTTATCACCTCGTATATCTGCCCGCTTATGTACATGAATAACCCTCTGTGCAAATCTATGCCTGTTATCACTTCTTCCAACAAACTGCGCACCTACTCCAGCGCCAGATACTACACTGATGATGAAATTCTGAAAGCTATAACAGGAGGGGACAGAGCATGAAACAATTCAAAGGCCGCGTAGTAACGCCCGGTGAAGTTACCGCTGAAGCTGTTGTTACCAAGAATGGATTCAACACGCTGGCCTCGCTGCAGATGGCACTTCAGTTCGGCGATAAAGCTGTTAAATGTGGCGATCAAAGCAACAAGGATTTGTACGGCAAATCGCTACTTGGCAAAGCACTATGCCTTCCTCAAACGATTGGTTCCACCACAGGAGGTCTGGTACTGTACTGTGCCTGCTCCATGAGGAAAAACCCTGCCTGCTTACTGTTTGCCAATCACATTGATTCACTCGCTGCAGCGGGAGCAGTCCTTGCTGATGTGTGGGTTGATGGCGTCTCCATGCCTGTAATCGATATGTTGGGGGACGAGTTTCTAACTACGTTCAAGATGGAATGAAGATTACAATCATGCCTGACGGTATTGTTCAGGTTGAGTAAAATGCGCATAGAAAACATAGCACCCATAAAACTTATTCGTATGTGAGGGGAAATAATTTATGGAACCGAACCCAAAAGTCAAAATCATCTCAGACAGTACCTGCGATCTTTCACAGGAGCTGACGGCAAAGTACGATATCGACATTCTGCCGCTGCATATCCTGCTGGGCGAAAACGAGTTCCGGGACGGCAAGGATATCACACCCGAACGCATTTTCGCGTGGGCGGATGCAAACAAGGCAACGCCGAAAACCTCTGCGCCGTCTCTGGAGGATGCCAAGGCGCTGCTGCAGCCGTATATCGAGCCGGCCGTGAGGTGATCTGCTTTTCGATTTCCGGCAGTATGTCCACCTCCGGCAATGTTATGCGCCTTGCCGCCGAGGAACTGGATGCCGCCGCGCAGGTCACGATCATCGACTCCGAAAATCTCTCTACCGGGATCGGGCTTCTTGTCGTGGAGGCAGCATCATGGCAGAGCAGGGCATTCGGCGGCAGAGATCACCGCTGCTGTCCGGGAACTCATCCCGAAGGTGCGGGCAAGCTTTGTCGTTGATACGCTGGTATACCTGTGGCGCGGCGGGCGATGCAATGCCGTTGCCGCTTTGGATGGCAGTGCGCTGCGGCTGCACCCTAAGATCGTGGTGGGAAACGGCGCCATGCACGCAACAAAAAAGTACCGCGGGAAAATCGACAATGCAATCATGTCCTATGTGAAAGACATGGAGCCGACCTGAAGGCGGCCCGACCGGAGAGGGTCTTTATTACCCACTCCGGCTGCAGCCGGGAGGTAGTGGAGGAAGTGCGCTCTTATCTGAAAGGGCTTACTGTATTCTGTGAGATCCTTGAAACGAGAGCCGGCGGCGTAATTTCCAGCCACTGCGGCCCGGGTACGCTCGGTGTGCTGTTCATTGCGAAGTGACGAAAGAAAAGACGAACGATCTGCTGATATGGTAGGGTAAGCTGCCGATTGTTTGCAAAAAGAATATCTAACATGTGCTGGAGCCAATTTGGCTCCAGCTCAGAGTGTCGATAAACCTAACGGGACGATTGCAACCTTTCGCTTGGTTTGTAGGGAACGGTCTTGACCGTTCCGTGCCGCCGTGCCAAAAGCACGACATTACGAGAAAACCGCGCGCCATTCGGCGCGATTGAATGCGCTGCGCGCGGCCAGCGGTACGGCGCGGTCGAGACACGCGCCCTACATTACTACCCGAAAAAGGGCTTTTTCTACAAGCTGTGCTGGAGCCAATTTGGCTCCAGCTATATTTTTTCTTGATGGTTGTGATTGAGCTACGGATTATGTACAGAAATTTTTTGCCACTTCTTTACAGGGAATTTCGTAGGTGATATAATAAGGCAGAAAACCGACCGACCGGTCGGTCGGGCACGCCCGTCAACATACATGCCTGCGTAAAAGCGGTCCAAGGGAACAACTATATGCCAAAATTCAGTGTAAAAAAACCATTTACCGTGCTTGTGGCGGTCATATTGGTGGTGGTGCTGGGCTTTGTAAGCCTGGCCGGTATGCAGACAGATCTGCTCCCCAATATGAACCTGCCCTACTTGCTGGTCGTTACCACCTACCCCGGTGCAAGCCCGGAGCAGGTGGAAAGCGATGTGACACAGCCGCTGGAGAACAGCCTTTCCACCCTGAACGGTGTGAAAAATGTGACCAGCCAGAGCAACGAAAACTACAGCCTTGTCATTCTGGAATATCAGGACGACACCGATATGGACAGCGCCATGGTCAAGGCCAGCACCGCAGTGAATCAGCTATCGGACAGTCTGCCCGACATGGCCAGCACCCCAACGCTGATGGAGATGAGCCCCGACATGATGGCCACCCAGTACATTGCGGTGGACTATGACGGGATGGACATCTACGAGCTCTCCGACTATGTGGAGGACTCGGTCATACCTCAGTTGGAGCGCGTGGACGGCGTGGCCAGCGTTTCCACGACCGGACTTGTAAAAAAATCGGTCGAGATCACATTAGATCAGGACAAAATTGATGAGGTGAATGACAAGCTGCTGGTCAAGGTGAGTGACCGACTGGCCGAGGCCAAAAAGCAGCTGGACGAAAACGATGCCAAAATCAAAAACGGCCTTGCCGAGCTGGACACCGCCCAGAGCCAGCTGGATTCCGGCAAGGCAGAGCTGGACACCCAGAAGCAGAGTCTGACCGAGCAGCTCCGGGACGCGATCAATCAACTGAATGCAGAGATCCCCAAGCTGGAAGCGCAGATTGCGGGGCTGAAGGGCGAACTGGAAACGGCCCAGAGCAAGCTGGGCCAGCTCAAGGCTGACCCGGGCAGTCTGCCGGAGGTGACGCTGCCGATCGATGATGCGCTGTTTGCCTCCTGCAAGGAAATTCTGGAAAAATATGATCCCCATTATGATCCCGGCACGCTGCCCGCCAACTTGGAGGAGGCCAAGAGCGACCTCATCAAGATGACCGCGATGCAGGCTTCTATTGAGCGTGCGCAGCAGGCCCTTGAGGCGGAGGCATCCGCCATGACCGGCGGGCTGAGCATCCGCGAGGCCTGCGCTGCGCTGGACGCGCAGATCATGGCCCTGACCGCGCAGGTGCAGCAGAAGGACAATGAGATCATTCAGCTGCAACAGAAGCTGGAAACGGCGGCTCCGGAGGAACAGGACGCCATCCGTGCAGAAATCGAGAGCAAAAAGGCCGAGCAGGCCGCTTTGCAGGCCCAGCTGGATGCTGCCACCAGCCAGCGCGCAGCGCTGGACGATTACAGGAGCGCCGAAAGCACCCTCTCCACCACCCGGACGGCCCTGCAGAATGCAACGGTGCTGCTGAAAGCCCGGCAGGAAGCTGAGGCCAGCCTGAACGAGAGCACCGAGGAGCTGCGCAAGACGCTGCAGCAGACAATTAGCACCCTGAACACCCAGATCGACAAGGGCGAAGCGATGCTTGCAGATCTGAACGAGCAGCGCGGCAAACTGCAGTCGATGCTGGAAGGCCTTGCTGCCAACCCGACAGACCCAAAGCTGGCCGATATGGCCGTGCAGCTGCTGTTCAGCGGTACCGAAGCCCAGCTCGGTCTGGGCGAGTTCCAGATCAGCAGCGGCCGCACCCAGCTGGAGGCTGGCAAGACCCAGCTGGACGCCGCGCGCAAGGAGTACGAATCCGCCCGCGAGGAGGCGCTGAAAAGCGCTAACCTTGACCAGCTTCTGAATATGAATACCCTGAAGCAGCTGATCGCCGCTCAGAACTTCTCGATGCCCGCCGGTTACATTGACGGCGGGGAAGGGGACAGCGACCAGTATATCCTGAAGGTCGGCGATGCGTTTGCCAATGTGGACGAGCTGAAAAGCATGGTCCTGTGCAGCATTGACGCATCGGCGATGTGCGGCTTTCGGATGTGGCGGACATTGAACTGACGGATAACGCCAATGACAGCTATGCCAAGGTGGGCAAAAACCGCGCTGTGCTGCTCTCGATTTATAAGAGCTCGACGGCATCCACCTCGTCGGTGTCCAACGCAAGCACGGCCGCCATGAAGGACCTGATGGCAGAGAATGACGGCCTGCACCTGACCACCATCATGGATCAGGGCGATTACATCAAGCTGATCGTGAACAGTGTGCTGTCTAACCTGATCGAGGGTGCTGTGCTGGCAATCATCGTACTGGCGCTCTTCCTCAAGGACATCCGTCCCACGCTGGTGGTAGCTATAAGCATGCCGCTCAGTGTGCTGTTTGCCATTGTGCTGATGTACTTTACCGGCATTACGCTGAACATCCTCAGCCTGTCCGGTCTGGCGCTGGGCGTTGGTATGCTGGTAGATAACTCGGTCGTTGTCATTGAGAATATCTACCGCCTGCGCGGGCGCGGCATTCCGGCCCCGCGTGCAGCGGTGCAGGGTGCGCGTCAGGTGGCGGGGGCTATCATGTCCTCCACTCTGACTACAGTCTGTGTGTTCCTGCCGATGGTTTTTACCACAGGCATGGTGCTGGAGCTGCTCTCCGACATGGCGTGGACCATCACCTTCAGCCTGCTGGCCTCGCTGATCGTAGCCCTTACCGTGGTGCCCTGCGCCGGTTCTACCGTGCTGCGCAAACAGAGGGAAATCAAGCACCCCTGGTTTGATCGCTTCCTGAACGGCTATGAGAAGCTGCTGCGCTTCTGCCTGAAGCGCAAGGCAATCCCGCTGACGCTGGCGATCGCGCTGCTGGCCGTATCGGTCTGGCGCATCGCCACCATGGGTGTGGTGCTTATCCCGGATATGGGCTCCAACCAGCTTTCCATCACCGTAACGGTGCCGGCGGACACCGAAAAGGAGGAGGCTTTTGCCACTGCGGACGCCGTGATGGATGCCATAACCGACATTGACGGTGTGGAAACCGTGGGCGCAATGTCCGGCGGCAGCGACAGCACCAGCAATATGCTGATGATGAGCGGCACCGAGGGCACTGCGGACAACACCAGCTTTACCTATTATGTTCTGTTGACCGATGAGGCGCTGGCAACAGCAAGGCCATCCAGCAGCAGATCGCCGAGAACACCGCAGACCTGAATTGTGAAGTGAACATCAGTGCCAGCAGCATGGATATGAGCGCACTGTCCGGCAGCGGTATCGAGGTGGATATTTACGGCCGTGAGCTCGATGACCTGACTACCGCCAGCCAGCAGGTGATGGAGCTGCTGAACAGCGTGGACGGCATCGAAAATGTCTCCAACGGGCAGGAGGCCAGCGATGAGGAGGTGCATATCGTCATCAACAAGGATAAGGCCATGCGCCTTGGCCTGACGGTGGCGCAGGTATATCAGCAGATCGCCGCAAAGCTCAGCACCAACACCACTGCCACTACCTTAAAGGTGGGCAGCGATACTTACACTGTGACCATTGTGGATAAGACCGATGCACCGAATCTCGATGACCTGTTCCAGATGGAGTTTACCACAACGGCCACCGATGATAATGGCAATACCGTGAACGAGACTCACACGCTGGCAGAGTTTGCCTCCCGCACGAACGGCAACGCCTATGCGTCCATTGCGCGCGAGAACGCTCCCGTAAGATCAGCGTGACCAGTGAGACCGCCGAGGGGTACAACACCACCCTGCTTTCCCGTGAACTGGAGCCTAAGCTGGCGGCGCTGGCGCTGCCGGACGGCTGCACGGCCGAAATTGCCGGTGAGACCACGCAGGTGACCGAGATGATCCAACAGATGGTCAAGATGATAGCCCTTGCGCTGCTGTTCGTCTATTTTGTCATGGTGGCGCAGTTCCAGAGCCTGCTTTCCCCGTTCATCGTGCTGTTCACCATTCCGCTGCCTTTACCGGCGGCATGATCGGCCTGATGATCGGCGGCGAACAGCTTTCGGTCATTTCGCTCATGGGCTTCCTTGTCCTGATGGGCGTGGTGGTCAACAACGGCATTGTGTTTGTGGATTACGCCAACCAGCTGCGCATCGGCGGGCTGGAACGCACCGATGCGCTGGTGCGACCGGCCGAACCCGTATGCGCCCCATTCTGATGACCACTCTGACGACCGTGCTTGCCATGGTAACGATGATCTTCAGTCAGGATGCCGGCAGTGAGATGGGCAGGGGCATGGCGATTGTCATTGTAGGAGGCCTTTCTTACGCAACCCTGATGACCCTGTTTATTGTGCCGGTGATGTATGACCTGTTCTACCGCAAGCCGCCGGTCAACATTGATGTGGGCGATGACGGCATGGACGACCTGCCTGACGATGCAGCCGAGTTTGCAGCGGAATTTGCTGCCCGGCGCGAAGCCGAAGGCCAGCGTGAGCCGAAACCGGAAACGCCGGGGGCAGAGGAGCACCGCCGCATAAAGCTGCCGGAAAAGCAAAAGCCGGATGAAAACGAGGAGGGAATACCGCAATGAGGCCAGATACCCGCAAGGAGCGTGAGATTGCCCTGTACGAAGCTGCCCTGCGCCTGATTGCCAGAGGTGTAAACCCCGCAGCCATGAAGGTGCAGCAAATCGCGGACGAAGCCGGGATCGGCAAGGGCACAGTCTATGAATACTTTGCCTCCAAGGAAGAAATTCTGCACGGCATGGCGCTGCACTGCTTTGATACGGAAATTGCCCGCTTTGCCGCGTTACTGGAGCCCTGCACCACCCTGCAGGGGCTGGAGGAGGCAGTGCTTGCTACCTGCAGGACCTTTCCGGCAGCCGGATGGGAACCTATCAGGTGATTGCCTCCAGTGTGGGACCGCAAAACACCCCCGAAGGCATGGACATGCGCCTTACGGCCCTGCGCGGCGTGCTGCACAAAACCATTGCTGCTTTGCAGCAAAACGGGAGATAGACACCAATCTGCCGGACCATTACTGCGATTTTGCCCTGCTTTCCGCCGCCGCAGGCGGCTGATGAGCATGTGCTGCCCGGTAAAGCCGGAGGGGGCCAACGCAGCCCTGCTGCAGAACCTGCGCACCCTGATCCACCGGGCGTTGAAGCCGTAAGGGTTCTCTTTCTTGGCCTATTGAATGTGTAGGGGCGACCAATGGTCGCCCGCCAACCTAGCGCAGCAACGCGTTTTCAGGGAAGATGTTTCACAGACAAACAGGCAGGAGCGAGCAATGCTCGCCCCTACAAAAGCTTTTTGACAGTCTGCATAAGTAAAGCGGGGACGCGGCCTTCGGTATATCCGTTGGCTGCGTCCCCGCTTTTTGCTTATGTTTCGTCTATACGGCCACTAACACCCGCAGAGCATGACTTTGGCTGAGAAGGTGCCATTCTGATAGGTAAAGGTACTGGTCCCGCCGTTTTTCTCTGCAATATGGGTGACGGATTGGATGCCGATACCGTTTTCCTTCCGCTTTGAGGAGCGGAAAATGCCATTCTTTTCGTTGACCTCGCCGTCAAACGCATTTTCAACCTCGATAAGAAGAATCCGGTCGGCGTGAACACAAGCGGTTATTTCGATTTGCCGCCTGCCCGGTGCGGTGCGAAGGCTTGCCTCCAGCGCATTTTCCAGCAGGTTGGAAAGCACGAGACACATATCGATCTCGTCAACCGGCAGTGTTTCCGGCAGGTCGAGTCTGGCGCGGAAGGGGATCTCATCGCGCTTTGCCATGGCGCAGTAATAGCCGACAACACTGTCAGCCGCACGGTTTTCACAGAAGCACATATCAAGATTCGGGATGCGGGAGACGGTTTTTGCAAGGTAGCCTTTCAGCTCCTCCAGATCACCTGCCTCGGCCAGCGCAGAAATTTGATTGAATTGGTGGCGCATATCGTGCCGTGCCTGCCGCGCTTCCTCGATGGCGGTCCTGAGGTTTTCATAGCGCTGCTGCTGCATCGAAAGAAACTGGTTTTCCTGCTGCAGCTTTGCATTGCGGTTGAGACTGGTTGCCATCAGCAGGAAAACCGCATTGAAGCAGAACATAAAGACCAGAAGTGCGCTGCTCAGCACAATATAGCCTGCAGTACGCGGCCGGTCTGGAGCGTTGACTGATAGCGCGGGATCATGAAAAGGTTCAAAAGGATGAACGCCAGCGGCAGGACCCAGAACACATACCATGTCTGCGCAAAATTGTCGTCCTCGACCATCGCACGCACCGTATGTGTCGCAGGATAATACGCGGCCAGCACGATGATCCAGCAAACAGCGTTATAGAACACGCAGGCCCCAAGGCAGAGCCACGGCTCGTCCGTTGGCAGCTGCAGATTCCGGATGATCGCGGCGCTGACGGCACGGGACAGGCTGTTCACGCACGCGAACACTGCGCAGACGGACAGCGCAATCGTGCCGGATTTCCAGAGGGAGATGCTAAGCGTTCTGGTATACAGGCAGATCGCAGCCAGCGCGACCCCCGCAAGCAAGGAACGTAGAAGCCCCAAGCCGATAGCAGGCAAGCCCGCTGCCGATGCACAGGCACGCCATCAGGGGAAAAAGCCAGGCGGCCAGCTTCCGGGTGACTGCTTCAGATAGGTTTTTACAGGGAAATATCCAAGCAAAAGGCCGGGGAGTACGACGAGAAGCTCCAAAATCGGACGCAGAATATCCTTCATCTCATACGCTCCCTTTGCAGCAGAAATTCCATAAACGCCTGCCGGGCAGGCTTCAAAAGCTCCTGACTGACATAGACGCTGCTGCCATCCGCCATGCAGAAAGCGCCGTCCCGAAAATCAGCGGCGTGCTCTAAATTGACGATCATGCCTCTGCCGCAGACGAAAAAGCGGGGATCTTTTTTCAGAGGCTCGGTGAACACCTTAAAGCTTTGGCGTGTGACCAGCGTTTTCCGGGCGGTCGTGCGGATATTGATGCAGTGTGCAAAATGCTCTGCCGAGATAATGTCCCGGTAGCAAAGACGGACATCGCTGCCGCTGACCTTCACCGTCAGGACCGGCTCGGGGCGGGGGAGCCTTGCAAGCATCTCGGCAAGCAGGGCGGAAAGCTCCTCCTCGGAAAAGGGCTTCACGAGATAGTGGAGCGCACGCACCTGAAAGCCCTCCAGCGCGTGGTCGGTTGAGGTCGTGGTAAAAACCAGAAGGCAGTCTGCGTCCGTTTTGCGCAGCTCCTTTGCAGCGTCCATGCCGCTCATCCCGTGCATGTAAGTATCCAGAAACGCGGCGGTAAAGCGCTGCTCTTTTTCTGCGGCGAGAAAGCTCTCGCCGCTTTCAAATTCCAATAGCTCCGCCTCGGCGCCGCACAGGCGCAGCTGCCGTGCAAGGCGCGTTTTCAGCTGCGCGCGCTCTGTCTCAAGATCATCCACAATTGCTATTCTCATGCCGGACTGGCTCCTTCCGGAAAGTTTCTATTTAGATTATAGCACAACTTTCCGACTCCGGCACGGCGGAAAAACCCGATTTCGTGCCGGAATTGGGGCTTTCGTGTCAAAAGGCTTGAAAAGCCTGCACCGTTCCGTATACTGAAAGCAGAAACAGTCAACGACGGCAGGAAAAAGGGAGGAGGGAGGAACGCTATGTACCACATTGCCGTGCTGACAAAGAGCGAAACGCAGGAGACCTTTTACAGAGAACAACTTTCACGGTTCTGTGCAGAGCGCGGTCTGTTTCCGAAGGTGGACTGCTACCGCGGGCAGGAGGTATTCTTTGAGGTCGCGCGCAAAAATGCGCCGACCAACGCTGTAATTTCCCTTCCGGCGTGGACGGCTGAATGCAGTGGAGCACCTGCGGGCGCTTTTCCCGGAAACGCGCATCATCTGGTGCAGCGAGCTGGATTTTTCCCTGCATGCGTTCCGGCTGCGCGTAGACTACTTTCTGCTGGAGCCGATAACGGAAGAAGCATTCCGGCATGGGCTTTATGCATGGGCAGAGGAAAAACAACCGTCTGCTTCGCCCCGAGCGGATCACAACCAACATGGCAAGGAGGATCACCGATGAAAAAGAGAAACCCGATTTATACTGCAGGCAGCTTCCTGCTGGCAGGAGCATTGACCTGTCGATGGCAGCCTGCAGCGGAGCACAGGCACCGGCGGAGGATACGCAGGCACCTTCCGCTGCAGCAACACCGGCTGAGACAGCCGCACCTGCTGAGGAAACGACCCCTTCCGCGGCGGTATCCGGCGCACTCCCCGTGAAGGCTTTGCAGCCCAAGCAGGTCGAGGAAAACCCCTACATGGCAAAGAGTGACGCGAACATCCATCACGACGGCTATAACACCGATTCAACCGATGAGATCCTGCCGCTCGGCATCTATCCGGAGATCCATGTCTCCTATGAGACGACAAACGCGAATGCGTCTCCCGCCATTTACTTTGACAGCTACGGCCATGCAGTCGTTCCGCTGCTCGGCGGCATCGCCATCCGCGATCTGAATGCGGAGGAGACAAAGACGCTCGGTTATTTTTCCCCGAAGCAGCATGACGGCGGCGGCTACCTGATCCAAAGCTCCTACACCTTCCTGGACGCTGAAAACCGCATCGTCTGCCCGACCAGCAACAACCATGTACTGATGCTCCGCGCAACGGACGAGGAGGGCAATGTCCTTCCCGAGTTTGAAAAGGTGCTTGACATCGACATCAAGGCGGCGGCAGAGGCCGCGCTCGGCAAGGAGCTGACGCAGAATCTTCTTTCCGTGGTATTTGACTACGATGGGAACCTCTGGTTCGCCACCGGCGGCTTCCGCATCTATCCTGAGCGCCAGCAGCAGGGCGTTCTCGGCTATATTGCCCACTCGGCAATCGAAGCGATCCTCAACGGTGAGCAGACCGACCTGTCGAAGGCGGTTTTCGTCTACGAGCTGACGCCCGGTGAGGGCGCGGAGAACGGCATTGCCGCCTCCAAGGACGGCGCGGTCATTCTGACCAATAAGAATTGCTATCTGCTGCGCGCCAACAACGGTGTCGAGCTGTCTGGTGTACGCCGTATGAGAGCGTCGGCGCGAAGGTCAGCGGAGAAGGCGATAAGACCACCGGCGGCGGTCTTGCATGGGGCGGCGGCTGCTCTCCAACGCTGACGCCGAATCTTGTAATGTTCACCGACAATGCAGACCCCGTGAATCTTCTTGCGCTCGACATGAAAACCGGTGAGGTCGTGGCAAAAACGCCGGTGCTTGATGATCTGCCTGATGGCTATCAGGTGGCAATCGAGAACTCTGCGATCGTCTACGATGACGGCGCGGGCACGGTCAGCACGATTGTCTGCAACTGGTTCGGCGCAGGCAACGCAGGTCTTGCCGACCCCAACAACGATTCTTCGATCCAGAGCTACGCCAACATTTATGACCAGAACTGGCTGATGAAGGGCAATGCCATGATCGCCCCCGGCGTCGAGCGCGTGGACACCGTGAAAACCGACAGCGGCTACGAAATGAAGAGTATCTGGACCCGAAATGATCTGAGCGACACCGCGATCATGAAGCTCTCCACCGCAACGGGCTATATCTACGGCTATGTGCAGGATCTGACCACGGGTATGTGGCAGTACATCATTCTCGACTTTGCAACCGGCGAGACTGTCTTTACGATGGATGTATCCAACAAGTACGGCTACAATAATATGGCCATTGGCATGTACACCGGCAACAGCGGAAATGCACTCTACTGCCCGACCGGATATTTGGAGCTGCTTCGCCTGCAGGACCGCTTTGTCTACCTGCCCGAGCTTCCGTACCGCGAGGTCGATCTCGATCATGCGGCAAGAAATGTTCTTACACAGGATCAATTTGCACAGGATGGCGGCGAAGGTACGGTTGCAAGCTGGCGCAATACCGCAACCATCCGCAATGTGCATCCCAACACCACGGTGGCCTTCCGCATGAACAACCTGTCCGGCAGCGCCTCCGATTTGACGCTCTACGCCTATGGTGCAGACGGCAAGCTGGCAAAGGTTGCCTCCGAGCTGTGGTCGATCACGGACGAGACCGGCGCGGCTGTGACGGAACTGACGGACGGCGTACTCTATGAACTGCGCGTAACCATCGCCGACGGCGGCGATTTCGACTGAGCGAGACAGAAAAAGAAATCAAGCTCTCCGTTGTGCTTGGAAAATAACTCCGCTTTGAATCCGGCGTTTTGAACGCCGGATTTTTTGTGATGGCAGCCGCTATGGTCAGAGATTCACAGATTCTTCAAAAGAAGTTTCAAGTTCGTTCAAAACCCTTTTAAACTCTGCACACAAGTCCCCGCTATAATAAGCCTTGTAATCAAGAAACACAACCGGGAAGTATCCCGTGATTACCCACTGCGCCTTAGACCATGCCAGAGCAGTCGCTCGGTCAAGGCCAGACAACAAACAAGGCTAAAATGCCATTACACATAAAAACAATGCTGTATCCTCCGGTTTGGAAAGGTACAGCATTTCTTTTGCCGCAAGTTGCCGTATAATAGAGCTATATTACAGAGGTGGCCAAACAGGGCCAAACACACAGACATCTGACAGGGAAAGGGAGGAAAAACGGAATGTTCAGAGAAATCCGCAAAAAGAAGAACGAAATCAACATTGTTATGGCAAAGCTGTTGTTAGAGTCCAGTCGGCGGGGCGTACTTGCCGTGAACGGCGATGACGGCTACCCGTATGCCATACCCATCAACTATGTTTATGATGGCGAGGCGCAGAGGATTTGTTTCCACGGCGCAAAGATAGGGCACAAAGTCGATGCCTTGCGTGCCTGCGATAAGGTATGCTTCACCGTGTTCGGGAATGAGACCGTCAGAACGGAAAGCTGGGCTCCGTTCATGCAGAGCGTTGTCGTGTTCGGCAGATGCCATTTGATGGAAGCGGGTCCCGAAGCAACACGGAGGCTCAAACAGCTTGCAATGAAATACTATCCCAGCGAACAGCTTGTCGATGAGGAAATTACGCAGTCGGGTAAGGCCGTGCAAGTCTTTGAAATCGAAATCGAGCATATGAGCGGGAAAGAAGTACAAGAGCGCTGATGCTGTATTCCTGAAGAATTAGGTTGATTTGTCGGATTGCAAGGAGATGTGACCATGAAACGCAATGAATTAGAAGCCTTTATCATGGAAACATACAATGCAGTGGCGGATTATCCGTGGCGCAAATCTCCGAATCATGAGGTGTTCCGACATTGCAGCAATCGGAAGTGGTTCGCTCTCATCATGGATGTGCCAAAAAACAAGCTGGGGTTGCAGGGAGAGGAGCTATTGGATGTGGTCAATCTCAAATGTGACCAGATCCTCATCGGTTCTGCGGGGAGAACCCGGATTCTTTTCGGCATATCACATGAGCAAGGATAACTGGATCACCGCCGCCTTGGACGGCAGCGCATCAGATGACAAAATCAAAATGCTGCTCGATATGAGTTATCAGGCTACGGCACCAAAGGTGCGTAAAAAGAAAGGCTGACCGGCTCGACAGACTGTTTTGGCGGTCGCTAATGGCAGGAATATGCGAAGGAGAGCACCATGGATACTACAATGTATTCTGCAAATTAATGGGTTAAGCCCAAATATCAGAACCGAGTTAAGAAGCTCCTTATACACTTCTGGAGCCACAACTATCCATCCGGTACAAAACTAACGCTGAATCCTACATTCCGGACATGAAATTAAGCCAGCATCTCAAACAGACCTATCATGATGGGCATTGTAACGATGGAGAGCAGTGTACTGAGTACATACAGGGCACTCGAATGTGCTGCATCCCGGTTGTACAGCTGCGCCATGGATGTAACTGTCGCGCAGGCTGGGGTGATGGCGGACAGAAACACCGTCATGAGAATCGCCTTGCCGTCCGCAATCCAAGTAGATGCGTGGATGACACTGAGAAGAAGCAATACCACCATCGGTACGGCCAGCAGACGAAGTGCAACGGAAGATAGTTGCGCGGTGTACAGAAGACTTTCTTTAGCGGCACTTCCGCAATCGCCATACCGGCCAGCAGCATACCCATAGGCCCTATCATAGCACCTACGCTGCTGAGTGTACTCACGATAGGTGTAGGC